>TARA_R110002167_G_scaffold45968_4_pt1 | contig 25384 bp, 12 predicted proteins | sample TARA_R110002167 | Tara Oceans TARA_R110002167 (sample SAMEA4398238) | marine metagenome | biome: Polar Biome; feature: [MES] marine water layer (ENVO:01000295) within the mesopelagic zone...; material: water (ENVO:00002006), including particulate matter (ENVO:01000060) such as......
TGCTGTAAATTTCTTCGACAGATACAATAAGGAGTCGGAAGGCAAAAAAGATGTAGCTAATCAGCGTAAAAGCACATTCACTAAAAAGACCGAGCAGGTTTTTAACAACGAATTCAAAGGTTTTGATTTTGAAGTAGGTGACAAAAAGTTTAGGTACAATGTCAAGGATGTGAATACCGTTAAAGAGTCTCAAAGCGACATAAACAACTTCATAGGAAAGTTTCTAGATGAGTCAAGTAATATGTCAGATGCTAAGGGATACCACAAGGGTTTATACACGGCCATGAATCCAGATTCTGTAGCTCAACACTTTTATGAGCAAGGGAAGGCAGACGCGCTAAAAAGCTCTGTTGAAAAAGCTAAAAACGTAAACGTAGCCCCGAGACAGTCTCATGGCAGCGTTGATGTAGGAGGTGTTAAATACAGGGTTTTAGGTGACAGTGCTAACGACTTTAAATTGAGAGTTAAAAAAAGAAAATAACATTTAAAAAAACAAAACAATGGCAATTAATGCAGGTGGGGCGCTAAACGCAACCCCCGCCGTAACACAACAAACAGTCGCATCCGCTTACTTAGATCTAGCGAATACGGCAAATCAAGGCTGGGCACAACAGTACATGCCCGAGCTTATGGAAAAGGAGGCTGAAGTCTTCGGAAACAGAACAGTCTCAGGTTTCCTTGAGATGGTAGGAGCAGAAGAGGCTATGGCTTCAGACCAAGTAGTTTGGTCAGAGCAAGGTCGCTTACACCTAGCATATAAAGGTACAGTAGCTTCTGACATCGAAAGTGGCGGAACCGTTGCAGCTAAAAGTACTATAACTATCACTACTGATATCGATAATAATTCTGTCGATGCAGAAGGAGAAGCTGGATTCGGTATCCGTGTAGGAGACATGGTATCTGTATCTTCTGGAGACAAGGTAGCTATTAAGTGCTATATCTCAGCTGTAACAAATACTCCTGGTACAGCTACTACTGTTGTAGCTACGCCTTACGCTACTACTGATCTCGTTGCCGCAGGTGTTGACAACAGTGACGCAATAACGTTATTCGTGTTTGGATCTGAGTACGAGAAAGGTAAGAACGGTCGTGGAGCAGGTAACTCTAACGAAGCTATGTTCAAGTCTTACTCTAATCAGCCTATCATCATGAAGGATCTGTACGAGGTTTCTGGTTCTGATGCAGCTCAAATTGGTTGGGTAGAAGTTACTGGTGAAGATGGACAGAATGGATACCTATGGTACCTAAAGTCTGCTGGAGACACTAGACAGCGTTTCGCTGATTACTGTGAGATGGCTATGATTGAAGCTGAGAAAGCTGTCGCTAGTGCAGGTGTTGCTACTCTATCTGGTAACCTAAAAGGTACAGAGGGTTTATTCGCGGCTATTGAGTCTCGTGGAAACGTTCAGTATCAAGGTAACGATATCAATGCCGCTGCTGCAAATAACATAAGTTTAGCTGATTTTGATGAGATCCTAAAGGAGTTTGACAAGCAAGGAGCTATCGAAGAGTATATGATTTTCTGTAACAGGGATTACTCTCTACAGGTCGATGACTTGCTAGCGTCTATGAACTCTTACGGCGGAGCAGGTACATCTTACGGTGTGTTTAACAACGAAGCGGATATGGCTCTTAACTTAGGTTTCAACGGTTTCCGTAGAGGTTCATACGACTTTTACAAGACCGATTGGAAGTACTTAAACGATGCTGCTACACGTGGATCTTCAACGCTTTACGGTACTGACGCGTCGGTCTCGGGCTTTGGTGCATCCGATGCTAACAACGGTGGCGTCCTTGGTGCCTTTATACCTGCTGGAGTATCTTCTGTATATGATCAGTCACTAGGAAAGAACCTTAAGCGTCCTTTCTTACACGTTCGTTACAGAGCTTCTGGAATGGAGGATCGCAAGTTCAAGACATGGACCACTGGTTCTGTTGGGGCTTCTACCTCTGATCTCGATGCAATGGAGATGCACTTCCTAACTGAGCGCTGCTTAGTTGTACAGGGAGCAAACAACTTCATGTTGCTAAGAGGGTAACAACTATATATATGCTAACTTTCAGGGGGCTTCGGTCCCCTGATTTTTAGTTTTTTTAAAAACTTATATTATATTATATTATGGCTAAAAGTAAAGATAAGACAGAAGCGGTTGTAGAACAACCCACTGTAATTAGAGAACCAGCGGTAAAAAAACGCGCTGGAGACATTAAAGCGAAGCATGAGAGTAGGTTCTACTTTTTAAAAGGAAATAGATCTCCATTAACATGCCGCATACCTAGTAGGGTTTTAATTTGGGACGAAGAATCAGGGCACGAGAGATCTGCTCAGTATACTCGTAATCAAAAAACCATATGGGTTGACGAGTTTAAAGGTCAAGTTAGACCAAGTGCTATTGTATTCCAAAACGGCGGTCTACACGTTGGGCCTAACCTTCAGACCTTGCAGTACTTCTTAGAGAGGCACCCAATGAATGGTTCTATTTTCAGCAGAAAAGATAACGTTAAAACGGCTGTAGACCAAGTAGCATACATAGAGATGGAGATAGCAGCTCTTAATGCAGCTCAATCGATGGACATTGACATGGCAGAGGCTATCATGAGGGTAGAGATAGGTTCTAAGGTATCTAAGATGACTTCTAAGGAGCTTAAGCGTGATCTCTTGCTGTTTGCTCGACGAAACGCTAACTTGTTCTTAGAACTAGCGAATGACGACAACGTGGTTCTAAGGAACTTTGGTATTAGAGCAACGGAGATGGGTGTTATCAGGTTATCACAAGATCAGAGAACGTTCTCATGGGCAGCAAATGACAGGAAGTTGTTTACAGTTCCCTTTGACGAGCACCCTTACACAGCGTTAGCTCATTGGTTTAAGACTGATGAAGGAATGGAGATTTACTCAAGTATAGAGAAGCGATTAAAATAATAATCAATGGTGATGCAACTGCCCTTCGGGGTGGTTGCAAAACTACAAAAAAAGAATTATGGCAATAAGTATAGACACGGTGTATCAGAGAGTATTAGCCCTTGCAAACAAAGAGCAGCGCGGTTATGTCACCCCACAAGAGTTTAACTTATTGGCAAACCAAGCTCAAGCGCAAGTGTTTGAGTCTTACTTTTACACCAAAAACCAAAGAGATAGATTAGAGCCAAATAGAACTGATACTACAGAAACTGATATATCAAAGTTGTTAGATATGAAGTTAGCTCCGTTCACAGCGGTTACACTTATGACTTCTAACGGCAGTGGCTACTACACTTACCCAGCCGGTATGTATCAGTCAGGAGAGATCATAAATGATGGATTTGCCTGTAGGAAAGTTGATCCAAATGAGATGGCAAGAATAGCTGCTAACGTTAGGTTTGCCGGAAGAGAACCCATATACTCAGATTCAATTAACACTCTAGGTGACATACGAGTAAGAAAAAACAACGCGTACGAGAGCGGAGCGGTTGTTTCATGTGAATCAATAACAAAGCCAGCGGCTGTTTCGTGGGGATATGTAGTAGTTAACGAACAAGCTCTATACAACGTGGACACGACAACCGACTTTCAGTTTCACGACTCTGAAGAGGACACATTGGTTAACACAATACTAGAGATGGCCGGCATAGTTTTAAATAAAGTTGGTTTAGCTCAAACAGCATCAGGAAGATCAGCTCTTGAATTACAAACGCAAAACACATAATAAATGGGAGTCTTAACAAATAGCAGCTCTAGTACATACTACGGCACAAATGGAACCCATGGGGACTATAGGTTCTTACCATTAAGTGACGTAATCAGCTCGTTTATGGGCGCGTATGTAGGACCTGGAAAGATATGTGAAAATACAACCTCTCAAGATGTGACTTTTCACGCGGTCCGAGGGTTGCAAGAGTTAAGCTATGACACGCTTAGATCTACTAAGGAGTGGGAGGTTGAGGTTCCAGCTAGCTTGATGTTAGTCATGCCCATAGATTACATAGACTACGTTAAGCTGTGTTGGACAGATAGTAACGGGGTAGAGAGAATAATATACCCTACTACTAAAACATCAAACCCATCTAACATAGTACCAAGCGTGAAGTCATGGGGAGGTTTTGATACGCCTTTTAGTAGCACGGAGTCGTCTGACACGTCAGCGGCTTTCAATCAGGTAGCTCAAGCAACCTCAGATACGGACGTAGACACAGTATCAGATGCTAGCGGTGGTAGGTACGGTTTAGATCCAACTACAGCTCAGAGTAACGGTTCATTCTATGTGGATCATAAATCTGGTAAGTTTCACTTTGGATCTAGTTTAGCGGGTAAAACTCTTGTGTTGAAATATATAAGCGACGGAGTTGTTACAACCGGCACGTCCATAGATATGACAGACACTTTAGTTCCAAAGCTTGCTGAAGAAGCTATATACAAGCATATGCTGTATGGTGTTCTACTTTCTAGGAAAGACACGCCAGGTGGTTTAATGGCGCAGGTTAAAAAAGAAAGGTTTGCAGAGACTAGGAAGGCTAAGATTAGACTATCTAATCTAAAGCCAGAGGAGATCATACAGTCGTTAAGAGGTGGTTCAAAAACAATTAAGCACTAACATGGCTGAGATTAAACGCTCTTTCGCTAAAGCGAAAATGAACAAAGACGTTGATGAGCGTCTACTGCCTAGTGGCGAGTATGTGGACGCGTTAAATGTTCAAGCTCAAGGGTCTGGTGGAGGTGATGCCGGCGCTCTTCAAAACATAAAAGGTAACTTAAAGCTTACCTCAATGAGCGACGATGGTGGTGTATACAATATGCCCGTTGGCGCAAAGTGCGTTGGTGCTATTAGTGACCCTGAAAAAGATGTTATTTACTATCTAGTACGCGCGTCCAACACGCTGTCGATTCAATCTTACAATCAGTGGAATACTAGTAAAGACTACATTATAGAGGTTGGCTCCTTGGGCACGGCGTATGTATTTGTAGATTTATATGAGGTTTCGTTTACTATACCTGCTATATCCGGAGCTAACACCTTTTCTACAGCTGACTTCACTGGCCTTAACAACGCACTTCGTGTTGGTATGACTTTTGGCCTGCACAACGATGATGGTGAGAAAGTTACCATAACTAGCGTAGTTGGGACAACCGTAACACTATCAGATACCGTTACAGTTACGTCGGAGGAACGTAAATTCAAAGCTAGGAGAGTTTTAGAGTTACCTGATGGTAAGTTAATAACAGGTTTAAATGTGCTAGGTAGATCGTTGTACTGGACTGACAATGAGCATGAGCCTAAGCGAATAAACATAGACCGCTGCAAAAAAGGCACTGGCTTCCATGCTAGGGACTCGGTCTCGCCTGGGGCAGGTGGACACGATAAGTTTCACACGAGACTTCTTGTTGAATCACCAGATTACGAGAACCAAGACACACCTATATTTAACGCGGCAGAGGAAGAGCCGGTTTGGGTGGGGTGGAGTGATGTAAGCGTTTTAAAAAAATCTCCTAAAACAGCGCTCAAGATAAACATGGCCTCAACACCCGCCGCGCGAATGGACGGTGTAGGTAATGAGCTAAACACTCTAGGACATATTTCTAATAAGAAGATTCACGGTAGCTTGTTTTCGGTTGGGGATTTCATAGAAGATATAGTTTTTGATAGCCCAGTAACTTTCTATACAAACGACCTAGTTGAGTTTAACATAATAGATGATGGTAGCATAGGCGAAGCCGCTGTTACCGCCAAGGTGTCTTATTCTCCGTGTAATGCCTCAAATACACTTTCAGTAACTACGGGTATAAAATTTGAGATATTAACTATGTCTAGCAGTTTGATAGACATATTCTACAATTGGTCAGTCGAGATAAGATCAGCAAAACCCTTATTTGACACTGAGCTTGCTAGGTTCTCTTACAGATGGAGATATCAAGACGGTGAATATTCAACTTTTGCACCTTGGACTCAGCCTGCTTTTCTACCTAGTGAGTATGGATACTACGCTCAGAATGGATTTAATACAGGTATGGAGTCTAGGTTAAGATCTCTAGTGTTAGAAAATTATATATCTAAAAACATACCCAGTGATGTTGTTGATATAGACCTCCTGTACAAGCAAACTAATAACCCTACAGTTTACACTGTTGAAACAGTATCTAGATCAAAAAAAGCAGAAGGGTGGACAGACACTCATCCTGAGGGTTCGTACAGAGTCAAAACAGACATGGTACACGCTATCGTGGCTTCTAATCAGCTTTTAAGACCATGGGACAATGTACCTAGAAAAGCACTAGCTCAAGAGGTATCTGCCAATAGGTTGATATATGGTAACTACCTACAGAACTTCGATGTCTTCAGCGAGCCAGACGTAAACTCCAGCGTTAAGTCTAAGATCGTGATGGGTGTTGGCGAGGCATCTATAAAGTCTATGAGGGATTATCAAATTGGCCTTGTTTGGCACGGCGAGCTTGGTAGAGAGACTCCGGTACTACCAGTGGGTAGACACCGGGTGGACCAGTTTCAATCTGCGTCTAGCAACTCATTTGAGTTAGGTATTGCATCTGGTTCTACCATACCTTCCTGGGCAACTCACTACTCGTGCTACGTAAAAGAGCCAACTGTAGAGTACTACAACCTAAGTATGGATAGGTGGTATAACGCAGCTGATGGCAACATTTGGGTTTCGTTTCCTTCATCTGAGCGCAACAAAATAACAGATGAAACATTCTTGAGGTTGAAAAAAGCTCACGGTAACGACGTGGCTGTTTCAAGCAGTCCTGAATACAAGGTGTTGGCTATTGAAAACGAAGCACCAGACCATATAAAAAAACTATACAAAAAGGTTTCTACTGTAAACAACACCAGTGAACTAGCTTTAATAGGCAATAGCTCAGGCGGATACCCGCTTGTAGGTATGAAGGTCATAACTATTGCGGAATCCGCGATTACGGGTCTCGTGGGAGTCACAAGCAAGTCTTGGAGGCTTAGGTTTAGCGACGACGACGAAGAGCTAAAGTCTAGGCACTACGATGTAGACAAAGTAACTTTTTCAGACGATTCGTATAACTTCCACTTAAGACTACCTATAGGTAATGACTGCTCTTTCGCGACAACAGATGGCGAAGACAATACTTTCCCTAATAGAATTGATGAACTAACGTGCCGGTTGTTTGAGGGTGAGATAAACAATAGACCGGAGTTTGACGGGAGATTCTTCGTTAAAATAAAGCGTGACGCTACAATTGAATCCAATGTAATAGCGCAAGGCAACTTTGGCGACTGGATAGTTTCTGAAACCATACCCATTAGTCTTCTTAATAACAAGTTCATTGACAGTGATACAGATGCGGACTTCCCGTATAAATCTATAAAGTCCGAGGTTGGTTTAAGTCTAGACAACCTTCACCCGACAGAGGAGCTAATGACTATCTCTGGCACGGCCGAAACCGCTTACGCGTGGGGGTCGAGTGATCAATTCATAGATGAAACATTTGGTGATTTTGATATAACAAATACACCTATTTCAACTATATCAGGTGAACATGCAAGTCAATTTTGGTATTGGATGATGAACAAGCGTACTTTCTTTATTGATTCTTGCTCAGCATACTCTTGGAATGGTAGAAACCTACCTGGTTCACAGTGGGATGATGCACTTAACTTTGATGGCACTGACGAGTTGTGGAAAAACGGATCAACCACTACATTAGGTGATTGGGCTAGAGCTTCTGATCACGTAGCATTCAACACAGCAGGGGCTGGTAGTATGTCGGGTTTTGATAACATAATGTCAAACGGTGGGCCTGCTTTCCATAACGGGTCAATTATTTCCGATTATTCAGGAGGTGGTGGTTGGCCTTCCGGTAGTGTGCCTATAGCATCTAACGGGAGTCGCGGTATGTGGAATGATGTCGCGCATGGTTACATGGATATATCCTGGACTGGTTTTAGTAATTACCCTGCTTCAGTGAGCTCTCTCACTGAGCTAAGCACAGAACATAGACCTACGTTGTTGAGACAAACGCATGGCCAAGTTGATGCTCCAGAGCATCTCATAGACGCAAGGGCTGTTATAGAGAAACTTATACAAAATAATACAAAGTTTCGTTTTAGAAGAGACCCAGATAAAACAGAGTACAATGTTAAAGTGTACATGCCGCGGTATAGGGGCTCAAGCGCATTATACCAAACCGACTTAATCAACAGTAATGGCAATTACGCAAAAAGCGAGTCAGATTTCTTTGACACAACAGCCGAGAACGTTAATACGTTAATGCTAAGTGATGAGGGTTATATGGCCGGTATTTTTGGTATTAGGAACTATGCTAGTAAAGACTGGATTGGGGGTATTCTAAATCATCAATTCGATGGCCATAACCTTAGGCAGAAATGGACTGTTAAAGTTTCACCTAAGTTCGGTAGTGGTTTTCATGGTTATATGCCTACCACTGGCACGGATGTTAATCCTAATGAGTATCCTGGGGCTGCAAGAGTCAGAGCTTTGCACCACGACTCTACAGATCTAGATTACATTGAGTTGCTAGTACCAGCATCTGTTGATGACGACGGAAACGATATGAGTAGCGGGTTTGTGTCAAACCCAGCTGTATTCGAGACCAAACCTAGAGAGAGCGCTGATATTGATATATATTACCAAATGAGCGATATAATACCTTTAACGCTCCAAGGTGATTTTGCTTATGATTTAATACCAGTTGGATCTACGTTTACTAGTCAAGGGAACACTTACAGGGTGAAAGAGTGGGACAAGCAAAGTTTTAGTATAGACACTTCTTTTGGCAGCAACCCAACTACTCTTAGTAACGCTATAAGCGGTGACATTAGAATCACAACGCCTAGCGGGAGAGTTTCAACTATAAATCTAACAGGTACATCAGGTGCGACGGAACTCAAGGTTACAAACCCAGGAGACATACACAAAGTGCTTCACGAAGTAAACTGGTCGAACTGCTGGGCGTTTGGTAATGGAGTTGAGTCTGATAGAATTAGAGACGACTATAACGCCCGCCAAATGGACAATGGGGTTAAAGCGTCGAGCGTTTTAGCTGGGCCCGTTAAGCAGGAGCGCCGAGAGCACGGTGTTATATGGTCTGGCGTATATAACTCTAATAGCGGAGTTAACAACACGAACCAGTTTATAATGGCTGAGGCTATAACTAAAGACATTAACCCTACACACGGTAGTGTTCAAAGGTTGTTAAACAGGGAGACTAGGCTATTGGCTTTTTGTGAAAACAAAGTGCTAAGAGCTGACACTAATAAAGACGCTCTATATAACGCTGATGGTAGTTCCAATGTTGTTGCTAGTAACACCGTGGTGGGTAGCTTTGTTCCTTACGTTGGTAAGTACGGTATATCTAGAAACCCAGAATCTTTAGCTGTTTCGCCAACAACAGCTTACTTTACAGATGCTGCTAGAGGACAAGTCTTGGCTTTGTACAATAACGGTATAAGTAATATATCAGCTGGTGGCATGGAGACTCATTTCAAGGATCTGACTAGTTATAATTCTTTGCTAGGTACATTTGATGAGGACACACTAGAGTATAACCTAACAGCTAAGGGTAGCAACAACTACACTGTTTCTTATGGAGAGGGGCCTAAATCTTGGATAAGCTTTAAATCCTTTCTACCAGAATGCGGGGCAAGTCTAAATAACAAGTACTACACTTTTCTAGATGGTAACGTGTGGCAACACCACGCGAATGATCTTTACAGTAAATTCTACGATACGCTTTACGAAGCTAGTGTAACCACTAACTTTGGTGGTGTTGATGGTGGGGTTAAAAGCTTTGGCGCAATAAATTATGAAGGAACAACAGCGGCTATCACTAGTTACACGGGAGGCTCATTTGACACGTTAACGGGTGACTACAGCATAAACTTAGGATTAGCTTCAAATACAGTTTACGACGGCGAGTACTTCAACCTAACCTCGAAAGATGGTTGGTATGCTGGCCACGTTAGTACTGATATGCAAGAGGGTGGGTCTGTATACTTTAAAAACAAAGAAGGGAAATACTTCGGCACACTTAAAGGTTTACACACAACAGTTGTTGACACATCTAATATATCCGTACAGGGTTTAGGTTCAGCCGTCATATCTCATGGTAGCTCAGGGGATAGCGGTGAGGTCACTATAACGGTTAGTGATAGCTCTACTTCACCAACTGGTACTAACTGGGATTAATAAATAAACAAGAATTAAATGCCTAATTACACAGTAACATCTGGTACCACTATATTGCAAGCTGGTGAAGAATATGGCTCAACACAGGTTGACTTGGTCATAACACCAGTATCTGGTTACACTATAGCCCCAAATAATTTTGTTATAGGCAGCGCTACTTACGATAGCGATGGCGATGAGTGGATTGGCGGTAACGTTAGCTCTATAGTAAACAAAGTGAAGTTCACCCAAGTTCAAGGTGAATCTAACGTGAAAGCCAGTGTGTATCTTAGTCAAGCCGTATTCTCAGAAGACTCTACGCTGCTGATAGACATCGACGAGAGCGTGGATAACCCAATCAACAATCAGCTTAACGGAGCGTGTTTAGACGTGGAGTATAAGCACGCTGGGCATAACAATGCCTCTGTAACACTCACCGGGTTAACTGATGGTTACACTACTATAACCACCCCACAAGCCGGTGGGAGCTCGCAGGTTACAAAGAAAAACGTCACTCGGTTTAAGAATGACATGGTTAACGATCTAATGTTTACAGTGTTAGTAAATCCAAATACCAATCACTCATTAATTAATGCTCCCTCTGTACATATCGAGCAGCACGTTGACTCTGTAGGTAGTTTCACCTGGAGCACCGACTTATTGAGTAACGGAAATGGGGTTGTCACTGTATATTACTCAGAAACTGAATCGTCTCAATCTACAGCCCCTTGTGACTTAGGTAATGTTGTTTTTATAGATTATGATGTCATAGCTGATGAAGTTGTTACTGGCAATACAATTCACGGCGTTCAAGCAATGAGTAACATAAGTGCTAAAGAACAATTTGTGAAGATAGCAGTTGCAGGTGACGCTGGAGCGCAGTACACCCTGCAGCTCAAAGACGTTACTAACGGGTTGTACTATAGTTGGACAACAGGTACGTTTATAGGAGGTGTACAGACAAAGATCGGCACCATACAGCCAAACGGTGGGTTTATTCATAAGGTTAGGATCAGAAGAGCACTTAGTACTAGAAGGGTAGCGGTGCGTATAGGAGCGAGCGGTAGCCCATCGTCAACTCTAGCAACAGGTGTACCACAGGATGACGACGATTTAGTTTTTACTCAATTTGGGTTTAATCAAGCTGCAATAGTCCTGCACACAGATAACGTGAATAAATACGGGACTCTGCCAGGAAGTGTTACTGTGAAAGCAAAAGCTAACTTCGACGGGGATGGTTATGTACCCCCAAAGCTTTCACGGCTTACTTTGAGTGGTAGCACTACTGGATCTTCCACTAGTTTTAAAGCTAGTGGTAGGATACCTAGAGATTTAAAACCTAAAATGATAGTTATAGGAAGTGGTGTGCCACAGGACACAACCGTGATTAGCGTTAGTGAAAGCGAGGTCGTGCTAAGCTCCGCTGTTAACTTTTCTTCCTCAACACCTATAACGTTTGTCAACCACGTGAATGAGCTTGTTGGGTTTTATTTTACTATATTACCTAGCACAACGACCACGTCACCAAACTTCACGGCTATAGCACCTAACACGTCTTTCAACAGCCCTAAAGAAGCTGTGTATGGTTTTAAGTCTGCGGTAGCGGCAACAGCATCCACATCGCAAGCTGGTTCAACTACATTAGTAGTTGATAATGCTAAAGGGTATGTACCCGGCCAAAAATTAACTGGCTCTTTTGTGACTGAAGGAACTAAAGTAGTATCTATTGACTACTCCACAAACACAATAACGCTTAACCAAGCAACAAATGCGAGCACCGCTAGTGAGGCTATTACTATTCAAGATAACATCAACCCGTCCTCTTCAATCATTGACATGAAGGTTGAGCAGTCAGGGGTAAACGTAGTTGTAAGAGGATATATTTACATGCCTAAGATAGACACAGTGAGTGGGTCTATCACTATCAACTTAGACGAAATAATAACAGCATCATAACATGGCTCAAGTAACACTAACGTTCTCCGCAGCATTAAATGCTTCATGTCAAGTGGGTGACACCGCTTACTATGTCGACACGACGACTACTGGCGAGTTTACCACTAATAGCGGTAGCATTACAACCATAGGTCAAATAAGAGAGATAACCCCTTGGAATGGCACTCAATCTGTTATCATATGTGATTCCAATATTGATGGTGATACAACTGGAAGTAAATTTATTTTATTTGGGAAAAGCGAGGAAGTAAACCTATCGTCTATGCTAGGGTATTACGCTAAAGTTAAAATGATTAATAAAGCTTCAACCAGAGTGGAGCTATTCAGTCTAGCTCTTGACGCTTTCGAAAGTAGTAAATAAACTCTAACAAGTGTGATTATATCAGTAGAATTTAATTAAATGACTGATAGTAGTTTAGAAAAAACACTTAAAGGCCAGGTTTCAAAGGACTTTCGCAGTTCCGTTACAGGGCTTGAAAACACGTTGAGGCAGATTGCGGATGGTGAGAACGTAATAGTAGGGTCTAAAGATAGACCTATAGTTAGAGATCACCACGCACTACCTATAAAGCACTTCTTTATGGAGGGTGTTTATGTGAGGGAGATGAGAATGTCTAGGGACATGGCTGTCGTGGGTGCTATACACAAAACTAAGCATATGTGTTTTCTGCTGTCTGGGCACTTAACTGTGGCTAGCGAGAGCGGGACAGTAGATTACATAGCTCCGTGCTACGTTATATCAACCCCTGGAGTTAAAAGAGTTTTATACGCAAACGAAGATTCAGTGTGGTACAACACACATGAGAACCCTAGCAACACAGAGGACATCTCTAAGCTAGAAGAGGATCTAGTTGCACTATCATATGAAGAATATAATGAACACATTAAAAGCAAATAAACCATGTCGTTTACAGTAGCAGCAGTAGTGTCCGTAGGTATTGGCGTCGCTAAAGCTATTGACGGGGGTATAAAAGCCAAGGCGGCTAAAGATGATGCTGAAAAAGCTCAGATAGAGCTTGACAAGCATAAGTCTGCTTTCTCGCAGTTAGACACAAGCAACCCTTACTTAAACATGGAAAACACTATGGAGGATCTAACGGTGAATACTCAAAGCGCGGAATTCGCAGCGCAAGAGTCAAACCAGAATAGAGCCAATATAATGCAGAACATGAAAGGGCAAGCGGGTGGTTCTGGAATTGCAGCCTTAGCCCAGACGCTAGCTAACTCTGGGTCACTGGACGCGCAGAAAGCTTCCGCGTCTATAGGAAGGCAAGAGTCTAACAATCAGATGGCTGAGCGCCGCATGGCTGGTACTATTCAAAATAAGGAAATTGACGGCGAGATACTAAGTCGAAACGCGGTGAAGGGTAAAACAGAAAGCATGATGGCAATGTCAGCTGACGAGGTTGCTAACGCAAGGAGAGCACAGCAAAGCGCTAACGCTCAAATGTGGGATGGTATAGGTAGTGCGGCAAGCGCTGTTGGAGGTATGAGCTTCGGTGGAGGAGCTGGTGGTGAGCCGAAGATGGGGATGGGGAGCGGTGTTAACCCTGGAGTATTAGAAGATGAGTGGGCATCCTCGAACACTAATCTTGGATACCAAGACTGGTTGGACTCAAGAGATGAAGACTAAACTTTGAATAACTAATATCATGGCATTAAATTACAAACTAGGAGCAGACACGCTGAACAGGGTTAGAGATGCTGACAAAGCTACAGCTAACATGGAGTTCGGCTCCAATTGGGTCGACGCAGCGGAGGACTTTGAGGATGCGGTTGTCGCAAAGCAAGAGTATTCTAACATAGCCAACATGGCTTGGGAAGAGGGTTTTGCCTCTATGGGTGATCGTGGTTCTTGGGCTTCCGGAGATTTGTTTGATCAGTTTCAAGATATGGAAGGTGGGTATAAGGAAACGTATCTAGAAATGGTGAGGTCTGGTGATAAAATGGGAACCGCTAGGTTACTTAAAGATCAGCAAGCTAGATCAAATTCTTTACAAAGCTGGAAAGAAACAATGGAAACAGCTAAGGGTATTAATGACGACGTTGGTTGGAGTGATATTTTAGACGAAGACGATAAGCATATATTGGGTTCGCTAGCTAGTCAACGCGGGGTTTCAATGAGGATTGACGAAAACAATGAGATGGTTTTTGACGTTACCATGCCTGATGAATCAATCAGAAGCATGACTAGGCGACAGGTTGATGAGATGACGGCTACAGGTATAGCTCCTAAGAAAATGCGTGCGGAGCAGGTGGAGAGAAACGTCGCTGTAGAGCAGTACGCTAAAGAGGGTAGGGAATGGGAGGATGTGGAGAGCCAGTACACCATGCAGAACGAGAGCCGCGTCACGGAGCAGAATTACAAGAGGTGGATGGTTGACAATATAGCTGGTGGTAAGTTTATAGACCATATAGAAGCAAACCCCGAATTCAAACAAAGAGTGGTGGTTAATCTAGAGCTTGGTCCTGACGGCGTTGATGGCACAGGTGATGACATTGAATTAACTAATGCTGACATCAAGGCCATTGTTGGTTTAATGAAGGATGACTATAAAGTAGCGGCACCATATATAGTAGAATGGTTAACGCTAAAAGATAAATCAACTTATACTAACCAGACTACGCGAGACCAAGAGGCGCTTGATAGACAGCGCGAGACGGATATCTTGAGAGCTAGTAAAGCCTCTTTACAAGTAATGGGTTACAATACTGAGCCTGGTGAACTTGACTAAACCTTTAAAGTAATATTCTGAATGGAAGAATTATGGAGAAAACTCACTGAAAAAGGTTTATATACTAAATCTTTTGATGAGTTCCAAAAGCAATACAATAACCCGGATGGAGCAGCGAAGCTACATGCCGGGTTGGTTGATAGAAAGCTATACACGAAGAGCAAAGAAGATTTCACTGATCAGTACGGTTTCTTAGGCCCTAATGAAAACGAAGTGCCCACCACCCCCGATCTAGACCGTGATGGTGTTAATGTAGACTCGTATGTAAATAGCACTTTTTGGGATTCAACTGGTTTAGACAGGGACTCTTACTTTGATGAGGAAGGACAACTTGTTGATCTTAACGCAGGGCTTCCTAATACTGTGCCGGACCTAGGTTACGATCAAATACTCAAAGAGCTTGAAACTAAAAGAGCGGTTACTAGAGACGCGGTTATGACGGAGGAGACTGAGGCCGAGGGGATGTTCGAGGTAACGCGGGATGACGAGGCCGATATATCCTCGGCAGCGCAATCGACTTATGACACGCATGTGCAGCAAGAGGACTTGTTCAACAACATGCCAGAAGAAGTAGTAGGAACTAACGCTTCTTATGAAAATCTTGTAACGGATATCTTGAGAGGTAATTTCCCAACTCCTAGAGATTTAGATTCTAAAGTGTACACCACAAAAGTGTTGACCGTGGACACTTTTAAGGAATACCTTCGCACAGATAGAGGTAAAGCATGGTCTGAAAAAAATGCTGGTAACTATGGTGAGTATTCAGGTTTAATATCTAAGCTTACTGATAAAGATTTCATGCTAGACTCAGAGCTAGAGGACCAGCACGATATAAACAAAAGAACTTACTTCAACCAAAAGCTAACTATTGCGAAGCGTAAGTGGTTAAAGGATACCGGGTATGACATGGATAGCCCTGAAGGTAGGAAGCTTTTAGAAAAGCTAGACACGGTAACTCTAGCGGACATTGAATCAGATGTAATAGGTACCGCTGGCAGCGGCACGCGGACACTGGCTTCTATTTTTAATTCTATACCTAACGATAACCCACAGTTTAAGCAAGCTGTTTTAGACACTGAAGAACGTGCTGAACGTAACGCTGTTGTACGAAGTCAAGCGTCAGGCTTAGCAGTGGCTTTAGATGACGAGGAAGGTGTAACTGGTTTTTCAGGATACGGCACCGGTGCTAGTTATGGAGCCACTCTTTTATTTGATTGGGTGTTTGGTGATTCTAAAGCAAAAGAAGAAGTGTCAGGCACGTCTAATGCAGATTTTCAAAAAATAGAAGAAACCGCTAGAAAGAAGAACATTGAAGCTGGGTTGATACACGAGCAGTACAATCGCGTGTATGCTAAGCTCACTAAAACAGCTGCTTCGCTTAAGGAGATAGGTGACCCTAGGGATAAGGTAGAGGCTATTAAATCTAAATACGATTTAACTACGAATGATGGTATAAAATCCGCTAACAAGGAAATAACTAAATTTATAGATGGCTATACGTCGTTAGTAAAAGAATACAATAGCGAGACAAGCGCTATACAAGACGTTACGCTTGCTGCCACTCAGATCAAAGAAGAAATGGGCCAGTTAGCTATACGCGAGCAGGATTTAGGGGCGTTTACAGATCAACTTGGTAAAAACCACAGGTTAGCTACTCAAATGTCTCACGCTTTCGCTAATGCTACAGTTGACTTGGTTCAAGGAGCTGCTGACTTTGTTTATATGGTTAACCCTCTTGGGGCTTTAGCTGATGAGTTAATTGACTACGCAGGGGAAGACTCTTACTTAGGTACTGTTGTAGAAACTGCTAGAATAATAGCAGCACCGATGACTGGTGGGATATCATTGTACTCTGGGCAAAGAAGAGATGATGTTAAAGGTGCTATTGATGGTTATCAAGAGCATGTTAGCTCTCTAGTTGCTGAGCCTCCTCGATATAGCGATATTGAAACCACCGGTGATGCTGTAGAGTGGGCGTTAATAGCTGGGGCAACTCAAGCCCCTCAACTCGCTTTACTTGCTGCAACTGGTGGGACAGCTGGATTAGTTATGATGGGAGCTATTTCCGCTGGGCAGAAATTTAGCTCTATGGAAGATCAACGAGAGTTGTTTGAGAAGACCGGTGGACTATATGGTCAAGATCACAACTTTGCTACCATGTACGCTGCTAGTCTAGCTAGTGGTGCTGTAGAGGCTCTGTCTGAGAAGGTAACGCTTGGTCTTATGAAAGGTGGTGGTGGTATAGCTAGTAACGCTTTATTTGGTGACATAGGTAAAAGTTCCGCTACTAACTTCTTTAGAAGAAACATATTTAATGGTAGTAAGTTAAAGTACGCTAGTAGAAAGCTTATAGACATAGGTGAAGAAGGTGGGTCTGAGGCTCTAGCAACTATAGGTGGTAATTATATAGATAGGCTAGCTGGCGACAAAACAGTCAACATGCTTAGTGGAGTAGAGGAGTCGTTTGTGACCGGTGCTCTTATAGGTTCAACAATATCTATGCCAAGTGTTTTCAGGGACATACACTCTTCATTTAAGAGCGTAGAGGCGGCAGATGTACTTGATGCTAACTTTATTAAGATACAAGAGCAAAACGCTATAATGAACAGGGCAGAAGAAGATAGCCCTGAATACAAAGCTGCTTTTGAACTAACTCAGATGCTAGTGGCTCAGAACGCTGAGGCTATAGCTATAGATGTAAAGAGAGTGGACTCTCTAACTGATCCAGAGAAAAAGAGGTTAGTAGAAATAGAGACAGAGAACAGAAAGCTAGTGCAACAAGCTTTAGATATATCTCAGTCAGACGCTACGCAAGCTGATAAAGACAAGCAAATAAACGCTCTTAATGAGGTTTACGGTAGAAACTTAAACGAGAAAAATAATGTTATATCTCAGTACGGTGCTGATGATGTCGTACGTGCTCACAAGTTAGAACTAGAGAGACTGCAAGACCAGTCAGATGCTATTGAGGCTGAGGGTGGAGCTGCTATCAATGTAACTAGAGGCCAATCAAAGACTGATGAAGGTCTAGTAGTTGAATTTGATGCATGGAAAAAGCAAGCACAAAAGAAAGGCAACGTGAGGATCGCTGCATCAGAAGATGGCACGCAGGTCTACGGAGCGATGGTTCCAGTTCTAAACAAAGCCGGGGAAGTAACTAGCTATGAAATGTTTTTTAACGAAAAGAATATTTTTGAAGATGGTAAAACAACAACCGCATCACACGAGCTTTTACATGCGGCTGTGTTTAACACTATCCGTGCTAACCCTGTTTTACGCAGAAGATTCGGAGAGTCTATAGAAAGAATACTAGACGGACCAGGTGTTAAGATAAATGAAAAAGCTAGAAAGGATCTAGAGAGAGTTAAACAATACAGTAAAACGGCTAGAGGTGAGGAGATATTCGCTATTGTGTCTGAGAACATGGTAAACGGTAATATCACTATAGATGGTGGAGCTCTAGGCAAGATGAAGGACTTGATGCGTAGGACTAGTATGTCTACGACTGATACGGACATTGAGTTCAATGACGACAAAGACGTTAGAGATTTTTTAAAGGATTACAGTAGGTCTAGAGCTAAGGGAATAAACGACAAGCGTATCACGAGTTTGTTCGTTAATGGAGCTAAGGGTAAGCTAGTGGACACTCCAGTAAATAGAGAAGAAGCTAAGAAGATAGTAGAGGAGAGGTATGAGGAGCAAGCTAAAGAAAACTTTGAGGACACTCTCATGGCTAGTATGAGAGCTAATCCAGACATGAGAACTGAGATTGACGACATCGTTAAGAACCCTGACGGAACACCGAAGTACGATAACCAAGGTGATTTCATGAATCAAGGTAGCGCCGATGCTTACCTAAAGATCGTTGAAAGCCCTTTATTAGATGGTTTAATACAACAAGGTATGACTGAGCTTGGGTTACCACCTCAGGCCCTTAGGGAGTTTACTAGAAAAGTTAAAGAGAAGCTTGGTGAGAGATTATTGTTGAATTATGATGTCACTAAGAACGACAGCTTGTTTGGTTGGTTAACGGGTGTATCTGGAGGAGCTGGTAAGTCTATAATATATAGGGCTAAAGGCGATGTTATGAACGAGTATAAGAAAGAGGGTCAGTTGCAAACTGTTTCAATTGATGCTATGATGGGGGAAAACACGTCGTTTGAAGCCACGCTTGAGGCTGAGACAGATGCGTTTATGCTGGAGCTTGAGGATATGGATATGACCGCTAGAGAGTCTGACATGGTTGGACCCAAAAAAGTTATCGAAACTATAGGGTTAAGTGATACGTCTGTTAATCAAATTGAAGCTACGGTAGAAGCTGCTGGTGTCGATATTACTGGTTTAACTTATAAAGATGTTAAAAAATTAGTTGCAGGTAAAGATGCGCCGCTATCCAGTATATTAGAAGTTATAGCAAGAGAGTTTGGTGTTGATGCTAGTAGGATAGTTAAGCCCTCTGATTTAAACGGAAAACAAAGATCAGCTGCTCAAAAGTTTATAAAGAAAAACTCTAGCGCTTTACTAGAGATGCTTCCTGAAGGAGAAACACGAAGCGGGGAAGCTACTGGTGTAGCTAATACAAAGCTAGGTGACGTGTATCAGAAGGGTGATAGACTTAAGTTTGCTGAAGGTGCTAGCGCGTCTGGTAAGTTTACTCAAATGAAACGATCAGACATCTCCACCGCGGAGTTTAATGAAATGTTTGGTATTAGAGAGGACGGTACTTTTGACAACAACAGAAAGTACGATGGAGCGATAAAAGCGCTTGTTAATCAGGCAGCAATGGTGGCTGCGAACCAGTCTTTAAGAGAGAGCGCTATAAACAAAGGCGCACACCCTATGAGTACTATAGCTCTACTTGGTGACGGTAAGTCAGAGGCCATGTTTAGTAAGAAACTCAGAGAGACCTCAACTAGTAACCCTGAATTAGGTGTTTACATTATTGAGAAACTAAAGAGTAAGTCTGGAGAGCTATATAAAAAATCTGGCGGTAACACTCGAGCGGTTTTAGAGAACATCTTCGCAGAGGAGCTTGCTAATAAAACTATACCTAAAAGCTTAATAACTGGTTTAACTAAAGACGTGGACAGGATAGCTGAAAGGTTTAGCAACATCCCTACAAAAGATATAGTATTTAAAGGTAGACCTATTGGCGATGTAATAGTTGATCAACTTGAGTTTGAAACTGAAAACGCTAGGCAGTACTACAAAACAATTGTTGCTAATAAAATAGGTCAAACAGAATTACAATCCACTACAGATCCCGAGTACGTAGGTTTATTTAGAACCAATGTTCTTGGTAGAATATCAGATGATCTCGGTGCGGACTTCGCAATGAGATACCTGTTCCAGGGTATCGCTGCCCCATCAAAAACCGGTAAAGGTGAGTATCAATTTACTAGTATTAACGAGTACGAGTTAAACCCTAACTATGACCCAGCGTCTGCTGACAGAAAAGGTGTAACGGAAGGTGCTGTTGATACTAAGATGGTTCTTAAAGGAGAGGGCGTAGAGGTTGAGACGGCACCAAGTATAGCAACAAAGGGAAACTTAACGTCTGAAGATATTGATAAAAAAGTTAAGCCTAACTTAGAGCGCGTTGTAAAGTTTCAGCAAGAAAATAATCAAGCTTTTAGAAAAGTAATAGATTGGCTTAAAGCTGAGTATAGCGCTGGAAGAGTTAGTGCCGACGAGGTTGTTACGATGTTAGAGCTAATGAATGCGAATCCCAAGGGTTTAACTAGATCGTCTGCAATACTAGACTTTTTACCAGTAGATAGTTTTGATGGCACGTCTAGATTAGAGCACATGACACCCGCTCTTGTTGTTAATCTTTACGCTTTAGAGCATATTATGTCAAACACTAGCAAAGCGGCGCAGGACTTTACAAACGTAATGGACAACTACAGGGTAGCTTATTTGCCTCAAAAATATGATGACTTAATAAACAAATACTACAAGTCAACAATGCCTAGCTACTGGACACCCGACATGCCACCGTTGCTTAGGTATTACAATCCAGAGACACACAAGTTTTTTGATCTTAAGTTAGAGCAGTTATCTACTGGGGATGTTATAGGTCCTGACTTTAGCATCGACCAGAAGGCTTACGATCAAGCTATGGACAATAAACGCGCAGCTTTAGATGGGTTTGTTTCTAAAGACGCTAGTAACCATGACGTTGTGCAAGCTGAAAAAGTTGTTACCGAAATGATGCTTTCTAAAAGACCTACTGAACCTAAGGGTATTACGGTCTTGGATTTTGACGACACACTAGCTACAACTAAGTCTAACGTGTTGTACACTATGCCAAGCGAATCTCAGTGGGAATTCAGGGCAGATGACAACCTCTATAAAGTATCTAGAGGTACTAACGGGAAACTAAGAATCGTTAATAATAAAACTGGTAGCGTTGTTTCTAACAAGTCTCCATATGCTAAGCTATTAAGTTACCATATGATGATGGAGCGAGGTGCGACAAAGCTAGAGCTAGAGAATACAGCTAAACGCATGTTCTTTGGGGGTGTAGTTCCAACTGGAGCCACATTAAGAAAAGCGCCAGGTCAAGTGAGCGCTAGTACTAAACTCACAGCTGAGGAGTTTGCGAAGCAAGGAAGTGATTTACTAGCTCAAGGTGCTGTGTTTGACTTCTCTGAATTTAACAAGGTTGTTGAAGGTAAAACAGCACCATTGTTTAACAAAGCTATGAAGCTCTATGGTAAGTTTGGAGCAGACAACATGTTCATCCTCACAGCTAGGGCGCCGGAGTCACAGCTAGCTATAAAGCAATTTTTAGATGCTCAAGGTTTAAAGATACCACTTGATAACATAACGGGTTTAGGTAAGTCAGAAGCATCAGCAAAAGCACTTTGGATAGCAGGTAAAATAAGTGAAGGGTATAATGATTTCTATTTTGCTGACGATGCCATACAGAATGTAGAGGCGGTTCAGGCTATGCTTGATCAGCATGACGTTAAGGGGAAAGTGCAACAGGCGAGGCTAGAGTTCAGCAAACGCGCTCCAAAAGAAATGGACGCTATCATCGATGAAGGCGCTGTTGATTTAGATTCTGATCTTAATATTATATTAGAGGATAGCAAGGGTGTTAGCCGTATAAAAAGATTTTCAGCTGCAAAAGCTAAACAGCGTGGTAAGAATAAGGGTAAGTTTAAATTCTTTGTTCCACCATCAGCTGATGACTTCGCTGGGTTAATGTACGCGTTTATGGGCAAGGGTAAAGTCGGTGACAAACATCACGCTTGGTTTAAAAAGAATCTGTTTGATCCGTTCTCGAAAGGTATGAGACGTCATAAAATGCTACAGCAACAAGTGGCTAGCGACATGAAGAATCTTAGAAAGGCTATGCCTGACGTGAGGAAAAAGCTAGCTAAAAAAGTACCGGGCACGGAGTATACTCACGAAGACGCTATACGAATATACAACTGGAGCCAAGCGGGTCTTGATATACCTGGGTTATCACAAGCAGATGCTACAGCGTTAGTAAACGCAGTTGAGTCCGATGCTAAGTTGTTAGCGTTCGCGCAAGGTGTTAACTCTATTAGCAACACACCAGGTGGAATGGCTGATCCTGGAAGCAATTGGGCTGGGGGTAATATAGCTTTAGACCTTAAGGAAGCATTAGACAAAGCCAGGGGCGCAAACCTTCAGCAGTGGGTGGAAAATAAAAACATTATATTCTCTGAGGCCAACATGAACAAGATAGAGGCGGTGTACGGTTCTAATTTTAGAGAAGCATTAGAGGATAGCTTGTATCGCATGGAGACTGGTAGCACTCAAAATGTAGGTAAAGATAGGTTGTTAAACAATTTCACGGCCTGGATACACGGCTCTATAGGTACCACGATGTTCCTGAACGCTAGGTCCGCTATGCTGCAGATGATATCTAATGTTAACTTTGTTAACTGGAGCGACAATAATATGGTGGCGGCTGCTACCGCGTTTGCAAACCAACCTCAATACTGGAAGGATGTGGCCATGATATTTAACTCCCCTTTCTTGAAGCAGAGAAGATCTGGCATTCAGACAGACGTTAACGCAGCGGAGTTGCTAGCACAGATTAAGGATTCTAAAAACAAAGCCAAAGCTGCAACTGCATACCTTCTTCAACTTGGTTTTACACCCACGCAAGTAGCGGATAGTTTTGCTATTGCAACTGGTGGTGCTACGTTTTATAGAAACAGAATCAAGACGTATGTAAAGGAGGGCATGACCCAAGCTAACGCAGAGACTAAAGCATTTGAGGATATGATGGAGATAGCGGAGGAAACTCAGCAGTCCACTAGAGCGGATAAGATATCTCAACAACAAGCGTCACCACTCGGTAAGTTTATACTAGCTTTTCAGAACACCCCTATGCAGTACAATAGGTTGATTAAAAAAGCTGCACAAGATCTAGTTAATGGTAGAGGAGACCCTAAAGCCAACATATCTAGAATTGTTTACTACGGTGGTATTCAAAACTTAATATTCTACGGGTTACAGACAGCTCTGTTTGCGGCTCTGTTTAGTGATGATGAGGAAGATGAGATAACGGCTAAGAAGACAGAGAGAGTCATGAACGGCATGGTGGACACTTTGCTACGCGGTTCGGGTATTGGTGGCGCTGTTGTGTCTACTGTTAAAAATGTTATCCTAAAGTTCATGAAAGAAAGTGAAAAGATGGATGATGGCGTTTACTATACTGATCCCGATTGGGGCAACGTAGTGATAGAGGGTCTTAACATATCCCCGCCAATAGGTATTAAAGCTAGGAAGATTTATAGCGGGTTAAAAACATGGGAGTATAATAACGATGTTATTGACCATATGAGCAAAACGGATTTGGATAACCCTATATACGATGCTGTCTCTAGTGTAGCAGAGGCTGTCACAAACGTGCCGCTAAGCAGAGCATACAGTAAGTACCAAAATATATCAGAATCACTAAACGCAGAACACGAAATGTGGAAAAGAGTAGCTATGTTGCTAGGTTGGAACAAATGGAGTTTTGGAATCAAGAACCAAGACGTGGTCACAGCTAAAAGCGAAGTAAAGGAGATCAAAGCTGTTAAGGCAGAGGAAAAGAAAGAAATGAAGAAGGTCGCTAATGAGGTTGAAAGGTTAGCTGAAAACGAAGTTATAGAAGAGGGGTTATTGCTAGAGCAAAGCGAAGAAAGAGAGAGCGGTCAGGAAGATATAAAATGCGCTGCTGTTAGTAGGTCTGGTAAAAGGTGTGGTAAAAAAGTAAAAGGCGGAGGTAATTACTGCACTATACATGAAAGCGCGCCACAGAGAGCTGATGGTGAAAAAACCCAATGTACACACTTAAAATCTGACGGGAAGAGATGCAAAATGAAAACAACAAATCAATCTGGAAAATGCTACTATCACGACTAGTATTATTAACAATCATGACTCTGTCTTGTGCCACGGGCTTAAGTCAAGGTTTAGCTAAGGCTTTTAAATTTGCTACATTTTACTCTGCTGTAAATGGAGGTAACTCTATAGCGGATCAAACCGTGTACTCAGTGAGTAACGGGCTCAACTCTATTGAGATACAGACCCCATATGATTACAGTCTTACCGTAGGGTTACGTAAGATAGCTAGGTTTGGTTATGAGAACAGGGCACAAACCTTCTACGATGGAACTGAGACATCTTGGTCTGATGGAGCTAACGTGGGTAAACGTAATGGCTTAGAGTTTCTAACTGAAATTAAATACAAAAGACAAATGGGTCAAGAGTTCCTTGACCAAAACCACTTCCTAAGATACGTAGGAGACAAGTACATCGTTAAAGGAGAGTTTCTACAAGATGGTTTTGCGGATATATCTTACTTTGAGGTCTCGCAGAGATACAGGAAAAAAGTAGGTGATAAGTTCTCCTTCAACATTGGTTTAGCTCAACGAGCTTCTGAACCTTATGGTTACGATCCACTAGCTGAATGGTCGTTAAATAACAACGAAATACACTACACGTACTTAGCTTTACAAGAGGGTTACACTGTGGACGTTCCTAACAATGAGTACTTTTCTCCTAACGGAGAAAGCGTAGCTACAAGTACAGAGGTGTGGGAGGCGGTTGTTATACCTGAGGTTATCTCTGACTACGTGGATAGAAAGAGATCAGGGCTAGACAAGTTAATACAACATTCTGTTATTGCTGGGTTTGATTACTACAACTACACAGACGACTTCTGGTTACATGCTTGGGGTAATGTTATGCCGTACCATTTAGACAGTGGAAATGAATTTATGTATCACAACTCTGTAGGTGGCCAATGGCTTGATTATTCAGGTGGGGCAATACTTGGATACAGGTATAATAAACACTTGGGTTTGTTCTTGGAAGGGAAGTACAATAAGTACTGGAATAGAGAGTGGTATAACTTTAAGTGTGGAGTAAATTATGTAATCTTTTAAGATATGGCTTATAACAAGAAATGCGGGCCTTTGAAGATGACTGATGAGGCTTGCGCTAAGGGTAGTTGTAAGAAAAAGTAAATAATAAATAATGGCAAAGCAAATAGGTGAAGATACTAAAGTAAC
>TARA_R110002167_G_scaffold45324_4_pt1 | contig 25304 bp, 23 predicted proteins | sample TARA_R110002167 | Tara Oceans TARA_R110002167 (sample SAMEA4398238) | marine metagenome | biome: Polar Biome; feature: [MES] marine water layer (ENVO:01000295) within the mesopelagic zone...; material: water (ENVO:00002006), including particulate matter (ENVO:01000060) such as......
ATACCTAGCTGCAGGCCAGAGCAAAGTTGAGAGCTTCACCATCAGCCTAGATGACCAGAACGGCGGCGTGATCAGCAAACAGATCGATGTGACCATTACCGGCACCAATGATGCGCCGGTGATTCAAAGCGGCAGTGATGGTATAGGTGCAGTGACTGCTACCACGCCGTCTGTGTTTACAGTGCAGCAATTCCTCGGATATAGATCCACATCCCTGGCTGATCTAGAAAACTATGCTGCAAGCAACGCGGCATCCTATACAGTAACCACCAATGTCATCGACTATACCGACGATCCCAGTGGATTTGCCGGGTTGATTCCCGGCAGTTCGCCCTGGCCTGCTGCTCTGGCCACGGGTACCTCTGGCACCGGAGCGGCCATTAACAACAACTTCTTTGCGCGCATAACCGGACAGCTGCGCGTGGACGCAACCGATACTTTCACCTTCCGCACCTACAATGACGATGGCGTCTTCGTGAAAGTAAATAACCAGCTGGTCATCAACGACCCTGGTATTCATGGGGAACAGCAATATTTAGGAAATATCACCCTTAATCCGGGCGTGTATCCCATCGAGCTATTCTTCTTCGAGTATGGCGGAGAAGCCTCGCTGGAATTCAGCTACCGCAGTTCTGGCAGCAGTTTCGGACTGGATCTCGATGTGCTGCGGGATAACGGCGCTATCCTGTTCAACGATGTCGACCTGACGGATGCACATACCGTTTCAGCAGCGCCTGTCGGCAGCAATCTTGGCTCGCTCACCGCGACTAAGACGGTGGACACGACCGGCAGTGGCACGGGTGGCCAGGTCAAATGGGACTACTCGGTCAATAATGACGAGGTATTGTACCTAGGCGAAGGCGATACCAAAGTGGAATCCTTTATCGTTACTGTCGATGACGGCAAGGGTGGCACTGCTACCCAGCAAGTAGATGTCACCATCACAGGTATTAATGATCCGGCGATTCTCGGCAATGCTGTTGTCGATATCATTGAAACGGATTCACCCCTGAGTACTGGCGGCACATTGAGCATCACGGATCCAGACGCCGGTCAGGCGTTCTTCGTTGCCCAGAACAATACCGCAGGTACCTACGGCAGCTTCAGCATCGATGCCAATGGAGTTTGGAGCTATAACACCAATGACGCGCTAGATGCATTTGCCGAAGGGCAGGTCGAGACAGAAGTATTCAATGTCACCAGCGTGGATGGCACGGCTACTACCGTGACCGTGAACATCACCGGCACGGCAGATGGCCCAACTGCATTGGACGATAACAATTCTCTGACTGCCAGCACCCCCGTGCAGAACACCGGCAATACGGTTTACTGGGTGGATTGGCAGTCTATCACCGCCATTCCAGGCAATGCATTTGGAGAAGTGAACGTAGCAGGCACGATTACATTGCCTGATAGAACTATTAACGTTACTTACACCGGACAGATCCATGCGCCTGAGACATATGTTTCCCCGTCCAACACCCAAAATTACTGGCGCAGCAGCCAGAACAACGGCGCAACCTGGCTGCAGAATGGTGATGGTGTTTACACCAGTAATGAAATAGCAAATGGCCCCGGCAGTACCAATTATGATTTTATTGCGCTCGCACTCGCGAACACTCCGAGGAATGTGAGCTTTTCTGAACCTGTCGCTAACCTGTTCTTTGCCGTGGCGAGCATGAACAACAACGGCTACCTGTTCGACCAACCTTTCACTGTTGTTAGCAGTGCTGATTCGTCGAATGAGTTAGGAAACTGGGGCCGCACCTCCGGTATCACCTTGAGTTCAAACAATGGTCAATACGGCATATCTACAGCGGGCTTTTCGCCAAATGAATTCCATGGTGTGCTGGCTATTAACAACGCGGTGGACTCACTGACCTGGGTGAGTCAGTCCGTAGAATATTTTCAAGGATTCACCGTGGGAACTTACGGTGTTGCTCAGAGTGCTACGTTGTCTGGCAATGTATTGACTAATGATCTTCCCGACACAGGCTCCCCGGTTCTCGAAGTGAGTGTCGCTGGCGGCCAGACCATGGTCGGAAACTCAGTGACACTCACGTTGGCATCAGGCGCCATCCTGCGGGTCGATCGCGACGGCGACTACCTGTACAACGATAATGGCGAATTTGCTTATCTGACAAGCGGCCAGAGCTTTGTCGAGAACGTGGAATACACGGTCAAGGACAACCAGGGGAATGTCGATACCGCCACGCTAACCATTACAGTCAATGGTGTTGATGATCCTGCAGTGCTGGGCAGCGCCACCGTCAATCTGATCGAAACCGACGCGCCACTGAGCACCGGCGGTACCCTGAGCATTAGCGACCCCGATGCCGGGCAAGCCTTCTTTAACGCCCAGTCCGGCATTGGTGGTACTTATGGTTCTTTCAGCATCGATGCCAACGGTGTGTGGAGCTATAACACTGCTGGAGCATTGGACTATCTGGCTGCGGGACAGAACGTTGCGGATGTATTCAATGTCACCAGCGTGGATGGCACTGCTACCACCGTGACGGTGAATATCGCCGGCAGCAATGATGCGCCTACTGCCAATACAAATACGGTAACGGTGCAAGAAGACCAGTCTATTTCCATCAATGTGCTTGCCAATGATACAGATCCAGATAGTGGCGATACCTTAACCATAAATGCGACATCGACTGCAAGCAATGGCAGCGTGGCGATAGTGGGCAACAATATTGCCTACACGCCTAACGCAAATTACGCCGGCCTCGACAGCTTCACCTACACTGTTAGGGATAATTTTGGAGCGACAAGCACGGCGACGGTCAATGTCACTGTACTGCCGGTCAATGACGCCCCGAAGATCAACTACCAGAAAGCCACGATAGTGAATGGATCTTTCGAAAATAGTACCACTGGCTGGACGGCCAGTGAGGTCAATTATATCGGCAACTGGCAAGCAGCGAATGGTAGTAAGTTACTCGACATGAACGCCGAAAATGGCGGCGGTTCTGTGGAGCAAACACTCCAAACCATTATCGGCACTCAATACACCGTTGGTTTCGCGTTGTCTAAAAACCCAGGTTCCCCGGGGGGTACGGAAACACTTCGCGTAACTGCCGCCGGCAACACACAAGACTACGTGTTTAATAGTAGTAATAGCACTTCCAACATGCAGTGGGCGGATAAAACTTTTACATTCACGGCAACGAATACCACTACGATTTTGCGACTCGCGAGCGCGGATCCATTTGGCAACGGTGATGCACATGGTCCCGCCCTAGACAATGTGCGGCTCTTAGCAGACTTCAGTGTTAATGAAGATATAGCGACCGTGGTTAAAGGACTGAGCATCACCGATATCGATTCGGGCAACAGCCCGATCACCGTGTCGCTCAGTGTTACTAATGGCACGCTCTCTATCGCTGGGGCTGGGCTATCGGGTGATTTGAATGGCAGCGACGGGACACTAGCAATCACTGGTACTCTCGCTAACATCAACGCAGCTCTTGCGGGCAGTCTAGTGTATCAAGGGAAGTTGGATTACTTCGGCGCTGATACTCTTTCTATCAGCGTGAATGATCTTGGTGCTACTGGTGCAGGTGGCGCGTTGACCGATACGAAGAGTATTTCAATCGACGTCCGGCCGATGGCAGATACTTACGTTATCTCCAACTTGGTCACTAACGGTTCCTTTGAGGGTTCGACCACTGGGTGGGCCGTAAGCCAGATTAATCACTTCACCGGCTGGCAAGCTGCCGACGGCACTTGGAGCCTAGATATGAACGCCGAGGCCGGTGGCGGCTACGTTCAGCAAACCCTTCAAACCGTTGCCGGTCAGCAGTATACAGTGGGCTTTACTTTGTCCAAAAACCCCGGCTCTCCTGCCAGCACTGAAACGCTGCGCGTTACTGCTGCTGGAAGTAGCCAAGACTATGTGTTCAATAGTAGTAACACCAATTCCGATATGAAGTGGGCTCAAAACACTTTCACCTTTACCGCTGTTGGCTCGACTACCGTTCTGAAGTTGGCTGGCACTGATCCGGCAGGTGGCGATGCATATGGTCCTGCTCTGGATGAGGTGTTAGCTTCAAATAACAGCATCATTACTGGCTTTGACAAAGTGCTCGGGGACAAGATAGATCTCAACAGTTTCCTGACATCGGTCAACGCGCCTCATAACAGTACCGCATTCTCAAATGGTTTCTTAGATTTCCTTGCCTCAGGTAGTGACACCATTGTGAGAATCGATGCCGATGGTGGGGGCGACAACTACATCAACGTCGCTACAATTGTTGGTGTATCGCTTCTGACTACCGATACGGGAAACTATATTTTATAAAAGCGAGCAGTTGGAGGGAGCGGGTTTTGCCGCTCCTTCCAACTGGAATAATTGGGGTCAGTGTACATTTTTCTTCGGCCTTCCCTTTAAGCCTTCTCTCAACCTACGTCCACAAAGCGCTTCTAACTTAGCAACACAGCTTTCGCTACCTAATACCAAGCCTCTGTTTGTTGCGTAGCGTATATCTTCCAGTAAGGCACCCTCCACATGGTTTGTAAATAGAGAACGATACAGTCCCTGACGCACGGTAGGATTGGAATCTAACTCTAGATACAGGTCATGCGGAGTGAGTAGAGGGCTTTTGCGGCCAAGAGCGTTACATTGATAGCTTGACCAAACATAGTCGGCTGGGTTTTTTACCATGTTGGCGCGAACCGGGTTTAGTTCTATATAGCGATAGAGGTTGAGGAGATACTCTGAGGCATTCACCAAGCTAGCCTTAAAACGCCCTTCCCACAGCGTGCCAGTGCGCTGATGGTGATAATTGAAGTACCGCACATAGCTTCGACCCAGTGATTGCATCATTTTTGAAATGCCATCGGCACTTTTGGGTGTGCACAATAGGTGCACGTGATTGGTCATGAGCACCCAGGCATGAATCGACACCTGATGTTTTTCGCTATATACCTTCAACCAATGAAGATAGGCCTTAAAGTCCGCTTCGCACCCAAAACATAATTGGCGATCAACGCCACGCTGAATAATATGCTGCGGTATACCCGCAGGTGTAAACCTTGCTTTCCGTGCCATAAAAACCTCACATCCATGTGATAGTTAAGTCCCATAAAAACCACTCTAATTAAATGTACACTGACCCCATTTATTCCGCTCAGAACTTCTCGATTAAATCCGCCCTGAACGTAACCCCAAGCCCCGGGCCCTGCGGCACTTTAATTTGGCCGTCCGCTTCTAGGACGGGCGGGTTCTCGAAGACTTCCCAGCCTTCGAAGATATCCGCGTGGGGCGGCTCGTGGATGAACTCTGTTATCGGGCCATTTGGCATGGACGCGATAAGGTGAATACCGCAGATATTGACTAAGCGCCGTTCAAGCGGCGCAGAGTGTGGCGAGACTTGTCTGTTGTAGGCCGCCGCGAGGGTGCCGACAGTGCGGGACATCAGTGGGCCTATATCGCCTATCTCTGGCATGAGGACGTCGAAACAGCCCTGGTCTAGAAGGTCCTTGAACTCATGGATGCCCCAGTTTGATTCGCCCCCGGCCATCGGCATAGCGAGGAGCCGGTTGAGCTCCCCCAAGCGCTGATAGTCGTAGCGAGGCAGTGGCTCCTCGAACCAATAGACGTTGAGCCGTTGGTACTCCATCGCCGTGTCGTAGGCACGCTTAAAGTTCCAGTACGTGGGATCCTCGCCATTGGCGTCTGCGTCGCCGGGCGCCTTGTTGCCGTCGCAAAGGATATGGAAATCGTCGCCCACTGCGTCGCGCACTAACTCGACTACACGAATGTCCTCCTTCATCGTCCTGAAGCCCGAGCGCAGTTTGAGCGCGCGCCAGCCCTTCTCTTTGAGCCCAATGGCGATCTCGACCCGATCTTCCACCGTGCCGATGCCCCACATGGCCGCGTATGGCAGGATTCGGTCGCGACCACCGCCCCAGAGCTTGTAGAGCGGCAGATCCGTTGCTTTGCCCAGCAGATCCCAAAGCGCGATCTCTACCGAGGCGCCCCATCTGCGCTGAGGGGCGTAAAGCGTTCTGGCATGCTCATTGATATCGAAAGGGTCTTTGCCGACGAGCATTTGTTTTACTGTCTCGAGGTTCTCGGGAGGGATACCGGGGCCGATGCCTACTAGGCCTTGATCCGTGTGCACTTCCGTCACAGTGAATCCGCCAATCTGAACGAGTAGCCCACCACGGGGGGTATCGACACGACGGGCAAGGATGCCCTTATCTCTGATCAGTTTGATCCTGACCAAACGGATATCAGTGATCTTTAAGCGCGCCGACTGCGCCGCCAGCGCAGCGCTCGGCAGCATCAATGGCATAGTAACAAGGCCAGACATACCGGTTAAGAAATCTCGTCTTCGCATAGCAGCACCCTATTTTTAGTTATTTTTGTAGAATTACCATATGACTTTAATTGCTTTTATTCAACAACGCCGGCATCCAATTGTTTGCGATTGTTACATGCGGGGCTGGTGAAGCTTGCTGGAAATAAGCCGGTTTAGGCTGACACCTGATTCCGCTGCTTCAATCGTTAAAAGTCGATGTGTCTCTGGCGGCACACGAACCATAAATTTTCCGCTAAATTGTTTTGACGATAGCGGCTCTGGAACTTGCTCATTGTTCTGGAGCATGTCTTTTACGCAGTCAGCAATCACTTGACGGATACCTTTTAACGCAAGCTCTGGGTTTTCTGCCAACCAGCTGAGACTGGGGAATTCAACACACAGCCCAACATGCTCCTGATCTTCTTCAGACCATGTGACTCTGTATGTGTAACGATCAATATTTGTTTCCACTTTGCACCTCCAACCGTTCAACTGCCTGAAGCACCTGCTTCACCTGATAGGCTTTAGACATACCTTTGGCATTCTGGATATTGACTCGTGGATCTCCTTTCCATGGGGTTTGATAGACCCTGTGACTAGAACCAGACTGACGAGGCGCTCCGAAGTAGGCATCACAGACCTTGCATAGGTCATTGAATTTGATGCCTTTCGGACTTTCCCGCATCTGACTGAGGATATCTTGAATCTTTGCCATACGAGAAATGGTATCACTATTGATACTTGTGTCAATTAGCTAATTTGTGGGCTGATCGTCGGGTAGGTACTCAGACACAGGAAACCTCCAATTTAGAGTGTCACTAAAAATGGGAGGTTTACACAGACAACTATCTGGTCAGATTTTCGAAGGGGGGCTAGAGAGCTTTGCGTCATCCCTCGGCGGTTTTCGGTGGAATCAGACGCGCAAGTCGAGCAAGGTGCCCAGCATCTGATCCGATGTTGTCACTACTTTGGCCGAGGCGTCGAACAGCTGCTGATTCTCTTTCAACGCGACCATGCCCTCCAGTAGATCCGGCATACTGGCCCCATACTCCTGCCTGCCAGCACTGGCGATCTGTTGGGAAGATTGCGCCATTCCCGCGTAGGCATTGCGCATGCCCGAGAAGCCAATCTGCATAGTGGAGTTGATCATAAGACCCGGACTCATAAGTATTTCTGAACTAGAGGATTTATCAGAAAAACAACAATATTCCCGCAGTTTGAGTTAGTCCAGAGGTGGGTGAGCTAGTTGTGAGCCAGTCGGAAGTTTTCAATGAATGCAGAACAGAGACACGGAAAATGTACACTGACCCCATTTATTTTCGCAAAGTTGCCGACGGCGACTCGCCAAACATCTGGTAGTAGTCCTTGGCGAATTTGCCCAGGTGCAGGAAGTGCCAGTGCATGGCAATTGCCGTGACGCTCTCGCGTTCTTTGCAGGCATTCAGCAAGTGACGGCGCGCTTGGTTCAGGCGCAGATAGCGCACATAGGCAACAGGTGTTGTCTGCAACAAAGTCTGAAAGCTGTATTCCAGCGTGCGCTGACTGACCTGCAGGGCTAAGCAAACATCCACGATGGTCGGACAACGGTGTTGTCGGAATTCCTCAAGAATAAAGTTGATAGCGCGGTTGACCACAACACGAGCGCGGCTAAGCTTGATACTCCCCGATTGTTGCCATTCACCGGTAACGGTCTTCAGCGTCATGACCAGTTGGTCCACGATCACTTTTCCGAACTGCGGATTGTGCTGCTCCACGTCTTGATTGTCGACAAAGGCTCCGGATGAATGCAACAGATCGGCCAAGGCGTGAAACGGGCGCCTATCAATCATGTTCAGGACAAGCACATCTTCCGGAACACTATCCCATTGCGAAGGCTGCGTTACCCGTAATCTTTCCAGCAGAGCATCCTGGGAAAGCAGGAAATACACAGTGCTGGCGTTATCCCGAACATGAAGATCGCAATCCGTTCCCCCAGGCAGAAAGAACAGTGAGTGGTCTTCGGAGTTGTGAGTTGAAAAACGATGTTGGGCGTTTTGCTCGCGGAAGAATGAAAGCGTGCACAGGCCCTCACTGGTGACGCCGCGTTTGTGAACGGTGCAATTCTGGGACTCGAAAAAGACGCTGACATCCTTCTGGCCAATTATGCGCACATGGCCCTCGTAGCTTCCCGCAGACAGCTGCGTAATTTCCAGCGGCATCCAGTCCTGGATCGCCCCTTGGTCATGAGCATCGGTAACAAGCCGATCGCGAAATGTAATGCTGTTGTCAGCTGTCAAAAGTAGGCCCTTTGCACCGCTTTTGCGAATATGTGATATCTCGGGGTAGCTGTGGAATGTAACTTACCCGCTACCTTTATGCCACCCCGGAGATATTCTAATGAATCTGTCAAAAATTCTGCCACGCCAGCAGGGCGTCGCATTGCTGGCGATTGTATGCGCTGCACTCCTGTCTGTTCAGGCCTCTGAAACGCAGGCACAAAATTCCAAGAACAACCCCACAAAACAGGAGCTACTGGTCAAGCAGGCACTTGTCATGTTCGACAACCAGACAAACTACGGCAACTGTGCGGCGCCTAACGACGTGATAGCGATTAGCGGCGTAAATTTTGACAATGGAAAGCCGCCTGTAGTGATGCTGGGCGGACAGGGTCCACTAGAGATCTGCTCCTACAGCGAAGAAATTATTCTTGCCAATTGCCCAGATGGAATATGTTATGCGGGTGATTATCTGTTGGAAGTCGTCACGGGTAATGCCGTAAAGGATTACGACGAGTACGACCTGACTATCGGTATGACAGGTCCGCAGGGCCTTGCCGGTGTACAGGGTGAACAAGGAGAGACCGGGCTTCAAGGTCCACAGGGCGATACGGGAGCGATTGGGCCACAAGGGCCAAAGGGTGACCAGGGCGAGCTTGGACTTCAGGGCCCACAAGGTGAAACGGGACCTCAGGGTCTCCAAGGCGAGCAGGGACTTCAAGGCGTGGCAGGAGCTGACGGTGCACCCGGTGCGCCCGGACTTCAGGGGCCAAAGGGTGATCAAGGCGAGATTGGACCTGTAGGCCCTCAAGGCAACACGGGACCACAGGGTCTTCGAGGCGAGCGGGGACTTCAAGGCTTAGCCGGAGCAGACGGCGCACCCGGCGCGCCAGGACCTCAGGGACCTCAGGGAGCTCAAGGCACTCAAGGACCCCGGGGGCTTACCGGTCTACAGGGGCCACAAGGACAACAGGGTTTCCAGGGGCCAAAAGGTGATACTGGCGCAACCGGCCCGAAAGGGGATTCCACCACCGTCCAGTTCTACACCAAGTCCAAAGAGGAAACTTTCATACTTGGAGGCGGCGAAATCGGCGTGTCTTGCAATACCGGGGATCACATGACCGGCGGTTCTTGCAGCGTGACCAACAACCAAGTTTTCCCCACTTTTGCGATATCGTCAGCGTATCACCTACTGGTGCCTACTTCGACGCCAGGCGCTTTCGTGCCCGTGAATGGCTGGCAATGCCGCAAGGATGTCGATTCCATCCTGAACAGGACAATAAGGGTGGAAGCATACTGCGTGGCAACGCAACCCTGAGGAACTGCAAGACAGAGAGGGGACACTGATAACTTAATAACTTAATGAGTCGCTTAAGCTACTAAATTATCAGCGTCACCCAACGTCTGTGTCCCCCAACGTCTATGGGGATGCTTAGGGTAAGTTATTAAGTTATCAGTGTCCCCTAGCTTCTGGTGTATGTGTTGAACCAGTCAACCATGCGCGTCCAAGCCAATGTCGCCGCCTCCTCGTTGTAACGTTCGGGGGTGGCGTCGTTGAAAAAGCCGTGCATGGCACCTGGATGAATGTTGCTGTCATGCGTGACGCCTGCGGCTGTTAAAGCAGCCTCATAGGCTGGCCACGCCTCTACTAAGCGTGTGTCCAACTCACCGTGTTGCACGAGTATCGCTGCTTTGATTTTTGCCACGTCTGCTTCTGGCGCCGCACCACCATAGAATGGGACTGCTGCAGCCAGATCGGCGCCCAATCGCACAGCCAGTTGATTCGACACCCCTCCCCCGTAGCAAAAACCCGTTGCGCCAATTTTGCCATTACAGTCGTCACGGTTCTTCAACCAAAGTGCGCTTGCCACTATATCCTCGAAACGTTTGTCGGCATCCAACTCACGGAACAGCTGCCCACCCTGATAATCATCGCCGGGATATCCCCCTACCGAGGTCAGCACATCGGGCGCAAAAGCCATGAAGTTGGCCATAGCCAGTCGACGTGCCACATCTTCAGTGTGAGGATTGAGCCCGCGGTTCTCGTGTACCACGATAATGCCAGGCAGTTTGCTTGGCTCCGCGGAGCGACTGTCCGCGCTATAGGGACGGACCAGATAACCTCGGATGTAGCCGTGCCCCTGTGGCGAAGGCAGAGTAACGTAGCTTGCACTGATCCGCTCGTCGTCCCGGGCAATCTGTTGGCCCAGCGCATAGTTCGGCATTAAGGCCTCAACGAGAGTGCCTGCGGTCAGCCCCGCCACCGCAAATTGCTTGACCCGGTTCAAGAAGGTTCGACGACTGATCTCGCCGTGGACGTAATCGTTGTAGAGTTCGATGGCTTCAACTGGAACTGTGCGTTTCTCTTTTGATGACATGGTGCTACTCCCATTTGTTGTGGTGCCGAGGCGGTTGGCGTGTTAAAGGAGGACCGTGAGGAGTTGACAGATTGTTCACCGTCCCAGAAATCGACGGGTCCAATGGGACTGGGGTAAGGCCAAAGAATCGCTCCAAGTTGTCAGCCAAACAGGGCTAAGTCCAAACCTCACACTGAACCAATTGATTCAAATCAGGCTGTGGACGGGTTCTGGGGATGGATAGGTAAAGTTATTAAGTTATCAGTGTCCCCTCAGGTCCCACGTTCAGGTGCACTAAAGTTGATTGAAAATGAGCTTGTTGCTGAAGTCTTGCTTTTCAAATCAGTAATTTGCAGCATATTTACGGCAAACAATGGATTGACATTAAATGCAGGCCAGACTCATATACACATAAGCATTTCACAGCAAGCTTCCACACTCAGTTTCAACAGCAAGTTTCTACAAGCAACAACTTCATTGAACAACTACAAACGAGAAAGAGCACCATGCGCAGAGACGGCAGACGCAGTACCAACATAGACGATCGACGCGGCCAGCGCATGGCCGGTGTGGGCGGTGGCGGGCTGCTTTTATTCCGACTGTTGCCCTGGTTAATGCGCACCAAAGGCGGTCGCATACTGCTGCTGATAGGCGGTGGCCTTTTCCTGTTGTCGTACTTCGGCCTTGATGGTGGTTTGCTGAACCAGCTCACAAGTGTGGGAAGCAACTCAGGCAGCCGCAATGAACAACTGACTGCGCAGCAGCAAGAGCTCGCCGACTTTGTGAGTATCGTACTGGCCGACACCGAAGACACCTGGCAAGACATCTTCGCGCAGCAGAACCGCACTTACGCAGAACCCACACTGGTAATGTTCACTGGCGCTGTACGCTCGGCGTGTGGAACCGCTCAGGCAGCGATGGGGCCGTTCTACTGCCCGGCTGACCAACAGGTCTATATCGACCTGTCGTTCTACGACGAGCTGCGCACACAACACGGCGCTGCCGGCGACTTTGCGCAGGCCTATGTGATTGCGCACGAAGTTGGACACCACGTGCAGAACCTGCTTGGTATTGCGAACAGCGTGAATGCAGCACAAAGCCGGTTATCAACGGATGCACAGCGCAATCAATTGTCAGTGTTGCAGGAACTGCAGGCAGACTGTTTCGCCGGGCTGTGGGCGAATCACGCAAACCGTTCACGCCAGGTGCTGGAAGACGGCGACATAGAAGAAGCATTAACTGCCGCACAAGCCATCGGCGATGACACACTCCAACAGCAAAGCCAGGGCTATGTACGCCCCGAATCTTTCACGCATGGATCTTCACAACAACGCGTGCAGTGGTTTACCACAGGGCTGCAGCAGGGGACGCTGGAAAGTTGTGATACGTTTGGTGGGGCGCAGCTTTAATCAGGCGGGATGAATCAAGGGGTCGACGCGATAATGGCGATAATGGGGTCAGGTTCGTTGATCCAATATAAATTTCAAAAATTCAAAGAACCTGACCCCTTGATTTTTATTCGCGTATTTTTTCATAAAAGGGTACGGCTTTAATACGTTCACGTACTTCTACTTGTTAGCATTACAACGCTATGGAGAACATTAACATGAAGCTGTTTTCTGTTCCTTCTTTATAAAAGATGTCATCAAATTGAACTGGAAGTGCAACACCTTCGGTTATACCTGACGACAGAGTTCTTGTAGGATGGGTCACCCACCCCACACCGATGCTTATATCTCTGTCCTGCGCTTGGAATGTGATTTGAGGGCCCAATGCGAATGACTCAAACGCAGATGAATCTTCACCTAGTATTTTAGTTCCCGCAAACAGTCCAAATTTCACATTATGGATATCTATAGTTCTGTCTGTTAAAGAATTTTTTTCAGTCCCTATAGGGTCATCCAACCCCAAAAAATTCCACGACAGCGTTAACCATGCACTTGGCCTAGTCTGGTACTCTTTCTCAATGACAACTATTCTTTCTGTCCCTGTAATTCTCGCTCGATCTATGTAATCACTTCGATATTGTTCTACACCTATCCCAATATTAAAGTTCCATGCATCTACACCCTCACCCTGCGCAAAAGCACCAATCGAAAAGATCGACACAATTAAAACTACTATATATTTCATAATTTTCTCCACAATAGAAACAATCATTAAAGTATTGATAACTCCTAGTGCTAACGCTCTCCTCAAGTGCGCGATATTCCGCGTCATTTTATAGACGCTTATGATATTCGTTCATCTTACCTTCTGAACAAACTCCTCAACGCCCATTTTATAAACGATGTATCCATTCTCGCCTATCGAATGCCCTTGAATAGAATTGCCATGAATCGCTACAGATGCCTCGCCGCACACCATCAACCAGATAATGGGGTCAGGTTCGTTGATCCACTACAAATTTTGAAAGTTCAAAGAACCTGACCCCTTGATTCCTCGGGTTTTGGGAGTGGATAGGTATTAAGTTAACAGTGTCCCCAAAGGTCAATTTTCCTGCTTTCGATGTGTAACTGATACACGCGCACGTTTTGTCTCAATCAACATATAACTGGAGACGGATTATATTATTCGGAAGGCTCTCACCACCGCTACTAACCAGCAAGACAAAGCAGGGACACTGATAATTTAATAACTCAGCGAGGTGCTTAAGGTAGAAAATTATCAGCGTCCACTAAGGTCATTCCTCCATATCCTCTGCACTAAACACCCTGAACTGCACCGGATCCGTGCCGGGAATCAACACCGTCTTCACATCAAAATAGACCGTGTCGTCGGGAAAGAACAATAGCCCAAACGCGGGATCTTCAGGATCAGGCTTTGTACATTGTAAATGGCAGCCGGTTCGCGGCTGAGAATCAAGGGGTCAGAGTAGTTGATTTTTTGGCCCCTCTGATCAGAAGGAATCAAGTAACATGACCCCCTTGATTCTCCTCACCTTGATTCTCAAAGAACCTGACCCCCTTGATTCTGGCGGATAGATCAGGAAAGTAGTTAAGTTATCAGTGTCCCCTAAGGACCTCTACAACTCTCGCAATCAAACTCTCGATTGCGTCTATCACAATATCTGGTTCTTCCAATTGAACGTAATGTGTACTCTTTCCCGCTAAAATCTGCCTGCTGTCCGTTGATAGCGATAGCAAGTCTTGCTGCATCTTAGTGCGCAATTGAAATGATTCATTTTCTGAAGACGCACCATTTCCAGAAAAGGAAGTTGCAGAAATAACTATTAATGGAATACCTCCGAAAGAACTAATTTCTCTTGCCTCAATGGAGAGTTGCGCAACTGCAGCTGCTTCATCAAACATACCACTTACACTTTTATGAATCAGCGATGGAGCTGCTAGATTGATTAAATCTGTAGGTTCTGTATTTGGCATCTGCCTAGCTGATGTGAGGCGTAGCAAGCCAAAAGAGCTCATCAAGCCCATCAACATACGTGGAGGAATTTTGGGGGGCCTTAAGATCGCCTGATCAGGATGAGAAACGTCAACTAGTACTATGCCACCAATATCGTCCTTATGAGTTTCTATAAACCTCCTTAACGTAATTCCCGCTAAGGAATGGCCAACTACGATATACGGCTTAGGATAGTCTCCTTTAGTAAGCAATTTTGTAAGATCGTCAGTAATCGATTGGCTTGATTTAGGCCTATCCCCCCGTTCGCTCCAAAGTATACCCGCCCGATCATATGAAACTGTTGTAGCACTTTGAGCTATAGTTTCTTGCACTTTAAACCAAGACAAGTGCCCAAAGGGATCCATACCAGATTCGAAAATTACTGTTAGAGAACTACTACCTTCCCGATATACATGCAGATTATGGCCCCCAACGTCAACTAACTTACCTTCCGGTAAGTAGTTTCTCTCTGCGATTATTCTCGAAATTTGCTCATAGGCAAATGCACCTCCCACGGTCAACAAAATGACTCCCAGGACGAAAAATACGATCCATTTGAATACGATTCGAATTTTCATATGTATTTTTGGATTTTCTGAATTACTAGCACTAAATACATTTCGCCTCCCAAGCACGCTTACCAGAGCAGGGACACTGATAACTCAATAACTTAGTGAAGCGTTTAAACTACTAAATTATCAGTGCTCCCGGAAGTCACTGAGGTCATCATCATTCTCTACTACTTCGAAATCTCCAGCTTTAATACTAGCAATTGTCCGCAGGATCGGGGCCAAGAAATTGATCTGCTCGATAATCTTTGGATTCCATAGGTCAAGTTCTGCCGAGATGGTTTTAAGTTCACTTTCAGATTCAAAATCAACCTTGGCGAGCCCACCATGAATTAGTCCATTTCGGTAAATAAGCAACTCATTCAATTGCTCTGCATGGCGGACTTTAGTCTCGGAATCCAACCCAAAATCGAACTGGCTACACAATGTAATATCGAAGAGGTCTTTGGCTAACACCTTAGGCGGCTTACTCTCATCGAGAGAATCTACCCAAACATTTATAGCCTGACCTAGCGTAAAGCCCAAGGCTTTCTTTCTGGTTTTTTCAATATCGTTCTTAATTTTTTCTATCGTGCCGTTTACGGGTTGAATACTCGCAAGTGCCTTCAAGATTTGTTCCAATCGCTGAAGGTTCACGATATTGCGGCCGAAATTCCGTAACACTGCGTCTATTGGGGTCAGTTCGTAATTCATAAAGTGTGCCCCTCCAATAACTAGAGTAAGAGTCCATTTTCCTCAGAGACATCCTAAGTCTAAATTTGCTCTAACCGCAGTGTTTTAAAATCAGGCCGAGGACGAATTCTGGGAAAGGATAGGTAAAGTTATTAAGTTATCAGTGTCCCCTGAAGGTCGTGTCCGTTAAGGTCATTCCTCCACATCCTCCGCACTAAGCACCCGGAACTGCAATGAATCAGTGCCCGGTATCAGCTCCATCTTCACATCGAAATAGACCGTGTCATCGGGAAAGACAAAATAGCCTAAACGCGGGATCTGCAGGATCAGGCTTTGCACATCGTAAATGGCCGCCGGTTCGCGGCTGAACTCATCGACAACGGAGACCAGCTCTAGGGTCAGCTCTTGCTTGTCGATGACGCGTAAACTGACTTGGTAAGTCTGGCCATCTACGTCCACGGACGAAATGAACAACTGACCATAACGGAAATCTACCTCTTCGGAGCCTCGCAAGGCGTGCACTGTGCCGGTTCTGGTTGGGCTTTTCACCAACCAGGTCCCCATACCCTCGTATTGTGAGCTAACAAAGGAGTCTAGCCGGAAGCTGCCTACCATGGCGAATAAGCCGGTAGCGCCATTTTGCTGCCAGACATCCATGGTGACTGTTTGTGCGCCGGGCTCCGGCACGTCGGCCACCATACCCTGGGCATAACGTGTGGTGCCGCTGGCATGGCTACTGGTCGTTGTCTCACCGATCAGATCCAGCAAGGTGCCAGTAACGCCGTGCAGCTCCCTGTTGCCAACAAATAACGCGTAACTAGGATAGTCCAGCTTCGAGGCGTAAATATGGTTCAGAAACAGCGTTCTGACTTCTTCGGAATTCGCGATCGAATATCCCGCGAAGCGCCCGCCGGCTCTGGTTTCTGCCACCACCTGGGTGAACGACATGCCCTGGCTCTCCGACAAGGGTATCCAGTGCTTGCCGGTATTGGAGTCGAGCACAACGTTTCTGGGCGATGGGTCGCCTGTGGTGGTCAGCGCCAAGGGCTCACGTATCGGTATGGGCGGATACACCGCTGGGGTGCGCGCGCCGCCGGGTTGTATGACATTTATCTCAACGTCATCGGCATACACATACGCCGTGCGCCCCAGGCTATCCGTGACGATGGCGTGAGGACCCTTGATTTGCAGGTTGCCAGAGAACAGAAAATCATCCTCGTAGTACATCTGCCGGAACAGCACATCGATGCTGTCGCCACGATTAAGCGGAAACTGACCGTTGTACAGACACTTGAACAGGCAGGAAATCTGTCGGAACGAATTGACATGACTGCCTAGGTGACGATCTGAGCCCAGAATAAAATGCCCGGCGATTGGCTCCTCACCCTGATTACGCAAGGTCCCTGATACTTCAATATGACTGCCGGCCGCCACGGAGTCTGCATAGCTCAGTGCTAGCGTGGCATTGATGTTTGCCGAGCCTGCCTTGGGATTAGTGGTGTTTAACGCGTTGAGCGCAGCGCGATCCCCCTGCCCATCGGGCGACACAATCGCCACGAAGTTACGCTGCAGGTGCACGTCGTTGATGTTCCGGTACTCAGGGCCAGTAAGCTTCAGCCTTAGGCGGGACAGCCAGATCGCAAAGCCGGCCGGCGCATTGCTGGCGACCCGCAATGTATGCCAATAAAACTGCGCGGAGGTTCCAGGGCGAAGCGGGAAGCCATTGGCAGGATCTACTGCGCAAAGTCCCTGTACACAGGTGCCATTCACCTCCAGCTCCAAAAATGAAACTGGGTAACCCGCATTAGAGCTATATCCGCCGCCACCGTAACGCTCGACAGTTATGCGGGAATCTGCAGGGTTGGTGATCTCAACTACCAACATGATCTCACCGCCGGGACTGATATAACTGCGATCTGTTACTAGATCAGCGGTAATGGGGCTTTGAGCAGCCGCCTGAAATGACAGGAGAGCGAAGAGTAGTAAGGAGATTACTCTAGTGGGGGTAGATAGGTGCATGGGGTCCGTCCCGCTGTTTTTGTGGTTTTTGGAGCGTAGCATGGTGGGGGTTGGGGGTAAATGGAGGGAGTGCTAACGCTCGCATATGCGGCGGCTGTGACGGAGCGAAGTAATCACTAGGGTAAGGGCAAATTTTTTATTGGGACAACTCCGTAGCACTACTTTCAGTCAAAATAAAAATGCACCAACTTAAACGAAGAAAAAGTTAGCAACTACATTAAATATACACTGACCCCATTTATTACTCACACCTACGGAATATATATCTCGCGGTTATACCAAGGGGTCGACGTGACACCGGTAAGGACTTCCGTGCCATCGAAAATGGCAGAGAACAGCGGCCCCGCGGCGGTGAACGATACGGATTCGATACGGCTGCCAGGGCTACCGGGAACACCCAGGGCATCGGATGCCTGATCGATACGGTAGGTGCGTGTGAAGTCGGGTCGGTGGCCGGAGCGGATGACGGCGGATAATTGTCTGCGAACCGGAAGCGCTGAGCGATAGCGCAGATTCAACAACACACTGTCTCCGCTTTGCGCAACCAATTCCCAAGTTTCGACGGTGCTTCCGCTCTCTTCGCCCAGCCCCGAATTGACACGTTCCGTTCTGGCAATCGCTGCGGTTTGATACACCTCGTACGCGCCAGCGCCTTCAGGGGAAATGCCGTTGATTATCATGGGACCAGACAGCCCACTCTCTGCGTCACGCGTCTGTACGGAAATGACCATATAACGACTGGCACCAGTGCGCACTTGTGTACCTTGTGCGTCGAGAACCAGATGACGGTCCATGAATGTCACTGAAATATTAACCTTGCCCGGAGCATCTGCAATGGGCGTGACGTTCCAACCTGACGGAAGCAAAGGGAGTATGGCCGCTTCGCTTACGCGAAAGCTCAACGAGGTGCGCACCTCGGTGCTCCACTCTACATAGTCCTGTGCAGTGGCGGAGGAGGAGTAGATAGATAACCCACACACCAATATCATAAAGTGCAGCGAAACGGCTCTCGCATCGTGGGCAATCGCGAAGGCCATTGATTGCAATCGGTTCATTTTAAACATCCATGGTCGGTGATGATGGGTGATGATGGGCTCAGGTTCGTTGATCCAATATGAACTTTAAAGTTCAAAGAACCTGACCCCTTGATCTCTTTGGCGTCTTTCTGCGCCTGCTTGGTAAAGTGGAGCTGCCACATTACCAATCAAGCTCATGCTCTGTATCGGTCAGATCAGTCGCTAACCCTTCGCGAATTGACTCTCGCATGCCGGGGATAGATACCAAGTAAAGAGTTTCACTAATGGCATTCCAATCCTCCTCGGCCAGCAAAAGGTATGACAGCGCACTTTAGTCGCTGTGCAACTGATTATCAGGTGTATTCATTTTAGCCATATCGTCTTGATGGCTTCACTCTCACCACTGGCACCTATTCTCTCGATCCAAATTTTATTGATGCTGAAGACTTTTGAAGCGCTAATCGTTGAAGCCTCTACTGCCATGAGCTTTGCCTGCACGCCATTGCCCCGACCGACTGTGAGGTGAGGAACATAAGGGCGAGCCTGCAGATACTTAGCCATGAGCCCCTCATATAACCGATCATGTAGTGCTGTTATCTGACTATCACCGAGCAGAATAGAAAAGTAAATGTATCCTGAGTCAATCGTTGGTTGCGGACATAGAGACGCTCTGAAGCTACTGGTTGATACGACTTTAGTTTCGACATGTTCGATTAACTCTTCATCAGAAATAGCTGAGTCAAAGGGAAAGACGAGTGTTATATGAGGCTCGATTAATCTCCATAACGGATCATTTCTTTCCCGAAATGTTTGAATTTCCGGATGTAGGCCATCTACAGAAAGATAGATGCATCGCATAGTACTGAACACCTAACGCCCATCAACAACGGACGCCAGCGAAGCTGGCGTCCGTTTGCTTGTGATTGTTAGGGCGGCTGAAGTATACTCGTACGGCATTCCCGTACACAAATGGGTGGTTAAGATGGAAACAGTAAGTGTAAACAAGTTCAGGGATAACCTGAAACAGCTTGTAGAACAAAGCATTAGCAGACATGAACCGCTTAGAGTCTCCCGACGTTCCGGGCAAGACTTTGTCGTGATCAGCGCTGAAGACTGGGAGCGTGAGCAAGAAACGCTGTACGTCCTGCAAAACAGTAGTCTGATGCGGCAACTCGCCGAATCCGTCAAGACCCATACCGAGCAAAAAGGATACACGCCTACAAAAGAGCAAATGGATGAGATCACTGGTATTTGAGGGCAGAACCTGGGAAGCGTATGAAGCCATGCGCCAAAAGGACAAAAAACTGCACGAAGCTGCGCGTAAAATCATCAAAGAGCTCCTTCGCTGCGATGACCCCGCTGTCGGGATAGGTAAGCCTGAACCGCTGAAACATAATCTATCCGGTTTTTGGTCAAGGCGCATGACCCAGAAAGATCGGATTGTGTATAGGTTCGATGAATCATCAATCTATATCTTCGCTCTGGGGGGACACTATGACGAGCCCTAACGTCCGCAATAATAGGAGCCGCTTGCGGCTTCCTTTTTGATTTGATTGTTAAGGTGCTCCACGATTAAAAACTCAGCATCATTGGTGTTGAGCCAGCTGGAGGTGGCTGGGATACTTCTCTGGGACCAAATCCTAGCTTCTGGTAGAAACGCACAGCACTATCATTTGAGACAAGATAAACTGCATTTTTTGGGTTTTTTCCTCGACATTCTTTTAATACTGTTTCGACAAGGGCTTGTCCAATACCGTGATTATGAAACTCCGGCTGGACGAACAGGCTGCACAAATTCCAATAATCTTTAAGCAGAATATCCCCAACTATTTCTCCGTTTTCCTCCGCCACGTAGCGTAACGATCTAGTTGGGTCTGCAACCCAACTATCGACATTACTGCTTACGTTCTCAGCTATAGCGATAAGATCATGCCCTTGCCCTTTCAGGCTCTTGGGTATTACTGACTCCAAAAACGAACGTATTGCCTGCTCATCTAAAAGTTCAGCTTGGCGAATCGTCAACTTCATTGCTCCTTGAAGCTCTTGTTAATGGGCGCGTTGCATAGCAGCGCGTCCCAATTGAACTGATTGTTATATGCCTGACTCTGAGATAATGGGGTCAGGTTCGTTTATCCACTATAAATTTTAAAAGTTCAAAGAACCTGACCCCTTGATTCCTGACCCCTTGATTCCCTCTCTTGACTCCTCGTTACGTTCTATACACCACAATGTTGGAATCCTTCCTGATAGATTTCTCTGCTTTCCAGCACACTGTAGATCGTATGAAGTTCTACGCAACGACCTGGCCAGTTCGTGATATGTATTAAATCTTCATTCAGCCAAACCATGTTGTAACTGCTATATCCATATACTTCCATCGTTAATATAGGCTCACCATCGGAAAGAACTATTGCCTTCGCGAAGGACTTGTCATAAGTGACTTTTGCTAGATCAGATTCCTCTTGGATAATGAGCTCCATTGAAGCTTGTGGTGACTTGAACCTTCGCACAAAATTACTCAAAAAATCAACTGAACCTGCGTAAGCACGAACTAGCGGTAGGTATTCTGAGCCGAACGCCGCTAAATCAATCTTTTGAGGTTCAGTGACCTGACTATAGGCAGAGCCTATGAACAGGAACGCTATGAACGCTGACACATTCTTCATCATGAAATGTAACGCCTGTATTCACGCACCAGCGCAGCTGGTCGTGTGCAAATTGATTGTTATGTGCAATATAGACTGCTCATTGGCTGAGACTTTCGTGAATCCAGTTTCCTGAACCATCAATAAATCCCTTTGCGCGGGCGGACTCAATTGTTTGATTAAATTTTGTGACATCATCGTTAGCATTGTATAGCTCTGAAAGAACCTTCCAGTTTTGAGGACGATCAAATTGTTCTGTCATTTTTTCAGCTACTACTATTGCGTTCTCGTAATCCGACATGTCCAAAGGAATCGAATCTATCCTACCGTACAATCTTTGATACTGCTCATTACTACCATCATATTCAGGATGAATGCCTGTTTCGAAATGAAGCAACAGAGCTTCGCCAGCTGCGTTGAAATTTCCAAGCTGTTGAAAAGCCCTAATCAAGTTGCCCGTGACCACCCAGTTGTATCCCCCGCCCTCATCGAAATACTGATCGTTGTAGACCAGGAAACTTTCCCAATCTTCAGAAGCCATCGAGATCCTCGCTAACATCTGAAGTATTGCTAGCCTATTTGTATAATCCAGATCCGGCAATTGCAGAATTTGCTCGTAGAAGTACCTCGCATCATCATACTGCGAGTTCTTTAGGAAATACGTAGCATAAGAAGTAAGAAAGTCCCTTTTCTCAGCATGTGACATCTCGTCGTAACGCCCAACCAACTCCTCTAGTTCACTTAATGTCGATTCAGTTTGATCGACTCGAACGCGATCCTTAATTTGCTCTAGCGCCTCCTCTATTTGGCTTTGCGTAACTTCAGGACCGTTGAAGAGGGCTCTGGTTTGTTCTTGTTCAATTGGAAGCTCGTTGTGCGAAGCTTCATTCACTAAAGCGAGGTCACCGACTTCTGATATGGTTGATGTGTCCAAGAAATTGGAAGTCAATACAACCCCACAGACTACGACTACTGTGAATCCAAGAGCAATCAAGTATTTCGTTTTCATAGTCACTCCATAGCTGGGCGCAACCCTGCAGGCACATTACGCCTTTCTTCCGCGTCCAACGCGTGCTGGCGTGGCTTTTGTATTCTATGCAAACGGCATGACAGCATGATTTTCTTCGACTGTAAGTAATTGTTATGCATTTGAGATAATGGGGTCAGGTTCGTTGATCCACTATAAATTTTAAAAGTTCAAAGAACCTGACCCCTTGATTCCCTTGATTCCTGACCCCTTGATTCCCTGAAAATCTTGACCTCGATCGAATCTTCTGGTTAATCCAAATAGTGTTCTTCAAAGTATTCTTCCCAGCCTCTCTCAAACTCGGAAATTGAGATTTGTAGGGTTCCCGGTATGTCTCCGTTAGTTTCAGTGAGTTCGCCAAAAGCTTCTATCCCCCATTTGGAAACAATATATTCCCCCAAGAAGAACCCGACATCATAAATATTCCGACTCTCGTCAGCGCTGTTGAATCCAACGTTTAGTTCATCAAGAGACGGAAAGTCACGCTGGGTGATGAATTCAGGAATATTTGGAACTTCACTGTCGATATCTCTGGTGGCGTAAATGGCTATTGTTTCCCAAAGCCATCGAGGACGGTTGGGAATCGACCTATTCCTAACCATTGAAACAATATGCGCAAACTCATGCAATGCAATAGCCTTAGCTTCTCGCCGGGTGCCGTGCCGCAACCTGAGTTCCGGGACTTCAGCCCACCAAACGTATCCACCGGAGCCAACGAATCTTTGTCCTGTTGTTTCTTCTTGAGCCCGATAGTAGCTCTCGGAGTCATTCCATATTGTTACCGTCGTTTGCGGTACAGATTTCACATTGAGATCGGAGAATACGCGCTTATAGTTCTCTTCTAATACTTCTATGGTTGGTGCAACCTCGCTTGCGGACAAACCGTTATGAAGAACGTATCTAAACTGACCATCAGTCGATTCATAAATCAAGGGATTGGGCTGAGCTATAGCTAACGAGGTGAGTCCCATCAGCGTCACTCCAATAAGTTTGTGAATTGCGTGCGCTCGATCCTTTTTCATACTTGACTCCTGAGATTTCGAGGTACATAACGCCCTTGTTCAAACGCGCGGCTTTGCCGCGTCGAGTAGAGACCGAAGGCCGTAACGCATTGCAACCGTTGGTTAGTTGGCATATTCCTCCAACACTCTTCCTTTTGCTTCGCTGTACAGTTGAGAGTCAAAATCCGAGGTGCAAACGTCAATCCGAATAGCGCCGGCAATTTTTAATTCGAAAATACCAGCGTTGAGAAAACTGGATAGTTCTTGCACGTTATCGGTATCCAGGTGTCCATGGTGCCGCTCACCACTTAGTGCACGTTGTTCGAATCTGGCGATAGTCATCTTATTCGACGTCCTGCAGTTTACGTGGATAATTTTGTAGCCTTTAAAAATGGACTTAAGAACTGCTCCATCACTTTTCCTAAAAGCGCTTTCTACAATCAAATTTTCCTTAGCAAGAACCAGTTCTCGACATTTATCCAATAACGAAACAAAACTGGCTTTTCCCAACTTCCTCGACTCCACCCGTGATGCACAACCAAACTGATCAAACAAATTTTCCTTTATTGAGTCCTTGGATAGCAAATGAATCCCAAGTGTTTGCGATACTGATCTTGAGAGAACTGACTTCCCTGATGCCGGGGCTCCTGAAACAATGATTACAGTCGTCAAAGTGATCTCTCTCAATGCCAACTAACGCCTTTGTAAACGTCGCAGCTTGCTGCGGCCAGTGAAGGCCGTTTTTGGCCGTAGCAGTGTTTGACAAACTTGTTAAGTGTTTTGCTTGGCACAGATCTCTGCCTTTACTTCATTGGGCACATTAACCCATTCAGTTGAATCCATAAGTTTTAATGCAATACTACAGCTCCAGGTAACTTTAACTATATGATGAAACCAATCGGCATGACTCCACTTTTTTGGGGCTGGAGCCTTAAACCCTTTACGATCATCGTCCCAGTAGACATCTGCTGCCTCTCTATAAATCATTTGGTATCCAGGCTTGCCACCACTACCTAGAACACCATACATCTCATCGTTGTCGAGTATTTCTACTTTAGATATTTCTTCGATTTCCATAGATACTTAACGCCTAAAGCAGCCGCGCATTTATGCGTCGGCTGCTTTTCGATTATAGGATAATACACGATATGTTAGAGGCTAGTTATGGCAATAATGTGCCAATAGAGATTCTAAATACTTGCCAGATTCCTAGGCGAACGTGAGTCCAACGCCCCAGAAATACGCGTCAGAATAATAGCCAACGCAACAATCAGTGCCCCAATCCAGGGGGTGTCCATTAGCGACATATCCTCGACCACTAAACCTCCGATAATCGAGCCCAAGGCAATACCGATATTAAAGGCGGCGATGTTAAGCCCCGAGGCCACATCCACGGCATTGGGCGTGTACTTCTCAGCGAGCTGAACCACATAGACCTGCAGGCCGGGCACATTTCCGAAGGCGAAAACCCCCCAAACAAGTATCGTCAGCACGGCCAATATTGGATTGCTCGCCGTAAAAGTAAAGACCAATAACACCAGCGTTAGCGCGCTAAAAATGATGCTTAGCGCTTTTATCGGGCCTTGGGAGTCGGCAAGCTTGCCACCCCAGATATTGCCGACTGCAACAGAGGCACCATATACCAGCAGCACCAGCGCAATTGCATTAGGGCTAAAGCCGCTCACCTGCTCCAGAATCGGGGCAAGATAGGTAAAGGCCGTAAAGGTACCACCGTAGCCTAACGCGGTGATCAGGTAGACTAACAACAGGCGCGGCTCCATCAATACCTGAAGTTGTTCACGCAGTTTTGCAGGTGCGGATTGCTTTAGGTTCTTCGGGACTAATAAGGCGCTGCCAATAAACGCGATTAAGCCCAGTAAGGAGACGACTAAAAAAGTCGCGCGCCAGCCAAAATTCTGACCAATCAAGGTGCCTAGGGGCACGCCAGTAACTAGGGCTACAGTAAGCCCAGTAAACATGATGGCGATGGCGCTGGCTTCCTTATCCTTGCTCACTAAGCTTGTGGC
>TARA_R110002167_G_scaffold81072_1_pt1 | contig 25264 bp, 23 predicted proteins | sample TARA_R110002167 | Tara Oceans TARA_R110002167 (sample SAMEA4398238) | marine metagenome | biome: Polar Biome; feature: [MES] marine water layer (ENVO:01000295) within the mesopelagic zone...; material: water (ENVO:00002006), including particulate matter (ENVO:01000060) such as......
AGCCATCATCACTTGCAACACCTTTTTTGAAATAATCGTTTAAGTGTGTGTAAATTCACCAAAGTGCTTATTAAACATTAGATTTGGCGAAAAAATAGCAATAAATACTAACTAAGTCGTCACTGTTTAATGGTTTGTATTGGCGATTTATTGATAAGTAAGTAACATAGACCTGCGTTTCCTTATTATTATAAATACAACTTTTAGGTACTCTTGATCATGAACTCATCTTTAATCACAAACATTATTAGTGTTTTAGTCTTAGCAATTGCCAGTTATTTCGTTTTTGACCTGGTTAATATTGCATTATCGCCCGCTATTTCAGTTGCACTTGGTATCGTCATTGGCGGCATAGCATCCGTTTTATTATTTAACATCAAAAGCACACCGAGCGTCGGTGATAGCGGTCAAGTTTCAGAATTAAGTACTCTTTATGTAGGTAACCTACCTTATCGGGCAAATGAGCAAGCCGTGCAAGAACATTTCGAAGCACACGGTGTCGTTAACTCTGTGCGATTAATGAAAGATCGTCGGACTGGAAAGCGTAAAGGTTATGGATTTGTAGAAATGGATACAAAAGGCGCTAATAACGCTATTAAAAACTTAAATGATTCTGAATTTCAAGAAAGAACATTAAAGGTTAGGTTAGCAAAAGACAAAACTGAAGAAGAATAAACAAAAGTTAAATCAACTTAGTTATAAAAACGCCTACATCATGTAGGCGTTTTTATTTGTCCAATAACAATAGCCTTATTGTGCAGCCAGAGGAAGATTATCCATTAATTTTTGATTAAAGGTGTGAAAGCGATTCAAAGCGGTAATCAAATCTGGGGTATGCACTTCGCCCATACGATTAATGAGTGTATTAAGCATATTGTCATAATCACTGCCATCTTGCAGTTGCTGACGACTGGCATCAAGTACAGAAAGCATCTTATCAAGATATTGCGCTATCGGCTTAACGGCCTTAGCTGGCTCACTATCTGTTTTATTTTGACCATAGTGTGAAACCGTCTCATAGGTTTTAACCACTTGGGAAGTTTCAGCTTTAGTTAATTGCAAAGCAAACCCAGCTAGCTCTTTTTCGTCGAAGCCAAGCTTTAAGGCCTGTTTGTAAGCCATTTCTATATCACCATTGAAAAACTCATCAGCTAAGCTATTTGCATCCGATACAAGTTGCCCGATAGCAGTTAACTCTTGTTCGTTTAAATTGCCACTCACGCTGAAACTCAATGCATTACTTTCATAATAGACACTGTTCTGTTGCAACACAGTAGGATATGACTCTTTGGTTTGAACTTCGCCCTGTGTTTTAACACTCTGTTTGAGGGGTTCTGCTTGCTTGGTTTCAGAAGCAGTTGCTTCGGGCTGTTCAGCTGGTTGTTTGTTTGCAATATTTACTTGAGCAGAGCCCGGAGCGTCTGACTCAGAGGTTTGTTGCACTTGTTTAGCTGCCTCAGCCTGTTGCTGTAAAATAATTTGGCGATTAAATTCAAACTGTTTAAAATCTTCAAACGCTAGTGTAACTTCATCGCCCTCTTTAGTTTTAACAACGAGTTGAGAGGATTGCTGCTGTGACACCGATATTTGCGTAGTAACTAGCTTTACCTGAGTGGCACTAGCAGAAGGCTCATCTTGTTTAGCGAAAATATCTTTTTTAAGACTTTCAATGCCCTCGTCAATTAGCTTTTTACTGTTATCAATACCCACGCGAATTTCTTCGTTGATCAAACCAGCTAAATCTTTTTCTGCCAATTTAATACCTTTTAACACGCCAATCGTCGCTTGCTCAAATAGCTTATTCAACTGGCTATCATCAGCACCATTGTTTTTTGCGTTCTTAATTGCCCCGCCAACAAATTTCAAAACATTTCTTGCCACCTCTTCAAAATCAAATAAGGGTTGCGCGGTTTGTTTTACTTTATTACTCGAGAAATCCGGCTTCTTACCGTCAAGCTCTAATGTTGTGTTCAGAGCACTCGAAAACACTCTTGCGCCAAAGCTCGCACTAGAGCTGAATTTATCAGAATTTGTTTGTGCTTGACTGGCTTGCAAGGCGGCAGCTTGCCGCAGGCCGGAATCACGCAATTGGTTTTGCACACTGGTCTCACTGCCTAAATGTGCGGGTTTGTCACCTAAAAATGCTTTTAATTGATTAATGTTCATATTGTCTACCTCACTTCCCTCATTAGTAGTTATCGGCAGGTAGTGCATAAAATTTAGGCTGCATACAAATAATACTTTACAACAGCAATCTTGAAGTATTAGCTAAAACCCTATACCTTGCGCGATTTTATGAGCAACACGGTGGGAGAATACCATGGGTCACAATGCGATCAATATTGACGATTATCCAGCACAATTGCAGCATAAGGCTGACTTGATACAACAAAGCTTCGATGATTTTGCCATGCCATGTTTAGAAATATTTCCCTCTGAGCCCATTCATTACAGAATGCGGGCAGAATTTAGAGTGTGGCATGAAGGCAACGATCTTTATCACATCATGTTCGATAAGCAGAGCAAAGAAAAATATAAGGTTGAGAGTTTTCCTGCCGCCAGTGAAATAATTAACCACGTTATGAATGATTTAGTTCAATTGCTTAAACCTAATGAGATTGCTCGGCGTAAACTATTTCAAATTGACTATTTAAGCAGCCTTAACAATCACATTATTGTTTCTTTGCTTTATCACAAAACCTTAGATGCCGACTGGCAGCAAGAGATGCAAGGCATCCTGATTAATCTGAGAAAAAAATATAGCATTGATATTATCGGGCGCGCCAAGAAACAAAAGATGGTGTTAGATAAAGATTATTTAATCGAAAACTTAATGATCAATGGCACAGACTTTCAATTTAAACATATCGAAAATAGCTTTACCCAACCCAACGCTGGGGTGAATATTAAGATGATTGAATGGGCCTTGGATGTAACACAGAATTGTCAAGGTGACTTATTAGAACTTTACTGCGGGCTTGGTAACTTCACTCTGCCTCTAGCACAAAACTTTAATCGTGTATTAGCCACAGAAATTGCCAAATCATCGGTTGCCGCTGCGCAATACAATATTGCTCTGAATAAAATTGATAATGTCACCGTATTAAGAATGTCGAGTGAAGAGTTTGTCGAAGCGCAGCAGCAAAAACGTGAGTTTCGTCGTTTAGAGGGTATTAATTTACAAGATTTTGACTGTACAACCATATTAGTTGATCCGCCACGTTCTGGGTTGGATGATGAAACCTTGGGCATGGTTAAAGCGTATCAAAATATCGTTTATATTTCTTGTAACCCAGAGACCCTAAAACAAAATCTCAATGTACTTAGCCAAAGCCATGAAATAGTGCGCTTTGCTTTATTTGACCAATTTCCTTATACCCATCATGCAGAATGTGGGGTATTTCTGCAAAAAAGGGCTTAGGCCTGTAATGCACCAATAACGATAAATCTCAGTTGTTGTTTAAGTCTTTCAGCCAAGACTTTCTTATGTTCAGGCGTTGCATCAAGGGCTTCCGCTCCTGTGCTAAAAACCAGCTTCACCATGGCCTCAGCTTGTAAATTGGCGATATTACTTTTGAGGCCAGTGGTTGCCATAGTGTAATCAGTCAGTTCAACGTTGAAATGTTGAATCTCACGCAGTACGGCCGCTCTGAAGGCTAGTGACGTGCCGGTATGCTCCCTGAGTAACAATCTGAATACGTTACTGTTGTCGTTAATAAACTCCATGAAAGTCTCTACTGAGGTATGTATTACTCCTCCGCCCGAGGCTATTCTTAATCTGGCTTGACGCATAAGTTGTCGCAAGGCTAAGCCAGCTTCATCAACCAAGGTCAAACCTAACTCGTCTATGTCTTTAAAATGTCGGTAAAAAGAGGTAGGTGCTATACCTGCAACCCTTGCAACTTCACGCAGACTAATACTAGACAAACTGCGTTGTTCATCAAGCAACGAGAAAGCAGCTTCAATAATACTGCGACGAGTTCGTAGTTTTTGTAATTGACGACTCAAAATAAGCTCTAATTAATTTTTATAAACTAGTCTACCCTGAAAATCGTGAAGGGCACAGCCCATGATTTCAATCAGTACCAGCAGATTTTTCTTGATTAAGTACTGAGGCAAAGTTAAATTAGCGTACAGTTGTAAGCTCAAAAAATAATTACCATGAAAAAACCTCGCTTGTTGTTTGTCAATGTCGCCATATTCCTGATCACCGGACTTATCGCACTTTTTATCGTTCCTTACGAAGCCTTTACTCATGGATTTGATAGCTTTGAAATTATTGCCTGTATCGCACTTATCTATTTTTCCGGTATGTCGATTACAGCAGGTTATCATCGCTTGTGGTCTCACAAAGCGTATGAAGCAAACCCAGTTATTAAGGTAATTCTGGCGATTGGTGGCGCTATGGCCTTGCAGAACAGTATTTTGCATTGGTCCTCTGATCACCGCATCCACCATAAACATGTAGATGATAACGAATCTGATCCCTATTCGGCAAAAATGGGATTTTGGTATTCCCACATTGGGTGGATGCTCAGAGAATATCAAGTTCATCGTTACAGCGATTACAGTAACTGTCGGGATCTACAAAAAGACAAAGTGGTTATGTGGCAGCACCGCCATTATTTAGCCATCATGCTCAGCGCTAATTTTGGTGTCCCCATTTTGTTAGGCTGGCTTAATAACGATATATGGGGCATGTTGCTGCTGGCTGGTGTGTTTAGGCTGGTTGTGGTTCATCACGTGACATTCTTCATAAATTCTTTGGCGCACATCTGGGGTAGGCAGCCTTACACCGATAAAAACAGTGCACGAGATAATGATATTTTAGCGTTTTTCACCTTTGGTGAGGGTTATCATAATTTTCATCATATCTTTGAATACGACTATCGTAACGGTATTAGATGGTGGCAATTTGATCCCAGCAAATGGCTGATAAGAGGTCTATCCTTTGTAGGATTGGCCAAGAATTTGCGCCGCTGCCCTGAAGAACGGATTGAAAAAGCCCGCTTAATTATGCAGTTGCAAAGGTCAAAGCTGCGTATTGCCTCATTAGCCAATAGAGAAGAGATGATGCAAAAGCTCCAAGACGAGTATGAATTATTGGTGCACAGAATGACCGAATATTACGCAGCTCAAAAACGGATGATGGGAGTAAAAAGACAGGACTTAAAGCGCAGTTATGAAAAACTGGAATTGCACCATCGATATAAAGAATTAAAACTTAATTTGGCCTTGCAGAAAGAGAAGTGGCTTAAATTAAACCAATTGGTCTGTTTACCCTTAATGGTCGAAAAAAACTAGTTAGAACCAGACATAAAAAAAGCTGCTTAAAGCAGCTTTTTTTATGTCATTTACCTTACTGTACTAGAGCAAATAATTTAGCTTCTTGTTGTTCTTGGTCTTTTTGAGCAATCACTTTAATCAACATTTTGTTGGGAAAGAATTGTGTCGTCGCCATCACATTCGGACTTTGCTGCTCAAGTTTCAAAGTAAGCTCACGCTGCATATTTTGAAACTGCATATTATTATCAATCAACGAAGCTGTGCACTGGCCATTTATTTCATAGTTATTCATGTCCATACAAGTAAACATGCTTTTTTGACTTACTTCGCTGTGCGCTAGACTGGAGCATACTAATAAAATGCCTGTTAGAACTAGTATCATACGCATAATTTTCACCTTTTAACTGCTGGTATGAACTAAAGTTACACTGATCAGGGCAACACATCAAGTTTTAACAGCACAGTTTTATGACAATATTATGACAAAGTGAAATATTTATATATTTTTTTAATTATCACGCAGAACATTATCCGCTTAAGATAAAGTACGCATTTGGAGGGGACAACTATTCTGAGCAACCAGACGCAAATATAAAGCAAGAAAACAAAATGATAAGGTTTTGCTCGACAAACTAAATATTAAGCACAATAACATCAGCCAACATTTAACAGCGAAAACACAGCAGGGCTAGCTACTGTGTTAAGCCTAGAGCAGATTTAAAGATCACGTTGTTCGATCAAGTACGCTAATAATTGATCGAATGGCATAGGCTTGGCAAACAAATATCCTTGCGCTTCGTCGCAACCGAGTTTCAGCATGTAACTCGCTTGCTCTCGTTTTTCTACTCCTTCAGCTATAGTCGATAATCCCAGCTTATTGCCTAATGTTACTATCGTTTCAGCAATAAATGCTGACTTACCCGGAGTTATTTCATTCACAAAAGAACGGTCAACTTTCAACCTGTCTAATGGAAGTTGTTGCAAGTAACTCATCGATGAAAAACCAGTACCAAAATCATCAATAGCCACTTTAACACCGAAAGCTTTTAACTCATGTAATGCTTCCACCACTATTTGTGGTTCATCCATAACAATACTTTCGGTAATTTCTAATTCGATTTTTTCAGGTTTAATACCCTCACGTGTAATAACGTCTTTTACCACGTTAATAAACGCTGGATCTCGGAATTGTGGCATTGAAATATTCACTGCCATACGCAATTCATCAAAGCCGTATGTCGCCAAAACGCCTAGTTGTCGGCACGACTCTTCTAACACCCAAGCACCAATATCAATAATAAGGCCTGAATACTCAGCAAGGGGGATAAAAACATCTGGCGAAATAAAACCGCCACTCGATGTTGGCCAACGTAACAATGCCTCCATTCCAACCACATTTTCAGTCACCAAATCGACCTGTGGTTGATACCACAACTGTAATTTGCGTGCCTTAAAGTCAATAGCAAGTTGGCGGATCATATCTAAACGCCACGTTGTTTGCTCTTCCATCTCTGGTTCGTAAAATTCAAAATTTGTATTAAGATTTTTCTTGGCTTCGTTTAAAGCAATGTTACTGTGCTTGAGAATATTGATGCCCGTTTGCGGTCTATTGCTCAGTCTCACTAAACCAAAAGACGCCCCCAAGTGCAAGGAGTGTTCTCCGGCTTTGAAAGGAGCAAAAAACAGTTCTTGTAGGGTTTGCGGATTAACAAAAAATTCAGGGCCAATTAAACCAAATACGTCTGAACCAATTCGGCCTAATCTAACCTTGTCTTTAAAAGTATCTTCAAGTCTATTGGCAACAGATAACAGCACACTGTTACCAACGTCTTGCCCAAGTCCATCGTTAATATCGGCAAAATGACTGATATCAACTAATGCAACCATCACTTCATGACTGGAGGTTTTGCCATTCCCAAGCTCATCAAGCATATTAATAAATTCGCTACGGTTGGGTAATTTTGTCAACCAATCTCTAAATGCAGCAGTGCGTAGTTCATGAAATAGATTGACGTTTTCGTAACCTACAGAAACACTGGTTAAAAATACTTCAAGTAACTGTTTATTTATCTCACTAATTTCTTTACCCATTTGCAGATAAACGGCGGCTTCATAACCAGAGCTATTGAGGTACAAAACAGAGAAATCATGTTCGAAAATATGTTGTTTTATAGCAAGGCAACGATTCACATAATCGACAATTTGAGGGTTATGAATATTTTCTAACTTTGAATTAATATGACAGGCAAACTCACCTGCCGCGCCTAAGATATAGACACCATCATCATCTTTTTCTAGTACCGAACCTGCGCGAGCACATACAACACCACCAGCTTCGAGCCCAAGAAGAGAGCTAATCTGGGTTACCACTCCCTCACAAAAGTTTTTAACTGAATGTTCTTCCATCAAATTGGCGGCAGAGATAATTATTTTCTGAAGACCAAGTCGGCTTTGATTAATGGATAATATTTGTTGGTAAGAACGCAAGGACGCTATTATCGTCGTGACTAATTTACTGCGAGTTAACTCTGTCTTAGTTTTATAGTCATTGATATCGTAGTCTTTAATAACTTGCTCTTCGGGAGCATAACCGGGTTGACCGGTACGTAAAATAATTCGCGGTTCTTCTAAGCCCATTTCCGAACGCATTATTTTAGCGACTCTTAGACCTGAGTCATCAGCTTCCATCACCACATCTAATAAAATAATGGCAATACTTGAACCCATCTCTCCAATTATTTTTAGGGCTTCAGCACCAGAATAAGCATGAATAAACTTCAAACCTTTATCATTCACAATTAAGTCAGACAAAGCTAAACGAGTCACTGAGTGAATTTCTTCATCATCATCAACGACAAGGATATTCCAATAGCCACTGGCAACTTTCACTTCTGAGCCTTTATCTTCGGATAAAAAAATCAGTTCATCATTTTCATAATTATTTTGGCTCATTTAATTACAGACGACTCCGAAGTAGCAACAATTGATAAGGTACAATCTTTACCTAACATTAACTCAATATTGCCCAGAGCAAAAGACTCCTGTGCACATTGGCGTGATTTTATGCTATTGATAGTAGTCTAAATTATTTTTTAGCGCTAAGTAGTCATAAAATTCTTATTATACCGATGAACTCTGAGTAAAATTCTAAATAAAGCCATGTCAATTAAAGTAGAAAACACCGGATTTAAGCCAATAATAGCGGATATTAAACCTATTAAATCCGATGCCAAACTTGAAATATCCAAAGATAAAACTGAGCAGGTCAAAAAACTGGCTGGTACAGATCGCATTGCCAAGTGGTTTAGTCAGGCTGGAATTTATTCAATATCAAGTGCTAAGCAAAAACAAAGTATCGATCATAAAATAAGTGAACGCTTAAAATTAAAAGAACGTCGAAAAATAATAAACTTAGAAAATATTCTCAGTAAAGCCATCAATTTTTGCCTTGATGAAGGTCAAACTGATGATATAGATCCTGACTGGTTTTTTAGTTTTATTAAAATGGCTGAAGAAATTTATTCACCGCCGATGCAAGAATTATGGGGTAAAATTTTTGCAGTTGAAAGTGGTAAACCAGGCAGCTTTTCACTCAACACCTTGCAACTACTTAAACAACTCACCCAAAAAGACGCCGTGATTTTTCGACGTGCGGTTAATTTTGCCAGCCGACAACGTGGTGATTCTAGCCCCAAATTATTAATTGGTTATTATCGTAAAAAAACGCTTTGGTCGTTTTTCAGCGCCAATAGTGGACATCAACTCAATTTGGCTCAATTTGGTTTAAGTTACCCTGACTTGCTGGCATTGATGGATTTAGGCCTCATCCATCATAGTGAAATAGAGTCAGGAGAGATTGCATTTGGGGAGACTATTGAGTGGCGTATTTCGGGACATACCATGACATTATCACCTAGGCTAAGATCGCTCACATTAGTTTATTTTAAATTTACCACTATCGGCGCAGAGCTGAGCAAACTAGTTAATAGTCAAAAGCAAGACCACTATGTTGTAGCTTTGCGACAAAAGCTTGGGGCAGTATTTAATATAAAAGACTAATAAGAGCGATGGAGATAAGTATCTTCAGCGCATTAAACGCTTAAATGCCATCACCAAATTCGTGCAGACCACATTCTCGTTTCATACCAAAGAAGCGAGTATCTTGCTCGTTCATGCCCTCTTCCAGTGAACGGGTGGTATGCCAATCACCTATTGACACATAGCCTTTTTCCCACAATGGATGATAAGGGAGATTATGTTCTTTTAGATAATAATGTATGTCTTTGTTGGTCCAATTAATAATGGGATAAATCTTGAATTGATTTTTTAATTGTTGCACAACAGGTAGATTTTCTCGCATATCAGACTGGCTGCGGCGTAACCCGGCAAACCAACTTTTAACCGACAACTCTTCCAATGCTTGCTGCATAGGTTGCACTTTATTGAGCTGATTGTAACGCGTAATACCATCCTGACCTTGTTCCCACAATTTGCCCATCCTCGCTTCCTGCCAAGCGGCAGACATAGGTGCACGATAGACTTTCAAGTTAAGTTGGAGCTTTTCAGTCATCTCATCAATAAATTGATAGGTTTCAGGAAAGAGATAGCCCGTGTCTGTCACTACAACCGGAATATCAGGCTTTTGGCTAGCCACCATATGCAGCATGACGGCAGCTTGTGCGCCAAAACTAGAAGACAGCATAAAGTTGTCTGGCAAATGCTCTAGTGCCCAAGAGACTCTCTCTTGAGCACTAGACTTTTCAAGTTGCACATTTAACTGAGCAAGCTCTTCTGTGCTAGGAGCAAAGAGGCCTTGCTTTGTTTGCAGGGTATTAGATGGCATATTCTGGCTCATCATAAAAATCTTTGGCAGAATTTATGACCGGCTTTACCACTTTGGCGCGGATCACAAAGTCACCAAATGACTCATTAGCTTCAGCTTCTTTCGCCCAACGACCAATCAATTCATCTAGCTCACGCATGATTTCTTTTTCATCGATATTTTCACGGTACATCCTTGGTATACGCGTACCTTCACGGTTACCACCAAGATGTAGGTTATATTTACCGGGACCTTTACCGACTAAACCCACTTCAGCCAACATAGCTCTGCCACAACCATTGGGGCAACCCGTGACTCGAAAAATAATGCTCTGCTCAGGAATACCATGCTTAGATAAGATAGATTCAAGTTCAGTAACCGCATCGGGTAGATACCTTTCAGCCTCCGCCATGGCCAAAGGACAAGTAGGAAAGGCAACACAAGCCATAGAATCTAAACGCTGTGGACTCACTTCTTGTCTAATCAGTCCATGCTCGCGAGCAAGTTGTTCAATTTGATTTTTTAACTCTGCGGGTACACCAGCAACAATGAGATTTTGATTAGCGGTTAATCTAAAGTCACCGGTATGGATTTTTGCAATCTCAGCACAACCTGTTTTTAAGGTTTGGCCTGGATAATCGAGGATACGCCCGTTTTCAATAAACAAAGTTAAATGATGTTTACCATCTATGCCCTCAACCCAACCAATGCGATCGCCTCGATTAGTAAATTCGTAAGGACGACTGCTCGCAAATTTAATCCCTGCGCGCGATTCAACTTCTGCTTTGAATGTCTCAACGCCTACCCGTTCTAGGGTATATTTAGTTTTAGCATTTTTGCGATTAACTCGGTTGCCCCAATCTCGCTGTGTGGTCACCACCGCAGCCGCTACCGCTAATGTATGTTCAAGTGGGATAAAACCAAAATCATCTGCTTTACGTGGGAAGGTTGTGGTATCACCATGAGTCATTGCCAAACCCCCGCCCACTAAAACATTAAAGCCTACTAAGCGACCATCTTCTGAAATTGCCACAAAATTCAAATCGTTTGCATGCACATCAATATCATTGTGCGGCGGAATAACGACCGTCGTTTTGAATTTACGCGGTAAATAGTTACTGCCTAAAATGGGCTCTTCGTCGGTTGTTTCTAACTTTTCACCATCTAACCAGATTTCTGCATAGGCACGTGTTTTAGGTAACAAATGCTCACTGATCTTCTTCGCCCATTCATAGGCTTCTTGGTGCACTGCCGATTCGACTGGATTAGAGGTACACAGTACATTACGATTAACATCACCGGCTGTCGCAATAGAATCGATCCCGGCTTTATGCAAAGTTTGATGCATCAGCTTTATGTGGGGCTTTAACACTCCATGAAATTGAAAGGTCTGCCTAGTGGTCAAACGAATACTGCCATACAAAGTGTGTTCTTGGGCAAACTTGTCGATTGCGAGCCACTGAGTGGGCGTGATAATGCCACCCGGCAAACGTGCACGAAGCATTACGTTTTGCAAAGGTTCTAACTTTTGTTTGGCTCGCTCGGCGCGAATATCGCGGTCATCTTGTTGATACATGCCATGAAAGCGGATCAACTGAAAATTATCAGCGCTAAAACCACCGCTAAGGTCGTTCTTTAAGTCTTCAGTGATGGTGCCACGTAAAAAATTACTGCGGCTTTTCATTCGCTCGTTATCAGCTAATTTGCCTTGTACAACATGTTTGTCATTATTGGTTGTCATTAATAAACATCCTTCTGATAGCGTTTAGCACGACGCAATTCCATAATATATTGTTCAGCTTGCTCGGCATTTTTATCACCATGCAATTGAACAATAGACATAAGTGCGTCGTTTACATCTTTAGCCATATGATCTGCGTCACCGCAAACGTAGATATGCGCGCCATCTTGCAGCCATTGATACACTTCTGCACCTTGCTCTAACAAACGATGTTGCACATATACTTTTTCTTCTTGATCTCGAGAAAAGGCCAGACTCACTTTATCGACAACGCCATCTTTCACAAATCGTTGCCACTCTACTTGATATAGAAAATCTTGGGTATAATTGGGGTTACCAAAGAACAACCAATTTTTACCCTGAGCTTCGTCAGCTTCGCGTTGTTGCATGAAGGCTCTAAAAGGTGCGATACCCGTTCCAGGGCCGATCATAATGACGGGGGTATCTGGATTCTCTGGCAGACGGAAGTTGTCATTTTTTTCAACAAAAACCCTAACTTCTCCACCTTCTTCTAAGCGTTTAGCTAAAAATCCTGAGGCACCACCTTGATGACGATATCCATGTGCATCATATTCAACCACAGCAACGGTTAGGTGAACTTCATCTTCAACTTCAGCCTGACTTGAAGCAATAGAATAAAGACGAGGTGCCATTGGACGCAAGGCATCAACAAGCTGCTGTGCACTTAATTTTGCGGGATAGTCACGCACTACATCAATAATTTGACGCTCTGCTAAGTACACACGCAATACCGCTTTATCTTCTAATTTAGCGGCGAGTTCGTCACTGGCGGCATATTCGTTATAAGCTTTGGCAAAAGTCGGGTAACTAAGAGTAAGCTCCAATTTTTCAACCAGAGCCTCAAAAATGGTGAGCGACTGTTCAGCTAATTTAATCGACTCATTTTTGTCAATTGCCAACAACTCAAGTAAATCTGATACCAGTTTTTCATCGTTATTGAACCATACACCAAGGGCATCACCGGCTTGGTATTGAATACCAGAGTCTTCCAGTGACACTTCGATATGACGAATGTCTTTGACCGAATCCCTGCCAGTAATTTTTTGGCTCGTCAGTAAAGATGCCTTGAAGGGGAATTTTTTATTGTATTCAACCACGTTCAACGTGTTTTCGCTTGCCATGGTCGTTAACTGAGTGTGCCCTGCTTCAGCTTGCACCATCTCATCAGCAATCTTAGCCATCAGAGCATCTGACCAAGCATTGACACTCGCTTCGTAATCTACATCGCAATCTAAGCGATCTAGAATTCTTTTAGCGCCAAGATCAGCCAAACGTTGATCAAAGTCTTTGCCCGTCTGACAGAAGAACTCATAGCTACTGTCACCTAAGCCTAATACCGCGAAATGTAAATCGGGTAATTTAGGGGCTTTTTTACTGGCTAAAAAGGCATGTAACTCTACCGCATCATCAGGTGCATCACCTTCACCATGGGTACTGACAATCGCTACAACATGAGACTCAGACTTCAATTGTTTGGCTTTATAATCAGCCATACTGACCAGAGTCGTCGAAATATTATTGGCTTCTAGTTTAGCTTTTAGCTCGGTCGCAACTAGTTTGGCGTTGCCGGTTTGAGACCCGAATAAAATAGTGAGACTTTTTGCTACGGCAGTTTGTTGAATCGGCAACACTTGCCCTTGGCTTGACTGCGCCAAACCAGCAAAATAACCACTTAACCAATTTAATTGCGACGGATTTAGCGCAGCAGTCACTTGATTAATGGCAAGCCATTGAGGGTCATTGAGTCCGACCGCGACATTGGAACGATTATTTGTTTCTGAAGACATAAATCACTAACCTTTATTGATACCAACATAGGTTAGCGATTTCTTTTCATAACCGGAAAGAATTAAAACTAATTTTTTATTACTTAAAAGCCTGAATGATTAAAAGTGGACTTCAAGACCCGCAAAAGCACCTTTAAATTCGAGATTCGAATAAATACCATCTAAGTCCTGTAAATCGACTTTTACAGCGCGATAGCCAAGTTGGAAAGTCAGGTCGATGGCAAGATTTTCCATTAGACTATAGGTTAATGCGGCTTGGTAGTCGCTCAATGTTTGATCATCAAAACTTAAAAAACTACCTTCAACATAGGCACCAAAGCCAGTAGCTGGAATACCAATAGCTAAACGAGAATAAGCCATCGGTACCACACCCGAAAATTCTTCACGCCCTGTATTGCTTGGATCATCTTTATCAATAACAAACAACTCACCATCCAGATATTTAGCATTTATGCCCAAATCAAAACTAATTAGGTCGTTGTCAAATAACTCATAATACAAAATAGCATCAGTAGAGGTCAGTTTAACGTCAGTTACAGCAGTGCCATTAGCCGTAAAGAGTTCGCCACCAAAAGTAAAACTACTGTCTACCAATACATCTCCGTTAGTATCCATCGCGGTACGTTGCAATTTAATATTAGGGATCAGTGGAATCGGATGTTCTAAGGCAACATAGAAACTGGATTTTGTCTGATCGGCAAAATTGAAGTTAATATTAGTACCATCATCAGAAAAGCCCCCTTTGGTTTCCATATTCCAAGCTTGAGCACCAGCATATAAACCCAATAAGGTATCTGCTTGACTTGAAAAGCAGCTGAGTAAACCGATAAGACCAATTGCGAGAGTGTGTTTTTTCATTCTATTAACCTTGATTGAGAAGTTCTGATAATTCGATTAAAGCAGCATTTGCCCGAGAAATATAGTTTGCCATAACCAGCGAATGGTTCGCCAATAAACCGAAACCGCTGCCGTTGAGAATAACGGGACTCCATATGGACTCTTGAGTTGCCTCAAGTTCACGTACGATTTGTTGTAAACTAATCCCTGCATTCTTTTTCTCTAATACATCAGCAAAGTCGGCTTCAACCGCTTTGAGAAAATGGAGCAATGCCCAACTTGCTCCGCGCGCTTCATAAAAAGTATCGTCAAGTTTCCACCAATTGGTTTTATCAACAAGGTTTTTGGCGGTAGGGGTCGACTGCGTCGCTTGGGCATCACCCGCCAAGCTTGTGTCTAATCGATCTTGGCCAACACTTGCGCTAAGTCGTTGTGACAGACTGCCCAAACGCTTTTCAACTTGTTTGAGCCAGTCACGTAAATTATCCGCCCGCGCATAAAACTGGCCTTGCCCTTGGCTGATATCGGACAAGCTTTTGCGATACAGATAGAGATTATCGATACCTTCTTGATAACGAGATTCTGCCGAAGGTAGGATCCAATCTAAATGGTTATTATTAAATAAGGGCTGCGCCTTAGTTAAAAAGCTGTTTTCAATGGATTGAGACTGTGAGCGACTCAGGTCTTTACGCATGGCTAGGGCTAAGTCTCGAGTCATTTCAAGAACTCCGAACTCCCAACTGGGCATGTCATCCATCAGCACACTGGGTGGCAGCACGTCGTTGGATAAGTAACCACCTGATTTATCTAGTAAAGATTCAGTCACCACGATTAAAGTAGATGTCATGGTATAGCCTGGTACAACTTTCTCATTATTCAGTTGAGCCTGTTGTTGCGCTAACTCTGTGGGTTCAAATAGGTCTGGCTCTACACTCCAGAAAATCGACAAAATCCACATCAATATAAAGAAAATAGCGCAATAAAGGGTAATCCATTTAATGCTAAGAAATCGTTGCATTGTAGTTCCTCAATGTCGTTTTTACGGCCTAGCCACAATGGCTTCGAACTCAACTTTTTCGCCTGCTTGAGTTTGTAGATACAGCTTAACACTTTGGCCAGCATTTAGTGGCTTTACTAAACCGAAAACCATCAAGTGCAAACCACCGGGCTGAAACTTAATGGTTTGTTTGGGTGGGATAACTAGTTCAGCAAGATGCACCATTTTCATGGTCTCCGCTGTCATAATATGTTCATGTATTTCTATACTACGCGCAATTTCACCACCAGCACTCACCAACACTTCGGCTTTATCACCGGTATTTTCAATCTCAAAATACGCTGAAGTGTTAGGCACTCCCGGTGGTAATAATCTTACCTGAGCCTGCGTTATCACAAGTTGTGCCTGACAATTAAAAACAAAAAGCGCACTTACTACAGCCAGCCATCGAAACATAAGCTATCCCTATCAAAGAAAATCAGAGTTGGAATTATTCAGCAAATTAAACTAATTTACCAATGCTTCATCAGACTTTTTTGTAACTCAGTAATGCCTAGGCTGTGGCGCAGCTGTTTTGTCTTTAACCAAATAATAAACAATTAGAGCAAATAGTAAAATCGGCCAAAACGCACCAAGACCAGCAACAAATATTCCAATAATTCCGGCACAGACAGCAAAAATTATGGCACCTATTACACTAATCGCGACAACGAAGCCAACTATCACCAGTATCGCAACAACAAAGGTCACAATTAAAATAGTCATAAAAGGTTCTACCCAATGTTGATCAATTTGAACTCTTAGGTCGAGCCATTGGCTTGCAATCAAACCGACACTGTAGGTCAGAACGATTGCAATCAAAACGGCTAATAGTAAATTTTTAAACATAAGACCTCCTAACGAGAAGGCAGCAACAGCACAGCCATAATATAGGCAACAGAGGTGACCATGGGTAAACACACTAAACAAATAAGTGCAGCTACTCGTATTAACCATCTAGGTTGATCCCAATGCTTGGCTAAACCAGCGCAAACCCCTGAAATTTTGCTGTGATATTTATCTTTATGTAAGCGATTAACATCAATATATTGTCTCATTTTGAATTCCTTACTTTAGTTGAAATTTATCGGTGGCAGCCAAAGGTTGCCACTCATTCGAACAACACAGTCTTATGCCACTTTCTTGCGCAACATTGCCAATTCTTGTTCAATCTTCTCTTCTGCTTCCAATTGCACAAATTGACTGCTTAAGTTTTGTGACGATCGTACTAAATCGTAGGCATCAACTTGTGACTCTAAATCATCAATGCGGCGCTCGTAGTGTTCAAATCGACTAATCGCCACTTCGATACGGTCAACATGGTTATTGGTCTTAGCTTGCAAACGAACAGCAACTGAACGCTCACGTATCACCAAAGAATTCTGTTTAGCCCGCGCTTCAGTTAATTTTTCTTGTAACTTTGCGGTATCTGCCTGCAAATCACCTAAAGCATTATCAATAATGCTTAACTCAGATTGGTAAGTGCTTAACTGTTGTTGACATTGATGTTTTTCGCCTAAGGCTGCACGGGCCAAGTCTTCACGCGCTTTATCTACCGCTAAGGCCGCTTTTGACTGCCACCCTTCGATTTGTTGTTGCGTTTTTTCAATTTTGCGTTGAATGCGCTTTTTCTCTGCTAGATTCGACGCCGCAACTGAACGTAACTCAACAAGTGCCTCATCCATTTCTTGAATTAACAACTTCAATACTTTGGCTGGATCTTCTGCCTTATCTAAAATGGCATTAACGTTCGCTTGTACTATGTCTGACATTCTTGAAATCATACCCATGGTGCTTACTCCAAATAGATTAAAAAGTTTCTAGCATCAAAATGGCTACTAGTTCCTTTGTTATTACAATTCGCATGCCAATCCAACAATTTTTAATAAGCCATTGTTTTAAATGGATAATTTTTTAAATATTATTGTTTTTCTTAAATCAATAAATTTTTATTTAGTCAATTTGACATAAGCATTAGTGAATTTGACGAAAAATTAAATATTGTGTAGACAGAGGGAGAAATAGGAGGAAATGCACAATGGACTACAACAACTCATCCAAGCGGGCAGCATAAAAAGTGATAAAGCTAAGTATAAATTAAAACAGATAAGATTAGAAAAGGAGGGATCGTGAAAAAGTCAAACGGTCAATACATCAACTAGAGACCGTTCCGACAAAATACAGATAATGATGGGCGCCTAAATATCGTAGATTTTTGCACTAAGCCTATCAGGCTAAAGACAAGTGCTCCCATGATATAAGCTGCTACTGGCGCCAATGAAATAATTAATAAAGAAACGTGACTAAGCATAATCACTCCTTATTCGGCACTATTTTTATCGGCCTTATTTTCGTCGATATCTGTAATGGTCACCTTTGTTACAAAGGCTTTTTCTTCGTTAATACTTAGAGCATGAGTTGCATTTAATACCGCTTCTTGCACACCGTATTGTACTTCTTGTTGTGCAACAAACATCGCTTGAGAAACCAAACTTGTTACGATTTGTTCAACAGATACTTCTTTGGCATTAACACCAGCGGTGAACATTAGACTGGCAGTTAGAGCAGCAACAGCAATTTTAGATTTAGTAAACATGATTATTTCCTTTTGGGTTAATTTAACAACTATCTTAAGCATTAGTAGATTGTTATTGCTTAAGTCGCAGTCACTATTGCGATAGTTGTGCCAAAATGAAAATAAATCGTATCTAATTGATTTTTATATATATTATTACAGCAGGTAGTCAATCAATCTTTTTATTAAAACCAACAAAAATCAATAATTAGTAAATTTGACCAAGTTAGTGGTCAAATTTTTAATATTGAAGGAAAGACGCCGCTTTTTTTTGCGTATCAAGTAACAAGTCCAGTGCATCAGTCAGTAACTCGCTGCCCGTTCCCGCTTTGGTACCTTGCTGACTTAAGTAACGTCGCCAAACCCGACCTCCAGGTTGGCCTTGAAACAGTCCTAACATATGACGGGCAATGTTCCATACTCTTGCACCTTGCGCTAATTGTGCATCAATATAAGGTAACATTGCTAATACGATATCCACCCTAGTTTTAATCTGGCTGTCATCGCCATAAAAGCGCTTGTCCACCTCGGCTAATAGGTAAGGATTACTATAGATCTCTCGGCCTATCATCACACCATCCAGTTTTTGCAGGTGTAGTGCGGCATCATCAAGGGTTTTAACGCCACCATTTAAGCTAATATGCAAATGTGGAAATTGCTGCTTAAGAAGATACACCCGGTCATACATCAAGGGAGGTACTTCGCGATTTTCTTTGGGGCTAAGCCCTTTTAACCACGCTTTTCTGGCATGCACTATGAAGGTATCACAACCACTGGCCGCGACAATTTCGATAAAGCGAGTAAGATCTTCATACTCATCCATTTCGTCGATACCGATTCTACTTTTGACTGTGACCGGAATATCAACTTCAGCCCGCATACTTTTAATACAATCAGCAACTGTTTGCGGCTCTGCCATTAAACAAGCGCCAAAACGACCATTTTGTACTCTATCAGAAGGGCAACCCACATTGATATTGACCTCGTCATAACCCCGTTCTTGAGCCAACGCAGCACATCTGGCCATATCATCTGGGTTAGAACCACCTAATTGTAAAGCCACAGGATGCTCTTCTTGATTGAAACCTAAATAGTCTCCTTTGCCAAAAATAATCGCGCCAGTGGTCACCATTTCTGTATATAACAAGGTGTGCTGTGATAATTGACGCAAAAAATAGCGACAGTGTTTATCAGTCCAATCAAGCATAGGAGCGACAGAGATGGTGCGGTTCAATGGAGTAGTAATAGAATTCAAGTTAAGCCTATGTTTTATATGATTTATTTCTGACATTTGAAAAAACACTTAATGCGGTATTTTCTCTTTTAATTCCTTATTTTTCACCCCTCGGGGGAACTAAAACAGCCTTTCGGGGGAACTGTTTTACAGCATCAGGAATTCAGCGGTGGCGCATTATAGCATTTCAAAAAGAGTAAGGAAAAATCAAACTGTTGATTATGTGAGGGTCCATCGAGTGGGATAGGGCATCGTTACTTTTTCATTATCAAAAAACTGCCACAGTAAAGTAGCTGCAACAAAAGGGGCGAAGAGTATGCTGCATCAAGTTGTAGCAAATTAATGCATTTTGATATTGCTCTGTTCGATTGCAGGGTCGCAGATTTAATAAGGTTTTTGTTGCCATGCTTGATAGCGAGCTCAGTGTTTAACTGACACAAAAAAGCCGCGATAGCTTAGCTTCTCGCGGCTTTTTTTAAGATTGGCTCAAGCTATATCGGATTTGCGTCTGAATCTAACTCAACAATATTATCAAACAAAGGCTTAAGACTATCGAGTACGCTCGCTTTGTCGCCTACCACAACAGTAATCATGTCATCGAGTACAAGATACTTTTTGGCTAATGCATTTAACTCATCTTTCGAAATATTAGCCAAAATAACGTTCTGCTCATCCACAAAGCTTTTGTCGAGAGCATAGGTCATGATTTCTGCAAGAAAACCCAGCTTTTGATAAGGTGTTTCATATTCTCTTGCATCTCGTTGGCCAATAGCGTTTTTCATAAAGCGCAGCTCGTTATCGCTCATGCCTTGCTCAGCAAACTCGCTGATTTCATTTCTAAATTGCACAATAGAATCGGCTGTCGTATCAGAACGAACACCGGCCTGTGCGCGATAGAAACCATGAATGTCATCACCATAGAAAAATGAACGAGCACCATAGGTATAACCCTTATCTTCACGCAAATTTAGGTTAATCCGACTGTTAAAGGCACCACCAAGGTTATAATTCATTAAATCAACTAGGTGGTATTCACCGGTAGCATCATATTTTAAGGCGCGTTTACCTATGCGAATTTCTGACTGAGCAGCACCCGGTTTATCTATAAAGTATAAAGTACCGGTGGCTAAGGCGGGAAACGCGTTTAAGGCAGGAACTTCGGTTGTTTTACCTTGCCATTGGTCTAATACTTTAAGCGCGGTCTTGACTGATGCTTCTGCCAAATCACTCACCACGATTAGCTCTGACTTAGCCGGGCCGTAGTTAGCTGCGTAGAATGCTTTAACATCATCTAAACTCAGTTTTGCTACTGTCTCAATAGTGCCTCCACTGGCATAGGCAAAACTGTTGTTGGCGCCAAATACTAGCTTATTGAATGCACCTGTTGCCGTAGCTCCAGCATCTTTCTTAGCATTTTTTAAACCTTCAATTTGCTGCTTTTGTAAACGCTCAAAGTCGGCTTGCTCAAATTTCGGCTCAGTCAGCTTTTCTATAGCGATAAGTAAGGTCTGATCCAAATTTTTGGTAAGCGTACGTATGCTCATGGTCGTGAATTTATCACCCGCATTAAAATCAACGCTTGAACCCAATTTTTGCAATTCGTTAGACAGTGTCTCCGCAGTTGATTTTTGCGTCGCTTCTTCCATCATTGCAGCAGTTAGGGCACCTAAGCCCAATTTACCAATTGGTTCTCGAGTTTGCCCAGCAGCAATACGCAGCCGTATGGTAGTAGTCGGTACTTCGTCATTCACCGCACCCAAAATAGCGATGTTATTAGCAGTTTTAGCTTGGTAAATTTCAGGGACTTTAATGCTCGGATTTTTTCCAGAGGGCGGTATTACCGAACGGTCAAAATCAGAGGTTCCTGGACGCAGGACTAAACCACTCTCGTCACTTTCTGGTGGCAAAGTACGGGTATATCGCTGCCATGTATCGGCTTTAATAATTGCGTCAGCTTGGCCTTTTGGCACAATACTCATGACGACAGAATGTTTGTCTTTGATGTATTGTTTGTATACTCGCATAACATCTTCTTTGGTGACTGTTTCATAACGAGCAATATCGTCACCAATAGCGTTCGGATTATTACGATAAGTTTGATAGGCCGCTAACTGACTGACCTTGCCGCTAACGCTTTCTAAACCATAAATCATGTCAGACACAATTCCAGCTTTTACGCGTTCAAGGTCATCATCATTGGCGCCTCCCCTAGATTCAAATTCCTCTAATGATGCTCGAGCAATTTTCTCGAGTTCTGCCAGAGTATTACCAGGAGTAGGCAAGGCCAAAACGGTAAATTGACAACTAAGCTCACCACAAGCATGGCCGGCTTGAGCTTGCACGGCCTTGCCATTTTTAACCATGTTTTTATAAAGTAGTGAGGTCTTACCTGAACCTAATATAGACATCAACACATCTAAGGGCGCTTCGTCAGGATGATTAACATGAACCGTAGGAAAAGCCATATAGAACAAAGGTAATGAAACGTTGTCTTCCATTGAGATGTAGCGATCTTCCGCTAAGACCACATCGGTATATTCAGGTGCAAGTACTTCAGGCCCACGAGGAATGCCACCAAAGTATTTTTTCACCCAAGCAAGAGTTTGAGCTTCATCTAAATCACCACCGATAGTTAATGTGGCATTATTGGGTCCATACCAGCGCAGGAAAAACTTTTTCAGATCGTTTAAATCAGCGCGATTAAGATCTTCTATATAACCAATAGTTAACCAAGAGTAAGGATGTCCTTCTGGAAACATGGCTTCATTCACACGCTCTCTTAATAAACCATAAGGGCGATTGTCATAGTTTTGTCCGCGCTCATTTTTAACTGTTTCACGCTGATTTTCGAATTTTGTTTCTGTGACTGCATCGAGAAAAAAGCCCATACGATCGGACTCTAACCACAGCATCCTCTCCAACTGATTTGATGGCACTGTCTCATAATAATTGGTGCGATCCGTATTGGTTGAACCATTGAGGGTACCGCCAGACTCAGTAATCAAACCAAAATGCTGTTCATCTGCTACGTTTTCAGAACCTTGGAACATCATATGTTCAAAAAAGTGGGCAAAACCTGACTTGCCCGGCTCTTCCCGAGCAGAACCCACGTGATAGGTTATATCAACGTGCACCAGGGGATCAGAGTTGTCGGGATGCAAAATCACCGTTAAGCCATTGTCTAGTTCATATTTATCAAAAGGTATTACAATCTGCCCTTCCTGTTTTGCCACAGAAGTGATTTTTCTGATGCCATCTGGCAAGGGGACTGTCTGCGGTGCTGATTGTTTATCTATCACATCAGTTTTATTGCTATCGCAGCTACTCAAGCTTAGCAATGCTGCTAAACCGGTGCTTATTATTAAGAGTTTTTTCATTTTTATTATGACCACTTTTACTTCCCTAATTAAGAGTATGAATAATGCTGTATTCTTGCCTTAGAATAAAGCTTAACTAAGATGTGATTCCATCTAAGCATTAAATCTGTAAACAATTTTTGACTGTTACTTAATTTTGCCAAGCGTTGTGCGCTAGAAAAATGCCAGTTGAATACCCAGACTAACTCGCTGTTGATGACGATTATAATCAATCAGAGAATCTCCGTAGCCGTTAAAATATTGCAACAATAAGTTGTATCTGCTGCTAATAGGATAAGAAAGGTTGAGCTCAATATTGCCTTTGTTATCACTCGTTTTAAGGTTATTGCGCAACAATGTTAATACATCCACATTGCCTAATTTAGTTCCAAAACCTAGCTCAACGTGACCGAGAAAATGCGTAATATCTGGATTGTCATCGCCGTTAGTATCCATGGGACTTTTTTTAGCATCTTCAGGAATGCGGTACCATGCTTTGACATAATAAAAAGCACTGGCGTCGCTAAAAAGAGCTGACACAAAAAGCCGATTCCAACTACGCGAGCGCAAACCACTCTGACCATTACTTTGGTGATTAAAGCCAAATTGCAGTTGATTAAATTCAAAGCTCAGTAACTTAATTTCTTTTTGCCATGAATAAAAAATTTCAGGTTCGTAGTTGGTTTCACGAAAAGGCTTAGAAACAGCGTTATTATAGACTTGCCAAAAAGACATGGCGGTAAAACCAAAATACAGCCCCGATGAATCTTCATCATGCAAATAAAGTGGTAACTTCATGCTAATTTGATATTTGGCTTCGAAAGAGTCTAGATTGCCTTCATTGATACCATCAGCGGTAATATCATTGGGATCACCTACCCATGATACTGGTAGCAAGTAATTAAGGCGGTGTTGTGCAATAGAAAAAGGGTTTTCTACTGAAGCATTGTCCGCTTTACTGCGTTTCTCTAATATAGACGTAACTTTTGCTGGCTCAGCATCAGTTTGTTGCGTTTCTTGAGCGTAGATTGTGCTACAAAATAAAGTCATCACTACAACTTTAATAATCAAACCCAATCTCAAATAGAGCTTTACCTGCATCGACCTTCCCTTACCTTTTTTTTCAATTAAATTTACAGCAACATATTACCAGCATAGTTAATGGGCTTATACCCACTTTGCCTAGTTTTGGACTGATAAAATATCAAACTAATCAGCTATTTGATTGCTTTTAAGCAATGCCTATTACACACTTGAGCAGATTTCTACAAGCCAAAAAAGACCATAATTTTGAACGATAAAACCATAAAATCCGGTGTCATTTTTGCTCTTGCGGCATACGGCATGTGGGGATTTGCGCCGCTCTATTTTAAATTACTCCAGGCTATGCCCGCCCAAGAAATTCTGGTGCATCGAATCATATGGTCTGTATTGGTTTTGTGTATTTTAGTAGTAGTCAGCGGTAAATTACGCCAAGTGAGAGCAGCGGCTATTAATCTAAAAGTCATGGCAATTTTACTGGTGTCGGGCTTACTGTTGGCGACTAATTGGTTGATCTTCATCTGGGCAATTAATAATGAGCATTTATTGGAAGGTAGTTTAGGGTATTATATCAACCCTCTATTTAACGTTTTTCTGGGCCGCTTATTTCTGCAAGAACGTTTACGACCCTTACAAAAAGCCGCAGTAGCGCTAGCTTTTACTGGGGTAGCCTTGCTCATTATTTCCTTTGGACAAGTCCCTTGGATAGCCTTATCACTGGCGATTTCTTTTGGTATTTACGGTTTATTACGCAAAAAAGTCGCCGTCGACTCACTGCCTGGTTTGTTGTTAGAAACCATGATGATGCTACCCTTTGCTCTGGTTTATTGGGTGGGATTCAGTAGTGAGATGAGTAACCTAAGCACCAATTCATTATCCCTAAATATCACCTTAATCTGTGCAGGCATTGTTACTACCGCCCCACTCCTGTGTTTTACTGCTGCCGCCAGAAGATTGCGCTATTCTACCTTAGGATTTTTCCAATATTTGGGGCCTAGCATCATGTTTATTATGGCAGTCTGGTGGTTTAATGAACCGCTTGACCAGGCCAAAATCATTACCTTTATTTTTGTATGGTTGGCTCTGGCACTCTTTAGCTTCGATTCATACCGCGCTTATCGTTTAACCAGAGCTAAAACGGTACTAAATTAAGCAGTTTTTTTTGCAAAAGAGAGCAGCAACATTACGGTGATTCCATAGGTTAATCTCAGCAGTCAGTAGCTATTTGATTGCGACCATTATTTTTAGCCAGATATAGGTGTTTATCTGCAAGCCTTATCATCCCGCTAATACCGTCTTTTGTTTGGTGCGTAAGACCAATACTCACAGTGCAGTGAAAGGTATTTTTTTCAAATTTAAATACCTTGGTGGCTAAGGCAGTGCGAAACTGCTCTAAAGCCTGATGAGCATGACTAGGATCTTGATTGGCAAAATAAACGCAAAATTCTTCACCGCCAAACCTTGCAGCAGTAAAGTCGGCAAAATGGATAGCGACCAACTTAGCAATTTCTTTTAAACTGTAATCACC
>TARA_R110002167_G_scaffold113526_5_pt1 | contig 25262 bp, 18 predicted proteins | sample TARA_R110002167 | Tara Oceans TARA_R110002167 (sample SAMEA4398238) | marine metagenome | biome: Polar Biome; feature: [MES] marine water layer (ENVO:01000295) within the mesopelagic zone...; material: water (ENVO:00002006), including particulate matter (ENVO:01000060) such...
AACTTGATTATTAACATAGATTACCACTATGGAATTTTCAATGACCACCTTCACATCATACTCTACATTTGGTTCTAATTTGAATGAAGTCTCATTATCTGAACTTGTTGAACTCGATAAAGATGCCCTAAGTGTTTTGTCTAATCTTATTTTATGCTCACTTGGCACAAAACGTAAACTTATTACGTTGTTTTTTTCATCACAGGCACCAAGAAAAAATCCAAAGTCTCTATTTGAATTAGAATATGACACTGTAGTTGATATTAAATACCTTGGCGCATCAATGGGTTCATAAAAAACTGCTGAAACATCATTATGATTAGAACTAGTAAGTTTATATGACTCTTCGTTTAACTCAGTTTTTTCAAAAGTGCCAATTTCTCTATTTAGCTCTAAAGTAATTTTTGTTTGCATGCCACTGGCTACCGCATCGGGTATAGACAACATTAAATCACCATTAGAGTTTTGTGATAATTTATGAGCCACTAAATTTCCGCCCCAAGTTTTAAGACCATAATCTAAATTATTCTCGGTTTTTGCAGTCCAACCCATAATAAAGGTATCCGTTCCGTTACTTGCGGCCTTTGCAGCATAAAAATCATTACCATCTAGAAATTCAGAACCAGTTGGTTGTTCCCATGGTCCGGTTGCTGAACTACTTTTTCTATATATAACTTTACGTGAGTCTATATCAGAAAAGATTAAATAATACATACTTCCCATTTTGAAAACTTGAGCTGTTTCCATCATAAAGTACGTCTTAGTACCTCCATCGTAAAAAACACCATCGTATGTCCATGACAATAAATCTGTTGATGTGTAAGAAGCAATTATACCTTTAAAAACGCCACCAATCTTTGCCCTGGCGCTAACAAGCATATGGTAGGTACCCGCATCTTCAAAAACATAAGGATCTCTAAAATTATCTTGCTCATCGAACTGCATTCCTTTTGGCGCATAAATAGTTGTAAACGATTTGTTTTTTCTAAAACCAGCTTCAGGATTGTTTGAAGTTGCTAACATAATTCCCTCTTTTGTAGTTACACAGCTTGATGGAAAATTTGGATTATGCCCCGTATAAAAACCATAATATGTATTGTCTTTAACAAAAACCGAACCTGAACCAATTGCAAAGTCTTGGTCACATCCCTGAGGGCTTGAGCTAAGTATTTCTGTATTGATCTCATTATATGAGGCAAAATCAGTTGTTGATAATGTGTACCATGGGTGTCTTTGGTTTGAATTATCATTCCAAATATCTTTCAAATAATACAAGTAAAACTTATTTGAAGCATCATCGTAAATAGGCATTAAATCACCTATACGAGTTCCATTTGAAGCTATTTTATAAATTGAGTAATCTGATTGTTCTATCTGCGTTGTACATTGCAAATTTTCAAACATAGGATTTGGATCAGGCAAAATAGGTTCTTGAATGGTGTCTTCAGAATTATCATTCGATTGACAACTGCTTACTCCAATAAAAAGACTTAACAGAAAAACTGAGATAAAAAACTTAATTTCATATTTCGATTTCATAACTTCTTTTGATAATTATTTGATTGCAATGAATCTTTTGATATCCAGAATAAATCTTTTGTAATTAATTTCTTCTGGAATTAACAAACTAATTCAAAAATTATAATCTTTTCAATTAATACCCTGGATTTTGTATATATAATCCTCCTGTTACATCAATTTCTCTTTGTGGAATTGGATAGTATTCATCTCTACCAGCGGTAAATTGCGCATTGGTTAAAAAATCTCTTTTTGTTTTTTCAACAGCTATGTACCCGTTTAAAACCACTTCCGCTTCACCCCATCTTACTAAATCAAAAAATCTAGCACCTTCCATGGCAAACTCTAAACGTCGTTCAAACTTTAACGCTTTAAGCGCATCTTGTTTTGATAGTGCTAATGGATAAGTTCCAATACCATAAACATCAGTAGCTCCTGCATTCATTGGTCTGATTGTACTGTTGCCAGCACGAGCTCTTATTTGATTTATTATTGACAAGCCCTCAGATACTCGATTTAGTTGGATTAAAGCTTCTGCTTTCCATAATAGTACGTCTGCATATCTAATAAAATCTACATTTTTTGATGTTCCAACAAATGGTCCCTCTTTTACATAACAAGAACAGTCTGGAGCTTGTTGCTCTTTCATATTTCCAAAATACCCATAAACACCAGGGTCTCTAGCCCAAGAAAAATTGTAAATCATGTCGTTAGCATTATTTACTGTGTTACGGTATTTAAATGGTCTTCCAGGAATACCAACGGTATGGTCAATTCTTGGATCTAGTGTAACTCCGGCTGCCAATGAAGCTTCACCATTACCATTAATAACGTTGAAAATATCTGTATTATTAAAAGTGTCCAGCATAGGCAATCCACTAGCATCAGTTTTAAAAGCATTTACCATATTTTGACTTGCTAAGTGAAAACCACAACATCCATATAAGCCTGAACCATGAGGAGAATTAAGCCCTGTAACAAAACTTACTCTGCTCACCAAAGTACCATCGTTTATTGAAAATTGAGCTGACCAAATTGATTCTGTTCCGTTATCAAAACCATCTAAAAAGTTATTTCCGAAATCTGGTTCTAACCCTCCTGTAACATCATTAGCGTAATCAATAACTTCTTGTAACCTAGCAGTGTTTATACTCGTTACTTGATGTGTATCATTTTGCTCATAAGCTTGGAATAAACGTAGCTTAGCCAAATAAGCTGCAGCTGCACTTCTATCAGCTCTTCCCACTTGATCTTGTGATTGTGGTAAATTATTATAAGCAAATAAGAAATCTTCTGCTATCATATTCCACAACTCATCATTGGTCATATCGTTAGTAGCATTCGCTTTTTCTTCAGCCGTCATAGTTTCAACTATATAAGGCACCTTTTTAAATAACAACTTCAACATAAAGTGACTGTGAGCTCTTAAAAAACGAAGTTCAGCTTGTCTTAGCGTTTTTTTAGGAAAATTTGCTTCAGATGTCTCGTTTATCAATTCTAAGGCAAAATTAGCACGACTGATGGCCTTATAATGGTTCACCCAAGTTTTAGGTGTCATCCAATCTCCATAATCTGGGATGGTTAGATTGTACATTTCGTAACGGTGAATTACATCTACATCTCCAATTCCTCCTCCACCTTTGTAAGCGTCATCAGCACGCACACTGCCATATACCCATTGATTGGTTATAGGCCCTACCATTTCATCATTCGCTATACCTGCATATGCGGCTATAACCAATCCTTCTAAATTTTCGGTGGTGCTTACATCTTCTTGAGATAATAATCCTTCTGGTTTATAATCTAGAACGTCTTCGCTACAAGCCGTTAGGAAAACCATCGCTAACAGCCAAATTAAAAATATTTTATTGTTTTTCATGATCTATTTCTTTTTAAAAGTTTAGGTTAAATCCTAAAGAAAGGACTGTTGGCACTGGTATTCTGTTTACATCTGTTCGCTCTGGATCTGGACCTATATAGTCTTTATGTGTTATCCAGAATAAATTCTCTCCTTGTAAATAAAATCTGGCTCTTGTCATTCCTCCGAGTTTACTAATCATGTCTTTTGGTAAAGAATATCCTATTTGTAGGTTTCTTAATTTGAAATAAGAATTTTTTCTAAACGTATAATCTGATGTTCTTGTATCGTTAAATGCTAAAGTTGCAGATGGGATATTTGTATTTGTATTCTGTGGAGTCCATGCATTTAAAAGTCCAACACCCCCATTTTCTCTACCCGATGCAAAATTGTTCCAAAATACGTAAGGGTCTTGACCAATGCGGTTTGTAACACCCGATCCAAATAACGATAAATCAAAATTCTTATAAGCTAAGTTTATGGTAACTCCGTATTCTAATTCGGGTAGCGTTGTTCCTAACCAATCTCTGTCATCAACATCTATAACCCCATCACCATTAACATCAACATATTTGATACTACCTGGTCTTGCCAAATCTTGTGTTGGGCTATTATTTACGTCTTCTTGACTTTGAAAAAGTCCATCTGTTCTATAACCAAAAATAGAGAACAATGAGCGTCCAATAATTGAATTGTCTACTGTACCTCCAAAATCTGTTTCTCCACCCTCGTTAAGCTGTGTAATTTTATCTGCAAAATGAGATACATTGGTTGAAATCCCAAAAGTAAAACCATTATCAAAAGTTTTGTCATAGGCTAATGCCAACTCCCAACCTTGCCCTGATGTATTCGCAATATTTAATACAGTATTAGCACCTTCGCCCTGTGTTGCAATCGTTCTAGGAGAACGCAAAATGCTCTTAGTTTCTCTGGTATAATAATCAAATGACCCTGTAATATTATTTTTGAATAAAGAAAAATCTATACCGTAATTATATTCAGCCGTTTCTTCCCAACTTAAATTTCTGTTCTCTGATTGAATTCTTACAAATCCTGATGGCAATGTTCCCGTATTATTACCATTAATATCATAAGCTGTTCCCACATTATAATATATATTGAAGAAGTCAGGTGAATAAAGATTTTGATTTGGTCCATATCTTGTTTCAAATAAACCAAAACGTGCGCCATCACCAATTTCTTGATTCCCCACAACCCCATAACCAGCTCTTAACTTTAAGTTTGAAACAACTTCATTTTCGGGAAAGAAGTCCTCATTGCTTATTCTCCAACCAACAGTTGCTGCAGGGAAAACACCAAATCGATTATCGACACCAAAACGGGAAGACCCATCACGACGCAAAGTAAAGGATGCTAAATATTTATCAGAATAGGCATAATTAATTTTTCCGAATTGAGAAACGGTTGTATTTGAGGTTGAAGTACCTCTAGAAGTTCTTGCTCCCGTGGCTGCATTTAGGACAAAGAATTCTTCTGTTTCAAATGGAAATTCGTCGGCTTGAGCTACGAATGTATCAAAATCATTTCTAATATATTCATATCCTAATAAAACCGAAAATCGATGATTTTCTCCTAACTCTAAATCATAATTTAATGTATTTGAAAACACAAGACTTGAAAACTTATTGGTGTCAATTATTAAACGGTTAGTTGACCTTGTAATAAATCCATTGTTTACTTTACGTTCAATATCTTTTCTTTTAAAATCGCTAAAATCTAAACCGACGTTTGTTCTAAATGTTAAACCCTTTATAAGATCAATTTCTGCAAATACATTACCAAAAAAGCTATTTTTATCAGCATTATCCCAGCGGTTTAAATATTGCATTAATACCGGATTATTTCTATCTGAATACCCTGCTCCAATAGGTCCAGCAAACTCTCCGTTAGCATCATAAACCGGAATTGTTGGTGCCAAAGTAATTGCTAAACCTGTAGTTGGAGCACTACCAACATCTGGCGATACTAACGTTTCATTAGAAGTGAAAAACTGTGTATTTACCCCAACTCTTACTTTATCGTTAAATAACTTAGTATTAGCGTTTATTTTTGCGGAATATCTATCATAATTAGTGTTTTTTAGCATTCCGGTGTTTTTTAAGTAACCAAAGTTCATCATCACAGATGATTTTTCTGAACTTGCAGAAATTGTCACCTCATTATTATAAAGGAACCCAGTATCATACATTTCTTTTTGCCAATCAGTATCTCCAACAGGTACATTCGTATCACCTCCAACAAATGGCTGTGCTGTTACACTGTTTAGCACAGGATTATTAAAATCCCCGTTCCAATCAAAGTTATATATTGAACCATAACCGGCATTTGGATCGGATCTATCATTTACTGAAGCTTGAAATAAAACTTGTCCTCTTTGAAGTGAATTCATCATTTCGTAGCGTTGTTTTTTTTCAGATTGGATAGATACATTTGAATTAAAGCTCACAGTAACTCGCTCTCCCTTAGCTCCACTTTTAGTAGAAACTACAATAACACCATTACCTGCTCTAGAACCATAAAGAGAGGATGCTGATGCATCTTTCAGTACTTGTATAGACTCTATTGATTCAGGATTTAAACTCGCAAAAACCTCTGGTCTCTTGGTAGGAACTCCATCAATTACATAAAGAGGACTATTATCACCTAATGTGGTAATACCACGTATTAAAATATTACTTGCTGCCCCTGTTGGGTCTCCAGACTTTTCAATAAAAAGCCCAGGAACACGCCCCTGTAAAGCCTGCATGGCATTACCAGAACTTCTACTCTGTCCTTCAATTACACCAACGTCTACAACACTTATAGCGCCTGTAATGTCCACTTTACGTTCTTTAGAATACCCAGTAACGACAATTTCATCAAGTGAAGCTGCATCCATTACTAATACAACGTCTATTACTGAACGTCCACTAATTTTTATTTCTTGGGATTTGTAGCCAATGTAGCTAAAAACCAAAGTCGCATTTTTATCAACATTTTTAAATACGTAATTACCATCAAAATCAGTTGTAACACCTTGTTGAGTGCCATATATAATTATTGATACACTAGGTAAAGGCATGCCATCCTCCTGGGAGGTAACAGTACCTTTTACTTGTGAATTTGCCCAAAAGCTCATGAGGGCGAATACAGGCAGAATTAAAAGTTGTTTTAATTTCATCTTTAATTTAATTTAGTTAATATTTAGTTTGTGAATTTCAATGTTGCCAAGAATAAATTCTTGGTCTTTTGGCTGAATACTTAATTTATCGAATGGTGAGTTGGGAAAAAATATTTCTGTCATTACTGTCTCTCCATTGTCAAAAAACAGTTCTATAGATGTTTTATCAAGAATAATTGTTCCAACCAAATCAGGATTTAGTGAAGTTCTTTTAGCCAAAGAAACGCGATCTGCAAATTTTTCAGAAAACCCTGTTTTTCCAGATTTTCTTCTATCTACAAAAAAGTTTTTATCACTGTTATTATATCCAAAAGCTAAGGTGTCGCCTTTTTTATTGGTCAGTTTGAAGGTAAAACCACTATTTTTTACATCTGAAATTTTAAAATTAATTTCTGTACTTGATAAATCGATAGCTTTTGAATCAATAATTTTTTCAGTTCTTTTTATTGCTATTGATTCTTTCTTAAATTTGATACTTCTATAATTAGATAATTCTTTTACAGGTTGAAATAATAATCTGTAACTAGCATCATTTTTTTGAAGTTCAACAGTTCTAGCAACTGTCATGGCGCTTCTCCAAGTTTCAGTTGGAACTTCATTGGCATAATTCCAATTAGACATCCATCCCATAAATAATTTCCTGCCATTAGTTTCTGGGATATTAGCCCAAGTTACTCCTGCATAATTATCTCTTCCGTAGTCAATCCAAATAGATTTATGCTCCGTATTATTTAAGTCGTTCTCAAACGACTTATCTATTTTAAATTGATTACCATCAAAATCGCCTACAAAGTATTGGGTTGCACTACCTCCATTTGGACCTCCTGGATTGATACTAACAAGCAAAACCCATTTCACCTCTTCGGTTCCTTGGACTACCATTGGAAAAAAATCTGGACATTCCCAAACACCATCATGGCCTCCTATACCATCGCCAAAATCAGACTCTAGTTTCCAATCCTTTAAATTTGAAGAGCTATAAAACATAATTCTTTGACCAGCAGCCAATACCATTAACCATTTATTATGGATGGAATCCCATACTATTTTGGGATCTCTAAAATCTTTGATGCCTGGGTTTTTAATTACTGGATTTTCAGAATATTTTGTAAACGTTTGTCCTTCATCTAAAGAATATGCAATGGCTTGTGATTGGTAATTTGTTTTTCCTGCTTTTTCAGCATCCATATCATGATAAGTAAACATAGCTATTATAGGCTCAATATCATTTTTGGAAAACCCCGAACTATTATTGACATCTACTACCGAACTTCCTGAAAAAATGTATCCCTTTTCATCTGGATATATCGCTATGGGCATTTCTTTCCATGTTACCATATCTGTGCTTATGGCATGTCCCCAGTGCATAGGACCCCAGGTGTTCCCATCTGGATAATGCTGAAAATATAAATGATAATACCCATCTTTGTAGAACATCCCATTTGGGTCATTCATCCAACCTTTTTTAGGTGTAAAATGAAAATTAGGTCTACTAAGTTCTTCTTCTGAGTATGTTATTTTATCTAACTTGTTTTCTGTAATTTGACTTTCTTCGGTCTTATGTTTACAACTAACAAACAATGATAATAACAAAATAATTATCACAAATTTTGAATTATTAATACGTTTCATACACTTATTTATTTCGTTCTTTAATTAGTTTATTACTTAATTCTTCTAGAGATACTCCTTTGGTTTCTGGCATCATAAAAGCTACAAAAAGCAATTGAAACACCATCATAACAGCGAAAAACAAGAATACCACACCCGCCCCAATTGTAGAAAATAAAGTTGGTATTAATGCTGGTATTAATGCTGCTAAAAACCAATGTGTTGTGCTACCAAAAGATTGACCTGAAGCTCTTAAATGGTTTGGAAATATTTCTGAGATGAATACCCAAATTACGGCTCCTTGGCCAATTGCGTGGGATGCAATAAATAAGAATAGGAATATTGGTACTGCCATACCTGTCCATCCAAAAAAGAACGCACATGCTACTAAACTTAAAGAAATAATATATCCTATTGACCCAAAATACATGAGTGTTTTTCGACCCAATTTATCGATTAGAAACACACCTAATAATGTAAAAATTAGATTGGTTACTCCTATTCCTATACTACTTAACAATGCAGTACTTTCACCTAAACCAGCTTCTTCAAAAATTCTTGGAGCATAATAAAGAAAGGCATTTATACCTGATAATTGATTAAACATTGCTATCAAAAAAACTAAGGTTAAAGGAAATCTATATTTCTTTAAAAAAATTGTTTCTTTTAAATCATCATTTTGATTATTAGAATTCATTTCTAATAATAATATTTCTGGATCTATATCTGGGTTAATTATTGATAAGACCTCTTTAGCTTCCTTATTTCTAAACTTAGATAATAACCATCTTGGACTCTTAGGAACAGTAAGTACAAAAAGTGAATATAAAATTGCTGGAAATGCTTCTACACCGACCATCCATCTCCATGCATTTTCACCAATACCACTTAATAAATAATTAGATAAGAAAGCTATTAAAATTCCTAAAACGATATTAAATTGATATAACGCAACTAAACGCCCTCTATGTTTAGCAGGTGCAATTTCAGAAATATAAGCTGGTGCTGCAATTGTAGATGCTCCAACTCCTAAACCACCTAAAAATCTAAAAAATGCAAATGTATACGGGTCATTTGCTAAACCAGAACCTATAGCTGATACGGTATAAAGTATTCCTATTATTAATAATGTTTTCTTTCTTCCTAATTTATTAGTTGGAATACCTCCAAAAACAGCTCCAATAACGGTACCCCAAAGAGCCATTGCCATTACAACACTCCCATGAAATGCATCAGAAGAATTCCATAATAATTGTAGCTTTTTATCTGCGCCTGAAATAACTACTGTATCAAAACCAAATAAGAAACCTGCTAAAGCTGCTGTAATTGACCAAACTAATATTTTATTATTCATTGTAATTATTGGTATTAAAGTTTCTATAAAACTATAAAACCAACCTCTCTTAAATTATAAGGATTGTTACAATCAGTATAAAAAAACGAAAAAATATGTAGTATACTGTATTTCAGTTATTTAAGTATGGTTTATTCACTAAATACACAATAATTAAATAAAAAATATGTTAATTTAGATACATTTACAGTTAATCTAGTTGCGTAAAAAGGAGCAATTACACATTTTTTAAACTAAATACTATTTATTTTTCTGAAATAACTTTGGGGATTTACCAAACTTATTTTTAAAAGATGATGAAAAATAACTAGGTGAAGAAAAACCAATGGAGTAGGCAACCTCTGAAATAGAAAGTCTAGAATCTTGAAGTAATGTTTTTGCCTTTTCTAATCTAATATTTAATATATAGTCACTTATACTAATATTTAATATTGATTTTATTTTCCTGTATAATTGAACTCTAGATATACCCAATTTAGAGGCTAATTGCTCTACAGAAAAACTTGAATCATCTATGTTTTCATATATATGTTTGTTCATTATCTCTATAAAGTCTTGTTCAAATAAACCATCTTTTTTAATCGGATCTGACTTATATATGTTTTTAATATAATGTTTACGTAGTCTCTCACGATTATATAAAAGGTTTTTAATAGACCTATATAGAATAGCAAAACTAAATGGTTTGGTTAAGAATAAATCTGCTCCAGATTCTAAGCCTTGAATATAAGATTCCTTACTATCATAAGCAGTTAAAATAATAACTGGGATGTGCGATGTTCTGATATCTTTTTTTAATATATCACATATTTCAAATCCATTTTTCTCTGGTAAATTAACATCGCAAATTATAATATCTGGCATTACTTCAAATGCTTTTTCTAAAACATTATTACCATTACTTATACTTACATTATATTCTAATTTTAGCTTACTACTTAAGTATTTAACCAAATCTTCATTATCTTCAATAAGTAATATTGAATCTCTATTTTCTTCAATTAAATCATTTTGTACTGTAAAAGCATCATCTTCATAGTCTAAATTAAAATTTAATAATGGATTATCTATGATAGCTGGTTCATAAACAATTTCATCTGAACTCAGATGTACATTATCTTTATATAAAGTAATCATAAATTCTGTTCCATTACTTGAACTTACTTCAATTTCTCCTTTATGTAATTCTATAAACTCTTTTGACAAATGCAAACCGATACCAGAACTAGATTTATTATTATTTGACCCTTGATAAAAAGCTTTAAAGACATTATTTATTTCATCATTCGGAATTCCAATACCAGTATCTTTAAAATAAATTTTAACAAAATTACTTTCTTTTATATCTTTAATTTCAATTTTTATGGTACCGTTGTTAGGTGTAAACTTAAAAGAATTTGACAGTAAATTAAAGTATACCTTATCCATTAGGTTTCTATCTAAATAGATATCTAAATATTCATTATTTGTATCAATTAAAAATTTAATATTTCTTTTTTGAGCTTCTCTTTCAAAATCTTTGAAAATTGTATTCGAAAACTGGAACAAATTTGTTTTTGATGCTCTTAAAATAAATTTTTTATCTTCAACTTTTCTAAAATCTATTAATTGATTAATTAAACGTAATAAACGTTTTGAGTTATTAAAAATCAAACCAACTTCTTTTAAAAGTTTATGATCCCTAATCTTTTTATTTTCAGATAGTGAATCTATTGAAGATAGAATTAGTGTAATTGGTGTTTTAAACTCATGAGAAAGACCTGTAAAAAAATTGGTCTTCGCTTCATTAATTTTTTTTATTTGATTTCGTTGAATCGTAATTTTGTTGTTTTGAATTTCTAATTCTCTTTTCTTTTTCTTTAAATTAAAACCAGAATAAATACTGAAAGCAGCTAATAGAATAATCAGTATTAATAGAACTAATAGTAATTTTAGAGTATTACTCTGTGTAGTATAAGTTTCTTCTTGTTCTTTAATTTTTAATTGTTGATTTTCTATATCATTTTGATGCTGATTAATCTTTTTAAACTGATTTTTCATGATATCAGCGTTTCTAGAGTCAATGACAGTAGTGGTTAAAACATTAATTTTAGCCACTCTTTCGCCATTCAAAATTTTTAATGCTAATTTGATTGCTTCGTCTCCACCTGTAGGATATAATATAGATGCAGACAATATGCCTTTTTGCACTAATTGAATACCATTATTATCACCATTTAAACCATCTATACCAATAAATTTGATAGTTTTTTCAACCCTCTTAGATTTTGCAATCTTCCAAGTATTATAAGCAATTTCATCATTAAATGCGAAGACATAGTTAATTGGTTTCAAATGTAAAGAATCTAGGATTTGAGGCATTCTTAGATTAATATCTTCATCTTTAATACTATAAGAAACAGTTATTTTTGGCTCATTGTTCACTATTTGATGAAATCCTGCATGTCTTTCTATGACTGGTGAAGAATCATCACCTCCTTTTATTTCTAGAACATTAATTACTTTTTCATTTTGTGAAGCAATATAATTTGCAGCATTTTGGCCAACTTCAATATTATTTGCTCCTATATATGCTGTGAATTTTTGAGAATTAATCTTGCGATCTACAATAATAACGGGAATCCCTTTATCATAAGCTTTTTCAATTATTGGTACTAAAGGTTCTGTTCTTAGCGGAGAAATTATAATTACATCAAAACCATTATTAAACATATATTCAATATGTGAATTTTGAAGTTCTATATCTCCATTAGCTTGAAAAATAGTTAAATCTATTTCTGCATTTAAAGAAGCTTCAATTTTCATTTCATGATCCATAGATTTTCGCCAATCATCTTTACTAATACATTGAGAAAAACCAATTTTATATTTTTTTACTTTTTTTTCTGTAGTGCATGAAAAAAAGAAGACTAAACTTAAAAAGATTAAAATTTTAATTGTGATAATTTGGTATGGCTTTAACATATTATATTTTGTAATAATCTTTAAAGTAAACAAGATTTTTTTAACAAAGGTAAATATCAGGAAAGTATTTTAATTTAACAGTTTGTGGCTCTTATTCTTTTTTTTTTAGTTATTGAATATCCTCATTTACTTTTTTTCAAAATTAAGCATAATACTGGGTTGCTTTTAGTTACTTATTTTCTAGCATTTTACTAACAGATTCAATTAGAATATCATCAATTAAAAAGTCATTCTTAAACAATTTCTTGACAACTGAATATGTAAGTCCAGTAAACAACTAAACAAAAATATGCCATTAACATGCTCAGTACGTTTAAATGAAAAAGATTTTTAATTAATTTTTGAATCTATTTTTTTGACAATAATTCTCGATCTACAATTTTAAACCTAGCATTCTAATTGCAGAATTATGACCACTGTTTCTCTATGTTTTTAAATAATATTCTGAATCATCTATAAATTTATGTTTTCTTCTTTTATAAATATTTAATCAATTATGCATTCTCATAAAAACTTCTCAACATTAATTATTAAAAGGGCAGACCTTAGAAAAGCTTGTGTTAGTGAAATTGAAAAACAGAAATATAAAGGAAAAGGAAAATTTGTTTATGAGACAAACTCTAATGTAGAACCTTGTTTTTAAGAACCTGGAATTGAGCTAAATCAAGTCTGTGCTTTCCTGAAATATGTCTAAAGGTTAAAATTGATTTAAATTGTTAACTTATAAACCATGTTCGGTGTTTTGAAATCTAAAGACAAGTGTAATCTCACTTCATTGTATAATTTGATTACGTTAAAAAAAAATATAAACTCTATATTTTTTATACCAAAATTTAAATTAATTATCTACATTTGAATGAAATAGATGTCTTCAATAAAAATTGCTAAAAATTTTGAAATCTTATTTTATTTATAAAATTTATTTTACCACAAAGTAATACTAAGTATTATAAACGAATTTCATAGAAAAAAAAACGGCATGACTAGTTTTTTGTTGACACATGTACTAACTAAATAAAATATTATTTTTTTTAGAAATGCATAAGAATAAAGAATAATCAAAAGAAAAAGATGCTCAAAAGACTATTGATATTCAACTCTGATATATATTCAAAAGCGGATATAGAATTAGACGACTGTAATTCACTTCAAATAGTAGGTCCAAATAATATAGGAAAAAGTACATTAATTTATGCTTTAAATTTTTTGTATATAATAGATGGAAACCAGATGACTTTTAGCGGAAATAGAGTTGGAGATAAAGCTACCATTAATCACTATTTCCCTTCTATAAGTTCAAGTTATATAATATTTGAAATATTTAAACATAGATACTACTCTATCCTAGTCAAAAAGAACTCTGAAGGCTCTCTAGAATACTATAAAATAGAAAGCGAATATACAATACATACTATACGCCCACTTTTCAACCGAAATTATTGGAGAAAAAGCAATTTCAAAAGGTGATATTGAGTCAATTTTAAAATCAAGTGACAAAGCATATATACAATATATATCAAAATTAAAACCTCCAAAAAAGCAAAATATCATAGATCTTCTCTTAAAACCTAAAAGAAGTGCGACAGAAACAAAAGAAATTACCGATTATTATAAGACAGCTTCAGATTTAGATTTAATAATAGATTTAGATGAATTCATAAAACCTCAAAAATTTAAATTTGAAATTGGTAAAGCTTTTGATGATTTAGTATCTGAAATAAAAACTTTATTAGAAACCCAAAGTAGTTTTACAAAAGTAGATATTGAAGATTTATTTTACCCTAATGCTATTCAACAAATAGCTAACAAAAGTATTATTCATAATTCAGATGAGAGAAAAATAAATAACTCCAATTTTATATCAGAATTAGAAAAAAGTAAAAAAACTGCAATAACTCGTTGGACTAGAGAACTCTTATCCTATAATGCTCTTTTAAAAAAAAGAAGAAATCAGTTAAGACCAAACTTACAAGCTAATCACAGGTTAAGATACTTCCTGTTTAATGAATCTAATATTGAAAATTTTGAAAATAATATCGTTCCATTTATTTCAGATTACATAGGTAAATATCATTATAAAATTAGGCTACATAGCAAAACTCCTATTTTTTGTATTAAAACAGATAACGAAAATTTAATTCCTCAAATAGAGAGCAGATTACATCAAAAGAGTTTGAAGTTTCAGAATGGATTAAAGGGAAAAGATTTTTATCAAGGTGAATTTTTAAAGATACCAGAAGTAATTGAAAATAGAGGTTGGAGGGAGTTCCAACTACGTATTTGTATTTTTAATGAAGAAACAGCCAAGGCAATAAATAGTAAAAAAAGTGATGATCTTTTCATTGTTGGTAAAGATGATTTTGGAAAAATTGACACTCAAGATATAAATATTGAATTTTTAGAAGTATCTAATCTAAATGAACTTCAATATTTATTAATATTAACTGAAAATTTAGAATAAATGGAAAAGAAAGAACTAATTAAAATAGGAACTGTTATTGAAAGTGCATCTAATTCAATTATGATAAGAATTGAAAGTGATGAGGTTTTTGAAAAAAATAAACAAGAAATACAGATTGGTAAATACTTACAAATAAAAGAAGGAAACCATAATTTTGTGATTTGCGTTATTCAGAGTATAAAAATTAATGACGAAAGCAATAAATACATAATCAATTCTCAACCATTTGGTGTTTTTACAGAAGATTTTAAACAAGGTAGTTCTATTTTGCCTTCACCAACAGAAGAAGTGTTTATTATTTCTGAAAATGTTATGAGTAAAATTTTCAGTAAAGACAGTAACTACTCATTTAAATTTGGAGAATTAATTCAAAACAGAGATATAAACTTACATATAAACGGGAATAAATTTTTTAGTAAACATATCGCAGTTGTTGGTTCTACTGGTTCTGGAAAATCTTGTACTGTTGCTAAAATATTACAAGATGTTGTTGGTATAAATAAAAAAACTAACTTAAATAATGGCAGTCAAAAAAATGCTCACGTAATTATATTTGATATTCATTCAGAATATAAATCTGCATTTGAAATTGATAGTAAAGAAAACTTTAATCTTAACGCTCTTGATGTAGATAAATTAAAGCTTCCATATTGGTTAATGAACTCTGAGGAATTAGAATCATTATTTATAGAGAGTAATGAGCAAAACTCACATAATCAAGTTTCACAATTTAAGAAAGCTGTTACACTAAATAAAGAAAAACATAATCCAACACTTAAAAAAGTAAATTACGACACGCCTGTCTATTTCAGTATTGAAGAAGTATATAACTACATTTCAAATATGAATAATGAGGTTATAAATAAAATAGATGGAGAAGACCAAAAACCAAAATTGCTCGACGACACTTTAATAACCGATATAAATACTTATTTCGACAAAAAATTAGACTTTGTAACAACGAGTACAGCCAAGGCGACAAAAGCAAGTAATGGTGCTTTTAATGGTGAATTTAATAGATTTCTATCAAGGTTAGAGACTAAAATAAATGATAAAAGATTAGATTTTTTACTACAACCAAATAAAGCTGATGGGACATTATACAAAACAGACGATTTCGAAGAAATACTAAAGCAATTCCTTGGCTATTTAGACAAATCTAATATTACAATAATTGATTTAAGTGGTGTTCCCTTTGAGATTTTAAGTATAACTGTAAGTTTAATATCTAGATTAGTATTTGATTTTGCATTTCATTATTCTAAGTTAAAACACAGTACAAAAGAACTAAATAATATTCCATTTTTAATAGTTTGTGAAGAAGCTCATAATTATATTCCTAAATCTGGTGGTGCAGAATACAAAGCTTCAAAAAAATCAATAGAGCGAATTGCAAAAGAGGGGAGGAAATATGGTTTGAGTTTAATGGTTGTCAGCCAAAGACCTTCTGAAGTTTCAGATACTATTTTTTCTCAATGCAATAATTTTGTTGCATTAAGACTTACTAATATTAGCGATCAAAATTATATAAAAGGGTTACTTCCAAATAATGCAAATTCAATTACAGATATATTACCAACATTATCAGCTGGAGAATGTTTGATCGTTGGAGACGCAACACCAATGCCCGCAATAGTTCAAATGGAAATGCCCGACCCTGAACCAAAATCTGAAAGTATAAAATTCCATAATCAATGGGAGAACAAATGGCAAGAGGTTACATTTAGTGAAGTAATTGCTAGATGGTGGAAAGAATAATGCCTTAACAATTTTAAATAGATCTGCATGAGTCAAAAAAATCAAATGAAATTACTTCACACTGCCGATTGGCATTTAGGACATAGATTACACGTTAATTTAACTTTTTTGTGCATTATTCTTAGATTTCATAATAAAACATCAAAAATTATAAACCTATAATCAATCTTAAGATTAACAATATTTCAAGACATTTACATATTATTAATATCTAACACTTTTACCTTATTACTAAAAATAGTAGTAAGTAAATAATGAATTGCATCCTCTTTTTTTAGTATTTTATTTCCATTATTTAATTTCTTTTTAGGATGATAAAAATCATTCTTTAGCTTTTCAAACAACAAAATTTGCTCTTCTTTAGGAAGTGCTTTTGCTACTTGATAAACTGTTTCGAAATTCATATCTAAAAACAAATTTAGATATGATTAAAATGAAGTTTTAGGTTTTCGCTGGTTTCAGGAGGTTTTCATAGAATAAACTAGGTTTCTAGAGATTAATCTTGATTATAAGAGGTTTTTCTATATTTTAAGCTTTTATGAAATCCTGGTTTTTATTAAATTAAACAATATTATTTCAAAAATGCTGAATAATCTTCTGGTAATTCAGCATCAATATCTCTTAAGTATTTTTCTAATGCTATCATTGTTGAATGTCCAGTAATAGGCATCAAGTTACTTTTTGCTTCATGTTGAGACATGTTCTCTCTAAAGTTATTATAGATCTTCGTAATAAAAGTATGTTTAAAACTATATAAGCCATATTCTTCTCCCAATTTAAAATGGTCTTTTATTTTCTTGAATCGCTTAGAAAACTCATTTCTTTTATTGGTTTCTGCCGTATCCCATTCTTGTCCTACATCAAATCTTCCAAATAAAAACGCTTTAGGATCTTTTTCCGATAAATCTGGCAAGTCTTTCAATAGGATTTCAGGTATAATTTTTATTTGAACAGGCTTATTCTTTGCCTTAACATATAGTTTTTTGTCATTTACATCAATATCTTCTATTTTTAATCTACAAATTTCTATAGGTCTTAATATACTGTATGAGATAAACTTCACAAAGAGTAAAAGATGTGGATCTTCTTTTCTCAAATGCAAATAAATTTCCTTCTCCTGTTTTTGAGTATATGTTTTATTTCTTTTGGGTACAGATTTTAAAACTGCTATTTTTCTAACAAAATTATCTTTCACTTCTTCATTATCTTCCAGAAGTTGAAACATAGAAGCAATATCTGTTCTTGAATTATTGCGATTTCTTGCGCTAGTTCTCTTTAAAACGTCATTTAAATATTCAATAACAATTTTCTTATTTAGAGCACTAATAGGATTTTTATAATATTCTTTTTCTTTCAGCCATTTCTCAAAAAGTCCTATCCTACTTTTATATTGAACATATGAATTTTTATTCATCATATTTACCTTTAATTCTAAAGTCATTTTAACGGCATCTTCTATGCGTAGGGAAGTGTCTTCAACCTTTTCAATAATTTCTTTATCTAAAGAAATACATTGTTGCTCTCTTGTTAATGATGCTTGTTGCTTTATTGTTGATATTTTGTTGCTAGTTGTTGTTTCTTCTGAAAACATTGATTCTTCTAACGCAGTATTATCATCATAAGGATTAAACCCATATTGCAACAATTCTAAAAGTGCTTGTTGCATCGTTTTTAAAAAAGCAAAGCGTTCTTTCTTGGTTTTGAATTTGTTTGCTCCTGCTTTGATATTAGGTTGACGTTCTAATTTTTTCGTTTCAGGATTTCGAAATGAAAAATAAACATACCAAGGTTTCTCTAGTGAAGCTTTTTTTTTCTTTAGTTGTTAACTTAGACCAAGAAGAAATATCCACACCTCCAGTGTAGATTTTTGGTTCTGAATAATTCAATTTCATAGGTAAAACGTGTACGTTTTCGTGTACTCTTTGTAAAAGTAAGAAAATTGAAGACATAAAAAAACGAATTGTGAGACACAATTCGTTGATTTAATTACCGTTAAGCTTTGTAGCGGGAACTGGACTCGAACCAGTGACCTTCGGGTTATGAGCCCGACGAGCTACCTACTGCTCTATCCCGCGTTGTGATTTAAAAATAACGACTTAGCTTTTAACTTTCGATTCATAAACTCGATACGTTATTTCCGGGTGCAAATATACAACTTAACAAAACAATTAACCAAACTTTTATCGATTATTTTTTAATTATTTTTTAATCTTCTAAATTCTAATCAACTATAAAATCTATTTATCTTTGCAACATGACACACAAAGCCGGTTTTGTAAATATTATAGGAAATCCTAACGTAGGTAAATCAACATTAATGAATGCTTTGGTAGGTGAAAAACTATCAATCATAACACCTAAAGCACAAACTACAAGGCATCGTATACTTGGAATTGTAAATGAAGATGATTTTCAAATTGTTTTTTCAGACACTCCAGGAATCATTCAGCCTGCTTATGAATTGCAAGCTTCTATGATGGATTTTGTAAAATCTGCGCTAGATGACGCCGATGTTTTAATTTATATGGTGGAAGTCGGAGAAAAAGAATTAAAAAACGAAGCTTTCTTTAATAAAATTATCCATAGTGAAATTCCTGTTATTCTTTTATTGAATAAGATTGATAAATCTACGCAAGATGAGGTTGAGGAAAAAGTAGAATACTGGAAAATAAAAGTGCCAAATGCTGATGTTTTTGTGATTTCTGCTTTAGAAAAATTTAATATCACCGCTGTTTTCGAAAAAATAAAAGATCTTTTACCAGAAGGCCCGCCTTTTTATCCTAAAGATCAATTAACAGATAAGCCTGAACGTTTCTTTGTGAACGAAAAAATTAGAGAGAAAATCTTAATGCATTACAAAAAAGAGATTCCTTATTCTGTTGAAGTAGAAACTGAAAGCTTTATAGAAGAAGAAACTATTGTAAGAATCCGATCTATTATAATGGTGGAAAGAGAAACTCAAAAAGGAATTATTATTGGTCATAAAGGTTCTGCTCTAAAAAGAGTTGGTGCAGAAGCTAGAAAAGATTTAGAACAATTCTTTGAGAAAAAAGTATTTATTGAACTCTATGTAAAAGTGAATAAAAACTGGAGAAGTGATAAAAATCAATTAAAACGATTTGGCTATAATCAAGGTTAATCATGAATTACTTTTATCATAAAATTATGTAACTTTTTCATTTGATTTTTACCAGTGTCTTTTCCTATTTTACCTAAAAAATATAATAAAATCCAAATTAAAGGTAAAAAAACAACCATAATTAAAGGAAAGAAAATCGATTCATTTAACGATATGTTTGTGTAAAGTAACGCTGCAAATCCTAAGAAGGAAACACCAATTACAAAATGGATAAACATAAAGAGAGTCCAAACTTGTGGTTTTGGACCAAATAAACCTTTTAATAGCGTTTTGTTTGTTTCTTCTTCCAATATTTCTAAATGTAATTGTGGCGACCAAAAGTGTTCTTCTTTTTTAGAAACTGAGATAAAAATATGTCCATCAGAAATTTTTCCTAAAAAAACACAGCCCTCTTTTTTAAATTCATCAGAAAACTTTTGCAGTATTTTATCCCGTTTCTCATCCAAATCAATTGTAAATCTTGGCCTTAAAAAAATCTCACTATTTCTCGTTTCAATTAAAACATTTAATTTATCATCCATAAAAACCTATTTTATAACTGTTTAAATTTACGATAATTTTTCATTTAGTAAATTGTATCTTTGCAAAAAATTTCAAATCAAATGAATAGTATTGTTGCCATTGTAGGAAGACCAAATGTAGGGAAGTCAACACTTTTTAATAGATTGGTTCAAAGAAGAGAAGCAATTGTAGATTCTGTTAGCGGAGTTACAAGAGACAGACATTATGGAAAGTCTGATTGGAATGGAAAAGAATTTTCTGTGATAGATACAGGAGGGTATTCTATTGGTTCTGATGATGTTTTTGAAGAAGAAATTAGAAAACAAGTTAAACTTGCCATTGATGAAGCAGATTTAATTGTTTTTGTTGTAAATGTTGAAGACGGAATTACACCAATGGATGCTGAAGTTGCAAAACTTCTACGCAAAGTAAAAAAGCCAATTTTTACCGTTGTTAATAAAGTTGATAACGCAATGCGTGAGCCAGATGCTGTAGAATTTTACAATCTAGGTTTGGGAGAATACTTTACAATTGCATCTATTAATGGAAGTGGTACGGGAGATTTATTAGATGCTTTAGTAACAGAAATGCCAGAGCCACAGCCAATTGATTTAGAAGCAGAAGAATTGCCAAGATTTGCCGTTGTTGGTAGACCAAATGCAGGAAAATCATCTTTTATTAATTCTTTAATAGGTGAGGACAGAAATATTGTAACAAATATTGCGGGCACAACAAGAGATTCTATTGATACAAAATATAATCGTTTTGGATTTGATTTTAATTTAGTTGATACTGCAGGAATTCGTAAAAAATCGAGAGTAAAAGAAGATTTAGAATTTTATTCTGTAATGCGTGCTGTTAGAACCATTGAATATGCCGATGTTATTATTTTAGTGGTGGATGCAACTCGTGGTTTTGAAGGGCAAGATCAAAATATATTTTGGCTAGCAGAAAAAAACAGAAAAGGTATTGTTATTCTAATTAACAAATGGGATTTAGTTGAGAAAGAAACCAACACAATGCGAGATTTTGAAGCAATGGTTAGAAAACAAATTGAGCCTTTTACAGATGTGCCAATTATATTTACTTCTGTGTTAACTAAGCAAAGAATATTTAAAGCGATAGAAACTGCTGTTGAAGTTTTTCAGAATAGAAAAACCAAAATCTCTACAAGTAAGTTTAATGATGCGATGTTAGAAATCGTAAAAACATATCCACCACCAGCAACGAAAGGTAAATACGTTAAAATTAAATACTGTATGCAATTGCCAACATTAACGCCACAATTTGCTTTTTTCTGTAATTTACCGCAATATGTTAGAGATCCTTACAGACGTTTTGTAGAAAATAAATTGCGAGAAATTTACAACTTTTCTGGTGTGCCAATTACTATTTATTTTAGACAGAAATAACTTTTAAGTAGTAGTTCTTATATATTCCAATTTCAATCTTATATAAATTTATAAGGTTGATTTTGATTTTATAAGTATTATAATTTAAAATGCAAATTCGTTTTAATGGCGTAAAATTAAGTAAAATAGTTGCTTAAGTTTAACGCACATTAATAATTGATACCCTTTGTATTAAAGGAAATTTTTACCAAAACTTTTATTTTAAATACATTTCCAAAATGAATGCAAAACGATAATGGGTTTAAGTTTTATCAAACTATAAAATCTATTGCAATTTAAAATCTTTTTTTCACCAAACATTCTTTCTAAAAACAGAAAAATTAAATATAGTAGCTTATAGATAATTGTCTATGTTTTTAAAGTTTTCTAAAGAAATCAGCAATAAAGTAGTTAAATTTTCATAAAATAACTTAAAACACAAAAGGTAAAGTAAATTTAAATTAGCATGTTTAAATAATTATATTTACAAATTAATAACATATACATAACATGACAATTTTCGAGGTACCTTTATTTGATGAGGATTTTTACAAATTACTATTTAGATTTGGTATAAATATATTTTTTTTAACCATAATTATTCGTTTTCTATATTTTAAAAAAACACAAAATAAAGAATTTCTTTTTACTTATTATATGATAAGTGTTATTGTGTTTTTTATCTGTTTTACATTAAAAAAATTAGAATTAGATTTAGGAATGGCACTAGGTCTTTTTGCAATTTTTGGTATTATTAGATATAGGACTAATACCGTGAGTATTAAAGAAATGACTTATCTGTTTGTGGTTATTGGAGTTTCTGTAATTAATGCTTTAGCTAATAAAAAATTAAGTTATGCAGAGCTTGTATTAACTAATTCAATTATTGTTTTAACATTATATCTTACAGAATCTTTTTCTAACCATGGTGTTTTATTGTCTAAAAAAATTACTTATAGTAATATAGAAAATTTGAAACCAGAAAATAGAGAAGAATTAATTGCAGAACTTGAACAAATAAATGGCATAAAAATTTCTGATGTAAAAATTGGTTCGGTAGATTTAAATTTAAATACAGCTACAATTAAAATTTTATATGAAGATAACGAATAAAAGAATTGTGCTTTTAAGTTTATTATTTTGCTTAAAAAGTGTTTTATGTGATAGTGCTTTTTCTCAGAAAAAAACAAAAGTAATAAACGATTTTGAGTCTTGGTCTAGCATAGGTTTAACATATAAACCTATAAAAAAACTTACATTGGGTGTTGAGCAAAATCTTAGACTTAAAGAAAACAGTTCTACAATAGAAAAATATTTTACACAATTAGGCGCAGATTATAAACTCTTTAAAAATTTTGAAATAGGACTTGGTTATCGATTTGTAAGAACACAAGATGAAAATTATTTACCAGAAAGTAATTACCAAAACTCTGATCGTTTTAATTTAGATGCGTCTTATAATAATTCTGTAAAAAGGTTTTCTTACGGCATACGATCTAGATATCAATTAAAAAAAGTCGATATTTCTTCCACTGAAACCTTGCGGTTTAAATCAGAAATTGGTTATAATTTTAAAAAATGGAAATTAGACCCAGAATTTTCTGGTGAAATTTTTTATAGAACAGATGATTCTTTTAACAATTATAGATTTACACTTTCTACAAATATTGATATTGATAAACAAAGTAGTGTTAAATTATTTGTTTTGTATGAAAATGAATTAAATGAACAATTTCCAAAATCTACTTATGTGGCAGGGTTTTCTTTTACTCATAGACTAAAATTTAAATAAAATCAAACATGAAACAACGATTTTTTAAAACACTTAGTATCATTTTTTGTGCATTATTGTTTACATCATGTTATGAAGAAATTGTAACAAATGGTTTGTATGATTGGGAAGATGAAAGCCATTCTAATGAATTTGAACCAAATTACGACATCGTTTTTAATCAAACTAAAGTAAATAGAATTGATATTGTATTAACAGCAACAGAGTTTGCCGAAATGCAATTAGACATGAATGCATTGGCTTCTACAGCAGAAGCTATCATTAATCCAAAATATTTTGCTTGCGATTTTTATTTTAATGGAATACAATGGTATGATGTTGGCGTACGCTATAAAGGTAATAAAAAAGCATATGCTTCATTTTTAAGTGGAAACGGAAAGTTACCATTTAAACTTAATTTTGATGAGTTTGAAACTCAAAATACCGATCTAAAAAAACAACGATTTTATGGTTTTCAAGAGCTATCATTAGAACCTAATTTTAATGATAATTCTTTAATGCGAGAAAAAATAGCTTCAGATTTGTATCGTCAATTTGGTGTTCCAGCTTCAAAAACTGCGTATTATGAGATCCATGTTGATAAAGGCGATGGAAATCCGGTTTATTTTGGATTATACACAATGACAGAAGATGTAGAAAATACACTTTTAAACAGAACTTTTTTAACCAATACAGGAAACTGTTATGAAGCAGATGGCGATGGCGCAAAGTTTGAAAATGCTATTTTTACATTAGACAGTTTTGAAAACATTACCAATAAAGAAAATCCAAATAAAGAAGATGTTCAACAACTAAATGATGTGCTAAATTCTTCTTTAAGGAGTACGAATTTTGCAGAATGGCAAACAAATTTAGAATCCATTTTTGATGTTGATGGATTTCTAAAATATTTAGCGGTAAACAATACGATTCAACACTGGAATACGTATGGGAACAAAAAAGAAAATTATTATTTATACAACGATCCAGAAGATAATTTACTAAAATGGGTTGTAGATAATACCTATGAAGCATTAAAATCTAGCGGAGAAGAAGCGCCAACTTCTATTTCGATGCTTGAAGTTTCTAAAAAATGGACTTTAATCTACAATTTAATTAGAGTAAAAGAATATGAATTAATTTACAAATCTTATATCAATAGCTTTATAACTTCTAGTTTTACCCAGCTAAAAATGGATGAATTGTATGCTGAAAATAAAGAATTAATAGCCCCTTTTGTAGAAAAAGAAACAACTAATTACACCCAGATTCAAGGTGGTTATTCTGCTTTTGAAACAGAAGTAGAAAGCTTGATAAACCATACTTCTTCAAGACTATTCATTGCAGAAAGATATATTAAATAACAATAAAAAATTCTTATTTATCACCCAAAAAGGATTGATTCTAAAGTTAAGTAACGTAAACTACTAAAATAAATATCAGTAAATTGTTCTTTACACTCTTTTATGTAAATTTTTAATAATTTTACGTCTAAGAGTTTAACCTTGTACTATTTTTAGTTGCAAAATGTAAGATTATGAAAATCAGAGTGTCAAAATCAATTTCAGAAAGAGAATTACCTTTACAGCTAAATATTTCTTTTCAGAAGATTTTTGAGTTGTTTCAAAAGTATGCCAATATTCAATTTATTGACCATCCTTTTCATGAATCAGCAAAAAAAATTGTGCAAAATTTTGAAAATTATCCTGAATTAATCTCCGGATTTTCTGATATTTCTTTCTTAGAAAAATACAA
>TARA_R110002167_G_scaffold253623_2_pt1 | contig 25090 bp, 25 predicted proteins | sample TARA_R110002167 | Tara Oceans TARA_R110002167 (sample SAMEA4398238) | marine metagenome | biome: Polar Biome; feature: [MES] marine water layer (ENVO:01000295) within the mesopelagic zone...; material: water (ENVO:00002006), including particulate matter (ENVO:01000060) such...
CAAAATTTAGAAATCATGGCAGTATTAAAAGTAATTGAAGTTTTATCAAACTCAGAAAAAAGTTGGGAAGATGCAACCAAAAAAGCAGTAAAACATGCTTCAAAAAGCGTTAAGAATATTCGTTCGGTTTATGTTCAAGATCAAAGTGCGAGTGTAAAAGGAGCTGAAGTTATAGAGTTTAGAGTGAACGTTAAAATTACTTTTGAAGTAGAATAGTTTGCTGTAACATACAATATTAAGTGTTCTTATGGAACACTTTTTTTATGCGCAAATTTCATTAACTTTGATATATGAAGTGCTTCCCTTTAATTATTGTTATTGTTCTAATAAGCTGCCAAGGCCAGAATACAAAACCCATGGAATATAAATACACCAATGCATTGATAAATGAAACAAGTCCGTACTTGTTACAGCATGCCCATAATCCCGTGGACTGGCATGCATGGAATAAGGAAACTTTAGATAAAGCAAAATCCGAAAACAAATTAATGCTCATTAGTGTTGGTTATTCGGCCTGCCATTGGTGCCATGTTATGGAACACGAAAGCTTTGAAGACAGTCTTGTAGCACAAGTTATGAATTCAAATTTTATAAACATAAAAGTTGACCGGGAAGAACGTCCCGACGTAGATCAAGTCTATATGAATGCCATACAACTTATGACTGGCAGGGGTGGTTGGCCAATGAATGTCATTGCCTTACCCGATGGCAGACCATTTTGGGGAGGCACCTATTTTAGAAAAGATCAATGGATAAGTGCCTTAAACCAGATAGCGAAACTTTATGCTGAAAACCCAGAAAAACTATATGAATATGCCGATAAGCTAGAGGAGGGAATTAAGTCTATTGATATGGTTGAGCTCAACACCAATGAACCTAATTTTGAGCCCGAATTTATTAAAGAAACTGTAAATAATTGGTCTAAACAGTTTGATTTCAAAGATGGTGGCATGAATAGAGCACCCAAATTTATGATGCCTAACAACTACCAGTTTTTACTACGATATGCCTATCAAAACAACGATAAAACATTGCAGAATTTTGTAAACATCACCCTGACAAAAATGGCTTTTGGTGGTGTTTTTGATCAAATTGGAGGTGGTTTTTCAAGGTATTCGGTAGACACCAAATGGCATGTTCCACATTTTGAAAAAATGCTTTATGACAATGGTCAATTAGTCAGTTTATATTCAGACGCTTACCTCATCACCAAAAACGATTTATACAAAGATATTGTAACTCAAACATTGGAATACATCAAACGTGAAATGACTACTAACAATGGTGCCTTTTATTCATCGCTTGATGCCGATAGTGATAATGCTGAAGGGAAACTTGAAGAAGGTGCCTTTTATGTTTGGCAGAAAGAAGAGCTTCAAGCGCTTTTAAAAGAAGATTACACTTTATTTTCTGACTATTATAATATTAATAACTATGGTCTTTGGGAACACAATAATTACGTGCTCATTAGAAAAGATGATGATACTATTATTAAAAAATATCAATTAACAGAAGCACAATTATCCGAAAAAGTTAATAACTGGAGAACTCTCCTTTTAAAAGCACGAAGTAAAAGACAAAAACCGAGGCTAGATGACAAAACATTAACGTCCTGGAATGCCCTTATGCTAAAAGGTTATATCGATGCCTATAGAGTGTTTGGAGATAAAAACTACTTAGAAGCTGCCGAAAAAAATGCGTTATTTATAACTCATAATCAATTAAGAGACGATGGTGGGTTAAACCATAATTACAAAAATGGCAAAAGTAATATTAATGGATATCTTGAAGATTACGCGACAACCATTGATGCATTTATGTCACTTTATGAAAACACCTTAAATGAAAACTGGCTTCTTACAGCAAGAAATTTAGCTAATTATGCATTCGATCATTTTTATGATGAAACGAATCATATGTTTTATGTAACCTCTAATGAAGACCATAAATTAATAACGAGAAACATGGAATTCCGTGATAACGTAATTCCGGCAAGCAATTCAATCATGGCAAAAAATCTGTTTAAATTATCTCATTATTTTGATAACGATCATTACAGAACATCAGCGATGACCATGCTCAATAATGTACAACCCGAAATTAAAGACTATGCTTCGGGATATTCCAATTGGCTGGATTTAATGCTCAATTATACACAACCATTTTATGAAATTGCAATTGTTGGTCAAGAAGCTTCGGTAAAAATTTCAGAATTAAATAAGTCGTATATTCCTAACAAACTTATTGCAGGAAGCATTTCTGAGAACAAATTACCCCTGTTGGAAAACAGATTTAATCCAGATGAAACACTCATTTATGTCTGTGTTAATAACGCTTGTAAACTCCCGGTTACAGATGTTGATGACGCCATTAAACTTATAATACCATGATATTTTTAAAAACCTTTTTAATTGCATTGGTTGCTTTTGAACATATCTATTTCTTGATTCTGGAAATGTTTTTATGGACCAAACCAAAAGGCATCAAAACCTTTGGTTTAAAATCTAGGGAATATGCCGAAGACACCAAGGTCTTAGCTGCCAATCAAGGCTTATATAACGGTTTTTTGGCTGCAGGCCTGCTCTATTCAATAGTAATAAAAGACCCGAATACATCTATCTTCTTTTTAATATGCATAATCATTGCAGGCATTTATGGTGCCTACTCCACAAAAAAAATACGTTTATTTTATGTACAAGCTGTTCCCGCAATTTTTGCCTTGATTTTCTTAGTGATATTGTAACCAATTTTATTTTTTTAAAATTTGGATTTATATCAAATACATTTTAGAATGTCTTTGATACTTTTTACCTTTACAACTCATTCAAAAACATTATGGATTTAGAAAAATATTTTGTCACGGCCTATCCAATTATTTTGGAGTACAGTTTGAGACTAATTGCTGCCGTATTTATTTGGGTTATTGGAAGCTGGATTATTAAAAAAATTGTGAAGGGATTTAGAAAGGCAATGGAAAAAGCCGCCTACGATGTAAGCCTTAAAAAATTTTTGGGAAACTTGCTTTCATGGGTTTTAAAAATTGTTTTAATTGTTGTCTTACTCAGTGTTGTTGGATTAGAAACCACCTCTTTTGCTGCTATTTTAGCTGCTGCTGGTTTAGCCATTGGTTTAGCGCTACAAGGGTCTCTTGGAAATTTTGCAGGAGGTGTTTTAATTATGATTTTTAAACCATTTAAAATAGGTGATGTTATTGAAGCTCAGGGACAAATTGGTTCCGTAAAAGAAATAGGAATTTTCACAACCAAATTAATAGGTCTTTCTAATAAGGAAATTATCATTCCAAATGGGTTATTGTCTAATGGAAATATTGTTAATTACACATCTGAAGGGACGCGTCGCGTTGATTTAGTGTTTGGGGTTGGCTATGATTCTGATATAAAAAAAACAAAAGAAGTATTGTTGAATGTTTTAACATCACATCCAAAAGTTTTAAAAGATCCAGCACCAACTGTAAATGTATTGGAATTGGCTGACAGCTCTATAAACTTTGCGGTTAGACCTTGGTGTGAATCTGCCGATTATTGGGCCGTGTATTTTGAAGTGACCGAACAAACCAAGGAAAATTTGGATATTGCAGGTATTGAAATACCATATCCGCACCGTGTTGAAATAAGAAAAAAGGCTTAAGATCTAGGCTTTAATGCCACAAAATCTTTTAAGTAATATGGTTCAAAATACGCAACATTTTCAAAGTCGCTTTTTTTGTATTTTTCATTTGCCAATAAACTCATTTCATTAGCCGATGGCATTTTGTCGTTAATAAAAATTGCATTTGGGTGAGAGATTAAAGAGGTGGTTTTTTCAACGCCATTCCCAATAAAATACACTTTACCCTCTTCTAAATAGGAATTATACGAATCTTCATTTAAAACTTCAGCTTCTGTCTCTCTAATAAAATTATAATTTGAATCAAAGATAGCCGAATAAACTTCCATACGTCTGGCATCCAACATTGCCACAATAACGCCATCACTACATATAATCTGTCGTGCTAAAGCTTCCAGTGTAGACGCTGAAATTAACGGTTTATCTAAAGCAAAACAAAGTCCTTTAGCTGCTGATACTCCAATACGCAGACCTGTATAGGACCCAGGGCCTTTACTAACGGCAATCGCATCCAATTCATTGGATTTAATATTTGCTTCCTTAAGAACTTCATCAATATACACATGAAGTCTTTCGGCATGAGAATGATTTTTATCGTAATCTTCTTTTAAAAAGATAGTTGTTCCCTTTTTTGAAAGCGATACTGAACAATTGGTTGTTGCCGTTTCAATACTTAATATTAAAGCCAAAACAATTAATTTTTAAGGTCGTTTTCAACCTTTTTTATTTCAACTTTATCACCATTTTTTAAAGTTTTGGTAATAACATTATAAGGCCCTATGATTACTTCATCATCATCATTTAGTCCAGAAACAATTTCAATATTACTATCATCTTGAATTCCGGTTTTCACGACACGTAATTTCGCAATATCACCAATTTTAATAAATACACATTCAAATTTCTCATCATCATCTTTCGATGTCGATCTCTCTTTCTCTTTAATTTTATTCTTCGTAGATGTAGTATCTGTTTTAATGGTAATAGCGCTAATAGGAACGATAATCGCATTCTTACGTTCGTCTGTAATAATATCAACCGTTGCTGTCATGCCTGGTCTAAAAGGTGAATGCCCCTCAGGTTTTCCTTTTAATAAATCTTGAAAAGACTCTTCCAATATTCTAATTTTAACTTTAAAATTTGTTACTTGATCGGCCGAAGTCACCTGATCTGCTGAATTAGAAATTTCAGTTACAATGCCCTTAAATTCTTTTTTAAGATACGCGTCCACCTCAACATTTGTTGAGTCCCCGATGTGAACTTTAACAATGTCGTTTTCGTTAACATCTACTTCAACCTCCATATATTTTAAGTCGGCTATCCGCATTATTTCCGTTCCCATAAACTGTTGGGTCCCCAATACCCGATTTCCAACTTCAGCATCAAGTTTTGATATGGTTCCGGACATAGGCGCATAAACACTTGTTCTTTCCAAATAACTTTGAGCTTCAGTTACCGAGGCATTGGAACTTTGAACAGAATAAAAGGCAGACTTTCGATTGGCTTCTGCAATTTCATAAGACGAAACTATTTTGTCCCAGTCAGCTTTTGAAATAATTCCTTTTTCGAACAATTGTTTATTTCTGTCGTAGCTAAATTGTGCTTCTTTTAGTGATGCCTCTGCCTGATTTAAACCAGCCTTCACATTTTGAAGTGTGGCTTGCGACCGTTTTAAACTGGACAAATAAATATCTGGATTAATACGTAGTAAAAGATCTCCTTTTTTAACTTGTTGCCCTTCTGCAACGAAAAGTTCAATGATTTCACCCGATACGTCACTAGTAATAACCACTTCCACTTCTGGTTGGATTTTTCCAGTGGCAGAAACGGTTTCAACAATGTTTGATCGTTCTATTTTTTGAGCCTCAATTTGCTTGTAATTACCACTCTTACCATACCATCCTGCCTTTTTTCCAACAATTAAAAGCACTACTACGATGAGGGTAATTGCAATTGTAATGATAAGTGATTTCTTGCTCATTTTAATTAATTTAATTCTGTAATTGGAATTCCAAAATAGAATTCCAAAACTTTAAGTTTAAAAATATAATCATATTTGGTTCGGACCACATCACTTTCAGCTTGTACTAAACTGCTTTGTGATTGATTGTAATTAAAAGCATTTAACAAACCTACATTGTACCGTTCTTTTGAGTAGCTAAAGGCTTCATTTCTGGCCAATAATGTTTTTTGGGCCGCTTCATACGCCTTTAAAGCGCCATTTGCATCATTATAGGCTTGGTACACATTGGTTTCAAGGTCTAAATGTGCTTGTTCAAGTTGAAATTTAGAACGGTTTAAAGCTATTTGATTTCGTTTTACATTATTTCTGCTAATAAATCTATTAAATATCGGAATACTAAGGCGCAATGCAAAATTATGGTTTTTATTATCCCCCATTTGAGTTTCAAAATCTGGTGTATCAAATAAACCCGATGTAAAATAATTAGAACTAAAACTATACGATCCAGATAAGGTTGGTTGCAAAGCTCCCTTTGCTATTTTTAAATTGTATTTAGCTATTTTGGTGTTGTTTTCTGCAATTTTAATAGTATAACGCGTTTCTTTAGCTTTATTAATGATGACTTGGGGGGATTCATCAAGTATGAATGTATTAGGCACATCATATTCAGTATCTACAATATCAAAATTCTTGTAATCTTTGATTAACAGTATCTGAGCTAATTGAATTTTAGATATTAAAATAATATTTTGGGTATTGACCAATTGTTGTTCTTGTGATGCCAAAGTTGCCTGGATTTCTAATAAGTCTCCTTTAGGTAATGACCCGGCATTTACTAATTCTTCTGTTCTACTTAGCTCTTCTTTAGAAATCTCATGTTGCGCCAACAGCACTTTATATTGTTCTTTATTGAATAGTATTTGAAGAAAGGAATTTGCTACATTAAGAGAAATATTATCTTTCATATCATCCAATTGATACTGCGATGCTAATACTTGCAATTTAGAACGCTGCAACTGATTGATGTTTTGAAGGCCTTTATAGATATCTAAACTTGAACTAATGCCTCCTGAAAGATTTTTAGTTGTAGAATTAACCGCATTAAAAGTCACAGGGTCTTGAGCTAGACCAATATTCCATGAATTATTTGCAGAAGCATTTAATGAAGGCAAAAAATTACCAATGGCGTCTTTCTTGTTGTATTCAGATGTTTTTAAATCCAGTTCACTTTGCTTCACTGAAATATTATTTTCCAAAGCATAGCTTACACAAGCTTGAAGTGTCCATTTCTTTTCTTGAGCCTGTAATTGGACAGCTAATAAAACGAACATTAATAAGAATACTTTTTTCATATGTAAAATATTGGTCTACGCAATTGCGTAAGTGTTACAAATAAATTAATTATTTTGGGTATAACTTGGAATACCTTTAATTTGATTCCACACTTTTATCTTATCGGATTTAGCAACGCCGTCTTTTACTTCTACAAAGATACCATCGCTTATTCCAAGTTTTAAATTTCTTCTCTCAAATTTTTGATCTCCTATTTCTACTTCAACATAAGGTTGTTTTGTGTCACGATCATATTGAACCAATGCCTCTCTAATGGCTAATACATTTTCAGCTTTATCCAGTATAATAGAGGCATTGGCACTTAACCCAGCTCTGATAAATGTTGAATCTATGGATTTAATACTTCCCTTAATTTCAAATTGAATGGCCCCATTTTCTGCTTCTCCTTTAGGCGCTATATAATCTAAAATGGCATCAAATTTTTTATTTTCAATGGCACCAACTGTTATTTCAAGCGGTAATCCTTCTTTAATTTTTCCTACTTCGCTTTCATCCACCTTACCTTCAAAAATCATTTTATTAATGTCGGCCAATGATGCAATTGATGTGCCTTCATTAAAATTATTGGCTTCAATAACTTGATTGCCTTCTTTTACAGGAACATCTAAAACCATTCCCGAAATAGTAGCTCTTACCAGTGTTTGTGCTATATTACCTAATCCGCTAGTGGTACCTGTTTTAATGATGTCGTAATTTTGTTTGGCAGACATTAAATTTATTTTAGCCTGTTCAACACTTTGTTTGGTTTGTAAATATGAATTATTAATGCCTTCAAAATCGTTGGCTGAAATAATTCCTTTTTCAAACAATGCCTTTTGGCGGTCATAATTTGCTTGTTGCGTTTGCAAATTAATTTGAGCCGTTTGCAATGCGGTTTGATTGGATGATATGCTGTTTTTTGCACTTGTTAAAGAGGACACATTGGGAATGACCCTGATTTTCGCAATTAAATCTCCTGATTTTATGTATTCGCCTGCTTCAATATACACGTCTTCAATAACTCCCGAAATATTTGGTTTTATCAGTATTTCCTCTTTTGGGACAATATTGCCGGTTGCCATTGTTTTTACTACAATAGTTTGTTGTGAAGGTGTTTCAGAAAGATACGTTATGGGATCCTCCTGGTTCTTTTTCCATAAATAAATTAATGCCGTAGCAAAACCGGCTACAATAAGTAGTAATAGGATTACTGTTTTAGTTCTTTTCATTTTTTGATGCGTATTATTTATTCTATTCTTAATGCGTCAACTGGTTTCATTTTCGTAGCGCTATTCGCAGGAATCAACCCTGCCAACATACCTGAAATCACTAATATGATTAGTGCTGTAAATACGACTGTCATACTTACACTTGGGTTTGAAAAATTGTCGATGGGCCCATTTAAATCTAATAGATAGTTCATTAGCCATATTACACCGGCCGCAAATGAAATACCAACCATCCCTGACAAAATGGTCAATATTAAACTCTCTTGTAGAATTTGGGCTTTAACTACCCAAGGTGTGGCCCCTAAAGCTCTTCTGACACCAATTTCTTTGGTACGTTCTTTAACTACAATAAGCATGATATTACTGATTCCTATAATGCCTGACATAAGAATCAACGCCCCAACAAAATAGCCCACAAAAGTCAAGATGCTGAAAAGGCCATTGACTCTTGCATAATCTTCAGAAATATCATAGTACCCAAAGGCTGCATCATCATCAGGATGAACCGTATGCCTTGTTTTTAAGACATTTAAAATTCTAGACTTTAAATCGGTTATACTAACGCCATCTAGCGCAGTTATACCCATCCAGCCAACTTTATTTCCAAAATTAAATACTTGACCAAATGTTGTAAACGGTGTTATTATCGTGTTGACTTCCTGCTGTTGATCCCCACGGCTCTTGCTATACTTAAATATCCCAATTACCATAAAATTAACATCATTGATTTTGAGGTAGGACCCTATAATATCCACATCCTTATCCTTATCATATAATGATTTAACAACATCAGTACCTATAACACAAACTTTACGCTTGTCATTCAAATCTGATTGACTGATAAATCTACCTTCAAGAATATCCATAGGGTTTTGTCGAATAATATCAGGTACATGCGCTTCAACTTGAAAGGCACCAGTCTCACTTCCCCTGGTTACATTATTAGCCCCCATATAACCTCCCAATCTATTTTGAGGAGATACATATTCAATTTCCGGGATTTGCTGCTTAATAGCTTCTACATCATCTAAATCAAGATCAAATCGTCTGCTTTTGGGCAAGCCTTTATAAGGCATAGTTGTTCCTCTAACATAAACAAAGGAAGAGTTTGCAGCAAAATTACCAAAACTAGACACAACGCCTTTTTGTAGCCCATTGGTAAGTGCCAATAGTAAAACTAAAATGGTAATGCCCCAAAACACTCCAAACGCCGTTAAAAGCGTTCTAAACTTATTGGCATTTAAAGCTTCCAGAATTTCGTTCCACCTCTCCTTGTTAAACATATTATTCGTCTCTTAAAGCTATTATAGGCCTTATTTTAGCAGCTCTGTATGCTGGAAAAAACCCGGCAAATGCTCCAGCTATTACTAAAATAAACACTGTTGTTAATGCTGTATTAAAATCCACTTGTGGGTATTTGATAAAATCATTTTTGACAAGGGGGCCAATGACCTCCATTAAGCCTAGCCCCAGAATGAGCCCGAACATCCCTGAAAACATCGTTACAAAAATAGCCTCTTGCAAAATCATCCCAACAATGGATAGTGGTTGAGCACCCAATGCTTTTCTAATCCCAATTTCTTTAGTACGTTCTTTTACAATAATGAGCATAATGTTACCTACTCCTACAACGCCTGCTATTATGGTTCCTATGCCCACAAACCAAAAGATGAATTTAATGGCATCAACCAACGAGTAGATTTTTTTTGCCTCTTCTAAACTGTTATTAACCCTAATAGCTCCTAAATCATTAGGGGATACGGTATGCATTTGTTTTAAATCTGATTCAATAGCCAATGCAACATTTTGAGACAGTTCAACACCTTCATTGAATTTTTTGGGCATTTTTATGGTGTAATTCAAATTGTTAATTCTATCAGCTCCATTAAATGACTTTTGTGCGGTTGTAAGGGGAATGTATATTTGACTTTCTGAATCTTCGCCACCGGGATCATAGTAAACACCAATAACCTTAAAATTTATTCCGTAAACAGATATGTACTTTCCTATAGGGTCCTCATCTTTAAATAAGTCGAGTTTTATTTTATTTCCTATAACAGCTACTTTGTTTGAACTGCTCACGTCTGATTCGTTTATAAACCGGCCTTCACCTATGTCTGAGTTTTCTATAAACTGCTTATCTGGCATTGAGCCCCAAATACGGTAGTTGTTTGATTCATTTCCATAATTAACAAGCGCTCTCCATATCATATAATTTGCAGACTCATATTCTAAAAATTCAGCATATTCATTAGATACTTTATTAAAATCTTGGTTTTTTAGTTGTATACGTCTTCCTGGGTTCAACCCTTTATACTCCTTTGTAGTCCTTCCGGCCCAAATAGAAATTTGGTTGGTTGCATCCTTTTCAAATTGAGATTTCACGCCATTTTGAATGCCTGAACTAAAACCCAACAAAATAATAAGAATAAAAATACCTGAAGCCACAGAAAGCCCTGTTAAGAAAGTTTGTAATTTGTTTTTTCTTAAGGTTTCGAATATTTCCTGCCAACGCTCAATATCAAACATACAAAGAAGCTCTAACTTGTTTTACGGGAGCATCATCTATAATAACACCATCTTTTAAATGTACTATACGCTTCGTCATTTGAGCTATATCATGCTCATGGGTTACTATTAAAATTGTTTTCCCTTCATCATTAATTCCTTGAATTAACTCCATAACTTCTTGAGATGTTTTAGAATCTAATGCACCGGTTGGCTCATCGGCCAGTAACACTTTAGGATTGCTTGCCAAGGCTCTTGCAATAGCTACACGCTGTTTTTGTCCACCAGATAATTCACTCGGTAAATGATGTGACCAAGGAGATAAACCAACTTTTTCGAGATAATATTCCGCTTTTTCAATTCGTTCTTTACGTTTTATTCCTTGGTAATATAATGGCATGGCAACATTATCCAATGCGGACTTATAATTGATAAGGTTAAACGATTGAAAAATAAATCCTAAAAATTTATTTCTATAGTTTGCCGCAACTTTTTCGTTTAAATTTTTGATTGGAACTCCATCTAAAATATAAGAACCAGAATCTGCTTCATCAAGAATTCCAATTATATTGAGCAGTGTTGATTTCCCGGAACCCGAAGAACCCATGATGGAAACCATTTCTCCTTCCTTCACATTGAAATTAATTCCTTTTAAAACATGAAGTGAATTACTACCCATATGGTAGGACTTGTGCAAATCTTTGATTTGTATCATTGGCAAATGGTTATACTGACAAAAATAGTTAAATCAAGCCCCTAATTATCCTAAGGAATTGTTAAGAAACTCTTAATGTATAAATAAGTAAGACGGTTTTAAATAAGATTTGTTACAGTAAAATTGGATATTAATTCTTTTTTGTTCGAAAGAATTTCAGATAAATAATTACTCCAATACCTGTTATAAGTAGATAAGGAATTGCCATTAGATAAACAATACCATTATTAATTCCTTGCGCAGTTCCTTGACCTTCTTCATTTTCAAGAACAGCGCGACACATAGCACATTGTGCATGAACAGGAATGGTGAGGATTAAAAATAGCAACACGATGATATATCCCTTGTTTTTAAACATAATAAGGCGAAATCATAATATAAACAACAACGCCCGATATGGCAACATACAACCACAACGGAAACGTGATTTTTGCAATTTTTTTATGTTTTTCAATATGGTTCGTAATGGCTCGTACATAGGTGATCAGCACAAAAGGAATCACCATAATTGATAACAAAATATGACTGATTAAAATAATAAAATACATGTATTTAATTAAACCTTCACCACCAAATTTAGTAGAAGTACTCGTCATATGATAGGCTACATACATCACTAAAAATGCCAATGACAATAAAACAGCACACTGCATCAATCGTTTATGAAGCACTATTTTTTTATTCTGAATGGCTATAAACGCTATTACCAAAATAAGAGCTGTAAGGGCATTAATAGTTGCATATATTGGAGGCAAAAAAGTTAATGGTTGAACATTAAACCCCATTTCACGCAAATTAACACCAAATAGAATAGCCACCACAACCGGAATTACAATAGATAAAATAACTATCCATGTGTTATATTTTTTTTCGGTCTGTAAATCAGTCTTTGGCATTATTCTTTTAATAACTTAAAAATATCTTCTTTTAACATGGTGATTTCTTGTGGCATCCCTGTTTCATCTGCTTTTTCAGATTCAGAAATCATTCCATTGTAAAAAATAATAGGGTTTCCATTAACGATTCTAGAACGTATAAATCCGTTTTTGTCTATCAAGGCAAAATTACCTGAATGTTCAAATCCTCCTTCTACTTCTATATCTTTAGCTGTATATAAATTAAACCCTTCATTAGCTAGTTTGTAAATAGTTTCTTGATTGCCGGTCATTAAATTCCAATTGGGGTTTGTAACACCGTATTTCTCGGCATAAGCTTTCAAAACTTCTGAAGTATCATGCTCGGGATTGATGGTAAATGAGGCTACTCCAAAATTATTAAACCCTGTAAATTCATTTTGAATTTTAATTAGATTAGCATTCATCCTTGGGCAAATGGTTGGACATGTTGTAAAAAAGAATTCTATGATATAAACTTTTCCTTGGTAATCTTTCTCGGTAATTATTTTTCCATCTTGATTTGCGAAACTAAAATGAGGAACCTTTTTAGGCTTTCCATTAATTTCAATAAATGCTAAATCTGAAACTTCCTTTTTAGGATTATGGATATTGATTTTTGTGCCGCCATCATTTCTAACAGTATCATTATTGGAAATTCTATCAATGATTTTAGGGATAAAATAAATTCCAAAAACCAAAATAATGAATGAAATGCCTATGTATGAATAATTGCTTTTTTTCATTTTTGCTTGTTTAGTTCATTTGCTCTTCGAATTGAAGAATCAAAATTTCCTTTTCTTTTTTGTCTATATTCGGTAAATAAAATTCGCATGTCTTCGCCCATTTTATTTTTAATATCGTCTATGGAGATACAGTTATATGAATTTAAACCGTAAACAGGTTTGTTTTTTGCTATTTCATTATCTTTTCTATCATCAATTCGTCCTCGTTGATTTAAATTTTTATCAATAATAAATATATCCTCTGTCGCTAAATCAGCATTAAGTGGTGCATTGCTTTTTAAACTATTGAAAAGATTTTGGATGTCTTCAGGGTTTCCGTAAACAAAGTGCCAAAACCGAGTGTCTTCATACGAACTTATTTCTTTTTTAAGCAATCCAGTGACTTCTTCTGTGCCTTTAGGAACAACAATAACTATTTGAAATTTTTTAAATCCTTTAAATTTATCATATACCAACTCCTTCAAATTTGAAGCTCCCACCAAATTATCCATAGGCTTTGCTCCAAGAAAACCAAGAACGGAAATATGATCTTTAAGAAGAATGTCTTCATCAACATCCGATGAAAATTGTTGCAGGTCAAGAACCTTATCGTTCACAATATCTAAAGGGGTATAGTTATGTGTGGCAGGATATAAAAACAATAAAAAGGTTACAGGCAATAAGAATAAAACACCTAAAACAACGTATCGTTTCACTTTTGAATAATTCACTTAAACCTTCTAAATTAATAATTATTATAAAATGCAAAAATAAAAAAGAGGCTGTCTAAAAAGTTTAGTTTTACGTCATTGCGAGGAACGAAGCAATCTTTAGGTTTCTAGTAATCAATAAACAGATTACTTCACTGCGTTCGTAATGACAACTAGTTTTAACTTTTTAGACAGCCTCTACATATCTCTTTTAACACAGTATTATAGTGTTATTTCTTTTTAGAAATCACTTTTTATATACCCTGAAGAATATATATCTTGAATATACCCACCTTCTTGCAACAAAATAAAGACTAAATACAAAACTAGGAAAACTGCTGTCCACACCACCATGCGCTTTAAACTAGCCGTTTCATCTCTCATATGCATAAAATCCCATGTAATATAATAGGCTTTTACAATAGTTAAAATAATAAAAATCCAATTTAGAACTTTCATGCCTAAAAAATGAACAAATAAAGATTCTGGTTTGTAGATACCAAAAGCAACCTCAACAGTTGTTATTATGGACAAGAGAATTAAAACCCCCCAAATTTTTTGAGTATTAGATTTAAACTTAATGAATCCTCTAAAGATTTCCAATGTATGTTCGTGTGCCATTTTTAATTATATTATATCAATTAAACTAGATAGAAGAATGTGAATACAAATACCCAAACTAAATCCACAAAGTGCCAGTACAACCCAACTTTTTCAACCATTTCATAACTTTTACGCTTTTCATAGGTTCCTAAAATAACATTAAAGAAAATAATGATATTGATCATAACTCCAGAAAACACATGAAATCCGTGAAAACCTGTAATAAAAAAGAAAAAGTCGGCAAACAGTGGAGAACCATATTCATTTTCATGTAAATTGGCACCTTCCACCACATGTTTGGCATTACTTTTAACTTGCTTTAGCGATTCTTCCCTTGTCAAAACCGTTTTATGACCGTGCTCATTAATTGCCTGAGTTCTAACCAAAACGTTGTTATGAGACTCTAATCCCTGTATAACATCATCAACTGTATATGTTGGAATAGACCCTTCACTAACAAACCAAAGACCATTATTGCTTTTATGCTGTACTCTTTCAGTTGGTGTAGCAACAACAAAATCCCTTAGGGCTACTCTACGACCATCTGTATCTACAAACTGTAAAATATTCCCTCCTTTTGTTTGAACAGCACCATAATCTCCTTTTATAAACGTTGACCATTCCCAGGCTTGGGACCCAACAAATATTAAACCACCAATAATGGTCAATAATAAATATAACGTTACTTTAGACTTATTTAAATGATGTCCAGCATCAACGGCAAGTACCATGGTTACAGACGACATGATTAACACAAATGTCATAAAAGCCACATAGATCATGGGTAAATCTTGCCCGTGTAAAAAAGGTACGTGTGTAAATACCTCATCGGCTATAGGCCAGGAATCAATAAACTTAAATCTTGAAAAACCGTAGGCTGCTAAAAACCCAGAAAATGTTAAGGCATCAGAAACAATGAAAAACCACATCATCATTTTTCCATAACTTGCTCTTAAAGGAGGATTGCCTCCACCCCAAGTTTTACCTTCTGTTCCAGTATTTACAACTGTAGTGCTCATATATAACGTTAGTTTTTAAAAGTTGCACAAAAATAATCAATTTATTTATCTAGAAAAATATCCGAGTCTAAAATTCAAAAATCAATATAAAAATAGCCCTGATAAAAAATTAGTCTCTAATTAAATTATTGTACAAAATATAAAAATAAAAAGAGATACACCCAAAGTATATCAATAAAATGCCAAAATGTTGCAGCCAATTCAAGTCCAAGCATTTTAGAAGAATTATATTTTTGTTTAAAATGATTATAAATTACTATCAACAAACATATTAACCCAACTACGACGTGTAAAATATGTACCATTGCAATTAAATAAATGTAAGACATGGTTACATTACTTGTTGGGCCAGTAAAATTATATCCTTGGTCAATAATTTGTTGAAATCCTAAAAATTGGTTGTATATAAATGCAATTCCTAAAAATAACGTGACGAATAACCAAACTGTCGTCATTGCTCTATCATCCTTTTTTAAAGATCTTTTTGCGAGTATAAATGACAGACTACTAACCATAATAATACCTGTACTTAGCACAAATGAATCTGGTAGTTGAAAACCCTTTAACCAATCTGGTCTTGAGCTACTTACTATAAAAGCACTTGTCCATGCCGCAAAAGACATAATAAGTGATATAATTGCAAACCAAAGCATCATTCGTTTTGCTCTTTTGGTTTTTTCTTCTGTAGTTCCTTGAGTTAAATCCATTATAAAATTATCTTATAAATTTATCAATTACATAAACCATTTGTACCAGCGTAATATAGGACACACTAGCAAGCATTAATTGTTTTGCCGCGGTTGTTGTCATTTTTTTAAACAATTGAATAGCGTAATAGAGCATTCCCAATCCCAAAATAAATACCACACCAGCAGACACTATGGATAAATGTAATTTCCCTGTAAAGCCAAACACTGGTATTATAGATACCAGTATGGTCCATATAGTATACATAACAACCTGAACTGCCGTTCCTTTATCTTGCCTTCCAGTTGGCAGCATAAAAAACCCTCCTTTTTTATAGTCTTCAAATAAAAACCAGCCAATGGCCCAAAAATGAGGGAATTGCCAAAAAAATTGAAGGGCAAACAACGTGCCTGGTTCAATTCCAAAATTATTGGTAGCGGCTACCCAACCCAACATAAATGGAATAGCTCCCGGAATGGCTCCAACAAATACCGATAATGGTGTTTTTGTTTTTAAAGGCGTATAAACACTTGTGTATAAAAAAATAGATATAGCACCAAACATAGCCGTTTGCTTGTTAATATTGTAGAGAATTATAATTCCTAACAATGTAAAAAGTGAAGCAATAATAAAGGCTGTATTTACCGACATGCGTCCTGCTGGAATGGGCCTATTTTTAGTGCGATCCATTAATGCATCTAAATCCTTCTCAATAATTTGATTAAAAGCATTGGAAGCACCTACCATGAAATAGCCTCCAAATGCTAATAAAATCAATGTTTTAATATCAACCACATCAACCCCAAGTAAATAGCCTGCAAGCGATGAAAACACCACGCTTAATGCAAGACGCATCTTAGTAATTTCCTTAAAATCTGAAATAATGGAACTAGGTGATAAAGAATTTGTTTTACTCAAGGTTCTATTTAATGGTGGCTTTATATTGCGAATGCAAAGATACTTTATTAAAGAATTTTAGCAATGCTTTTTAAGGCTAAAATTTTAATGTGTACGATACATAATAAAAAGATTTTGTAATTTTAATTACATTAATCCTTCAACTTACCATGAAAACCATGAAAACCATGAAAACCATTTTTCCGTTTTTGATTTTTTCCACCAGTATTTTATTGAATGCTCAGGAAAGCAATGATGTTGTTATTGAAACGCAACAATTATCCAATACGGTGTACATGCTTACTGGACAAGGAGGCAATATCGGACTTTCGGTTGGCGAAGATGGTGTGTTTATGATTGATGATCAATTTGCACCATTGACCCCAAAAATTATAGAAGCCATTAAAAAACTTAGTGATAAGCCCATTCAATTTTTAGTGAATACACACTTCCATGGCGATCATACTGGCGGTAATGAAAACATCGCTAAACAAGGCGCTAAAATTATTGCTCATGATAATGTGTATAAGCGGTTAAATGCATCTGAAGCCGGAACTCCCAAAGACGCACTTCCTATAATTACATTTAACGATAAATTACACATTCACATCAATGGTGAAGACGTGCTTGTTTTTCATGCGGATAATGCCCATACAGATGGCGATGCCTTACTTTATTTTCCTAGTAGTAACGTGCTACATACGGGAGATACGTTTTTTAATAAACGCTACCCATATATTGATTTAAATTCAGGCGGAAGTATTAACGGTTATATTGAAGCAGTTAAAAAAGCGTTGATATTGGTAGATGATGAGACTAAAATTATTCCTGGCCATGGAACACTAGGCACTAAAAAAGACTATCAATTTTTCTTGAGCATGTTAGAAGATCTTAAAGCAAAAGTCTTAGCTGAAATTGCTCTTGGAAAAACAGAAGAGGACGTAGCAGCCAACACAAATATTACAAAAACTTATGATGATTTAGGGTATAGCTGGGCTTTTATTAATAGTGAAAGAATACGACGGACGTTTTATGATAGTTTGAAGTAATCTCCCAATCTTGAGCAAAATCAATAACCAAATTAAATAACTAAAAAAGCCTAACCAGGTGCTTTCAGAAGTAAGTAATATAATTAAATTGAGACAAAAAGGTTGAAGAATTTCAAAGTTTTCTTCAACCTTTTTTTTGGTTTTTTAAGGGTGTATTTTGGATTTGAGTAACAACGAATCATAGTTGTCCTGTTTTTTATAGCCATGTAGCACACAGTCTGTCTTCCTTATTTTCAATGCTGTATTATCAATTTTTCTGTTATTGACTTTTTGAATGTCCATAATTTGTCATAAGTCTGAAAACATAATGATTTTGTCATTCCGACAAAGGAGGAACCGCATTGATTTTCAATAGATCCTTCATTTCGTTTCACTCCATTCTGAATGACAAAAATGGTATTATGAATGAATACGGACATTCAATTGACTTTTTACCATTTGATAGATTTAAAATATAAACCCCATTTTTAAACGTGCTTGTATCTATTTGCCCCAAAACTCGATCGGGTTGGGTTTCAAACACTATCCTGCTATTGAAGGCGGTTGTTTTAATTTGGAAATTCAACCCTTTCCATTGTTGTCCAATTTATGGGACAGAAGGTACAACCAGCGAAATATTCTACAGATATTTAACCGAATTCTCAAAATATAAGCCTGAAGAACTCAAAATAATCATAATTGATAATGCAGGATTTTATTCTATGAAGAATTATTAGTTACCAGAAAATATCAAGCAATTAAGAATACCACCATATCCCCCTGAACTAAATCCCTCTGAAAAAATATGGGCATACATAAAGCAGTTTTGTAAAAACAAGGTCTTCGAAGATATTCAAAACACTAAAGCAATGGTTGTATGCTTTTGTGAATGATAACTTAAACAATGAAATTATTATGAGTATAACGCATAAGCGTTTCTGTGTTCATCAATTTAAGGAGCATTTTGAAATTTAATTGGGATTATTATATTACTTGAGAAAACACATATTTAGGTTGGTTGTTTTCGGTTTCAAACAATTTTGAATAATCCATAACATTGATTGTGCCATCAAGTTCGCACAAATAAGTAACTACGCTACAAAGGCCTTCAAATAAACCATCTTTATTGGTAGGGTGTTTAGGTTTTTTGCAATTTTGGTCTAGTGGTCCAGAATAGCCGCAACCTTTTAAAAATACGGCTTCTATTTGAAGCAATTCGTAAGGAGAATACCCATTAAATGTTCGTCCAAAATTCTGGTTTACCAAACCCACATAGTTTAATACTTTAGAGCCATGAACATCGGTTAAATGTTTCCAGCTATCGGAGTTATCCAAAATATTTCCCACGGCACAGCTTTTACAACATTCGGGATGTAATTGGTTATTGTGAAATGCTACATAGAGTTTTTTTAGCGCCTGCTCTAGTCTATAAGAAGTTCTCATAGCGAAAATATTTATTTCTAAAGATAGAGAAAAAGTTGATTGATTCCAATGGATAATTTGAAGTAGTTTGCAGTTTTACCTTTTTTAAGTAGATTTTTACGAATATTCTGGAAGAGTTCTATCATTAATTTTAGTTTCCCCTCTTGGGAGGGGTTAGGGTGGGTTCTATCTGTTTGATTATGTCATTTAGTTCGTGCTATGGAGTAATTTCCCCAAGGGGTCATGTTGTTCGTGTTTTTTTAAACGTCACCAAGTCGGGGTTGTATGGGATGTTTTCTCATAATTTCACCCACCCCTTAATCCCCTCCGTGGAGGGGAAGAATCCGTTTTCATTTTTAAATTTAGGCACAAAAAATTTAATAACTACAGGGACAATTTCACCAATGTCGTATTTTAAATAGTTGGTGGTTTTTCCTTCTTTAAGAAGCTTCTGATAAATATTCCGGAAGAGTTCATTCATGATGTGGTGGCCTATTTATTCAATTACGTTATATACAGTAACGGGTTTTGACTTGTTTTTTAAACTGATGCTTCCTATTTTTTCACATTTAAAGGCCTCTTTTACTTTTTCGTAACAGGCTTCGCTAATAATGATTTGATTTTCTTTTGCGGCATCTTGTAGTCTAGCTGCGGTATTTACAGTATCTCCAATAACCGTATAATCCAAGCGTTTTAAATTTGCGGACCCTATATTTCCCGAAATCATTTCGCCACTTTTAATGCCTATTGATACTTTAGGTGTAAATTGTTGGGTTCCGTCTAAATCTGGCAAGTTATTTATTTGTTTCCGAGCGGCTAAGGCAGCATCAATGGCTCTGTCTAAATGAAAGTCTCCTTTAAAAACGGCCATTATGGCGTCGCCAATAAATTTATCAATAAAGCCTTCTTGTGCTACAATCTCCTTAACCATCACATCAAAATAGGTGTTTATCATTTTCACGACGGTATCTGCTGGTGCTGTTTCACTTATTTTTGTAAAACCACATAAATCGATAAATAAAACCGTTGCATTAATTGTTTCATTGGCCATTATGGTGGTTTCAAACTCTCGATTGCCCATAAAATTCAAAACGTTTTCATCGACATACATTTTTAAAATGTTGTTTTCTTTTATGGCCTGTAGGGTGGCCTTGATTTGAAGTGTGTATTTCAAGGTTTTTTCCATGGTAATGGATAAATCTTCGAAATTTATTGGTTTGGTAATAAAATCGAATGCCCCTCGATTCATGGCAGTACGTATATTATCCATATCGCCATAGGCAGACACCATGACCGATTTAAGCAGTGGTTTAACTTCACTTAACTTGGTAAGCAAGGTAAGACCATCCATTTCGGGCATGTTGATATCACTTAGTACAATGTCTAAATCGGGTTGCTCCGATACTTTTATTAAGGCATCCTTACCATTTATTGCAAAAAAGAATTCATATTCTTGTTGTCGAATTTGTTTTCGAAATTTTTGTTTTATCAAAACTTCTAAATCGGTTTCATCATCTACTACGAGTATCTTTGCCATTAGTTAATATTTTTAATTTGTCTTTTAAAAGATTAAAATCCAAAGGTTTGGTTAAAAAATCGTCAGCTCCTAGTCTTTTGGCTGTATTAAAATTCTCTTCATCACCATACGCTGTTATCATCATGACTACGGGCGGAGGCGCGTGAAATTTTTGTTTTATATGTCCCAGTAATTCTAATCCGCTCATTCCAGGCATGTTAATGTCTGACAGAATAAGAACTGCTTCTTGTTTGTTTTCGGTTAAATACGTGATTGCTTCTTCTCCTGAAAATGCAAATATAAAGGTCATAATTTCGTTTTTAATTTCCTTTCTAAAGCGTTGTTGAAACAATGTTTTTACATCATGTTCGTCGTCTACTACTAATATTTTCATTTTTTATTATTTGGTAATGTTATTGTAAATGTGGTTCCTATTCCTTTTTTCGTGTCGACTTTAAGGCTGCCACCATGACTTTTAGTTACGATATCGTAACTCATACTTAAACCCAGACCTGTTCCTTTCCCTGTTGGTTTTGTGGTAAAAAAAGGTTCAAAAATTTTATTTAATATGTTTTCTGGAATACCATTGCCATTATCTGTGACCTGTATTTCTATATTATTTTCTCCTTTTTTAGTGCTAACAGTAACAGTAGGATCATAATTTTCTATTCCAGATTTCTTTTTCTCATCAACCACATAAAAGGCATTCGTAATTAAATTAAGAATTACTCTTCCAATATCTTGGGAGATGATATCGACAGTTCCAATACTCTCATCAAAATCGGTAACCATAGAGGCGTTAAACGATTTGTCTTTTGCTCGTAAACCATGATAGGCTAAACGTAAATATTCATCTGCCAAAGCATTGATATTGGTAGGTTCTTTTTTTCCATTGCTAATTCGGCTATGTTGTAGCATCCCTTTTACAATAGAATCAGCGCGTTTACCATGAAACATTATTTTTTTCTCATTCTCGTTAATATGACTGGCAAGGCTTTGAACTTCCTCTAAATTTCCTTTATCGAGCTCTTCTTTCATTTCTTCAATAAGTTCTGTGTTTATTTCACTGAAATTATTGACAAAGTTTAATGGATTCTGTATTTCATGGGCAATACCGGCAGTGAGCTCTCCCAAACTGGCCATTTTTTCCGATTGAATTAATTGCGACTGAGTGGCTTTCAATTCGGTATAGGCTTTTTCAATTTCTTTAGCTTGCGCCAGTTCTTTTTCGCGCGATTTTTCGCGTTCTTTGCGCACTGTTTTGGCTTTTTGATAATTATGAACTTGTTTGCCTAAAAAACCTAGCACCACTAAATAACCCAAATACGCATACCACGTTTGCCACCATGGTGGTGTGATTGAAAAAGAAAATTCTGCTGGTTGGCTCCAAACGCCATTATAGCCTTTAGAGGCTACCTTAAACGTGTATTCTCCAGGAGGTAGATCGCGGTAGTTTTCGCTGGTTGTTTTATTGCTTATGGCACTCCAGTTCTTATCAATGCCTCCCAGAATATATCTGTAAACAACATTATTGGGATTACCGTATTGCCCACCATTATAACTAAAACTCAAATAATTTTGATTTGAAGGTAATGTAAGTCCAACGGGTAAGTTATAAGGGCCATCAACTTTTTCCCAGCTTATATGATTTTTAATTTGATAACTGGAATCAATTTTTGAAAGATTTTGGGAATGTTCACTAAGTGAATCGATTTCAATATTTTTTTCTTGGAACGGCTCCTTATTTTTAAAGGTTAATTGTTTATCGTAAATACTTAGGGAAGTAATTCTTGCTGGAATCGAGATTGTGTCTTCAACCGTAACATCCATAACCGTGAGCATCTGGCCTTCTACACCTGCCCATAAAAGGCCATTTTTATCAAAGGAGATACTGTTTTGAGAAAAATCCACGTAATCTAGACCTTGATACTTTCCAATGGTTTTGACCTTCCAAAAAGTTTGGTTTTCAACTTCTATAGGCTGTAAAATGGTTAAGCCTTTGGAAGTCCCTAAATAGATATTTCCGTCTTTTTCAATAACATCATAAACATCATTAGCAGCCAATCCTTCAGAGGTGGTGAATGTTGTAATTTTTAGATTGGCCTCGTCTATCATTTGCACGCCTCTATCTGTAACAATCCAAATGTGGTTCTTAGCATCTTTAGTAACAGAATATAGAATATTAGAAATCAGTCCGTTATCGGTGGTAAATCGCCACCTTAAATTCTTGCCCAAATCCAATTTGTGAAGACCATATTCGTTATCGGCTACCCAAAAGGTATTTTTATCGGTTTGAATAATGCGTTCTTTTCTGGATTGGCCTACTACAGAATCTTTATCAACAAAACTTTTTACCGTTGCATTTTCAAGATTTAAATTCTTTATTTCCCCGGTAGAACTGGTCGTCCAAATAGTGTTATCCAATGCGTTTTCGATAGACATAATTTGTTCAGTTTTTAGGCCCCCATATAAGCTTAATTTTTGAATGGTTTGTTTTACTGGATCGATAATACTTATCCCTAAAGCACTTCCATTAGCCCAAATATTACCCTTTGAATCTTCCATGAGAGTGCTATTTCTGATAGCTACCAGACCTTGTTCTGTGCCTAAATGCTTGAGCGTTTTTTCAACAGGATCAAAAACATCAATGCCATTATAAGTGCCAATCCATATTTTTCCATCTTTAGCCGCTAGAGTAGCCCAAACATTATTGTCGCCAATACCACTTTCTGTTCGGTAATTGCCAGGTCTGGCACCGTTGACATTTATTTTAAAAATGCCGCCTTGAGCCGATACCGCCCAAATATCGCCATCGCTATTTTCCCAAATATTGTATATCCATTGGCTGTTTATTGAGGTTGCTCGCACAATGAACTTGGTAAATACACCAGTTTCTTCGTTATATCTAAATAGTAATCCATTAAAAGTTCCCATCCAATAATTACCTAAATGATCTTGAAAAATACTGCTAATTACAAGTTCTGGACTGTCAAAGCTTTCCGTGGGTAAAAAAGATAGCGCCGTTTTTGTAGGATTCAGGATATTAATCCCTCCAAAACTCGGCAACCAAATTTTGCCTTCCTTGTCCTCAATAATCATCGAGGTAAAATTTCTATTTAAACCGTGAGCTGTGGTTAGTGTAAAATTTTTAGTTCTTGTAGGGTCTATAATATTTATGGCACCGTCAGGACCACGGGTACTAATCCAAAGAAACCCTTCTCGATCTTCATGGATTTCGAACCCGTTGTTGGATAACAGCCCGTTTTTACTATCAAAATGGTACATTATTTTCTCATCAAAATTGATAATTTGAATGCCATTGATGTCATCCACCAGCCAAAAGAGACCATTTTTATCTTCAATCATTTTAAAAAAGCGACTCGTATTTAATGAATTGGTAATTTCATATACTCGATTTGCTTTTCTATCCATGACAGAAATACTGCCTTGGTTACCAAGCAACCATATTCGTCCTTTAGAATCTTCAAAAATCCAATTAACATATTTGGCTTCAAGATGTTGTTCTATGCCATATATTTCAAGGTTTTCCGAATCATAACGTACAACACCGTTGCTAGTGCCAAACCACATCATGCCATGACTATCTATCAATTGGGAGTATGGCATTGATGGCAGCCCAAACCCAGCGTCAATAGTCATCACGCCCCTTGTTGCACCAGGTTCATTGTTAAGATTCCCAGCTTTTGTAATTTTTGGATTGCCTAAAACCGAAACTTTTACGTTTAATGATTTTTGAGGTAAACTATCTAAACTGAACGCACTATGGAGTAACGAATTCCAATCAAAAGGTTTTGATGTCATTGGTTTTCTTATAGGAAATGGCTGACCAATGTCGAATGGTTTTGATGGCAGTTTGTCCCAATCAAATTTAGTTGTAGGCAAAGATTTTAATCCTGGTAGATTTTCCGTAACCCAATTAAGCGTGTCTGGTTGTGGGATCGTGAGATTCTTTATTTCAGGTTGCGCATTTTCACTCTCTAAAGCCGGAAATGGAGGCGTTTCATTCTTGTTTTTGCATCCAGTTAATAAAAGTAGAAAGACCCCTAATATTAGGATGGTAAAAATGAATTTGTTGGTTATTTTCATAGGTTTACTGTTTTTATATTTTTTAATCTAAATGTCAAAATAAATCCTTTTATTAAATTTTGTTATTTGAATGTCCGTAATTTGTCATAAGTCTGAAAATATAATGATT
>TARA_R110002167_G_C12706478_1_pt1 | contig 25010 bp, 19 predicted proteins | sample TARA_R110002167 | Tara Oceans TARA_R110002167 (sample SAMEA4398238) | marine metagenome | biome: Polar Biome; feature: [MES] marine water layer (ENVO:01000295) within the mesopelagic zone...; material: water (ENVO:00002006), including particulate matter (ENVO:01000060) such as......
GGTTATTATGCGGCCAAAAGAGCCATTCAAGATTTGTTTTAAGTTTTGTTTATTCTCTAAACTTTTTGATAATTTAAATAATGTCCGAATTAATAAAGAAATATAAAATCACTTTAGTGTTTTACCTAACGGTTATTCTACTCTTTGTGTCAATGGCTTATGCTAAATTAGTGAGAGAACCTTATCCAAGTCTGAATATGCCGGCTTTTTCCGGAAGCGGCATAAAGGGCGGAAATTTATCGGTAAGCTACTTTGAAATTGTTTATTTAAATAATGAAGAAGAAGTATGGAAAGGAGATTTGAAAGTGCTTTTTAAACCGAATAATCTAATTAGGTATAAAAGCAACATGAAATTTATTTTTTTCAACCAAGCAAATGTAAAGCGCGACCCTCCTAAAGGAAGATTAATATCTTCTATTCCGGGAGGAGCCAAAATCCGTGAAGTAATAAAAAAATGGACTACCAATGATGTAGTTGGCGGAGCTGATGAAATAATTCCTAAACTGATGTATGAAAAAAAACCGTTTGAGTCTGATAAGGTCACAGGTTTTAAAATAAAAGAATACAAGGATTATTATGACATGGTTGAAGGCTTTCAGAAAAGGGAATTTGTAAGAGAAAAAGAATTTACATTTGATAATGATATCATCAATTAACGAGAAAATTAACAACTGGCTTATCAATACCTGGGCTCCCAATTTTTTTCAATTGGGTTTATCAAGGATTTTATTTTGCCTAGGATACCTTGTTTATGGTTTGCCTGAATTTAAAGAAATAGCTAATATTCCACTGGTGTTTTTTGACCCGCCTTTAGGCCTATCTTTGTTTCTAGGACTGATTACTTCATATGATTTTTGGTGGGCATTTGATTTACTTGTAAGGATATTCTTTGTTTGCCTATTGGTTGGTTTTAGAACCAAATTGGCATCAATTATGTTTAGTTTACTATTACTTTTTGGGTATTCCTATCTATATAGTTATGGGAAAATTGACCATAATATTTTTGCAGTTATCTTCCCTTTGTTTATGGCTTTTACCAATTGGGGAGGGGCTTTGTCTATTGATTCCTTAAGTTTTAATACTACCGAATTAAAACCAAAAGGATGGCCATTGTCCTTTTTCTCATTTTTATTGGGTTGGGGCTATTTTACCGCCGGTTGGCCTAAGTTGATGGGTGACTGGTTAGATCCTTCGTATTCAATTACAGCAGGTTATATATTAAGGAAATTTCACTCAGGGCAAGAACTATTGTACTTAAATGAATTGTTTGTTCAAATAAACAATTTGTTTATTTATAAAGTTTTAGATTATAGTACTTTAATCTTTGAACTTGGATTTATATTAACCATTTTTTGGTCTGCTTTATTTTTGAGATCTATCGGTATTGCTGCTATGTTTCATTTAGGAGTATTATTGACTTTAAACATAGCTTTTACCACACACGTTTTAGTCTTTCTGCCTTATATCATGTATTTCTATTTCAGCAACAGTTCAGAGGTTTCAGAAAAATATCAACAAATATTTAGCAAAAACAAAAATGTATTTATTACTGTCTTTTTAATTTTTTCTGGATTTATCTTAATTGATTATTACCCGTTGCCATTTCAAATACATTCACATATTGTTTTATTTATAATTTGTACGCTATCTATGCTTATGTTATTGCCCAAACCTATTCATTTGTATTTCATAAAAACGAAAATTAAATCATCTGAATAATTTTTTTCAAAATTACTTAAATATTTTCAGGTTGTGTTTCGTTGATGGGAGCTTTAAAAAGTGATGTACTGCTGCTTGAATTGTGGTATTTGTAATGTAATCAGATTCTTTTTCAGTGTAGATTATAATTTTAAAATCGATTTTAGAAATGACAATTGTCTCCATTTTATGGGATATATTCAAACTTTTAATTTATCCTCAAGCGATCAAAAAGTTGCCTTTTATAGGTGATGCCAATAGGTAGTTTCTCTTCCTCAATTTCCACAAAATCTTTGTCTACATTTTTTATTTTATCAATGGCTACAATGTAAGATTTATGGATGCGGATAAAACTTTCCTCAGGCAATAATTTTTCAAATTCCGTGGTGGAAATGGAGGCCAGGCAAATTTTCTGATTTTTATGGATTTTCACATAATTACCAAAGCTTTGTATATAGTTTAGCTTGTGTAACTTTATGTCTTTAAATTCTCCATCAACTTTCACTGTAATGGATTGTGGCCAATTTTTTTCCATTAATGGAAGTGTAGTTTCCGACGCAAAAAAGCGTTCTGTAGCTTTTAAGAAACGCGGCAAATCAATCGGTTTTAACAAATAATCAAGAACCCCATACTCATAACTTTCTAAGGCAAATTCTGAATAGGCTGTTGTAAGGATAGTTTGGGGAGGGGAGGAAAGGATTTTTAACATATCAATGCCTGAGATTTCCGGCATATTGATATCCAAAAACATCAAATCAATATTATTTTCTCGGATATAATTCATCGCTTCAATGGCATTGAAAGCCTGAAAAACCAGATTTAATCGAGGATTTTGATTGATATAATTAATTAGTACGTAGTGGGCAGCAGGTTCATCGTCGACGATGATACACTTTTTAACTCCCTTCATTTTTACCCATTTTAAGTTGTATTTTTAAATCAACATTATAGGTTTTTGGGTCATTTTTAATGTTCAACGTATAATCCTCTCCATAAGTTAACTTAAGCCTTGCTATGGTGTTCTTTAGTCCAATATTGGTAGAAACAACTTTTGATTCTTTTGGAACGGAATTCACTACATTTAGGTGCAATAAACCACTTTTTACCGAAATATTTATGTGTACAAAACATTTTTCGATGGCGCAAGTTCCATGTTTGAATGCATTTTCAATAAAAGCAATCAATAGCATGGGGGAAATTTTATAGGCATTCGCCTTGTCTATTTCACAATTATAAGCAATGTCACAGCGCATAGCTACCCTTTCCTTTTCCAGCTGTACATAGCTATTAATAAAATCCAATTCATTTTCCAAACATACAAATTGCTTGTTGGTACTTTCCGTTTGATACCGCATCAAATGTGAAACTTTCATGATTAAATCTGAAGTCCTTTCAGGAAATTGGAGGCTGATACCATATAAGGTATTGAAGGTGTTGAATAAAAAGTGTGGGTTAAGCTGGGTACGTAAGGAGTTAACCTGCATCTGGTTGTATAAAATAATCTTATCTGTCTGCTCCTTATAAATTCTATAAAACTTAAATACAATTATAGGACTTAAAATGCATACTAAAGTTCCTGATACACTGGCAAATTGAAACGAAAAGCTCCTTTGATGGGAATTTTGGTACAACTGGCATTGGCTAAACATATTCAAGGTCATTAGCTTGTTTAGCAATACCGAAAAAATAAATATCCCAATGATGGTTAGAAAGATATAAATGAGCGGTTTGTGCTTTTTAAAGAGTATCGGTAGGAAAATAAATCGATTGAATTGGGCGTGAACATAAAGGATAATATAAAATAACACTCCCAACATGATGGAGCCCAATGAGCTGATAAACATCCAGTCATTTTTGAGAGTATAGATGGTAAAAGAAAAAGCAACGACTGCAAACTCTTGCCACCACTTATTGTCCATGAGATCATTGATGATTTTATTCATAGGTTTGGGTTTAATAGGGCACAAAGAACAAAAAAAATAAACTTACTTTTTTGATTAAATGACGAATTGAATTAGTCATTTATGATTTTACTACAGCACTTTAACCGGGAATCATAAGCGGATTAGCTATAGTTTTGATACAGAATTTCATATTTGATTTTATGTGTATTAAAAAAATTACCTCATTAATTCTATTCCTTTCCGGCTCTATTGGTTGTTTTGCACAAGACCTATCTCTGGTAGATGCTATTGATATAGGCATTCAGAATTATGGTGCAATCAAATCAAAAGTAAAGTATGCAAGTGCTTCAGAGGAAACGTTGAAACAAGCAAGGCTTGAATACTTACCGGATATCAATATTTCAGCCCAACAAACTTATGGTACAGTCAATGGACAGTATGGATCATTTTATGGGATGATAGGTAATGCAGCTGCATCAGGTCCCTCCTTAACAGAGCAAAACTGGAATGCAGCATTTGGTGCCCAATACTTGAGCAATGTTAATTGGGATTTTTACACATTCGGTAAAGTAAAGCAAAAGATAAATCTAGAAAAAATTAATGTTGGACTTAAAGAACAAGATCTGGAGCAAGAAAAATTTGAATTAAAAATTAAAATTACTTCTGCTTATTTAAACTTGTTAGCGAGTCAACGCATGGTGATCTCTCAGCAGAAAAATCTTGAGCGGGCTAAAGTTTTCCTAACCACTGCTACAGCTCGGGTAAAAAACGGATTGCAGGCAGGTGTAGACTCCACAATGGCCACTGCTGAAGTATCTAAAGCCAAGATAGCTTTAAACCAAGCTAGGTTTCAAGTGAAGGAATTTAACAATCGGTTGATTGATTTAATGGGAGTATCATCTTTAGATTTTACAGCTGACACCTTATTTGTAAGCCAAATTCCAAAACAGTTGTTAATCGATATAGATGGTGTACATGAAACCCATCCATCGCTTAAGTTTTTGCAGACCAAGGTAGATTTCAGCAATCAACAAGTGAAATTATCGAAGCGGTTCTATTATCCAAGTATGAGTATTTTTGGAGTTTTTCAATCCCGTGCTTCAGGGTTTAATTCCAATTATTCCCAAGACCAAAATGCCTTTACAAAAAACTATTGGGATGGTGTCCAGCCCAGCAGAAGCAATTATCTTTTTGGCGCAAGTATTTCTTGGAACCTGTCAACACCATTTAGAATAAAGAAGCAAGTAAAAGCGCAAGAGTTTATTGCTGAAGGGGTTCAGGAAGAATACAATCAATTGGAAAGAGAAATTCAATCACAGTTAAAATTGGCCGATGAACAAATTAAAATTGCCATGGAAAATTATTCCGAGGCTCCGGTGCAAGTGAAAGCAGCAGCTCAGGCTTATAGGCAGAAAATGACCTTGTACCAAAACGGGTTGACCACTTTAACTGATTTGACACAAGCTTTGTACTTGTTAAATCGTGCTGAAATTGACCGTGATATAGTCAACACCAATGTATGGCAGTCTTACTTGGTAAAAGTTGCCGCCATTGGTGATTTCGAATTATTTATAAAAGAATTTTAATTAAATCAAATGAATTTAATACGTTTTGCTCTTCGCAAACCCATTTCAATTTTGGTTCTGGTTGCCGGGGTGTTTTTCTTTGGCATAGGTGCCGTTAAAGATATCAAGATAGATATTTTACCTAAAATGAATTTGCCGGTAATCTATATTGCCCATCCATTTGGAGGGTATACTCCTGATCAAATGGAGTCTTATTTTGCCAAGGGCTATATCAATATTTTATCATTTGCTAATGGAGTAAAATCTATTGAAACGAAAAATATTCAGGGTCTGATGATCATGAAGTTGACCTATTATGAAAACACCAATATGGCTCAGGCAGCTGCAGAGCTTACCGCTCTTGCCAATAGGATTCAGGTGATTTTCCCTCCGGGGACTCAACCTCCATTTATTATCCGATTTGATGCGTCTTCATTGCCTGTAGGTCAATTGGTTTTGGGAAGTAAAATCAGATCAAATAATGAACTGCAAGATTTTGCCAATTATTATGTGAGGGCGAATTTTACGTCTATACCGGGACTCCTTTCCCCGGCTCCTTTTGGAGGTAGTCCCCGAACCATTGAGGTAAATGTCAACCCTGACCTATTAAGGTCCCATAATTTAACACCCGATCAAATTGTAGAAGCCATTCGTTTAAACAACCAAACAGCTCCATCAGGAAACGTGAGGATTGGAAATTTAAATTACATAACCCCTACGAATACGAGTATTAAGGATATTAAAGATTTTGAAAAAATACCTCTGTTCAAAGGCGCTGTTCAAAACCTTACATTAGGTGATGTGGCCACTGTAAAGGATGGGGCAGATGTAACCAGTGGTTATGTTTTGGTCAATGGAAAAAGATCGGTTTATATCAATATTGCCAAAGCTGCCGATGCCTCTACTTGGGAGGTGGTAAATAAATTAAAAGCGGAACTACCTAAGATCCAGAGTACATTGCCGGAAGACATAACTCTATCTTATGAATTTGACCAATCCGTTTATGTGATTAATTCAGTCAAAAGCTTAGTGACAGAAGGGGTTATTGGTGCAGTGCTCACCGGTTTGATGGTGCTTTTATTTTTGGGTGATAAAAGGGCCGCATTTATAGTGATCATGACCATCCCAATTTCTATAATCGCAGGGGTTTTATTTCTAAAATTGTTTGGTCAGACCATTAATTTAATGACTTTAAGTGGTTTGGCTTTGGCCATAGGTATTTTGGTAGATGAAAGTACTGTAACCATTGAAAATATTCACCAACACCTTGATATGGGCAAACCTAAAGCGCTTGCGATTTGGGATGCCTGTAAAGAAATTGCACTGCCCAAATTGCTTATCTTATTAAGTATCCTAGCTGTATTTGCCCCAGCCTTTACGATGGCCGGTATACCTGGAGCCTTGTTTCTGCCTTTAGCCATGGCCATAGGGTTTTCTATGATTGTTTCTTTTTTACTTTCTCAAACTTTTGTACCTGTATTGGCCAACTGGTTGATGAAAGAGCATCCCAAGATCGCTCATTCTGCGGGTTTCTCAGATGATGAAACAATTATTAATGCCAAAGGAATAGACCTCGGGTCTGAAAGAAATACCATCGATCAGAAAAAAGAAATGGCTGAGCGGGAAGATTTAAATAGGGATGGGAAAATTAGTTTTTTTGAACGCTTTCGCATGAAATTTATCAATTTCTTAGATAGGTTGTTTCCTTTCAGGAAAGCCACAACCCTCATTTATCTTTTAGGGATTTCCTTGCTTGCAGGTTTGCTACTCATAACTATAGGGAAAGATGTTTTTCCTAAGGTGAATTCTAGCCAATTTCAACTTAGATTGCGGGCACCTGATGGGACGCGCATTGAGCGGACAGAAGAGATGGCAATTCTTTTGTTGGATGAACTGAATGAAATGGTTGGTGAAGAACACATTGGGATTTCCTCAGTATATGTAGGACAGCATCCTTCGCAATTTTCAATCAATCCAATTTACCTTTTTACTGCCGGGTCCCATGAAGCTGTCTTTCAAGTCAGTTTAAAAGAATATGAAGTAGACATGGATGATTTTAAAGATGAATTGCGAAAAAGAGCACATGCCATACTTCCTGAAGTAAAATTATCTTTCGAACCCATAGAATTGACGGATAAAGTTCTGAGTCAAGGATCTCCTACACCAATTGAGGTGAGGGTGGCAGGAAAAGATAAAAAACGGAATGAAGTTTATGCCAAAAAGTTGATTGAAAGGCTAGAAAAAATACCCTATTTGCGAGACGTACAGATTGGGCAACCCATTCATTACCCCGCAATGGACATTGAAATCGATCGTACCAGAGCGGCGGAATTGGGTGTGGATATGGATGATGTTTCTCGTTCATTGATTGCTTCCACTTCATCTTCAAGGTATACGGAAAAAAACAGTTGGATTGATGAAAAGTCCGGGATTTCTGTTTCTGTTCAAGTGCAGGTACCTTTAAATCAAATGAAAAGCAAGTCGGATATTGGTGAAATTCCATTGATGAAAAATGCTATTCGACCGGTACTAAGCGATGTTGCCACAATTACTCCTACTACTGTTAATGGAGAAAATGATAATGTAGGGGCAATGCCTTATATTACCGTAACAGCTAATATCCATCAAACAGATTTGGGAACAGCATCCAATGATGTTTCTGCAGCAATTGGGTCTATTGGAGAGTTGCCACGTGGCTTATTTATGGAAACCATAGGAATGAGCAAAGTATTAACTGACACCCTGAGTAGCTTGCAGGTAGGTTTGTTTGTAGCGATTGTTTTAATATTCTTAATGCTAGCCGCAAATTTTCAATCCTTCAGAATTTCTTTTGTGATTTTGACAACTGTTCCTGCGGTAGTATTGGGTGCTTTATTAATGTTAACCCTTACAGGGTCCACACTTAATCTCCAGTCTTACATGGGAATAATCATGTCAGTTGGTGTTTCTATTGCCAATGCCATTCTTTTGGTTACCAATGCAGAACAGCTGAGGCTTGTAAACGGAAACGCCTTGGATTCGGCCAAAGAAGCAGCTGCTTTGCGACTTCGCCCCATCATCATGACGAGTGTGGCAATGATCGCAGGGATGTTACCCATGGCCATTGGGCATGGAGAAGGAGGAGATCAGGTTTCACCTTTAGGTAGGGCAGTTATTGGAGGGTTACTTTTTTCAACCTTTACGGTTTTACTCATATTACCTTTAATATTTGCTTGGGCACAAGAAAAAGCAAGTACAAATTCCGTTTCCTTAGACCCAGAAGACCAGGAAAGCATACATTATATACCGGTAATAAAATCAAAAAATGAAAACTAAAACAACTCAATCACTTATTTCGCTTTTTGTAGGCTTCCTTTTCATTTGCAGTTGTACTTCAAACAAGGCAGAGGTTTTTGTTGAGGAAACACCTAGAATTGAAACCTTTTCTCTGGAAAAAGGGAAGTTGACTACAAAATTACGCTTGCCTGCAGAATTGACCGGTTTTCAACAGGTGGATATTTATGCAAAAGTAAGCAGTTATGTTAAAGACTTAAAAGTAGATATTGGGACGAAGGTGACCAAAGGGTCTTCACTAGTGGTATTGGAGGCCCCGGAAATCAACTCTCAATTAGCAGCTGCAGAATCCAAGTTGAAAGCTATGGAAGCCATTTATAAGACAAGTGAAAGTACTTATAATCGTCTTTTTAAAACCAGCGAGGTGGAAGGAACCGTTTCCACCAATGACCTGGAAATGGCAATGGGAAAAAAAGAATCGGATTTTGCCCAATATCAAGCGGCAGTGGCAGCCCATAAGGAAGTAAAGGTGATGCAAAGTTACCTTCACATTATTGCTCCTTTTGATGGTGTTGTTGCCACTCGGAATGTTAATCTAGGTGCATATGTAGGCCCTGCAGGAAAAGGTTCAGATATGCCTTTGCTAACCATACAGCAACAAGATAAATTGAGGTTAGCTGTAGCCATTCCCGAACTATTTACCGGATATTTAAAGGAAGGAGATGAAGTCAGCTTTCAGGTGAAGTCTCTACCGGACACATTTCAAGGTACCGTAGCAAGGATGTCTGGAGCATTGGATCTTAAGCTACGGTCTGAGCGTGTGGAAATGGATATTGACAATTTGGACGGAAAACTACTGCCGGGTATGGTGGCTGAAGTGAATCTATCTCTGAATGCCAAAGACAGTACATTTGTAGTTCCTAGCTCTGCTTTAATGGATTCAGCCGAAGGTCAATTTGTGATAAAGGTAAATGAAAACCAAAAAGCCTTACGTATTCCTGTAAATGTAGGAAGGGAGTCAAATGGATTCTTTGAAGTTTTTGGAGATTTGAAATTGAATGAAAAGCTAGTTTTGGAAGCAAGTGAGGAGATAAAGGATGGAGACTTTATCAATGAATAAGAATTATTGACCAACTATGTTTATTACCTGTAAAAGGGCATAGCTGTAAAAAGTTATGCCCTTTTTTTAATTAACAATAAGATGAGCAAACTTATTGCAACTTTCAGGCTTGAATCAGAGACTTAAACTCGGATTATGTAATAGGATTTCTCCGCCCTGACTGTCAAGGGTGAAGCCTGTACCGTGTTTATGGAAATTGTTGCAATCGCAGGAAAATCAGGCTGTTTGGAGATTTTAGCACGTAATAGATTGTCTATTGCATATTTCGTGTTAATGTTTGTAATGTTAGTCCCCCTTAAAGGAAGCATAAAAAGCACTGATTTAAATATTTTTGTTAACCACAAGTTCGTAGAAAAAGTCCCTGTAATTCCCTCCAATGGTGATGTGCAGATCTTTGTCAATAAGTTTTACTTTGTTGCGACTTATAATCTCGATCTGATTGACTGAAACAATATAGGATTTATGGATTCGAATAAAGCCTTTGGAAAAGAGGCTCATTTCATAATGCTTGATGGAGTTTAGGGTTAGTATGGGCTGTTCTTTACCAATTAGATATATTTTCACATAATCCTTGTACCCTTGCAAGTAAGCAATGTCTTTTAATTCCACTTTAATGGTGAAATGCTCTACTTTAACAAAAATAAACTTGGAAGATTCATCATTTAGTTGATCTTGAAAACTTGGTTGGGGGCTAGTGGTAGGCTTGACTTCAGGAATATGGATTACCTTACTTACTGCCTGAAAAAATCTACTGAAACTGATGGGCTTTAATAAATAGTCAATGGCATTGATTTCAAATCCTTTTACCGCATATTCACTATAGGCAGTAGTAAATATTACTTTGGGTTTGTTAGAAAGGCTTTCATAAAATTTAATGCCATTGATATCCGGCATGTTGATATCTAAAAAAATTAATTGGATGTCATCATGTACGATGCAATCTAATGCTTTTAAAGGAGAGTCAAACCTACCTTTTAATTCTAACATGGGCATTCTAGAGATATAATCTTCTAAAATATCCAAAGCCAATACCTCATCGTCAATGATTATACAATTTATTTTCATTTCTTTATTTTTAGAAAAGACTTAAATGTACTATTTTCATAAATCTGCCTAAAGCTGTGTTTACCAGGGTACAGTAATTCCAATCTTTTCTTTAAATTCTCAAGCCCTACACCGGTTTTGTTGGTATTAATATTTTCATCATCCCTTTTACCCACGCTATTGATAACGGAAAGCGCTATTTCATCGTTGTTTTCTGTAAAGGAAATTAAGATAAAGGATGGGGTGACATAACTGATGCCATGTTTAAATGCATTTTCAATTAAAGTGATGAAAAGAAGGGGTTCTACAGCATAATTTTCATTCAATAAGGAAAAATAACATTTAATTTGAGGTGCATTACTATCCGAAAATTTGAGTTTCTCGAGGTTTATGTAATTTTTTATAAAATCTATTTCTTGATGAATAGGTACTTTTTCTTTTCCGGACTCGTACAATACATACCTTAACATGTTTGACAGTAACATGATGGACGGGGTAGTGTTCTCTGATTTCTTACTTGCCAACGAATAAATATTATTTAGGGCATTGAACAGAAAATGAGGATTAAATTGATTCTTTAAAAAGCTAAGTTCCTTGATGATTTTTTGTCTTTCTAATTCATCATATCTTTTGTGCTCCTGCTCAAATTTGGCAATCAGTTCTATGGCCGTTCCCAACGCCATAATTAAAACGAATCTGAAAATAGAAGGAAATAAAAAAAACATTTGGTTTCTTCTCATCTGAAACCTTGGAGGAGGACGGTCGCCTTCTATGGGAATAAAATCGAAAAAGGTATATTGAAAAAATAAGAATAAGGTTAAAAAAAGGAGGATAAATAGGGCGTATTTTAAATATTTCCTTTCGAAAATTAATTTTGGGATCAACCAAATTATATTGATCAGATAGAAAATTACAATGCTACTATTGGGAATACTTAGGTGAAAGTTTGGCCTGATTACCTCGCTTTTATTGGAAATAACAAAAAATACTGGGAATAATATTATTCCCAGTATTAAGACATGAACCAATGTCTTTAAAATTATTTTTTTTTCAATTTGAAGCATTTATATGGCTTTGATAAATTTAATCCTCTTCATCATAATAAACAAAAGGCTGAAATTCATAGATGTCATCAAACCTAAGGCTAGAACTTCTTCCCAATAAAACGTAAGCCCTACTGTTGACTGAGAAGGCTGAAGCACCCGCTCTATAAACGGCTTCAATTGGTGTTTTTTCTTCCCAAGTGTCGTCACTAGGATGATACTCCCAAGTGCTACCCATCACCGAACCAATAGACCCGGCCACAATATAACCATAAGAATCAATAGAAAAGGCACTGGCTTCACTTCTTACGATTGCATAGTCGTCACTGTAATCAAGGTCATTTTTCCTCGTCCACTCTAAGGTGTTGCCATCCAAAGCCCAGAAATCATATTCATAAGACCCATTATTAATACCTGTTCCGATATATGCAACATCATCGATTACAAAAACAGATGCTCCTTGACGTTTGGCACCTCCCATAGAGATTATTTGTGTCCAAGAATCGGTAGCAGGATCATACTGCCAAAAATCTTTTTGTTCACTTCCATCATATCCGGTTCCAATATACCCCTTATCAACAAGCGAAAATCCAATGGCATTGTATCGGGCTGTTCCTCCAAAAGAAGCTACTTCCATCCATGTATCAGTTTCAGGATCGTATTCCCAAAAATCATTGAGCTTATTTGTGCCATCATAGCCGGTGCCTACGTAGCCTTTTCCATCGATAGAGAAAGCAACGGCATTGCTCCGTGCTTGTCCGGGAAAATCTGCTTTCTTGATCCAGTAGTCTCCTGTGGCATTGTATTCCCAGAAATCACTCAAATACTCATCTCCGGTATAACCTCCCATAATAAAGGCTCTACTATCTATGGAAAAAGCGGCAGCATTGGAGCGGTTGCTACCTTCGAAATAGGATCTTTGGACCCAGTTGCCTTCCGAAGTTGTTTCATCATCGCTGATGCAACCTCCAAGGAGAAAAACTCCAACAATAGCTCCTATTAACAAACGTGTTTTATTCATAATAATTTAATTTAAAGGAAGAAATACAATATCTAGTTTAATTTTTTGTTGTGTTGAATGAGATGAAAAGGCCAAATAATTTGTGGTAAAGGAAGTGCTCTGAGGGATGGTTATCCATAATGCATTTCCATTGTCGTAATTTGTGGTCAACTGGCTGTCAATAAAATCCTTTACAGGAATTTCAAAATAGGTGTTTTCCTGAAATTGATCATCAAAAGCAGTCATGCCTATAGTACCTAAAGAACCAATGATTTCGTTGTCTTTATCCACGACATATACACTGATTGAATAGGATGGGGTATTGAAATAATTATTATAAGTTCCCGGCCTCACCGGTAGGTGAAGTATGGCCGAAGAAATAAAGAAACTCTCGGAAATCTCTTTAAGACTCTGGGTTTCCGGGAACTCGATTCTGATTCCTGAATTATAGAGTGGATCCACCATCAAAGTCCCTGAAGTTTCTTCTGAACTTATGTTTGTATAGGCTTCAAAACCTTGAAAAATACCATAGGTTTTATCTACTGTCAGGTTAGTGAATTGCTCTGTGCCACTTTGCACTGTGATTTTAAAGTAGGAATTGGTTTGAGAAATGTCTGTTGAGGCTTTATAATAAAAACCAATATAAGACGTCTCTGCAAATGTCAGTAACGGCCCCATACCAACCGGCTCAATTCTAAATCCTTTGAAATATTCTTCCAAATCATCATTTGAATCGAAGATAGTGCTACTGGATTTTGATTGCTCAAATAGTTCAAGACCAAACTCGTAGGGGAGTTTGATAGTAAGTGAATCTTTATGAGGTAAAGCCTGAATTGATTTGCTTACCAATGGATTTGAATCGTAGCTAAATGTTTGAAAGTTATAAATATCCCCATCATCATCAGGTTCAGGGCTTTCTAAAAGTTCATAAATATTGAGATCAAAAACAGGGATGGTATCATAGTGGAAGCTTTCGTAGAATAGTACGAGTACTACGGAATCCATTTGCGCTTCATCATTCATCCTGATACTACTTTCTGCCCCGAATTGTACATAAGGTATGGCATCAATCTTTCCCCTAATGGTGTCTTCGTATGAGCCCAATAAAAAACTGCTTCTATCATTGGTTACCAAACTATCCTTGAAATAACTATACAATAGTATATCAGTGCTTTCGATCAAACTGACATCCAGCTGATCATCGTCCTTAATAACCTCAGGCTGGACAAGGATGTCATTTTCAAAACACCCTGTCATTAATAAAGCCAAAGCAGAAATGCAGAAGTATTTGATTGATCTGAAAATTGATTGCATAGAGTTAATTTTTGCCTCAAACCAAATCAATCTTCTTCGATTAATAAGTTAAAATAGACATAAGTGACAATCTTCTCGACGAAAGGCCCTTTGTTATCTATGATCCTTCAAAAATGGCTTATAGTCTAGTTTTTGCTTTTTGGGCGGTAAAAAAGGGAATTTCGTCTATACAAATTGCCCTTAGGGCTATTATAGAAGCATGTTACATTTTGTAGTCCTAGCTTTCCGAAAAAATCAAAATGACTTTTCCTATTCGATCGCTGTGTTTATGTCTTATGTCCTTGCTGCTAACAGGAAATTTGTTGGCGCAAAGGGGAGATGGTTCCTTATATTCTTCCTACGGAATAGGCTTGATAAATAATGACAATGTAGGACATGCTGCAAGGCTTGGAGGCACAGGTGTGGCAGTACAATCTCCATATTTCTTAAACCTTGTCAACCCCGCCTCCAGTATTGGGATATTTGGAGGGTATAATTTTATGGTCGATGCAGATGTAAAATATCAAATGATGAACATTGCAACCACTGATGAAAACGTTGATGTGAATAGGACTAATCTGTCTCATGTTGCCTTTTGGTTGAAGGTTTCCAATAAATCTGCTTTAAACTTTGGAATTACTCCCATAAGTAGTGTAGATAACAGTTTTATGGAAACCACTTATTTTGTGGGTTCTGATGATCCTTATTCTAAGTTGACTAAGAATTACGGCGACATAAGTAAAGTTTATATTAATTATGCTTATGCATTACATCCACGCCTCTCATTAGGGATTAGGCCATATTATGCCTTTGGTGTAATTAATAATAATAATTCATATGCCATAGAAGGTGATGGTGACGGCTCCATAGATGACTTTCAATTGAACATAAAAAATAGCTATAGTGGTGCAGGAGTGGATGTGGGTTTACAATATGTAGCCTATCAAAATAAAGATAAAAAGTTATTGATGGGCTTGGTATATCAAGCTCCTGCTTATATGGTGGAAACCATTTCTGAAGAAATTCAACTTTCCAGCTCAGACACCTTGTTGTTTGAATCTACAGGTGACAAGGAAAAAATAGATTTCTATCAAACATTTAAAGCAGGATTATCTTATCAAAATAAAAGTTGGATTTTTGCCGCAGATTATACCTACAAACTATTTCCTGATTCTTGGGAGGATTATATACCTGCTCATCAAGTTAACTTAGGAATCGAGTATGTGCCTATTTCAAGTGGCTATCGATATCCTCAAAAATTGAGTTATGCTGCAGGTGCTTACTATGATACCGGTAACTATCAATTTCAAAATCAAGCAGTAGATCGTTGGGGACTTACTGCCGGAATTGGGATTCCTATCCAAGGGTTCACAAGGTTGAATTTATCTTACCAGTTTGAAAAACAAGGAAGCACTTCGTTACTTTCAAGAGAGACAACCCATGGTATTGTATTGAATATTAACCTAGCAGATATTTGGTTTCAAAAGGTTGGTTACAAATAAAATTATTTAACAAAATGTGCCTTAAATTCTAATTGATTAAAAATGAAAATTGCCTTAACACTCCTTTATTCTATTCTTATAAGTTCATTTACCTTTTATGATTATAATCAAACTACCCTTAATTTAAGTAATTTGAATTTTGACCTTGGAGGAGATGTGCGGGTTCAGGTGTTTAAAAAACAACCAATAAATTTGATGGTGGAATTGGAGCCTGTTGAAAAAATTCAGGTACCGTTGGAAATAGCCTCACATATTAACCTTCCGGCCTTGGAACCTGGAGAATACATGATTACTGTTTTTCATGATAGCAATAAAAATGGCAAAATGGATTACTCTCTTTTGGGAAAACCAAAGGAAGGATATGGGCTATCGGGAGAATTTTATTGTGGAAACAAGAATACTAAACCTGAGTCCTATTACGTTTATTTAAATTCCGGAAATCAACAACTCTCCATTAACGTCTGTTATTAGGCCATCTTTTAACGAAATCCGGAAAGAAAAAAACCACCAACCACCACCCACTCACTTCATAACAGATCACGCAATCGCCCCCTCAGCAATCACTCCTTCACCTCATCAATCTTTTTGATATCCTTCCAGTAGACCCTATTTTTTAACATATTACCAATTTTTTAAAGTAAAAGGTTTTGCATTTGCCCCTAATTATTAAAAACCCTTCTATATTTACAGAAAAGGCAATTTACCTTGAACTTAGTTATAATCTAAGTTGATGTGCAAATTGACACCATTTCAAATCCACTTAAAAAACAACCATGAATAGTAAGCATAAGCTATGGAGTACATCTCTTGTACTGGCAGGAATATCATTATTAGGAATTATTTTAATGCTTGTATTGGCCAACAATGAATTGGCAGGATTACTTGTGTTGGTTTTTTTTACTTTTCTGTTGATTGGGATGCAGGGCTTTTCACGATTAAAAGGCTTTTCCTTTACGGTATGGGTTATTGCAGCTGTAGCCATAAGCATGGTTTATCCTGGTTATATAACTGAAGTAGGAGGGTACCATACAGAGGGATTTATAGTGCCTTTAATACAACTGATCATGTTTGGTATGGGTACTACCATGGGCATAAAGGATTTTCAAGGGGTCCTTAAAATGCCTAGAGGGGTAATTGTAGGGTTGATTTCGCAATTCACCATTATGCCAATTTTGGCCATTAGCTTGGCTCTTCTTATGGGCTTCCCGCCAGAAATAGCTGCAGGAATTGTTCTTATAGGTTCATCACCAAGTGGTGTTTCTTCTAATATTATCACTTTTTTGGCCAAAGGAAACCTTGCCTTATCCATAACTTTAACTGCTTTTACCACAATATTAGCTCCTTTTTTAACTCCAATGTTAATGAAACTTTTGGCTGGACAGTTTATTCCAATTGACTCTTTTCAGATGATGATTAGTATTATCAAAATGATATTTGTTCCCATAGTGGCTGGTATGGTTTTCAACAAAATTTTTAAAAACAAGGCCGGGTGGGTGCATACTGCTATGCCTTTTGTGGCCATGGCTGCCAATGTTATAATAATCGCTGTAATTGTTGCAGCAGGTCGAGACAGCCTTTTGGAAATTGGTCTATTGCTTTTGCTTGCAGCCATAATTCATAATGCAAGTGGATATGTATTAGGATATTGGGGTTGTAGATTATTCAAGATGAATAAAGTTGACAGCAGAACCATAGCTATTGAAGTGGGGATGCAGAATGGAGGGATGGCGGCAGGAATAGCTTCTGAGTTAGGGAAAGCGGCTACTTTAGGTCTTTTTCCTGCTATTTTTGGCACTTGGATGGATATATCAGGATCGTTCCTCGCCAACTGGTGGCGCACAGCTCCAACTGGTGAAAATGATGTTTCAAAACTTACAGAAACCCCTCAACCATTAAAAGAAATTGAAAAATAATGCCTGATTTTTGAGTAACTAGTAGGATCAAAATGAATATTAATTAACAGAACGGAGGCAAAGATCATACTTCAATTGACTAAACTTTGTTTATAATAGAAGCTTTTTTGATCGGTCCCAATGTGCTAAAATGCTTTTAAATGAAATCGCCCTCTTGGTATTACCAAAAGGGCGATTATCTTTAATCTGAATATGTTGTAGGATTTATATAGATTGTACTGAACTTTTTCAGCTAGGGTTTAAAATCCTGTAAAATCAGCCTGTTCAGAAATTTTAGCATAGCATCACAATGATTAAATTGTAAGCGACTGGTTTGGTATTTATCCTTTAAAAGTGAGCAACTAATAATCTCCCATGCCAAACATTCCTTTACGTGCTCTTTTGAAGGTAAACCAAGACGGGTTAACGGCTGTGGACCCCGGACTGTCTACTTGTATTAATTTTGAAGCAAATGGTTTATAAGCAGCATGTGGGGCAATATTACCTTTGGCTACGATTATTTTTTGGCGCTTTACATATACTCCATTAGATATTAATTGATGGGCACTGTTTGGGCTAGAGGCCAAAGTGGTTAATAACACCAAGTTAGGTTCATCCAAAGTTGATCCTTCCAATTGAATAACGGCAGTGTGTCCCATGTTCCAATATCGTCCGCCTCCATGACGTACCTCAGTTTCCAAATATCGACCTACATTAAGCGAGCGAACATGGCCTTTGATGCGAACAGGTTTACCATGCATGTCATCAGTTTTTCCGCCTACTTCAAAATCAAAATCATTTCCAACTCCGGCTTTTTCAGCAACGGCATAAGCCTCCGGATCAGCTATAACCATCACCCATCCTTGAGCGCCTTGTTTGATTAATTCTTCCAATAAAAATGAACTGTCACCGGTGGATCCACCTCCAATATTGTCTCCCATATCTATCAAGACAACAGGTCGTCCATCATGCTCCATGGCCATTTTCACAGCCTCTGCAGGTTGAGGGCTTTTGAGTACAGTTTCATGGCGGGTATCCCACAATTTATCAGAAAGTCTTTGGGCTTCCTTTTGTGCGAGCTCAGCATCATTGTCTGTGACAACAATGACTGATGGACCCATCCAAGGTACATCAGCGTATTGGTAGCCTCCGGCAACGCTCACAGAAAGGATTTTATCATTTTTCTCCATTTCTTTACTCTCTGTTGTTATAGGCAATAAAGGATTAGAAAAAGTACTTTGATAAACAATGTTGTATACCATTGGCGCTTTTACAATTGCTTGCGTTGGTTTGAGTCCTTCTTTAACCATTTCGGACATTATCTTTGCAGCTTGTAAACCTCGGTCAAATGTGTCTAGATGTGGATTTTCTTTGAAAGTGATCAATACATTTGAATATTGCACCAACTCAGGAGTGACATTGGCATGGAAATCATGAGTAACAATTATGGGCATTTCAGGGCCAAAAGCTTCCCGAACTCTTTTGACAATTTCTTCATCACCACTCGGGTAGCTTTCCACCACCATTGCCCCATGTAAGTTAAGCAGTATGCCATCCAATTTTGGTCCGGCCTTTAATTGCTTTAAAATCTCATCCATCATTGTATTGAAGGCGTCGTCAGTAACAGGCCCCATAGGTCTTGCTCTGGTGACCACGGTAGGATAAAGTTCTAAGCCAAATTGTTTAGCTCCTTCTATATAACCTGAACTTATGGTTTGAGAATTGGCAAAGGAGAAGAATTTTTTAGACAGTTCTTCTTGAGACTCTCCCTGTTTGAAATCAAATAAATCAAGCGTCGTTAATTGACTGCTGAATGAATTTGATTCGTGGGCAATTCCAGCTACCCCTATTATTGGTTTTTTTTGTGCATTGGCTGTCAATAAGAAAAGCAGCGTGAGTGGTAAAACTAATGTAATTCTTAAGAAAGTGGATTTTTTCATTTTGGTTTTTTATAAGCTTTAAACCATTTATTAAATGATTTAAAAAGGTGGTTGTTTTAAAGTAAATTCACCAATAATACCGTTTATTTCCTTAAAATTCAATGTTTTTAAGGGATATGTTTCAGATGTTCATTGTTACCAATTTCTTATAAATTTAGTAATTGGAGTCAGAACATTGCGAATCTATAATTTAGGTTTTGGTGATTATATTTATTTTTTTGAATAAAGAAAAGGCCTTTCGGTTTCCCTTTCATCTTCAATCTATTTTGGTAAGGAGGATATTTCCAATCTTTACAAATTTTTTTACCCCATAATTACCGTAGAAATAATAAAACATTAAAAAGATACTTTCATTGTAGCCAACTTTTTGAAGTTTTACATATATTCAGGCAATAAAACCTATTTTGACAACTATTTTCTTTGAAGTCTAGAGAGGTTGGCTTGCAAAATTTTATTTTTTGTATAAGCCAAAGTTACTAACCAAAATTTAGCTCAAACCATTAATTTCATGAAAGCAATAATTTTCTATTTATCATTGTTAACCTTACCGTTATTCTACAGTCACCTAAATAAGGTAACGACAAATCCTGAAAAGAGCGAAATCACCTCCAAGAACGAAGAAGCAGAGTATGTGGTGAAAAAGCTAAAGAAGGATTCAAATCCAATTGATGCTAATTGGGACAAGGCACAGTGGAAAGGAATTAAGGCGATCAGCCTTGATTACAATATGGGGAAGCAACCTAAGTTCCTTCCCAAAGTATGGGCAAAATTGATGTACGATGAAGAGAATATTTATGGGATTTTCAAAGTAGAAGATCGATATGTACGCTCAATAGTACAAGAATACAATGGAAATGTGTCGGGAGACTCTTGTGTGGAATTTTTCTTTTCACCGGATTCTGAGAAACCTCTTAGTTACTTTAATCTTGAAATCAACGCAGGAGGGACACCTTTAATTTTTTATATAGCTAAACCTTGGGATGATTTTACAAAATTAGGAAAAGAAGATATTGACCAAATTGAAATCGCACACTCTTTGCCGGAGGTGGTAGACCCTGAAATATCTGAGCCAACTACATGGACCATTGAGTATAGAATTCCAATTTCCATGCTTAAAAAACATTCCAAAGTTACACAACCTAAAAAAGGCACAGTATGGAAAGCAAATTTTTACAAAACAGGGAGTAGGACCAGCAACCCAAACTTTCTGACTTGGTCATTTGTAGACAACCCAAAACCAAATTTTCATCTGCCTCAGTTTTTTGGCACTTTAAAATTTCAATAAATCCTGATCAACTTTATCTTTTACTTATTAAAAAAATAAAGGTCAGAAAACTATTTAAGCAATTTAATTAATTCACTAATTTAACCACAATCACCAAATGAAACGTCGGGAACTTCTAAGATACCTAGCCATTACGCCCTTACTTCCAGGGCAATTGCTTTCTATCTCCCCAGCCAATGGAGAGCCTTTAATTAAGCAGAATTCTGAAAGAATTCTTCCCAATAAACCCAAAAGAATTGCAGCTATTCTCACTGAATACCGGCCCAATTCTCATGCAGATGTTATCGTTGGGAAATATTTGGAAGGATACAATCAAGATGAAATGGATCCTTATCCTCGATCCAAGATAGTTTCTATTTTTACTGAACAAGTTCCCGAAAATGACATGAGTCGACCTATGGCTAAAAAGCATGGGGTGCCAATATTTGGGACAGTAGCTGATGCACTTACGCTTGGAGGAGATAAATTAGAAGTAGATGCTGTTTTGCTAATAGGAGAGCATGGAGTTTATCCTTCCAACGAAAAGGCACAAAAGCTTTATCCACGTTTTGAAATGTTTTTGAAAATTACGGATGTCTTTAGAGAGATGAAAAAATCTGTACCTGTTTTCAATGACAAGCATTTATCCTATAGTTGGAGACAAGCCAAACGGATGGTGGACATTTCCAAAGAACTGGATTTCGCTATGTTGGCAGGTTCTTCAGTACCGGTAGCTTGGCGGATTCCTGCAGTTGATACACCGTATGGAATAGCACAAAAATATGCGGTGGGTATTTCCTATAGTGGGTTGGATATTTATGGTTTTCATTTGTTAGATTCCCTTCAGGCAGTGGTAGAGCGAAGAAAAGGTGGGGAAACAGGGGTGAAAGCTGTGCAGTGTTTGGAAGGAGAAGACTGTTGGGCGTTTTTGGAAAAGAACAAATGGGCCAGTAAGTTGTTTAACGAAGCCATTGCACATAGCCTCACCAAAGTTGAAGGAGATATGAAGGATTTGGTTAAATCGCCTGCAGTTTTTGTTGTGGATTATAATGATGGGCTGAAAGTAGCAGCTTTCCTTTTGACAGGCTTGGTTCAGGATTTTACTATAGCAGTAGAATTGGAAGATAACCCGAAGCCATTTTCTACTTTGATGCGTTTACAAGGTAAACCTCACCATCATTTTGGTTGTCTTGTAAAGAACATTGAAATATTGTTTGAATCAGGAGAGGCCCCATATCCGGTAGAGCGGACCATGCTAAGTAGTGGTATTTTAGATTTTTCTTTAGAGTCTAGGATTCAAGGTCACAACAAGCTTAAAACACCGCAACTTGCGCAGGTCAGTTATCAAACTCCTAATGAGTCTCACTTTTGCTCCACAGGTTGGGACGAAGAAGGTAAAAGATTAGATTGAGCAAAGATTTTAAAATAAAAAAAATATAGAAATAAGGCTTTAATTGAATATCCACGGGTTACACTCGTGGATTTTTTTACGAATAGCCATTAAAATGAAGGTTAAAAGTTCCTTTACTGAAGCCCCGAATCTTGCAATAGGATTCCTGACCTTTCTCTAGGAGTGTTGTAAACTGATTTTGAAATTTGTAATGGATAGTCTATAGAATATTTCGGTATTCTTTTTCAGTATATTCTTTGAGTCGTCGTAAATTGATTTGATTTAAAAATCTAAATACTAGGGGTAAAATTGGGAGTAAAATTCTATTTATTATCCAGTATTTTGATTTAAAAAAATGATTGCCAATACCTACTTGAGTAATTTTACTGTCTTTTTTTTCCATATGGTAAAACACCATAAAATCTAACAAGGGACGCTTCATTTGAGCTCTTTCAAAAAATTTAATTCCTACATCGTTGGTTACAACATCTTCTATAGAAACTTCAAGGTGATTACCTCCAAGCACACATTCATGGTAGGATAGAATCCGGTTGATTTTTTGATCTTTTAGGGTGATTCTGTTTAAACTTTTCATCCATTTAATCCGATGTTCGGGCTCTGTTAACATTTGTAGCAGCTCTTTTGGTTGGGCGCTTATATCCACCATCTTCCCTGTCTTTATTGTAGGGAAATTTAGCGATTTCCTAGCAGGTGGTTCTTCTATTTCTTTCTTAAATGGACCAAGGGAGCGGTAATAATACATCTTATTGTCCAAGCCTTCCAAATTTTCCTCACCAATAATAAGTGAATTCAAATGATGAGAGGATGGTTTCGAGTCGTTAATAAAATCACCACTAAAAAGGATGTACTCTGATTGGTCAATTCTATTCTTTAAAAACCTATGTGCCACAATCACATCTTCTCCTAATAGCTTTTGGTGTCCACCTACTTCAAATTGCGTGATTGTTCCAGAATGTAAAATAAATTTAAGCGATAATTTTTCCGTAGAATTACACGCACCACAATGGCAAATTCTATCTCTCGCATAATATTTTAGATGTTGATGAAATTTTTTGAAAATTGTTATGCAAAGGGAAGTGAGTTTTTCAAAATCAGGGAGTGAGTTGTTATTGAAAAACAACACTGCATCTCCTTCAATTTCTGAGACGGAAAATTCATCACCAGTTTCCTTTATTATTAACTCAATTAATTCAGTAATAATGTGTTGGCTGTGAATGATTTCAGTTTTTTTGATGAAATGTGTAAATCCACTTATATCAGGTATGAAAATAATCCCTTTGCTTGAATTAGTGACAGGTGAAAAAGCATACATGCGATTTGAAGTTTGCCAAATATATCAATAATTTCTAGGATCAGAAGATGATGCTTAGAAAACAAACTTTATTAAAATTTGAAAAGAATAAGCTTCTTCTCAAATTAAGTTAGTTTTTATTGATATGAAATGATTGTCTATGAGGTGAATTGTTTTTAAGACTTTAAAAACGCACCGGGTAAGAAAATGGTTTCTTGCAGGATAATACTTCCCTAAAAATATTCTTTAACTACCGGATTGATTGTACAATTTTAACAAGCCTTTGGTAGTTTAATTGTTAATGAGTTAGGTTAAAATTTACGCGTTAATAGGTAATTCATTATAACCAGAAAGGTTGTAATATTTTGTGAAAAATCCATTTTGAGGGAACTTTGAAGTCAAATTACAAATTATTAATACCAATGAGGTAAAATGAGTGGCTTTATTAAGTTTTTCTTTTTACCTAGAAGAAGGCATAGTTTTAAATCACAATAGATCCCAATGAAGAATTTAAGCCAGGAGATTAAGCATGGAAACACCCATGAGTCCATTGAAAAAAACAACAAGAAATTGAATGCCATGCTACAATGTAAATGTCCTGTTTGTAAAGAAGGGGATATGTTTAAGACCTCAGCATTAAACATGAGCCAATTTAATGAGTTGAATAAAAATTGCGAAAAATGTGGTTTTGGCTTTATGCCGGAACCCGGTTTCTATCAGATATCTATGTTTTTCACCTATATGGTAGGCGTAGCTATATTTATGGTCTTTGGATTTCTTGCCTATTTGGTCTTTAATGATCCTCCACTTTGGGTCTATTATGTTTCTATATTTATCCCTACCCTTATAACTACACCTTGGAACCTGAGGTACTCAAAAGTGATCATGTTATATTATTTTGGAGATATAGGAGAAAATTAATAAAACTTAGAATTAAATACTTGGATTTATTCCTTTTCGAAGGTGAAGAAATCATATTCATTTTTCCAGTTAATGGTTTCACCGGGGTCTAATTCAAGTCTGATATAGGGCTCAGCGCAATAGGTTCTTGCGTTGGCCCAATAAACAATTTTTTCCAGTGCTTTGTCACCTGTAACTTTTACTCCTGCGCCGGTTTTTGTGTTCATTACCGAGAATTGGTAATCTTCTGGTAAATCCCTAAATCCCATCAAGGCATCAGTGTATACATTTTCTCCCTTTTCAAAATACCTGCTAAAACTAATGGTATGATCGGAAACCATTCCTAATCCGTTAAAGTTAACTTTTTTCTTTTCTTCACTGTTGTCGAGGTAAACTTTATAAGGAAAAGTGGTTTTAATATTTGGGCCTGTCATTTCTTGGTCGATCACAAAGAAGTTATGATTGTAGACACTTGTTTTGATTGGTTGAATACCTATGTTTTCCAAGGTGTGTTTCAATACAAGTATAGGTTTATCATCCACTAACTCCACAACTTTAGTATACAAATAGCCATAGCCATCTGCATCAATTAATTCATGCCTGAATTCCACTCGTTTCTGATAGGTTTTAACTTTCCATTCACCGCCATTTACCAAATTATATGTATGGGAGAAGCGGTATTTTTCTTCTTTGATTTTTTCCAAGGCTCCAACTCCAATTTTAACAAAAACACCCCCTACTTTAGCCTCTTCATATCCTAGTGGAGAGAAATCTTCGACAGGTCCCATTATGGCATCATTGATCAGAGGGTCGTAGTTGTCATACCATTGCCCAAAATATTGATGACCTTTGTACGCTAAGCTGGAAATC
>TARA_R110002167_G_scaffold79238_1_pt1 | contig 24962 bp, 44 predicted proteins | sample TARA_R110002167 | Tara Oceans TARA_R110002167 (sample SAMEA4398238) | marine metagenome | biome: Polar Biome; feature: [MES] marine water layer (ENVO:01000295) within the mesopelagic zone...; material: water (ENVO:00002006), including particulate matter (ENVO:01000060) such as......
ACTGCCAACGGAGCATCTGTTCTACTTCCACCACCTACCGATTGTGCAATTGCCATACCAGCATCGCTAATAGTCAAGTCGCTAATTTTCATTTCTGTTGCTTCATTAACTGTTTCTTCTAGTGCGTCCCAATATTCTTGTTCACGTGGTGTTGGATTAGGGTTAGTTAGTTTGAAAAATGCTGTGTCACCGTTACCAGTGGTACTTTGATCTAGTTTCCAACCTAGTTTACTAGCAAGTTGTTTAGCAAATCTTGTATATAGTTTTGCTCTGCCGTCACTTGCATGTTCACCTTTGTTAGCACCAAAGTCAAAACTTTCTACGTGTTCAATGCCCACTGTTTTGATCCACTTTGTCATCATTGCCACTACAGTAGCAAATACTTTAAACTCATCACCTGCTTCAGTTTTGCCCATGCTCTTACCAACTGAAAAGTCAATACCAAAGTTGTCATAATCGGTTGCTTCAAAGTCCATTCTTAACATACCGTTTGGTGTTTGCGCCAGTGCAGAAAACTCTTGTGAGTCATTAGGTCCTATTAATTCGAACGGATACGGATTGTCTAATGATTCTGTTATTGACTCTTTAAGATAAGGTAAACTAAACCACAGTTTAAACCATTCAGGAGTACCAGGTGTTACACCTTTTTCCTTTTCAATGTCATGAATACGTTTTGCTGTATGACTCATGTTTTCTGTGATTTGGATAATCTTCATGTTTTAGTTAATCCTAAATTAAATGCTTGATTAGGAGTAGCACCAGGAACGCCAAGAGGCTTTGGTTTGCCACCTTTGTTCATTGGAAAAAATTTAGCTGCTTGACGTTCTGTTTCGCCAGGCTTAACATCTACAGTAGTATTATATTTGGTTATCTTACCAACACCTGCTTCTGATATAATCTGAGAGATTTTCATCTTGTTACCATTGTTAATAGTTTTAATATAGCGTCAGGGTTTACTGTTTGTCTTTGTGTTGATAAACTTTGTACACCACGTCTCATTAGATCAGCATCTTCTGGAGTGATGTATTTCTTGCTTTCAAACTCTTGTATGTTGCCCATAATTTTGTTAACATCAACTGGTAACTGTTGTTGTTCTTCTGCTTCTTGCTGAATGTTTCTACTATTAGCACCACCTTTACTGCGTATTGCTTGTAGGTCATCTAGCGCCTTTACTAGTGCCGCAACTTTAGTAGGTAATACTTTATTACTATTAAGAGCATAGTCAGCATTACGAAAACCTTGTGCGCCCGCTTGCATTTGCTTTACCATTTGTGTAGTTTGATTAATTACATTTTTCATTAAACTATCAATGTTCATTGTACCATAACCAGGTATTGCTACTGTGCTTTTGTTTGGCTCGTCTTTGTTAAAATCGTCTATAGTTTCTGCAACACCACGCCCTGGCATTGGTATTTGTTTTGTTGGCTTTATAGCAGTTTTACTTCTGTTAAGCGCACCTATTTCTTGGTTATATGTTGCTGTACTTACAGGGCCGCTAGCTTTGGCACCTTTTGTGAAGTTTACACCAGTTCTAAGTCCTGCAACAGTTGCTGGTAATTGTTCTTCACCCATTACACGATTAGCAAGTTTCACACCTGCTCGATTTGCAATTTTTCTAATAGCATTAATACCTTTTCCAGTTTTGTATGCCGCTTTAAGCATAGCCATCATTACTGGTGCTGCTAGTCCTGCAATTGCCGCCATTTTGGCAATATCAGCCACACTGGCTATATCAATGCTCTCAGTTTGTTTTTTAAGTACAGCATTCTGCGCACTGCCTGCTTGATTGTTGTTATACTCAACACCCATTTTATCCCAGAACTTCTTGGCTTTTTTCTGAATGTCATGTATATCTAAGTTGCCTGACTTTGTTGTATCAACAATGTCACGTACAATCTTTTTGCCGTGACCGCTTTTTCTATACTTTGGTTTTAGTTCAATATCAATTAACCCCAGTATATCTCCTTGATCTTCGCCATCGTCACTTGCTACTCTTACAACACAATAACCAATTTCACCTTTAGCAAAATCGCCGCCATTAGCATCAATAAGAGCATGGCTGTATATTTGATACTTTAATCTTAACTCACCAGCGTTGCTTGATCCGTCTCTAAAGCCGCCTACTAGGGCATACTCGTCACCACTGTATTGTGTAAGTCCAAAACCATCTGGGCCATGTAAAGTCATCGCTGGCATTTCGCTCAGGTTTAAATCAGTTGCTTTCATATTACCACTTCCTGCACGACCAATATCTTGCCTTCAGCTTTGATCCTGGATTATCGCAATTATGTCTTGCTCTAAAACTCTTACGTGCTTTTGGATTGCTTTTGCGTATACGCATTGTTGGACGTTTAGCACTTGTACCGCCGTGACCAAAGTTTACTTTTTTTACTTTGTCGCCATCTTTTACATATACTTTAAACTTCTTAACATCACCACGCATTGGCTTGTTTAGTTTAACTTTACGTCCTTGGTACTCTGCTTCAAATAGATCGCCTTCGTCTATACTGTATGCCAGATATCCAAACTCTTCGTGGAAGTCTTGTGTATCTTCTAGAGTAATTTCAGTCTTTTCGACTATTTGTGTAACTTCATTTATTTTCATAAAAACGCCCTCAGTATTACTATTATAAAGTATTTATCCAAGGGCGTTAGTTAGTTTAATTATGCGTCTTCTGTAAAGTCGTCGTCATCAACGCCTGCTGCATCATCGTCACCAGCTTCTTCAATCATTGCTTGATCTGTATAGTTACCAAAGCCCCATGCTACGCTTACGCCGTCATAAGCATTTGCGCCTGTAGCACTTGGTGCTGACAATGTAACCTTACGTCCAGCAATTTTACTTACTGAATATGTTTCACCATCATCCATTTTGAATGAAATAGCCATTTCACCGTCTACTAGTGCCGCTGGTAGTTTGTCAGCTGCTAGTGTACAAGTATGTAAAGTATCAGCTGCTCCGATTTCTGAGCATACGAATCTTTTAGATCCTTTTTGTTTTACAATAAATCCTTCTTTAACGGCTGTGCCATTATGAAAGGATACTTTAATTTCGTTACCTGCAGCTGTTGGTCCTACATCAGCTTTGGCAAAAAATCGTTTGTTTAGTGGTCTTCCCATTTGTTTTCTCCTTGACGTTCTAAGTCTACGGGGTTGAATCCCCATAAAGTCCTCCGTGGACTAGTAGTATTTATCGTATATCTACGTATTCCCAATGCTCTATTAGGCAGATAGAAGTCGTATCTCACTTCATTCCTTTGATTACCACCTAGTACGATCCAATATTCTCGGCCGTTGTGCGTCTGTGTGTCAACATAGAATCCTACGTGTCCTTTCCAACCCGAGTTGCCTCTTGGAAACACAACAACATCTCCACGTTGTATATCTCCAGGTTCTACACGATCGCCCCAATATAAAAAACTTCTAGCCATGAGCGGAGGATACTTGGTTTGATCGTTTAGATTAGGTATGCTGTCTATTTCTAGTACAGCATTAACAAATGCCGCACACCATTCTGTACGTACAGGATCTACATCTAATAGTTCTTTAAGTTCGTTACGATGTACTCGTTCCTGTAAGCCAATATAAGGCTGTGCTGACATTACACTGTTGTTATTTTCTGCGATACCAACACTGCAAGCACCAAGTACTAGTACAATACAAATTGAATATAATGATTTCATGTGAATATTTAGTTGTCTACAAAGAAATTTTCTATCTTAATATAAGGTGTAGAGTCATCAATGTTACATAATATTTTACTAGTAACAACATTAATTTCTACACCATTATTAATACGACTTTCAAACATTTCTATAAATGGATTATGCTTTGTGTGTACCCATACTTTTACAGCACCATATTCACTAGCACAAATGTACCAACGAATTTGTTTATGAGTGTACGCATAAACACTACGTACAAGTAATTTACGATTTTCATAATCCTTGGGGTCTTTAAGTTTTGCTTCAATGTTACTAGTAAAATAACTAACATAGTTGTTAAATGGCACTGTGCCTTGAATACGTCTTGACGCTTTTTCTAGTCGTTGTCTGTCCCAACTTTCACTAAGTTGATCGATAGTAGTGTCTACATTGTATTGTAGCTCAAGCCAACGTGCTAGTCCGATGTAACGATTGATGTCTTCTGTTCTACGAGTACTAGAATAACTATTACTGACGTTAGGCTGACTATCAAATGATGATATAGCGTCACTTTGGTATGGTTTATTCTCAATAAATTTTTGTAGTGTTTTACGAAAACTAGATAACCCTTCACCAGTTAGTTTAGCATTAATGAATAATGTACGATAATATTCCCAAATAGATTCAGTTTTGGTATCAGTAAGGTGTTGGTTAGTTAATCTAAAAACATCAAAGTTACTTGTTTCCTTAGGAATACACTTAAACGTAGACGTAGACGATTCAAACTCAATTATATCGTTATCAGTTAGTTCAGGGTCTCTCATGCAGCTATCTTTCCAGTAAACGCATCAGTATTCATAAAATGACGCTGTAGTAGTTGGTTACTTGCTAAGTTTTTACATTTTGCTTCTACCATAATATCAGCCCACTGCCAATGTGAGAGTGCCCAGTCATTTACAGCATCATTCCACAAATAGTCTGAATGCGCTCTTAGTTTTCCCTTCTTAAAGCCTTGCTCTTCAAGTTCTGGAAAGTCTGGCTTGTGTGTTCTAGAGTGTTCAAGCAATAAATCTTCACGACTAACACTGTAGTGCATTGCGGGTCTAACGCCACGCCAGCTATCAATGATACGTTTAACTCTATCATCATCTGGCATAATGTATTCGCCTCTAGTATTACACCAATGATGATGTATGTCTAGTACAAGAGCAACATCTTTTTCTAGTTCTAGCGTTGCGTCGAGTCCCCAGGCGTTTTCTTCGTTTTCGATAGTGATACAGTTTCTTGCTTCTGTAGACAGTCTTGGAAGGATGGCTTTGATACCGGCTGGACCTTGACGTCCTGAGATGTGGACGTTACACTTGAAGTCTTGCCACTTCTGACCGTAACCCATCCACCTGATGATATCCGCATGATACTCGAACTCCTCTAAACTACGCTCAACAACATCTGGATTATCGGAAGCAAGAACGGTAAACTGACCAGGATGCATAGACAAGCGTACATCAAGCTCACGTGCAATCTCGCCAACTGCTGAGTAACCTCGCTCGAGCCGTGCTTGGAGACTTGGATCCCTATAGAAATAAGCCCAGTCACCATGAGTATAAGCAGGCAACAAATTTGAGCCGATACGTACCATACGTAATTGTTCTGGTAAATTTCCAACATATCTAATTAACCTTTCTAAGTTAGCAACGTTATCAAAAGCAATCTCATATAAGCGTTGCTCTGCTACCTCACGAGTTTGTCGGTTAAGCCATGTAATAGTTGTACTACGCTCTGTATACTTAGACTGTATTTCTTTAAGTATCTTTGGCTTTTGCGTTTGGTCCGGGTGCATGTATTTACACGCAAACCCGATACGATTTAGATTTTGATTAAACATTTTGCATTACTTTATTATAAAATTTGCGGTGAGCAGCAATAAACTGCGGAGAATTCATTTTAGGTAGTAAGTTGTGGATAAATTCTTTTGACTGTGTAAATTGCGCATACAATGTATTATACAATGATTCTGAGAAAGGCGCAACAACAAATGCTTGCTTACCCCAAATTTCTTGGGCAGACGCATATTCTTGTTTTGTTAACACTTTGCTGGTGTGCAATCCGGTTAAGCAAGGGTTAGTGACAATGTAGGCTGGCATATTGTTTGACATAAGATTCTCCTGAATGTATATGTCTTTACTATACAGTAAAGCGTATTGGTTGTCAACCCCTGATTAATCTAAATCGCAAACCCAACCTTCGTACTGTCCTGCATACTCTGCTACTAATGAACCACCTAGTCCAAACGGGCTACGGATCTCTGCTACAGGCTTGCCGCTGAACTCACAGATTGATTGTCCTAGCAGCTCTACCTGCTTGAAGCCTTCGTCTGTTCCAAAGCCGCGGTTTACAAAGTGTACATTCAAAGTTGTCATTGTGTTTGTCCTCTTGTATTAAACTCTATACAACAGTTATAGCACCAATACGTCTTGATGTCAAGTAAAATCTGATTTATTTTTTGCGTAAAAGTCTACAAGCTCTTTATCTTTTACAGCCATCCGTTGTTGATAGCTTTCTGGTAGATCATCCCAAGGACGCATTGCTGGGTGTGTTTTTTCTGTTAAGTCTAAATTAAGACCAAAGCGCCACCCATTTTGCTGACGCTCTTGTATCCAACGATTGTGGTGTTGGCGTGCCATTGAGTTATATAGTGTTAGTCTAGCATCTTCTTCAATATTAATATCGTATTCAAATGGGTGTCCAAAATCAGCATCCGCACGATATACGTTGCTGGTTTCTATTTCAAAGTCATGTTCAGTAACACGCATATATCCTTCAACAATACGTTCTGCTTCATTGCCAGTAAGATGTCTTACCAATGGTAGTATGTATACATATTGTTCATCTTGCATACCTAGCATTAAGTTTGTTGTTGTGTCGTCATCACCAGCCATAATGCCTTCTGGACCAAGCATCTCAATAGTATAAAACCATTTCTTTGCTTGTTCACTGTTTAGTGCTGTAGGTGTACGTTGAAGGATATAAAAGTCTTGCATGTGTTATCTTTTCTTACTACTTGATTTACCAGCATATGCTTGCCCACCAAAGAACGCAGCAACGATAGCGGCAACTGATACAAAGTATGTAGCGGCCATATTACCTAACACTGTAGCAGCTTGATCTAAGTTTGCTAGTACTGCTAATACAACAGCAAAAGGATATAGTAACATCCCCATTAAAGCAAACCAAGCCATTTTACGTTGCGCATCACGCATCGCATCTGCGTCTTCAAATTCTTTACGTTTGAACTCTAAGTGCATTGCTAGTTCTTCATCAGATACTTTACCGTCTCCGTTAGTGTCTGCTGGATGATAAACACCTGGTGCTTGTGCTACTGGTGCTTGTACTGGTATTACCGGTGCTGTTGCTACTGGTGTTGGTGCTACTGGAGCAGGTGCTACCGGTGTTGGTGTTGGAGCAGGTGTTGCTCCAGCTGATTTGAGTTGCTCAGGTTTTTTTCTTGGCATTTAAATTTCCTCTGTCTCTCTCACTGATTTAGAATGTAAAGTCTGCTACTGTAGCGCCTGAACAGTCGTAGTTGTTTACACCTACTGTTGCGCCTAGTCCTTGTAGTTCAGTTTGTAAATTTCCTGCTGACCAAGCATTGTTTTCAATTGCTACACGAAACGCACCAGTTAATTCTGCGCCCATGGCTAAAATTGTACCTTTACGAGCAATAAGTTCTACAATAGCTTCTACTGCTTCGCCTGGATTAGTTTCTGTTGCTAATGAAGCACCTGTATCAATAGTAAAGTATGATACTGGAGCACCCCATTCTTGTGTATTAAATTCGATTTTGTTTGTTGAATTTCTTGTTACCATAATAATAACTCCTATGTTTGTATACACGTATTTATATAAAAAAAAGCCCCGCTAATGATAGCGAGGCTTTTAATCTTTGCTAGTTAATTAATTAACTTATGCGTCTGCTTCAAAAGTAACTACTGCACTAAGTGCTTGTCCTTTTACTTCAGCTGCGTAAGCTGATGCGTCTGGTCCGCCTTGTACTGCGAAGTGCATAACACCTCCGCCGTTTGCTGTTCCTGCGATACCTGCTACTGTTCCGCCGTCTACTGTTAGTGCCGCTTCAATTGCTGCCGCTCCAGCTGCGTCTGCTACTGCTGCGTCTGTTACTAGTACTGTTGTTCTTGAACCTAAGCCGTTTCCTGCTTTTGTTGTTGCTGTTGTTGTTAAAGCCATTGCTTTTCTCCTAAAAAATTAGTGCGATTATATATCCGCCTACATTTATTTATCCGATTAGAATGAAATACTTGTTGTTTTAATAAAAGAAACCCAACGTATATCTGTCGCCGCTTCGCCTGTAACTGATATTCTAAGCCCGCCAGCACTAGCTGTTGCCTCCGCAACCCAAGTTTCTTCACTTTCTGCTACAATAGTTTCTGTTACTGTGTTAACTAAATTAGCAACATTGCCAGTTTTATCAATAACGCCAGATATTATATAACTACAATGCTTAGAACCTAAACTATTCCTACCAACAATAGTGGCCTCAAATTGCATAGTAGTATTAGTATCCATTATTATAACATCTAAGCCACCTGATAGCTCTAGTTCAGTTTGTGTTGCATCACTTGTAGTACCGTATAGTACATACATAGTATGGTCTACGTTTGCGCTATTTTCATTACCAACTGACACTTTACCAGTTGTAAATACTGCGCCAGTACCACTTACATTTAATAAACTGCCATCCCAAGTAAGGTTGGTATCGTCTTCAATGATGCCATTGGTACCAGAAATTAGTATTCTATTATCAGTTAGTGCGCTGTTTGTTATTGAACTACTTTTAATTCCACCAAATCTAACATTAGCATCATTAGTAGTTAGTGCGCCTGTTGTTGTACCATCAAATATGCCAGTACCTACTGTAAATTCATTAGTATCTTCGTCCCAACCAAAGAACAGATTGTCCTCTGGGCCACGATTAATAACAATACCGCTATCATTGCTCATTGGCGGACCAGTATAGCCGTGATTTAGCTCAATTAGCTGATCAGTTATAGTGGTATTAGTTGTATTAACTGTTGTAGTTGTACCGTTTACAGTAAAATCACCAGTAACAGTTAAGTTAGTATCAATCTGCGCATTGCCCTGTACAGTTAAATCTGAATTAATGTTAGCGTTGCCAATAACTGTAATATCTTGATTAAATTTTTGGAATTCGTCGAATGTCTTTGTTGCTGTAATAGTTTGTGCTGTACCAAGTGTAACAAATTGATCTGTTTGGTCATTTACATTAGCACCATCAAAGTGTATAGCACGGTTGCTATCTAATTTCAAGAACATAGGCAATGATCTTGAAACACCACCGGTTGGCGTAGTTTGTGTTAGTTTTCCAGGATTATTAGCATCCCAATAATAATATACGTTTCCACTGGCATCATCTGGAAGCTCAATATCAATAACATCACCAGCTGGATTAATTCTAAACGCATCTGGAATTGGATTTGCTGTTTCAACAACGATACCACAAGCAACATCTGTTGCTGTCATTAACTTCCAAGCATTAGTGGTGTCATCATATGTAACAATATCACCAACTGCTAGTCCTAGTGCGCTACTGCCTGCTTGTTCAATACTTAATAGTTTGTCTTGACGTAAGTAAGCAAACTTACTAATAATTTCTGTTGCTGTTGATTTAATAAACCCAATAACACTTTCACTGTATTGTGAATAAGGAAATAGTATTGGACGTCCTTCTTTGACTTCAAATACAATACCCTCACTACTAGGTATATAACCTTGTGCGTTGCCACTTGGGTCTTGTTGTTGGTTAGTTCTTAGTTCATCTTCTACTATTATGGTTGCTTGTTCAGCTGCCTGTGCGCCAATACTAACAATTTTAAGTATCTTGCCGCTGCCATTTGTACTTACATAGTCTCCAACATTAAGATCAGTTAAGTTATAAAAGTTTCCTTCTGTGCTATCACTATGTATTTGTGGATTAATTAATGATAGTGATGCGTTATAACGATATTGACGACCATTTACATCAGGACCTAGTATACTAGATAAAGTAAAACGTATTGGTAATAACTTTGCTGGCTTAATTAAACTCATATTAGAATATCACATTTACTTTTGCTGTACTACTTGCGTCGGCTCCTGCCACACTGGCGTTTATATCCAGTATAAACGTGTCTGTTTCATTACCAACTGGTATTGTTGCTTGGAAACCAGCATTTGGAAAACGTAGTTGCCATCCATTAACGGCATCTCGACCCCAATAGCTAATATTTTTAACCATCGATACTGCTGTATGTAAAACTGTTAATTTATTACCAACTATAGTAGTAGTCCAACCGGCTGGTAAATCACTAACTGATTGTAAGTTGCCGTTACCGTCGAATGTTGCTGTAAATTGAAAACTTGTTGCTGTTTCTGCTGTTGCGGTAGCGGCAATAATAACTGTGTTGGCGTCATTAGTTACTGAAATGTTATTACCACCTACAATACTTTTAAACTGTAAGTCTTGTCCAACTTTTTGGGCAAATACTCCATTAGCTAAACCTACGTTACTAGCTGTGTTTACTTCTGCTGTGTTTTTAAATTCAATAGTATCGCCTACTGTAGCCATATCGAAATGTTGTCCAGCACCTGAAATTTGTAACTTACGAAATTCTAAGGTATTACCATTCTTGGTTTTAAATACTTCTTCACCAGTACCTACGTTACTACCGTTTATTGCGACAGCACTTACGTCAACTGTTATATCGTCGCCGTTGTCTGTTAGTGTAACGCCTGCGCCAGCAATAATGGATTTAAAATTAAGTGTACCAGTGGTTAAGTCTTTAAATAATGTCTCTCCAGTACCGACATTAGCGGCACCAGATATGAGTGTTAGCCCAAGACTTGTAAGGCTTTGATTTTCAAACTTTCCCGTAGTAGCGTTATACTGTAGCACGTCTTCATTTGCGACAGTTGTTTGATCTATATCTACTAAAGGAATCAATAATGATCGTAATGTTGAGCTCTGTGCATATATTGGCATTGATCGTTCCTAAACTGTTAATTGTATTATATACTATTTATAGGTTTAGGAGAATCTTATCCACTGTACCATGTAGCGCAACGTCATAAGTTGGGACTGGATCAATATAACTACGATCAACACGGGCTCTAATCCAAAGTAAATTTGAACGGAACGTCCATGCTTCTGTAGTTGTATCTCCTAGATTGTTTACTCCACTTGGAGCGGCTAAAACTGGGTACTGTCTGTAGCTTTGCCCACTGGTTAAGGAAATTGGAAACCAATCAGTATTAGTAGGGTCAGTTGCTAAACTGCCCTCCAAATAAATCCTGCCTACAAAGTTTGTTACTCTTGCCGAGATTGTGTGTAGCCCATCAGTTTGGCCATAATAACCATCTGCTTTGACTTTATCACCAGTGTAGCTTAAAACTGCCTGGCTTGGTAATATATTAATACTTGTTGTACTCATTCTTTTATAATTTCTACTACTTTACCTGCACCCGCTAATTCCTGGATGACTTGCTCAATACTATTTATTGTTTCCTCATCAAGAATTGTATGTGCTTCTTGGTTATCTCGTAGTAGTTCACTTACTTTTACAACAAAGTGTGTTTCATTTAAGTGTGCCATTTTAATACTCCTGTTATAGTAGTATTTATTAGAAACGGGGGTTAACTTGTTTGAATCACAATCTCATCATCAACAATCTCTAGGTGTACTTTAGTAATGTCGTTACCAAATAGTAATGTTTTAGCAAGTGGCTTTTTAATCTTTTCATTAATTAAACGTGCCATTGGTCTTGCTCCCATACTAGGAGTAAATCCATTATCAGTTAACCAATCAAGAACCTGAATACTATGCGACATTGCCACACCACGTGGTGTTAACATATCACGCAACTCTTTAATAAACTTATTAGTAACTTGTTTCATTAGTTTCTTATCTAGTTTATTAAATTGTACAACTGCGTCTAAGCGGTTACGAAACTCTGGGCTAAAGAAACGTTTAACTGCTTCATTACTTGCTGTTGTATTATCGTTATCACCAAACCCAATTGTATTACGTTCAGCATCTCTAGCACCTAAGTTACTGGTTAAGATAACAATAGCATTACGTGCGCTAACACTTTTGCCTTCACTATTTGTAATCATACCATTGTCCATAAGTTGTAGCAATACATTACTTACATCTGGGTGTGCTTTTTCAATCTCATCTAGCAACAAGATACAGTTTGGATTTTCTTCTAGTTTGTTTACCAGCAACCCACTGCCTTGTCCACCTTCGCCATAACCTACGTATCCTGGAGGCGCACCAATTAGTTTAGCGACTGTATGACGCTCTTGGTATTCACTCATATCAAAACGCACAAGTGGCATGCTCATAGCATCACTAAGTTGTTTTGCTGTTTCTGTTTTACCTACACCTGTTGGTCCTGTAAACAAGTAACTGCCAACTGGTTTGTTTGGATCTTTAAGTCCTGCTTTAGCAATATAGATACTATCTGCTAGTCGTGTAATGGCTTCGTCTTGTCCAAATACTTTTGATGTAACAATACGTTCAATATCAACTGGCTTTTCAGTTTTGTACTCACTGTCTTTTGTTAGCACTAACTGGTCAACTGGAATGCGTGTTAGTTTAGCAACCTCATAACGGATATCATCAAGCTCTAGTACACTCTTACGATCTTCTACTGGTAGTAATGCTTGTCTTGCCGCCGCCGCATCTAGAGCATCAAATGCTTTATCTGGTAATTGACGGTTGTGCCAGTATTGGTGTGTTAAGTCAACAGCACCATCTAGTGCTTTTTGGTCGTATGCTAGTTCATGATATAATTCGTATGCTGGAATAGCCGCACGTACAATACGTTTAGCATCGCCCACTGTGGGCTCTGGTACGTCTACTTTATAAAAGCGGCGATTAAGTGCTTTGTCTTTTTCAAAAGTTTCACGATACTCGTCATATGTTGTACTACCAATACACCGTAGTTTGCCTTTTTGTAATGCTGGTTTTAGTAAGTTAGCAACATCCATTGCTCCTTGTCCAGCACTGCCTGCTCCCATAATCATATGAATCTCATCAATAAACAAAATAGCATCGTCACGGCGCTCTAGTACATCCAAGACTTCTTTAAGTCGTTCCTCAAAGTCACCTCTAAACTTAGTACCTGCTAGTAGTGAACCAATATCCAAACTATAGATAGTATTGTCTTTAATAACATCCGGAACACGATCTTCATTAATTAGATGTGCTAGTCCTTCAGCAATAGCAGTTTTACCAACACCACTTTCGCCTACTAGGATAACGTTGTTCTTTTTACGTCTAGCAATAGTTTGTACAAGTTGCTCAAGCTCTGCTTCTCGACCAATCATTGGATCAATTTCACCATTATTGGCTAACATATTTAGATTGTCACAAAACTTTTCTAGTATACGTTCTTGCTTTAATGGTTTATCACGAGTATTAGCTTCTGCTTCTTCAGTTGCTTCATTAGTTAGATATGAGATTAAGTCTTCTCTAGTAATGTCAAGTTGATTTAGCAATACAACAGATGGCGATTGCTCTTCTGTTAAGATACTAATAAGCAAGTCACGTGGGTCAAGTTTCTGTCTACCATTAAACATTGCTTGTGTAAACGCACGATTAAACACACGCTCTAGCATAACTGTCTTTTGTGGTTGAAACTCTTCCTTGTCAATACTATCAACTTCAGTTTCTAGATAAGTGATAACTAGATCTCTAGTTACCTTTGGATCTTTGTCAATATCATAGAAAATATCCTGTACTTCTTCTGTTTCCAGCAATATAGCTAGTAGATGTTCTAGTGTAACATATTCATGTTTGTACCCTCGAGTCAATTGGAATAGTCGTTCTACTAGTGCTTCTATTTTTGGGTCGTTTTGTGACATTTATAATCCTTTTATCTTCATTAATATTAATATAGTATATCTTACGTCAGATGTCAACAGCTAGATTACATCTTTTAGTAATTTATTTAAATCTTGTTCAGTTAGTTTTGGAATATCTACCAGTATCTCTACATACAAATTTCCATTTGAATTTCCACGACGTGGCAGTCCACACTCTGGTATTCGCAATCGTGTTTTAGATTGTGTACCTGGATTAATCTTTAGTTTTATACTTCGGTTATCAAGTGTTGTAATGATCTTTTCTGTTCCTAACATCGCTTCTCTTATACTAATATTTAACTGTTTTGTTAAATTAAACTCTTCTACGACAAATACTGGATGTCTTTTTAAACGATAACGTACAATTAGATTTCCTGGAATACCTGGTTGTGATATTTGTCCAAATCCAGTATACTTTACTTCAACACCATCATATATACCAGCAGGTATAGTTATAGTTAAGTTGCGAACTTCATTGTTGTGTTTTACTTCAATATCTTTTGGAGTATTACTGATTAGTTCTTCTAGTGTTACATGGTATGTAATATGTATGTCTTGATTACGTGGTTGTCGCTGTGTAAAATTAAAGTGTTGTTTAAACAGATCTTCAAATCCACGCATATCAGTTTGGTTATGAAAACCTTGAGATTGCTCTTGTTGTGGGGGATTTTTAATATTATCGTAAGCCTCGTTAATAGTCTTAAACTTTTCTTCATCGCCGCCACGGTCAGGGTGATGCTGTTTAGCTAATTTACGATATGCTTGTTTGATTTCATCTTCGGACGCAGTTTGACTAACACCCAAGACACTATAAGGATTAGTCATCTACTGTTTGATTATGTTCCGCTATTGCTGCGTCTGACTCTTTGTAATAGCCTTCATATGCTGCAATAATTGCTTGCTGTTGTTGTACTAGAGCACGAATGTCACTAAAGTTTAATCCAAGATTAGCATAGCCATCACCAGTAAGACCGTAGATAGCAAATGGCTTTCCACTCTGTGCTAGTGTAGCTATTACTGAATCCAAATTATCTTCGTTAATAACGACCCAGTTGACTTCTTTTAAATTGAGTTCATCAACTGCTGGCAATGTTAGCTCAGGTCGTTGGATTGGTTTTGCGCTTATCTCAATCGTTTGTTGGGGCTGAGAACACGCTGTTAGGAGTATGACCAGGCCAAAGCCAAGGACACTCTTTGTTAAAACTGATTTCATTTTCTGCATTCTTTTCTTTTTCGGTTAGTGGGCTTCCACTCAAGATTTCAAAACATCTTCCTGCGTTTTCAGTCCCACGGTTAACAGCACGTTCAATACCTTCAGGATTAGCAAGTGCTGCTGCTGTTAGGTCTATCTTTTCTAACTTGTTTGCTAGCTCTTGATTCTGTCTACGTATTTGTGTATATGCTTCATTTATTTGAGACAACTCTGTATTGACTCTAGCATAATCTGCTTGTAAACTTTCCAGTGCCTGTTCATTAGTTTGTACTGCTATTTCTAGTTTGGCGTTATTCTCTTGTAGTACGGCCATGCGAGCTTGAGTATCAGTATAATACCAATACCCTATACCGCCCATTACAGCGATAACAATTAATAACAATCCTGCTAGTCTCATTACTTATACCTATTCCAGTTACAGTCCGGCGAGGCTACGAACTCTTTCAAGTGACTCATCAATTTCTGGTGCTGGAGGATACTTTAGTACATATTTTTCTGAATTATTAACCACTGTACTAGATAAGTTATCTTCTGTTAAATCAATTGCGCTATCACCTTTGTAGTAATTATATTTCCACTCTGTAATACCAGTTACTTGACTAGCAACTTTAACAATATTCATAATTTTTTCATATAGTCCTGAGTCACGATTAAATTCAACAAACACCATTGTGTTTCCTTGACCGTTTGGACCTTCACTAACGTCTACATCTAGATGTTCAGTTACGTCAGTTTCAATTAAGTTACTTAGATCTCTTGCTGGTTGCTCAAATTTAACTTCAAACGCAACAACAACTGTTTCATTTGATTCGCCAATCTTGGGAGTATACTGGTCAATACTAATTGTTGGAGTTACTAAGTTCTCCATTTCACCATATTTTACTGTCATTCTAAACCACCTGTTAAATCTTCTTTATTAGGAGCAATGTCATTATCGTAATCAGTGTCATAAGCACTATCAACATCGCTCATATCAATATCAACACCGTTAATTGTAACTTTACTACTATCAAACTCACTAACAAAGTCACGTGGCATTTCAATTGTCACTAACCATACTGGTGTAGTTTTTTTCTTTGGCTTACGTTTACCTGTGTCAGTATCTATTTCGCCAAGATCATCTGGTGATGTAATTTTAACTGGTTCAATAAGTTCATCCTTTTTGTAATAAACTTTTGCTCCGTGTTTGATTAATCTTAATGCCGCATCAGGGTCAGGCATTAAGTTTTTTGGATACATTAGTGTTACTGTAATCCAATATCTACTTACGTCTGGTCCTGCTATTACTTCACCATATTCCCAGTTCTTATAACTGTACATATGTAAATTATCCAAAACTTCCTCGAATTCAATCAACACATTTAAGCTGTTAGTTGAATCTATAATACCATCTAGGGTATTCTTTAATTGTTCAATATCTGTACTCATCTTAGTATTATTTATGCTCCTTTAATAAATACTCTTGTGGACACATTGGGCTCAGCTTTAACCAATGGAGCACTACATGTCAAGAAGAGCGAGAAAACAAAATAGCAAGGCAAATTTTAACAATATGGTTGTAGAACTACAGACATATCGCAAAAAGAAGATAACTATTTTACCACGTAATGTAAATCAGGAAGATTACATTGCGATATTAGACGACACCCAAACACCAATAGCATTTGCAACTGGTCCTGCTGGAACAGGTAAAACCATGCTGGCTGTCCAAATGGGCATTCAGAAGTTTGAGTCGGGTGAGATTAGTAAAATAGTAATCACACGTCCTGCTGTAAGCGTTGACGAACAACACGGGTTCCTACCCGGCAGTCTTAAAGATAAGATGGCACCCTGGACACGACCAATATTCGACGTATTAGAAGAACATTGGGATCCAAAGCAAGTGGAAAAGATGATCGAGAACAAAGAGATCGAGATCGCCCCACTAGCTTATATGCGTGGTAGAACATTCAAACAGTGCTGGATTGTAGCAGACGAAATGCAAAATGCTACACCAGAACAAATGAAAATGTTACTAACACGTATTGGTACTGGTTCTAAAATCGTTGTTACAGGAGACTTAGCACAACATGATAGAGGATATGATAATAATGGTCTAAAAGACTTTACAACCAAACTAACCGACAAACATAATACAATCAAATGCGTACATTTTACAAAACAAGATGTTGAAAGACATCCTGCTGTCATAGATGTACTAAACATTTATGGCGAATAATTAAGATTTAACAATAGTATTATACACCTGAGCCCATGTGTCTACTTTCTTAACACCGTCATAATCGAACCAAGCATTGTGTTCGTGTCGTATCAACAAACTCTTTAAGCCAAGGTCTGCACCTAATTTGGCATTCTCAGGCTTGTCTTCAATCCAAAACAGTCCACTATCTTTATAAGGTAGTAGAGCTTCGTCTTTATCTGCTCCAGTATCTAGACATGTAACAAAGTCGAATACATCACCAAACAAGTTAACCAAGTTCTGTGTACGAAGTTCCTTAGCATAAGGATCTAAGCTCAAACTAGTAATCGCTCCAAAACGATAACCTGCTTTAACAAGTTGCTCAACACCATATTGTACATCACGTAATGGCTTTAAGCAACACATCCAAGCACTATTGTTAAACTCTGAGATCAATGCTTTGATATGGTTACGCTTTTGCCCATACACAACGTGCATGTCATACGTAGCAATACTATTACGTTGGAAGCCTTTGCTTTCCATCCAATCATGAAACGCAGCCTCCCAGTCAAGCATTACACCATCGATATCTGTTAGTACTATATTCTTATTCATATTATTAATCTTTCTTCTTAATTTACTCTTATACTATACAGTAAGACGTCTTGGTTGTCAAGTGCTAATTTTAGGAAAAAGCATATTATTACAAAAAAGTTCTACATCTTCTTCTGGCAATCCAAGTGACTTCATTACATTAGCAGTGTGTGGATTTAGCTTCTGATTATCACAATAATAGTTTTGTGCCTTAATTACCGCTGGGTCTTGATCGCCTGCTGTATATTTGCCAACCTCGCTTAAATACGCTGTTAAATTATCTGTAGCAATACGAATAATTTCATCTACTTCAGCTTCATCAGTAACGTTACCAGCGGCAAGCATTTTACCTGTAAAGATATTACGAGCCCACTCAGGCAGTTCACGTTGCTTTTTGGGTACAAAGTGATCAACACTGTCAAAATACCCTTGTATCATATCATGCTCTCGATTACTACTAGGAGAGAAATCATGGAACGCTCCAGTTATCTTACGTTTACCAGCAATAACATCAAAGCCATATATAGGAGCATCGTTGTTTAGGACTGGAAATATACATACGTGCATCATCCAAAGTCCTCGACTCTCTCTAGCATCTACAACGTCAATATGGGCTCTACGAATATTATCGTTAGCCCATACACGGTTTACCCAGCCGTCTCTATTAAAATAGTCTAGCCCTGGTTCATTATCTTCATGGCAGTGTGCATCGAGGACGTCCACTATCTGTTTCTGGCACTGAGCCAGTTTGTCCCATATCATTACGTTTCTCCTGTTCTTTTTCCATTGTTTTCTTACACTGAATAATAACTTTCTTTTCAATGCTAGTAAAATCATTCCAACGTTTAGCAAAGACAGTAGTACCAAATGTTTCTAGTTCATCTGATATACGGCTTAGCATATTTGCTAGCTCAAGATTTTCTGTTGTTCTATAAGACAAATCGCTCATGTAACGTCCAACTGCTGCTGCATCAATCATATTCTTACTTCCACTTCTTTGTATGTTTTATTAAAACGGTTAACTGTACCACATAGTGCGTGGTGATTATCTTTATCAATGGCATAAACCATTGCGGCTCTAACTTTATTTTCATCTGATACAATATTTGTACCATATTCAATTGCTTCACTAATAGTATCAAAGCTCTTGCCAATACGACTGTTTGTTACTGGCTGAAATAATACTACATTATAGTGATGTGGATTGTCTCGGATACTCTTTTCAAAAACATCCATGTCATTAACACGTTTAGTCATTATGATGTTGCCATTTCAAAACGTGCTTCTGACTCAGCTTCTTCACGCATTTCAGCAATTATAACGTTTACAATTTCATCAAATGCGGCGTAAAAAGCCTTTGTACCGTTAAACAATTTATTACACTCATCAAACGCATCTGCGTCAACAAAACTCCAGTTAATGCTACCATCAGCGTTCCAGTTATCTGAATCGAAAGTTGCAGTGTTAATTGATTCTTGTAATGTTGCGTAATTTGACATATTGTAATCTTTCTGTTTAACTAACTTATATACATGTTCTAGCAGTTCTAGACCAAGATGTCAACAGAAAACAGAACAAATGTTTTCAATGAAAACAACAGGTTATAAAATAATTTAAATTAATTTAAATTAAAGTCCTAAAATACGCTCGGGTTTCTCTTGTAAGCCTTTATGTGGATTACGAGTTAGGTACTCACTAACTTGTTCAAAGTAAAAAGCACAATCTTCTTCGCCATTTGAATCTAGTGTTCGTGCACTTTCCTTAAAAAAGTTAACTAATTCTCGGTAACCGATACGTCCATCATTCATTGTCATTGATTAGGGTACTCCATGTTTTAAGTTTTTCACGTTTAACTTGACTGCGTTGATAAATTTCATCCTCACTTACCAATCCATGATCAATTAACAAATCAATCATACAGTAAACATCGCCTACTTCTTCAAGTAGTTTTTGTTTCCATTTTTCTTCAACCTGATCAATATTCTCGTAACGCCTCAAATACTTCATGCATACTTGGGTTAACTCTCCGCACTCTTCGGCGGTTATTGCCATCAGTTGTTGTAGTGTGTTGATTGGTGTTTCCGTCTGTTTCAAAGTTCTCTTCCTCGATCATTTGAAATGCTCTCTCGAACATTGGGTGATTATAGTTTTGTAGAATCTCGCTAATTTTAACGCCGTCGATATCCTGGATTTTCATTATTGATGCTGCTTTCAAGTTTGTTGATAATTTTATGTTCACGTCTATTTTTTATGAGGTTTTCTTCCTCTGTACTATATGTACTACAACGTTCTAGTTTATCTTCTAGATACCATAATAGTTCATATAAATCTTTTTTACATCTCCACGTTACAAAACCATCCATACGTGGATCTGATTCGGCCCATGCGATTTTATCTACATGAGCCTTTACTTCATCTATGGACCAATCAATGATCATACATCAGACATTTTATTAATAATATCACGTTCACGACGAGCTTCATCTTTTACTTTAGATTTAGCACTGCTGATTGCTATACTAATACCAATATAAGCAAACCAAATAATCAGTGTGCCGTAGATAATAAACTCAGGATTTGAACTATATGTGTTCACAGCATCTACTGCTAGTGTGATTGTGCTAATAAACAGCATAAATCCTAGTACATAGCTGAACGCATATACATAAATGCGAGTATTATCTGATAGATTACGAATTAAATTTAGCATGGGAGGTTCCTTTACATTTCAATTTGATAACCAGGTGCGTTCCGTTCGAACTCATCTAGCTCTGCTTGCTTACGTACAAGCATACTGCGAAGTGATTGGCGAGCCATTCTCTTCTCGTCTGATGCGCCTTCCTCCCAGGCGATAAGAACATTTTGGATTGTTTCAATATCAAAAACTACATCAGTCATTTTATTTTCCTTTTATTAATTATTAACAGTTACTGACACAACTTTGTATCCAGAATATTGATTCTCAAGAAGTGCTCGAGAATTATAATCATTCTGTTCTATATAAATCTTAGTCTCTAATGGACCAGCTTGATTAAAGTCAGTTTTTACAAGCGTTGCTACATAGTTAGACATTTTATTTTCCTTTTAATTAAATTAATATTAACAGCATAACATGAGTATACTATGCTGTCAACTATTTTTCAGTTCAAGTAATGTGGACCAGTCCAAGCAACACTGAATGAATCAGCAAAAATGTTACCACGTGCTTTGTTACGAGCAGGTGTATTGTAACCAGCAGCTTTCAAAATATCACCTTTTTGGAACAGTTTATCATTATCAGTTTTAACAATAAAGCCCCAAACACCATTGTCACGGACAAGTTTAATATATTTGCTGCCTTCTTTGATCTCAAAACTATTTTCAAAGTTAGCAAGTGTTTTACCAAAGTAACTATCTGGATCTGGCATACCACGTCCACTAGACATTACGAACTTAGTGTAATCTTCTTTAGCTTTTTGGATTAGTTTTTGAATTTCATTTTGCATCTTGGTTCTCACTCCGTATTTGCTTAACTTATACATATACTATACAGTAAGACGTCTTGGTTGTCAAGCCCTAATTTACTTTTTTTTCGGTTTTTTTCTTAATTTTCCGTCTTTAGTAAAGTAAGTTTCTCTGAGACTATTAAGACCACCTTCTACACGACTTGGATACTTGCCCAAGAATGTGCCTGCTTCTAAGTCGCCCTTTGTAATGTGTTCTTTGTGGAAGTGTTCGATATCATCCCAACAAGCTAACATTGTTTTGCCCATATCGTCAAAGAACCCATCGCTAAAGATAGCATCGTCTTGTTGATAGTAAGCATATGATGCCATGAGATACCAGGGCACCATCATGTTTATATTATCAGCAAATATTTCTGCGGCACTATCATCTAACATGTTTCCCATACAACCTTTATATAGTGAGCATCTAAAACGTCACGATACTCTATTGCGTCACATATGTCATTAAAGACTTTGCGAACTATTCTATCAGGAAAGAATCCAGTAATTATGTATTTTTTCATTTTACTAACCAGTACTATTTTTGTGATCTAGTATATTCCATTTAGGTGTCCAGCCTAAGTTGAGTAATGCGTCTATATTAGCAACAGTGTGAACACACTCTCCCACAGGATTAATATCTCGCCATTCTCCGTTAAAATCAAATACATTAGCTACTTGTTCTACTGGAGTAGAATGCCCTGTTCCTATATCATACACACGGTTACTTAATATTGCTGTGGCAAAATTAGAAATTAATACTTGGATTGCTGAAACTATATCATCAACGTGAATAAAGTCTCTACTATGGTTTTTATTAATGTATTTAATTCGATTATTTTTAAGTTTCATAAACAACATATCATCTCTTCCTGGCCATATATTATAGAACCGCATACCGATAGCAGGATAATTTTCACATTGTATTTCATTTATTTTTTTAGTAGCAGCATACGGATTAACCCACCACTCGTGAACATTAGACGAAGAAGCATAAAGTATATTAGCACCATCTAGTTCTGAAAACTTCAACATATTACGAGTGCCATTTACATTAACGTCATTAAATAATTCAGGTTCCTTTAACGAAGTATGTACACTAACAAGTGCCGCTAAATGAATAATAAAATTAATCGGAGTTTCTACGTCGTAGATGCTAATCCAGTCATCCCAATTACGAATGTCTTTATCATTGCCAAACTCTATAACATCATACTTGCTTTTTAGATGCTTTACAAGCCTCTTTCCAATCATTCCATCTGACCCAGTTACAAGTATTCTCATGTTAACATTTTATTCCAATATCTGATAACATTTTACGAGCATCGCTAACGTCTTCTTCAGCAGGCATTGTTATCATTTCATCAAGTATCATTTCCTGAAGTGTGACTGCCATAAAAAAATCTTCTTTGCTGAGTGTGTTCATCCATTCCAACACATCATCAGTGGTATCACAAGTCCAAAGTTTATCTAGCATCTGGACTTGCTTATCATTTAATCCGTCGATTTGGATTTTCATGATCCCATCCAAAGTTCATATGATCCATCTTCACGAACTTCACAATCTTCAATGAAGACATGCCAATCACCAAGTTGTTTTGCTTGTTGGTAACAAGACTCAGCAGCACGCCATATATCACGAACACTGCCACTTGCGGCAAATGCGCTCACTTCAATTTCTTTAGCAGTGTTGTTTTGTAGTTCTTCAACAGTTGATGCTTGATCATAAAATCTATAGCAAATACGCTTAACACCCTCGTTGAAAATGTTTTGGTCAATATCTGAAAACTCCCACATGGACCATACAGTCTCATATCCTAGTTCAGTTTGCATGTCGTTCCAATACTCCATTGATAGTGTATCAGCATCTACATCTGTAAATACAACATCTTCCATTGCGATTGTTTCTGCGCTTACATCTTCAAATTTTACAGTTTGATCAAACATATTAGTACCTCGTTTTGCTTAACTTATACATATACTATAGCACCAATACGTCTTGGTGTCAAGCCCTAAAAGGTATTTTTTTAGATTATTTTAATTATACTGCTTTAAATAGTTTAACACACAAGTAAATGAAATCAAAGTTGTGATGTTTAACGCCTGTTGGTTTTTCATGATGAAGTTCATGAGTCTCATCACCAAATAAAACTGGCCAAAGCCACCATCTGTCTTTAGCTGTCGGCGCATCATCATTTGGATGTACCATTACAAGTAAGACATACCTAACCCAAAAAGCAAACGCAAAAACTGGTGCCGCGATTGGCATAGTAACCCAAGCTACTTTAAAGTAATTATTATGGAACCACTTAGCATATGGTGATTTATATCTTGCTTTAAAAAACTTTTTATTAGTAGATAAACAGTACTTGCCTAAAAACATATTCCATTTGCCAATAAATCTAGGCTCATGCGGGTCTAATTCAGTGCCAGAATGTTTATGATGCTCGACATGAATTGCTCCAAAAACAAGAGCAGACCCCCAGCCACACATATTAAATAATATATGACCTAACAGATGTCCTCGTTTAGATAATTCAATAAATGTTTTATCAGCATTGTGTGTAAAAATTCTATGTGCAAATGCTCCGTGTCCAGCATGAAAGATAAACATTGCGTAAGGAATTAAAAGCAATGCCCACCAACCTAGAAGGTAAACATAAACACCAGTTAGTAAGTGTCCAACAATAAAGAGTCTATTTAATTTCTTTGTCAAAATAACACTCCTCTTCATTACACCAAATACAATACTGTAAAGTGTCTGCGCTAGGTACAGTTTGGTATCTCTCATCTTTAGTATACCATTTGACACCAGTTAGTTCTTCAAATCTTCCTAGTCGAGATAAGTTTGATCTTACTTTACTTCTGCGATCAGATGTAAGAACAAATCTATCAAATCCTAATTCTTTACCTTTATTGTAATGTGCAATAAAGGTAGGTTCACCAAAATCTCCAAGATAACCAGGTGTAATGCCATTATCAGTATGAACCTCAGTATAAGATCTTCGACAGAATCCAATTACGCCAGGATCAACCCAATATGGATTTTGTTGCAGTGTTGACACCCAAACAGGAATATCATCAATATAACCTACAGTATACAGATAGACATTTTTATGGAAGTTTTGATACTCCCAATTATAGCCATAATCTCGTTCTGCTAGTTTTCTGATCCATTCAACATCGTCAAAAATTGCTGTGTCGTGTCTAAATTGTATGTCAAGTTTTTGCATTTATTCTTTTCTCTTAGCATTAATTTATAGTTACTTTTAAAATAAGGATTACTAACCATATTTCTTGGGTGTTGCATATGATAACAGTTTCCTTCTACTCTATCTATACTTAGTCCATAATTAATTGCTCGATAATACCTTTCTAAATCTTCCCAACCATAGCCAATAAATTGTTCGTTTTCTCCACCAAATTTCAAAAACTTTTTCCTATTAAATATTACCATACAACCATAATAATATCCAACTGGCCAGTCGTTAGTTGGTTCACGTCCATCTCTATGTATATTTATAATATTATTATATGGGTAGACAACATCAGCACCACTGTCCAATTTGTCCAGTGATGCAGACATTTGTTCATGAGGTATAATAGCATCTATATCCGCAAGAGCTATATATTTAGATGTTGATTCTTTTGCAGCTTTGTTGTATGCTTTACATCGTTCATCATAGTCTTGGATAATATTTACTTTATAGTTTTCGTAGTGTTTTATAAAGTCTTTCTTATTTTTCTCTCGTTCTTCAAAGTCAACTTTATAAGGTACTAATAATTCCATATGAGATAGCCTTTTCAATAAGTTATAAAATATTTTGATTACTTGGTGTAATATTATCACCGTATTCTATTGTTTTGATATTGTGACAGTTACTACACAGTGTTACCAAATTATC
>TARA_R110002167_G_scaffold58768_8_pt1 | contig 24960 bp, 32 predicted proteins | sample TARA_R110002167 | Tara Oceans TARA_R110002167 (sample SAMEA4398238) | marine metagenome | biome: Polar Biome; feature: [MES] marine water layer (ENVO:01000295) within the mesopelagic zone...; material: water (ENVO:00002006), including particulate matter (ENVO:01000060) such as......
ACTTGCCGCTTCTGGTATGTTGGATTATGCTCCAGCATTGTCAACAAGCTTAAATGTTGATGACACAGGTAACACTTTCGCTGGTGTGTTGAATGGTCGTATTCGGGTATATATTGACCCATATGCAACTGCCGACTACATCAACGTAGGCTATAAAGGTTCTAACCCATATGACGCTGGCGTATTCTATTGCCCATATGTACCTTTAACAATGGTTCGTGCCGTAGGTGAGAACGACTTCCAGCCACGTATCGGGTTCAAAACTCGTTATGGCATGGCGTCTAACCCATTCGTAGGTGCCGCACCCGCTGATGGTCTTGCGACTGCACGTACTAACCAGTACTACAGAATCTTCCGTGTAGACAACATTCTCACATAGATTAGAATATAAAAAAGGGGGGGATTAAACCCCCCCGCACTTAGCGCACTGTCTGTCTTGATGGTGCGCTTTTTTTATGCGGCCTGTTTCATTAACCATTTGGTAGTCAGGTAGTCATACCACTCAGGGTTATTATCCTTCAGAACATTAACAGGCGCAGAACTTAGAGAGTTTCCAGTAGTAGCAACCGCAAATTCTTCAACAGTAAACGACTCACAAAGTTCTTTCATAAACTGTGCTTTGGTGATAGGCGCACCCCTATGTTTGAAACGTGCAATAAAAAGATCAACACCACGTCCAACCATAGTGGGATGTACGTTAGGACCATCAGGATATACTGGTCTGTCCTCATAATCACCTTTATACATTAAGTAACCACCGTGATAGTTAAACTTAGATTTATCAAATTGTGTCATGATGTTATCCTTTCAAGAATTCCCATAATATAACCTAACCCGTATTGTATTTTTTTAGGAAGGTATTGAATTAACTTAGACATGATTCGCCTTTTCTATTGCTTACATACTATTATTAACATATAAAAGAGCCTGTGTCAAGGGTATAAATACAGTTATACAGAGTTTTTTAGGAACAACTTATGCCTACATTAAATCCAACATTAGCGGTAGATACCACAACATCAGCTTCAGCGTTGAATAATGTTAACTACTTGCAACCAAATGCTTTTAAACTTACCATTGACCACACGCATTTTCAGAACCTAGAGTTCTTTTGTCAGACTGTTATGCATCCAGCATTGTCATCCAATCCAATAGAAGTCCCATATAAGAGAATCTCTTCTATACCTTTTGCTGGAGATAAGTTGACATTTGGCGAATTAACTGCTATGATAATAGTTGACGAAAATCTTAATGCTTATACAGAGATGTATAAATGGTTGGAGAGAACTATAGAACTACAAGATAACACACCTTTGTATAGGACAGCCTCTAAGCCACCTACATATGCTGATATTACTTTGAGCATTCTAAGTAGTAATAATAACAAGGTTAGACAGATCAGATACATTGATTGTATTCCAACAAGTCTTGGTGACATGACATTGGAATCTACATCAGGTGACGTATCTTTCATAACATTCCCAGCATCATTTAGATTTTCTTATTTTGAACTGAAGTAACAAACGAAAGTATATTATGAAAACATTAGAAGAAGTCATTGCGGCTTGGCAAGAAGATTGTCAAATCCCTAGAAATGATTTAGCAGAGACCTCTCGCTCAACTCCAAAGCATCATGCCAAGTATCTTGAAGTCTTGGCAAACGCTAAGTTGCGTCTTAAGAAGACAGAGATGGATCAAAAGATTTTACTTAAGAACAAGTGGCTATACTATAATGGTAAGATGGACCAAGAAGAAATAGAAGCCCGTGGTTGGGACTATGATCCTCTCAATGGTCTTAAGATCCTTAAGGGTGATATGAACTATTACTACGACTCTGATATTGAGATCCAAGAGTCTGAGATGAAAATAGAGTACTTAAAGACCCTTATAAATACAACTACAGACATAGTAGATGCTCTTAAGTGGCGGCATCAAACTATTGGTAATATTATAAAATGGAAAGTCTTTGAAGCGGGTGGATAATGTTTAATCATGTAGATCACGGTATTAGTTTACCAAAAATGACTAGGAAGACAAGTAAGGGTGGGCGTAAGTATTTCACTCCAGAAGGCAATGCGTATCCTTCTATAACAACAGTTCTTAGTATCCTCAGTAAAGATAGTATCATAGCATGGCGCAAGAGAGTTGGTGCTGAAGAAGCCAATAAGATCTCTCTTCAAGCGGCTACCAGAGGAACTTCTGTCCACAAATTAGCAGAAGATTATCTGGACAATGTAGATGATTGGGATAAGGATGCTATGCCCAATAACCTATTCACCTTTAGTCATCTCAAAGATATAATGGATGACAGAGTAGACAACGTTTGGTTTCAAGAAGAATACCTTTACAGTGACAAACTTAAGTGTGCTGGACAAGTAGATTGTATTGCTGAATACAACGGCGAACTATCTGTAATAGATTTCAAAACATCTCGTAAGCCTAAGAAGATAGAGTGGGTCACTAACTACTTTATCCAAGCATCTTTCTATGCGGCGGCTTTCTATGAGCGAACAGGTGTTGCTATCAAGCAGGGTGTTATTATGATTGCTGTAGATCACGATCACCCACAGATCTTCACTGTTAACACACACGATTACCTAAAAGAGTTCATGAGCGTACGTGAACAGTATAGAGAACTAAAAGAAAATGGCTGACATAACCGTTAAGTTAAAAGACTACAGTATGATGTATGTTGATTGTGAAGGCGGGTTCGCCTATGAACTATCTGATTACTTTTCTTTTTACGTTCCGGGATACAAGTTTATGCCAGCCTATAAGAATAAGATATGGGATGGCAAGATAAAGTTATTCAATCGTATGACAGGCGAATTGAATGCTGGACTTTATATGTATGTAATAAAGTTTTGTCAAGAGCGTGGTTATACTTTAGATACAGAAGAAACTAAGTATGGTTTCCCTCTGGTTAAAGATAAGATCACTGATTTAAATCATTACCTCGAAAATGATAACCTACCCTTTATGCCCAGAGAATACCAGTATGATGCCGTTCTAAAGGCTTTAGAGCGCAGTAGAGGCATACTTTTGTCACCAACAGGTTCTGGTAAGTCTTTTATAATATACATCCTAGCAAAGTATTGGTTATATCATTTGTCTAATGGGTTATCATATCCAAAGGGTGGAAGAGTTCTTATCATCGTTCCAACAACATCTTTAGTAGAACAAATGCATCAAGACTTTGTAGACTATGGTATGTCTGAAGATGGTATGCACAGAATATACTCAGGGAAAGATAAGAATACTGACAAGGCTATCATAATATCTACTTGGCAGAGCATATATAAATACCCTAAGAAGTGGTTTGAACAGTTTGGCATGGTTGTCGGAGATGAGTGCCACGGGTTTAAATCTAAGTCGCTATCATCTATTATGAATAAAGCGACTGAAGCAAAATATAGATTTGGCACTACTGGAACTCTTGATGGTACACTAACACACAAACTTGTACTAGAAGGTTTATTCGGACCAGTGTATAAGGTTACTACGACTAAAGCATTACAAGACGATAGCACACTTGCTGATTTAACTATAAAGGTGCTTCTATTAAATTATTCAGAAGAAGTGAGGAAAAACTTTGGTAAAAAAACATATCAGGAAGAAATTGATTTCATCATTGGAAACCCTTCTCGCAATAAGCTTATTTCTAATCTGGCTTTATCTTGTGAAGGAAACACTCTTGTATTATACAATCGTGTGGCAGATCATGGAAAACCACTCTTTGAGATGATACGTGACAAGATTGATTCTAATAGAAAAGTATTTTTTGTCAGTGGTGACGTGAAGACTAATGACAGGGAAGCCATAAGGAAGATCGTAGAAAAACAAAAGGATTCGATAATTGTTGCATCATTGGGGACTTTCAGTACTGGTATTAACATTCGCAATCTGCATAATATAATATTTGCTTCACCAAGTAAATCGCAGATAAGAGTGCTACAGAGTATTGGACGTGGACTAAGACAGTCTGATGATGGAAGAACGACTAGGTTATTTGATGTAGCAGATGATCTACATTGGAAGGCTCAAAGAAATTACACACTACTACACTCCGCAGAAAGAGTGAAGATATATGAAAAAGAACAGTTCAAATATAAAATTGTCAAGGTAGATATATAATGAATGAAATAAAACAATTCAAGTTAGTTAGCGGAGATGAGATAATCTGCGAAGTTCTAGAATGGCCTACTGATGATTTCAGTGGACTAGTTGTTCGTAGGGTCTTACAATTAAGAACTACCTTTGATAAAAACGGTAATAGGTATTACACCTTTAGACCTTGGATGGCTTTGCAAGAAGGTGGCGATATGTTCATCTCTTTAGATGGTAATCATCTTGTTGGAGAAGCTAATCCAGATCTTATAATGGTAAAAAATTATAAAGAAGCAGTAGATAATAATGAACTATCAGAAGAAGAACTAATAGAAAAAGTGGGTGAGTATGTTGAAAAACTAAAAGAGATGCGTGATGGTATGGAATTATATCACGATTCAGATAGTCCTAATGTGCTATCATTCCCAAACCCCAGAAACAAAATGCATTGAAGGAAATGACATGAGCATACAAAAACTAAATTTCAAAGAGAGATCTCTCCTATTCGCAAAGCTTGCAAGCATATCTTATAACAAGCCAAGCAAAGTTAAGACTGAAGCAAAGAAGTTAGGCTTTACAACTGTTGAGTTTTATGATAAAGAAGGCGCACAGGCATATAGGTTTGGTAATAAGACTGATTTAGTTGTTGCTTGTCGTGGTACACAACCTACAGAGTTCAATGATATCAGTGCTGATCTAAAAGCAATGCCAGTGATAGCAGAAACTCTTAGTAGAGTTCATAGAGGATTTAAAGCAGAAGTAGATATGCTGTGGCCTAGAGTTATGGCTGACATAATGAGCTTAAAGGGTAAAAGAGAACTTTGGTTCTGTGGTCATTCTTTAGGAGCGGCTATGGCTACTATTATGGCAAGTAGGTGTCATTTCAATGATAAGGTTCCTAACCCTCAAGAACTATACACATACGGATCTCCTCGTGTGGGTTGGAGAAGGTATGTTAAAAGTTTATCTGTAGTCCATCATAGGTGGAAAAATAATAATGATATCGTCACTACAGTTCCTCTACGGTTGATGGGATATATTCACCATGGAACACAACACTATATAAATGCATATGGTAAGTATGTTAGTCTTACCAAGTGGCAAAGAGTTAAAGATAAGTTGAATGGTATGTGGATGGGTTTGAAAAAAGGTAAAGTTGATAACTTTAGTGATCATTCCATGACAGAATATATCAAACACATCAAAGCAATAGACTAGGGTATTCTCTACTCCTCAAAGCCTACTCTTTAATTATATACACCTTTTGGTGATTCGTCAAGTCTTTTTTTACACTTGACGCTGATAAAAATATATGCTATACTCTAATGAATTGAAGGATTTATAATGGCACGAACTAAGCGAAAAAGTATTCATTACGTGAACAACAAAGAGTTCTCTCAGGCTGTTGTAGTATATTGTACTGAACTAGCGGAAGCTAAAAAAACTGAGATTAAGTTACCTATTGTACCTGATTACATAGCTAACTGCTTCCTAAAAATATGCGAAGGATTGTCGCACAAGTCTAACTTCATTCGATATACCTATCGTGAAGAGATGGTTATGGATGCTGTAGAGAACTGTCTTAAAGCCATTGAGAATTATAACATTGAAGCGGCTACTCGCACAGGTAACCCTAATGCGTTTGCTTACTTCACACAGATTTCTTGGTATGCGTTTCTAAGGCGTATAGCCAAGGAAAAGAAACAACAAGATGTTAAGTTAAAGTATATGGCATCTTCTGGTATAGAAGAATATATTATGAGCAATAACGAAACTGGAACTCATGTTGCGGCGGCGTTTGTGAATACGTTAAAAGGACGTATTGATAAAATAAAAGAGAAAGATAATGAATTTAAAATATTTGCTAAAGAAGAAAAGAAGGCTACCAAGCGGCTCAAGAAAAACGTTTCTGTTGATTCCGACTTGAGTAGCTTTTTATGAAGATTGCGATATTAAATGACACTCACTGTGGCATACGTAATAGTAGTGATTTGTTTATTGCCAATGCTGATAAATTCTATACTGATACCTTTTTTCCATATCTTGTGGAAAACAACATTAGTCATATTGTTCACTTGGGCGATTATTACGATAATAGGAAGTATATAAATTTTAAAGCACTTAACTGTAATAGAAAACATTTTCTCCAACCTCTCAGAGAACTTGGAATCACTATGGATATCATCAGGGGAAACCACGACACCTTCTACAAAAACACTGGAGAACTAAACTCTCTGAAGGAACTGCTTGGTCACTACATGAATGAGATCAATATTATCCATGAACCCACTGTGATGGAATACGATGGCTTTAGGTTAGGATTAGTTCCTTGGATTGATGATGAGAATGAAGAGACAACTTTAAAGTTTTTAGAGTCTGCAAAGTGTGATTGGCTTGCTGGTCACTTTGAGATCAATGGCTATGAAATGATGAAGGGCATAAAGTTTGATGGTGGTCTTGATCGTAAGGTCTTCCAGAGATTCGAACAAGTCCTATCAGGACATTTTCATACTAAGTCAGAGCAAGGTAATATCAAGTACCTTGGATCACAAATGGAGTTCTTCTGGAATGATGCTCACGATGATAAGTTCTTTCATGTCTTGGATACGGAGACACGTAATCTTGAGGCTATTCGAAATCCTCATACTATATTCCATCGTATTCGTTATGATGATAGTAAGCATGATTATCTTGACTATAATCTAGATCAGGTCGATAACAAGTTCGTAAAGATCGTTGTTATTAATAAGTCTAATCCATATGAGTTTGACAGGTTTGTTGATAAGGTTCAGTCTTGTAAGATCTTAGAACTAAAGATTGCTGAGAACTTTGACGAATTTATTGGAAAAAATGTCAAAGATGATGATATTTCAGTTGAAGATACTTCAGAATTGTTGTATACTTATGTAGACGCAGTAGACACCGATTTGGATAAAGACCGAATCAAACAAGAAATGTCTGCGCTCATGATAGAGGCACAGTCTTTAGAGATAGCATAAATGATTATATTTAAAACTTTGGCATGGAAGAACTTCCTTAGTACGGGTAATAACTTTACTAAGGTTGATTTTACAGCCCACAAATCTACGTTAGTGATAGGCCATAATGGGGCTGGTAAATCTACAATGCTTGATGCGTTGTCGTTTGCCCTATTCGGCAAGGCTCATCGTAACATATCTAAACCTCAACTAGTCAATTCTATAAACAATAAGGATAGTATGGTTGAAGTAGAGTTTACTGTGCATGGTTCTGATTACCTTATTCGTAGAGGTATAAAGCCTAACATATTTGAGATAATGCATAATGGAGAACTTATAGATCAGTCTTCTCATGCAAAAGACTACCAGAAGATCCTTGAGCAAAACATCTTGAAGCTTAATCATAAAAGCTTTCACCAGATTGTAGTGTTGGGATCGTCTTCATTCATTCCTTTTATGCAACTCTCATCACCTAATCGTAGAGATGTTATTGAGGATCTTCTGGACATTAATGTGTTTTCAAAGATGAATGGTTTACTGAAAACAAAACATAGCACACTAAAGGATCAGATGAAAGATGTTGCTCATCAAAGCACCGTTAATCAGACGCAACTTGAGGCGCAGAAAAAGTATATTAAAGATATCAAATCAATCAACAAAGAACAGAAAGAAGCGAAACTCGAACTCATTGCAGATTGCCAGAATGAGATCAAAACTCTCAACGGAAAGAATACTGAACTAAGTGATAGCATTCAACAGTATCTTCCTTTCGCTGATGAAGAGAAAGCAAAACGTGAAGGTGAAATAAAATCTCTTGAGAAGTATAAGACTAAGTTTGGCACAGAAATAAAGAAGCTTGTGAAAGAAGTACAGTTCTTTGAGACTAATGATATATGTCCTACTTGCACTCAACCTATCACAGAAGATACCAAAAAAGATCATGTGTTTAAAGGTAAGGAAAGAGCCAAAGAACTTCAGACTGCATCTAGTAAGGCTGACGAAGAACTATTATCAGCCCAATCAGCATTAGTATCTGCCGCTCAAATAATAGAAACTTGTAGACAGAAACAGAATGAACTAGCAGTAAACAACCAATCTATATCACAGTTTCAATCTTCTATTGATCGCACTCAAAAAGAGATTGGTAAACTTGATCACAACATAGATATGGATGAAGCGAATGGTGAGCTTACCGCTCTTTCAGACAATCGTGATTCTTTGGTGGAAGAGAAACTAATATTAAACGAGCAATCTAATTATAATATTGTTATAGGTGAAATGCTTAAAGACACTGGTATCAAGACTAAGATTGTGAAAGAGTACTTACCAGTTATTAATATGCTTGTCAACAGGTATTTACAGACACTTGACTTCTTTGTGTCCTTTAACCTAGACGAATCATTTCAAGAAACTATTAGATCTAGACACAGAGATAACTTCTCATATCAATCATTCTCAGAAGGTGAGAAGTCACGTATAGATCTATCATTACTATTTACATGGCGGCACATAGCCAAGATGAAGAATAGTGTTGCTACTAATCTACTCATACTTGATGAGACATTTGATTCTTCTTTAGATCATGAAGGGGTTGACAATCTCATGAAAATCATATATAGTTTAGACAACGATACCAATGTATTTGTTATATCACATAAAGGTGAGATGATGGAGAATAGGTTCGAGAATAAAATAGAAATATACAAAGACAAAAACTTTAGTAAGATTAAGGAAATTTTATAATGGAAATCAGTGCAGAAACAGTGAATGTGCTAAAGAACTTCTCAGGCATTAATGCTAACATAGTCATTAGGCCGGGGAATAAGATAATGACTATATCTGAAGCTAAGAACATCTTAGCGGAAGCACAAGTAAAAGAAACCTTTGATGATGTTGTAGGCATTTACGATCTATCTGAGTTTCTAAATATGCTAGGACTAGTTGATACCCCTAGCGTTAGGTTTGAAGATAACTTTATGAATATCAATGGTCAGTCTGGTAGAGAACTTATTAAGTACTACTATGCTGATACAGAGATGTTGACAAGTCCTACTAAACCAATCGAAATGCCAGAGGCAGATGTTTGGTTTGACTTGGATATGAATACACTCAATGGTCTAAAACGTGCGGCAAGTATCTTTGGGCATGGACAAATGGTTATTGAAGCAGACGATGGTGCTATTAAGTTATCAGTGAATGATCCTGAGAATAGCACTGCTAACACTTATGCAGTAGTAGTAGATGGGGGATACAACAAAGACGTATTTAAATTCGTTATAAATATTAACAATCTTAAGATGGTCTCTGGCGATTACAAGGTTAAAATATCATCAAAACTTATTTCTGAGTTTAGTAACTCAGACGCAACCCTAAAGTATTGGGTTGCATTAGAAAAGTCATCAACTTACGGAGAATAAAAAATGGCTAAAAATGAAGACGAAGTGAAGTTGGCGCATGAATCTCATGCTCCAGTATACGATATGGCAAGTCGAGTATGCCGTTCAACTGTAGCAGTGATTGATACTATGGTCCAACGTGGTGCCGTTAAGGGTGAAGAGTTGTCCACACTAGGTCAACTACGTGATCAGTCAGTGCAACTTATTCAGATGGCTGAGACGTATCAGCAAGATGCGGCGGCAGACTCTGATTAATGTTTGAAGATCTTCTTTATCTTCCTTTAGATATGGAAGCGGCTCCTAGAGATTGTTTATCAAAGTTAAATGATATAAACTTTCAAAACATTATTCGAGATGAATATAGAAACTGTTGGCACGTTCCTTTAATGTGGCGTGTCAACGGTATTTTTACGTGGTCACCAATATCTAAAGAGTTCCCTAGTCTTGTACAATGGGTAGAAGATGTTGTAATTCCCATCGTTGGTAAAAGTAGAATGATGATAATCGCTACTCCTTCTGGAACAGTAAATCCACCTCATATTGATTGTAGTCCAAAAATGTTTCCTACATTACAGCACAAGTTTAGATTTGTGTTACAAGGTAATGTAGATGACTTAGTTTTCATGTCTTCTTCTGGAGATATGTACTTAGAAAAAACTTTAGATAAACCTTTTGTAATGAGTGGAAAATGGCCTCATTACATGATAAACACTCACACAGATACTAAGTTTACCTTTTCATGTGGGGCATCCCATAAGTTTGAAAAATTATCAAATAAAGCTTATAAAGACCTTTTAATTAGTTCTAATATGTTGTATAATGATTACTATGTGAATTGCACTGATGTAAATTTACCTTTAGATTATGAGAAATATTATGAAGAAAAATACAAATGAATAAAGAATTTCTTCCCTTCAATTTAAATTTTGATCGTGCTAAACTTTTAAGACTATGGCATGAAAAATACAAATCAAAGGCAAGAAGTTGGGGTAAAGATTATGATGCTGATACGTTAAAAAGAGTAACCAAAAGCAAATCTTCTGAGGGAGATAGAGATGTCTTCAAAGTGTCTAAAGTAGAGCTTGAAGAATATCCTCAGACATTGATGGACTTGTTTGGTGTAAAAGCTAAACCTAGATTTTTTTTTCTTAAGGCCAATACTGTTTTACCTTATCATGTTGACCCTGATCTTACTTGTGGAATAAACTTTATCTTATCAGGTAAACCCGCTCCAGTTAGTTTTGAGCAGTCTGGTAATACGTATGAATATAAAACAGCGTTACTGAATACCAGTTTACCTCATGGTGTATGGAATGGCAGTGAAGATAGGATACTTTTTAAGTTGTCAATAGTTGACGAACCTTACGAAGTAGTGTATAATAATATTATGGATTTGATGGGGTAGTAAGATGAATGAATTTTTATGGGTAGAAAAGTATCGCCCACAGACTATTGGTGACTGTATACTACCAAAGGAATTAAAGGATACCTTCAAAGCAGTCGTATCTACCAAAGAACTTCCCAATATGCTTTTCACTGGAACGGCTGGACTTGGTAAGACCACTGTAGCCAAAGCCTTATGTAAAGAACTTGGCCTTGACTACATTCTAATCAACGGATCTGAAGAAGGCAACATTGATACCTTACGTGGTAAGATCAAGCAGTTTGCATCTTCTATATCATTACAAGGTGGCTACAAGGTTGTCATTCTAGATGAGGCCGACTATCTGAACCCACAATCAACTCAACCAGCCTTACGTGCTTTTATCGAAGAGTTCAGTAATAACTGTAGGTTTATACTTACTTGTAACTTTAAGAACCGTATCATAGAACCACTTCACTCACGCTGTGGTGTGTATGAGTTTAATACAACCAAGAAAGATCTTGCTCAACTTGCGGCACAGTTTCACAAGAGGTTCTTAAACATACTATCAGAAGAAGGTGTTAAGGTCGATCAGAAGGCTTCTATAGATCTAGTTATGAAACACGCTCCTGATTGGCGTAGAGTTCTCAACGAAGCACAGAGATTATCCATAGGCGGTAGCGGTAACATTAATGCTGTATCAAGTACTAGTGGAAATGATATATCAGGTCTAGTCTCTTCACTTAAAGATAAAAACTTTAAGGCTATGCGCCGTTGGGTTGTAGACAACATGGACATGGATACCAATGCAATCTTTAGGGCATTGTATGATAATGTCAGTGAATATGTCGAGCCTCAAAGTATACCACAACTTATTCTTATTCTCGCAGACTACCAATATAAGGACGCATTCGTTGCTGACCATGAACTAAATATAGTTGCGGCGATGACAGAGATAATGTCTCAAGTGAGGTTTAAATGAAAGAATATAATAATTTAGGATGGGCTACAGATGTTTTATCACAGTCTGCGAGATCATATCTTATAGACTATTTTGAAGAGGATAAAGTATATAAAGAAGAAAACTATAATCTTCGTAAAGTTTGGCAAAACAGCATAGATTACGAAGATCCTATACAAGTAGAAATGGTAGATAGAGTTCAACTTGCCGCAGAGACTACTACGAGAATGGAACTCTTACCTTGTAGAAACGCTTTTCTTTGTGACTACACAGAAGGTTCTTGGGCAAAAGGACATACCGATGATGGGAGCGCATCAGACTGTTCAGTTATTACTATGATAGATTTAAGTCAGGATTTGGTAGGTGGTGAAGCCTACTTTTCAAAGACTAAAGAGAGTTTGGACTATCATAAAATGATCCCCGGTCCACTTGAAAATGGGGATAGTTTGATGTATGGTGGAAATATGTTTCATGGGGTTGAAGAAGTATTCTCAGGAAGAAGGCTTGTTCTAATAACTTGGTTTAAAGAAACATTATGATTACGGTTGAACAATATACTCCAGCACGAAAACAAATGTTGATAGATTTTTGTGAAAGAATTAACATCAGCAGTAATTGGACTTTTGATAGATTGCAGACTGATACTATCACGTATTTCTGCGCCATTTATAAAAATGAAAAAATTATATCTATAAATGGTGTAAGAAAAATAACAGATGATGTATGGGCTGGGTATACTAGACTAGCAACTGATCCTAAATTCTTTAAGCTTATAAGTGTTAATAGAGGCAGAGGTACATTATGCACTACGTATTGTGGTTCTAGTATTCCTTTAAGATATTTGAGTCAACCATCTCTTCAATATTGTTTAGATCAAGGAGCTAAACAACTCATATGCTATTGTAATATTAAAGATGAAGAAGGTGTAGATAATGCCAAAAACAGGAAGCACTATTTTAAGTTAGCTGATGTAGGTTTATTAGATTACGATGGTATAGAAGAAATACATGGAGTAAAACAGGACAAGTTTATTCTTAATCATGAAAAGATATTGTTTCATGTTGAAGAAGGTTGGAGAATAACAAAGTTCGAATTTAAGGAAGTTTGAAATGAAAATAACAGAGATAAAAGGGTGTGGTAGATTTGGTGTCTTCATTGATGATGTAGATTTTTATGACATGAGTGAAGATCAATGGATGGAAATAGGTCAAATCCATCTAGATTCTTTGGTGACCATTATCCGTGACACTGGCCTTGAAAAATATGAATATGTAAAATATATGAACAAGTGGGGTCTCAGTAGAATGACATTCCAATCGGGATTAGCTGAAAGATATCCTAATTGGGATGGTCACTTAGAAACCATTACAGAAGATTGGAATCCTGAGGATGTTGAATCTGTTAAAACTTTTTTAGGTATATCTGAGAAACCTAATCCGATATCTCCTCAATATGAAATCATTAGAGTGCAGGGTGGTAAGGATGATCATGGTAATCCTAAAGGTATGTTTGCAGATGGAGAACTGTTGTGGCACAGTAATGAAAGTGGTAATATAGCTTTCACCCCCGGAGTGGCACTACTAGCATATGAAAACACTACTAAAAGTTGTACTGGATTTTTAACGACAGTGGACTACTACGAATCTGTTTCTGATAGTTTTAGAAGAGAACTAGATCAAATGATTCTAATTCATAACTTTATCCCCGGAAAAATCAACCCCGGTCTGAATGGTGCTCAAGATAACGTTATGTATAAAAATATGGTTCCAGTGGCTGATACAAAAATGCCAATGGTAATTAGAAGTCCCGCTGGACACGCAGGGTTACATTACAGTTTTAATACAGTTACTGGTATTGAAGGGATGAGTGATAAGGAAGCCAAGAAAGTTCTTATGAGAATTAAAAAAGAACTAGAAGTAGAAGAGTATATCTACGATCATTGGTATAAACAAGATGGCGATTTATGTTTGTTCGATAATAGTGTGACACAACATAGAAGGTTAGGAGAAACTGATGGTAGATTGTGTCTAAGATATCAATATGATTTTTCTAACTTGCAGACAGATCCATGGATGCCTTACTTTCAACAGCCGTATATAAACTTATATTGTGATGAGATAGATAGAGTTATGAACCCTAGTCTTCCCAATAGACAAGAATTTAAATTACCTAATAAAAATCATTATAGTATATGATAGGTCAGACTAAACTAGTAGTAGTTCCTCAAGTCGAGAATGATTGTGAGTATGATATTTGGATTGATGGGGAGTATCAAGATAACTATCAATTTATTAAACAGAGTGTTGAATATAATTATAAAGAGATAAAAATCCATGTAAAAAAGGGTGACATAAAAATTAATAGCAATCTTTGTTGGGCGATATATACTACTAAAGATAATAATATGCTACCTTTAAAACAAAGTGATTATTGTGATTGGTTTTATGGAATAGACTGTAAAGTTGACACTTGGTATAGTGGTCCTGTGATATTAAACTTCTATCATTTATTTCTACAAGGTCCAACTTATTTTAATGGTATCAATCCAGTTCTTGATTACAAGGCAACATTATATGGAGATCCTACTAAGAAAAAACACAACACTGAGTTACTTAAAAAAGAATTAGCATTAAAGGGAGATTAGTGTGGAACATGAAATAAGACTTTATACACAACCTCTATGTGGCTATTGTGATATTATAAAAGAAATGCTGGACAAAGCTGGGTATGTGTATTATACTATAGACATAACTAAAGTAGATGGATCTAAACGTTTTCTGAAAGAGCGTAACCATAAGACTGTACCTCAGTTGTATGTCGGTGATACTCACGTTAACAAAAAGGATACTCTTGAGTATAGTATAGAAGAACTATCTAATATTATAAATCAAGCAAGACTTGGTGTAGCATCTACTGATTGGCCTGAGGGTAATGGAGAACAAGAATTTTAATGCCAAAACTTTTTGATTATGTTACAAGCATAAATACTTCTAAGGTAGATCTTATGAAGGACGATAGAGATGCAAATGTCTATAACGCTTTCTATATTAATCGTTCTCTTAGCTATTTTGCTGATACTGTTGGCCTTGCAAATGTGGTAAACCAATACCACCACCTTGACAAAAAACTACAATATCATTTTCTTATAAATATCATCAGGAAGCGGAAACGTTTTTCTAAATGGATGAAAGCCGAAAGTGAAAGTGATATTGATGCGGTTCAAGAATACTATGGTTATAGCAAAGAAAAAGCCAAACAAGTTCTCCCCCTATTATCACCTGATCAAATAATAATAATAATAAAGAAGGTGAGCAAAGGTGGAAGAAAATAACATTGTAAAATGGGTGCCAAGTGATATGCTTGAAGTCACTCTAAATGAGCCAGATGATTTTTTAAAAATAAGAGAAACGCTTACACGTATTGGTGTGGCTTCCCGCAAAGATAAAAAACTATTTCAATCATGTCATATATTACACAAGCAAGGTAGATACTTTATAGTTCACTTCAAAGAACTATTCATGCTTGATGGTAAGAAAGCTAATCTAGAACAGAGCGACTTAGAGCGCAGAAACACAATCGCTACATTGTTAAGTGATTGGGGGTTACTTGATTGGGCAGTAAAGGATGCTGAACATCCTTGTGCTCCTCTACGTCTGATTAAGATTATTCCTTTTAAAGAGAAGAGTGAATGGGAGCTTTGTCCTAAGTATAATATCGGAAACAAACAGCAATGATTCCAGAAGGATTAGAAGAAGCCATAGCCAACAGGAAAGCCCTTCATGGTAAATCAAATATACCAGAGAGTGCTTTTCCTGATTGGAATGATTTAGTACCATACTTTGACGCATCTTTTCTTAACGGTAACAAAAGAGCAAGAGATCCTCGCAAAATATTTTCCGATGTTTCATCCGAAGATTTTTCAATAGTCAGAAAGACTATGGTGACGATTGGAACAATGCTTAATAGAGTTGACATATCTTGCCATTGTTATGCTGGATTTAGTCCTAATGCCATAGCATCTCCACCTCACTGTGATTCAATGCACGTATTGTTTTTGATGATAAAAGGATCTATGCCTTGGAAGATATTTGAGGATGGGTGTGACTATAATGATGAGACACAGACTATGACAAGCAAATCCACATTCTCCAGAAGATTAGTTCAAGGCGATTTTGTATATGTGCCTAAGGGAGTTTATCATTGTGCAATACCTGATAGTTCGAGAGTAGGTTTTTCTTTTGGTTGGGTGTAAGTTTTTAGTTTTACTTGTATAAATAACCTCAATGTGAGTCAGGTAATGAAGGAAAAATAATGACGCAACTAATAGACCCCCAAAAATTTACAGACACAGTTGGCCTTTTAAGGTCATTTTTTTTGTCTAAAGGATTTTTAGAAGTACACACGCAGAATAGATTGAGTATCCTAGCCGCTTGTGAAGACCCATTTAATGTGGCAACGTATAATTATGCAGGGGAAACGTGGCCCCTTCCCCAAACAGGCCAGATGTGGCTAGAACATGAGTTACTCACCAAGCCCTCTTCGCAGGGCTTTTTTTGTGTCTCCACGTCATATAGACAAGAGCCAAACGCAATCCCCGGACGCCATGACATAATCTTCCCAATGTTTGAGTTTGAAATGCCCGGTGACATAAATGATCTTAAGGCAATGGAATATGAGTTATGCGAATACTTAGGTTTCAAAGAGCCTACAGAAAAAACATATCGTGAATGGCAACAGCACTATGGTCTTCATATCAATTCAGAACTTACGGCCCAACATGAACTAGCAATGCAAAATTTCTTTGGACCTACACTAATCACAGACTTCCCAGAGATGACTAGCCCATTCTGGAATATGAGTAGGAATGAAGGTGGAGAGACCAGTAAGAAGATTGATGTTATCTTGGGCGGCATGGAAACAATCGGTAGTGCTGAACGTAGTTGTGACGTAGATATGATGCGAGATACATTCTACAGCATAACCGAAGGTGCGTACTCAAAGTTGTTGTTCGAACTATTTGGTAAAGAGAGAGTAGAGGCAGAACTAGAAGAGTTCTTTAAGTTTGACTTCTTTCCTAGAGTTGGTGGCGGTATCGGTATTACTAGAATGATACCAGCACTTCAAGCTATCGAAACAATATAGTAATAATCTGGGGTGGTGAAACTGGTAAACACGCACGACTGTTTATCGTGTGGCGAAAGCTTTGAAGGTTCGACTCCTTCCCCCAGAGCCAAGTTTTTTTCATAAGGGGTATTGACAAATAGCATAACTAGTGTTATATTATGTATTATAAATAATAGCATGATATTACTAATACCTATTTTAGGTCTATTAATAATATTATAGTATTAGTAGTGCAGATAATCTGGCTACAATATAATCTTGCTTGATCAAAAGGAGATACAAATGACAGGCTTACATCAACTATTCCCACGTTCATCTTTTGTTGGTTTTGACCATCTGTTTAGTGAACTAGAATTTACTGCTAAACACGCTCAAGACCACTACCCACCACATAACGTTATAAAGCATGGAGATGATCAATACCTCATCGAACTTGCTGTGGCTGGGTTTACACAAGATGAGATATCTGTAGAGGTTAAAGATAGAACTTTAACAATCACAGGGGAACACGTCTCTAAAGGTAGAGAATTTATCCATCGTGGCATTTCGACAAAGAAATTTAAACGAACCTTTAGGCTGTCCGAACACGTAAAAGTAAATGGAGCAGATATTCAAGATGGTATTCTGGCAATAGACTTGCAGTATAACATCCCAGAAGAAATGCGTCCTCGTAAAATCAATATTGGTCAAACGAGGAAACAAAATGACACAACTGATACTAAGCAACTACTTACCGAAACTGATGGTAATCACCCCGGTCGGACAACTCTTTAAGGCTGTATTAAGCCCATTGAAGTCACTTCATAGATCGTATCAACGTTCCCGAAAGGCTCACGAAACTATTCGTGAACTGAACAAATTAAGTAACTATGAATTAAAGGATATCGGTCTTTCACGAGGCGATATCTATTCAGTAGCTCACGATCACTTTTCTGATTACTCAGTCAAGATAGTTACTAGTTCTAATTTGAATCTAAAGGGATGGGTCTAATGACAACTTTAGTAGGCAACTATATATTCTCGCCCTTGTCGGGTTTGTGGTCTTCATTAGAACGCTACATTCTGATAATGGGTTACAGAAGAGCGGAAGCGGAACTCGCAAGGATGGGGTATCATACTCAATCCAAGATTTGTACGTTAGAGCTTAAAAAACTATAAAAAATAAAGGGGCAAGGGTGTTGACATTTTTGCCCCTTTAGTATACAATATAAGCTAAGTGTAAGTTTGGAGGATATATGAACTTTTATACTAGCGTGAATCGATACGGCAATTCCATCTTGTATCGTGGCGTAAACAACTATGGAAAACGAATAGAAGCCAAGTACAAGTTTGAGCCAAAGCTCTACCTTCCTTCTAATAAGATAACAGCAAAGCACAAGTCTATAGACGGTGCTCAGTTAGAAGAGATAAAGTTTTCTTCTATGTCTGAAACAAAAGACTTCTTAAAAAGATACAAAGATGTTGATAACCTAGATGTGTATGGTAATCAGAACTTCATACATCAGTTTATCGCTGACAAGTTCCCCACAGAAATAAAGTTTGACAGTAGCAAAGTCGATGTATGTTACATTGATATTGAGGTAGCATCTGATGAAGGCTTCCCGTTTCCTGAGGATGCCGCTCACCCTGTTATCTCTATTGCTCTCAAGTCTAGTCTTAGTAATGTGTATCATGTCTGGGGTTTAGATGAGTATGATGCTGAGAAGGTTTACAGTGATAAACTTATTGTGCAGTATCGACATTGTAAGAGTGAGGTAGAACTACTTGCCAAGTTTGTAGAGTGGTGGGGCAAAAACTGTCCTGATGTAATCACAGGTTGGAACGTGCGACTATTCGACATTCCCTATCTTGTCAATCGTATCAGACGTATTGGATCTGAGGAAGCAGTCAAGCGACTATCTCCATGGGGGCTAGTGTCTCAACGTGAACTTCATATCAAAGGTAAACGTATGGATGCCTATGAGATCACTGGTGTTCAGCAACTTGATTACTATGATCTGTTTCAGAAGTTTGGCTATTCGTATGGAGCACAGGAGTCCTACAAGCTAGACCATATTGCTTATGTGGTTCTTGGGGAGCGTAAACTGTCTATCGAAGAACATGGTAACTTGTACACTCTATACAAAGAAGATCATCAGAAGTTCATTGACTATAACATTCGAGACGTAGAACTTATTGAGCGACTAGAAGAGAAGATGGGTCTGATTACCCTTGCTATAACTATGGCATATAGGGGTGGCGTGAACTATGCGGATACCTTTGGCACTACAGCCATATGGGATTCAATCATCTATCGGGAACTGAATGCTACTGGCACTATTGTTCCACCCAACAAACATAAGATGAAATCACCATACCCCGGCGGGTATGTCAAAGAACCTATGGTTGGCTCTCATGATTGGGTAGTATCTTTCGACTTGAACAGTCTGTATCCTAATCTCATTGTCCAATACAATATGTCACCAGAGACAATACTTCCTAACAAATCTTTTCCTCATGGGGTAGACTACTATCTTAACAAGTCTTGCGACACAGAGGGCGTGTCCGTAGCCGCAAACGGCTCTGCATTCACAAAAGAGTTCCAAGGTATTGTTCCAAAGATTATTGAGAACTATTATTCTGAGCGTAGTGTTATTAAGAAGTCCATGCTTATTGCTCAACAGGCATATGAGAAGACGAAGACTATTGAGCTTGAGCGTGAGATCAACCAACTAGAGAATAGGCAGATGGCTATTAAGATCTTGCTCAACTCTCTCTATGGTGCGCTGGGCAATCAATACTTCAGATACTTTGATATGCGTGTGGCAGAGGGTATTACTTTATCAGGGCAACTATCAATTCGTTGGGCAGAGATTGCCATGAACAAAGAGATGAATAAGTTGCTGGGAACTGTAGACAAAGACTATGTTATCGCTATCGATACTGACTCTTTATATGTCAACTTTTCTCCACTTGTTTCCAAGTTAAACCCAAAAGATCCTGTCAAGACACTTAGCAAGATATGTGAAGACCACTTCGAAAAGGTATTGGAGAAGTCTTACTCTGAACTGTTTGACAAAATGAATGCCTTCAAACCTCGTATGGTTATGGGTCGTGAGGTGATTGCTGATCGTGGTATATGGGTAGCCAAGAAACGATACATCCTAAACGTGCATAACAACGAAGGTGTTCAATACGCAGAACCCAAACTCAAGATGATGGGCATTGAGGCTATCAAGTCTTCGACACCTGAGGTTGTTCGTAATAAGTTCAAAGAGATCTTTCGTGTGATCATAGAAGGAACCGAACTTGATGTTCAGAAGTTCATAAGGGATTTCAGAACAGAGTTTAAGTCTCTACCACCAGAGTCTGTAGCATTTCCTAGAGGTGTGAGTGATGTGGGTAAGTGGGAGTCTAAACAAGATATATACTTAAAAGGAACACCAATACACGTGCGTGGGTCTTTACTATACAACAAAGCTATCAAAGACAACTCACTTGAACGCAAGTACGAAACTATCAAGAACGGTGAGAAGATTAAGTTTATCTACTTACGCAAGCCAAACCCTATTAAGGAAAATATAATATCCTTTCCAGCGGTTTTACCTACAGAAATGCACTTGCATAAGTATGTAGATTATGATATAATGTTTGGGAAGACATTCGTAGAACCCTTAAAGTTTATTCTAGACGCTATAGGGTGGAGTGTAGAACCAAGAGCAACGCTAGAAGACTTCTTTGGATGATGTATTCAGTAACTATATTTGAGAGTCAATATGATAATCAGACTCATCGTACATTAGATTTCGATGAGTGGGATAAGTTTGAGAAGTTTCTATATAAACTATCAGAAAGACCTCTGGAAGGAAAGAAAAATGCTGAACTTATTTCACCCGCTATATATCAGGATGGCACGACTAGATCCAATAAAAATGTATTGCGGTGGGCAAGTTGGTGTGCTGTTGACGTTGATGATCACACATTTGAGGGGGATCTAAAAGATGAACTTATTAGGCTTTATGGTGACTACTATTTTGTTTGCTATTCTACTGCAAGCAGTAAGCATGGTTTACCGAAGTTTAGGTTATGCTTCCCGACTAGAACGCCTATCGAAAGAGAGTCTATCAAACATTTCTGGTTTGCACTCAACTCCGAACTCAATTCGATTGGAGATAAACAAACTAAAGACTTATCTAGAATGTATTACGTCCCTGCTACGTACAATGGTGCTTTCAACTTTATTTTTACTAATACTGGCGGTAGTCACATAAATCCTACAGAGCTAATGTCCAAGTGGGAGTATAGCGAAAAGAAAGATAGCAAGAACTTCATGGATCGTCTACCTGAGGAATGGCAGAGACAGATCCTAGACTATCGTAAAGATAAAATGACTAACACTGATATTGTTTGGTCAGGGTATGATGATTGTCCATTCGTTAACAAGAGACTTGTAAAAGACTTTAAGAACATTGCCCATATTGACAATAGCGGTAGATATGCTATGATCTATAAGATAATGGTATCGATAGCAAGCAACGCTGTTGGTAAACAGTATGCTATTACTGCCAATGAAATCGAAACATTGTGTAGGCAGTTAGATTCTGAAACTGGTAATCGATATGAGAGTCGGCCTCTTCATGTAGAGGCTAACAACGCTTTAGAGTATGCGTATAAGAATGGAGTTATATCATGAGCACTTTACTTGAGTTCTTGGACTCAGACAATGATAAGGTAGGAAACTTTCCAGAAAAGGAATGGGTCAATATGCCTGAGTTCGTATCTGAAAAGGTAGAGCCATATGCGAAGGTCATTGTTCGTTTTGATAATGAACAGGACTTGAAAGAGTTTTCTGAAATGATTGGTCAGAAGGTTAATGTTAAAACAAAAAGCATCTGGCACCCACAACTAGATCGTGGTAAGAACGGTGGCTTACGTTGGGTAGAAAATGACAAGTCTTAACATACTTAAACAACTTAGCAACACCGCTGAGAGTGATGAGTGTTATACCCCGTCTGATCAGGTCCAGCCTTTGTTGGAATACTTGGACAAGGATAAGACTTACTACGAAGCAACCAGTGGAAAAAGTTCTAACATACTTGACGGTTTCAACAAATACGGTTATAATATAGTTGGATCAGATGAGAAAGACTTCTTTGATTGTACGGTAACTGATGTATACGATGGTATCATAACAAATCCACCATACAGTTTGAAAGACAAGTTCATCAAGCACTGCTATGATCTAGGTAAGCCATTCGCATTGTTCTTACCTGTTGCGTCATTCCAAGGTAAAAGACGTGGACAAATGTTTATGGAGCATGGTATGTCTGCACTGGTTTATAATAATCGTGTGGACTTTACTGGCGGTGGTTCTCCTATGTTTGGTAACGCTTGGTTTATACATGGGTTCCTACCACCGAATACAATCTATTGGGTAAATAATCCTTAGGGGTTGACAAGAATTTTATAATATGTTATTATAGAATCAAGTCAAGAAAAGACTATAAAATTTCGCTTTTTGAACCAGCAAACGCACAGCACCAAGCAATGATGCTATGGACTTGTAGTAGCTAATTAATTAAGGAAAATAAAATGCAATTACAGAATGTATTAGATAGACCAGATAATACCAATATGGAAAAGACACGAGATTTAGCAGAAGTTCTTGCAGAAAATGCAAATCTTAAAAAACAGCTTGCTTCTAAACCAAAAACAGAAACAATATCTACAAATCTTTTCGGAGACATAGATATTATAAAAATAGGAGATGTAGAACACTTTGAACTTTCGTTGAAAGATTTTATTGGGATTTTACCGATTTACATCCAACGTTCAAGTGAAAATCGTTTAGACAAAATGACTCCAATATTTTTGGGATGCTATCAAGAGAGTAACTCCAGCTTATTGGGTTCTGTTTCAATAGGTATTGCAATGAATGATTTTGTAGATGATGAAAGTAAAAATAAAGTAAAAAAAGGTGACATCTATTGTTTCGATGCTAACACACGTGCATTATTTTGGAAAACAAATGAGAAATTATGGAAGAACCATGCAAATGGATTAGATGCTACTATACATCGCTTACATGATCATACTGACGTAAAGGCTTTCTACTACCAGTATAATAACAAAAAGTCAGCAGAAAGTAAAGCAGAAGTAATTACGGGATTAATTCGTAAGGCTGGTTTAAAGTCTCGTATCAAACAGCCTGTGTTTGCGGGGGGGTTGTTTAGTAGTGCGTTAGAATATGCATCTAAAGATGTGAAAAAGCCGAAGGGTAAGCAAATCCCATCTCTTGAGGATCAGTTTAAACTAAACGAAAAGGCTCTCTTAGCTTTAGACAAGTTAAAGCCAAAAACTAACTCAGCGGGTTTGGGAATTACTGCACCAGCAGTTGGTTCCTTAAAATCACAGCCAGTTATAGGCGGCTTGTTACTTGCATTGCAGAGATACGAGGATAACGTACTTCTAAATAGGTTTGTTGAACTCTATTGCAGTGTCACAGAAGATGAATTAAACAATCTCAATAGCTCCACCTCTGTAAATGCATGGCAAATGATAGCTTTAGAATACGGGCGTAAATATCCAGCATCAAGACCCACTGGATTTCTCAACGGTATGGTTGGTAATACTAGAGCCGCAGATGTAGATCCGCAGATGGACTTCGTATTATATTTCATCTCAAAATATATCATTAGTCCAAACGATACTTATAATCGGCACAGCATGGATACATCAGCTTGGAAAGATGCATGGAAGGGTTGGTATGCAGACCGTGACAGTGTAGGTCCGATTGAATAATCTGTGATCCTATGAAAAACAAGTATCCCATATACATAGTCTCTAAGAATCGTTGGGATCAATGTAAGACCGCCGAACTTCTTGACAGACTTTCGGTGGTCTATCATATTGTGGTTGAGGAAGATCAACTAGACAAGTATGCTGAACACCATGACAGAGACAAACTTCTAACCCTTGATGGAAGTTACTTAGACTATTACGATACGTGTGATGATCTGGGTCAGAGTAAGAGTAAGGGTCCGGGAGCGGCTAGAAACTTTGCGTGGGAGCATTCTACTACAACGTATGGTGCCAAGTGCCATTGGGTTATGGATGATAACATCTACGACTTTCACAGACTAAACAATAATGTAAAGGCCGCTGTAAGAACTATGGCATGGTTCAGAGCCATGGAAGACTTCTGTGACAGATACTCCAACGTAGCAATCGCTGGTCCCAACTATAGTAAGTTCTGTAAGGCAACCGATAAGGTTCCACCACTTGTCTTCAATACAAGAATATACTCATGTCTCCTAATCCGTAATGATATTCCTTACAGATGGCGTGGACGATATAATGAAGATACTGATTTATCTTTAAGAGCATTGAAAGATGGTTGGTGTACAATACAGTTCAATGCATTCCTAGCAGACAAGGGAACAACTCAACGAACTATTGGTGGTAACGATAAAGAGTTTTATGCTGAAGAAGGCACACTACCTAAGTCAGAGATGCTAAAAGAAATGCACCCTGATGTGACCGAAGTTGTTTGGAAGTTTAATAGATGGCACCACCATGTGGACTATAGACCATTTAAGAAGAACTATTTAAAAGAAGTTGATAATGTCTTGTATGCTAAAGATCCAGAGTATGGAATGAAGCTTATAGATATTGGCAGAGAGAACATTGGTAGACGTGCTATCGATGATAGAATATAGGGAAAACAATAATGCCGTATGATCCAGATGCTAGTTTATTTCAAATGGGAGATTTTACTAGCCACGCAGGGCTACCACTCAAATGGAAACTAGAGTGTGATGCTATTACAGACGAAGAGTGGCAGTGCCTAGCAAAGATGATTATGGATTATCAGGATCGTCCATTTAGTAAGGCAGTCGGCATACCACGTGGTGGAGTTAAACTAGCAGAGGCACTGAACGAATATGCTTCTGGTGATGATACAGACTTCCCATTAATATGTGATGATGTGTTCACTACTGGAACCAGTATGATAGATTTCATTAAAGAAAAATTTCCTACTTTCACTCAAGG
>TARA_R110002167_G_C12706462_1_pt1 | contig 24884 bp, 16 predicted proteins | sample TARA_R110002167 | Tara Oceans TARA_R110002167 (sample SAMEA4398238) | marine metagenome | biome: Polar Biome; feature: [MES] marine water layer (ENVO:01000295) within the mesopelagic zone...; material: water (ENVO:00002006), including particulate matter (ENVO:01000060) such as......
CTCTTTTGAGTCCGATCCAACGCTTGGATTTGTGTCTTTTCATCACATGAGAGAACCAGAGCATGCTCGGGAGGATTGAGATACAAGCCGACAACATTCACCAGCTTTTCTGCAAAATCTGGATCGTTGGAAATTTTGAATGTTTTGACGCGATGCGGCCTTAGTCCGCTATCACGCCAGACGCGTTGTACGGTTGAACGGCTCACTCCCACTTCTTTTGCCATTGTTCGCGTTGACCAATGAGTTGCATTTGCGGGTGTTGATTGAGTCGTTTTACGAATGATGTCCGCTTCTTTCTCTTCGCGAACAGATGGCTTGCGTCCTGAGCGGGGCGCATCTTTTTCGAGTCCACAGAGCCGTTGAATTAAGAAACGGTTGCGCCAGGTCCCAACAGTTCGCCGAGTACATCCGAGTTCGTTGGCAATCAGTTTGTTTTGCTTTCCTGCTGCGGCAGCGAGAATGATTTTCGCTCTTTGGACAAGCCTGGCTGGCGTTCGTCTCCCGCGAGCCCAGCGTGTTAAGATGGTTTGTTCTTCATCTGATAGTTTGATTGAAACTGCAATTCGCATCTGAAAACCTCCTTGATATTCAGATGATTTTCAACCTCGATAAGTTCCCGCATTTGAGTGACATTACACTAGAATGACCTTATCTTGTTTCTGGTGAACAATTAATGCACATCGTCCGAAGATTTTGTAGCATTCGGATTTTCTTCCGAATACTCTTTCTTCAGGCGATTTATCAGTGGCATTAACTGCTCTTTGACCACGCGTCGTATCGATGGATTTGCTTTATCCTGGCTGGCGGCGAATCTATTTAAAGGCCACCACTCCTCATAACTCAAATCTACGCGGACGGTCTTTACTTTTCTCTTCATATTCTGCCCTTGACTTTTCTTAGCGGCACAACCCCTAATTAGATCGCAATCGAAAAGTCGGTGCCTACCATGGAGCGGGAATCGCCGGTGTTTTTCATGAGCGGACGAACATGGATGTGACTCCGCTTTATATCATTTCAGTCCCAGGCAAGGAAGCCGGATCGATGTTGGACAAACTCCCCCTTAATGGCAAAAAGACTTATGTCGTCGCGGCTGTCACTGTGATCTATGCAGTCTCTGGAATTCTGCTCGGCGATATGGACACCACTTATGCTCTGTCGATGATCGCCGGTGCGCTTGGACTCACTACCATCGGCCATAAGATCGACAAATCTAACACCAACTGATGAGCGGTCTTTTTCGCATTATCGCAGCTCTAGTTGAGTTGCTCTGTTTCTGGACTCAAAAAAAGCACAGCGAACAAAACGAGCGGATCGAACAGGTTGAAAGGATTCAACAAAATGCGACCAATGGAGACGAACAGGCGGTTCAATCTCAGTTCGCTCGCTGGCGTACTGCTGCTCGGATCCGTCGCAACAAGCGGGTGTAATATTTTCGAGCGGTACGAACGCAAAGATCCTCCGCCCACGAAAGCTCTTCGATCTGGACTTGACCTTTGAATTCTGCCGTCTATGATTTCACCGTCAGTGGGAGAAGTTCCACTTTTTTGGCATCACGAGTGACGTTGAGGGATACGGTCCTTTGAAACGTCCGGCAACCTGGTTTAGCCACCAAGGTGCCACAGCCTTCCGATTGGAAACGATGCGGCCTGATAAGGCAAAGAATGGCTCAGAGCTCTCCCATAAGTGCTTTTTGTGTGCTTCGGTCAGATCGCCAGCGTCGCCCGTGATGATTCTAGTTAAAGATTTCATTCGACAGGAGACACAGGGAATGATACTGAGCGGAACACAATATCTACACGCGAAACCGGGGGAGAGAGATGAGCTGAACTGCCCCGTCTGCGGCTCGATATGTGACGTCAAACGGAACTGTTTTGGGCCGACCTGCTTTGCCGAATCGCTCGGTGGGCTGGGGCATCTGCACGACCGTTTTAGATGTCCAAACCAGGATCAAGACTGGCACCATTACGCGAGTCAGTTGATCACCCAGAAGCAATATTGTGCCAGTAGACGCGTGCGGGAATTGATCGATCTGGATCTGCAGGAGACACTGGAGAAACGCGCTGTTGAATGAGTTAGATTACCGCGAGCAGTCTGGTTCTGACGCGTGGATTTCTCTCGTTTTTGAAGATTTTCGGTCTGAGAATGTCAGAGCCCAAAAATCATGTTCTCACAAGGTCTTATTTTAATTGATGTTACAGCCGTGACCGTAAAGCAAGAATAACAAAAATACCGTCCGGGAGTGGGAACAATTCTTACTTCACCGATCTGAATAGTTCAACGAGGTGGATAATCAACTGAATTTGGCAATGTGAATTTGCCCCCCCTAATCTGGAATCAATGTGTTTTGTATGTCGCATGCAGGACGATGCGTGAAATGGTATCAAAAATACTTGTATCGCTGGTTCACCTGAATTGCCATCATTTTTCGAACTCTTCACCGGAACCTGCAACTTGAAGGTCTGCCCGTCGGTTTGACAGTGCTTTTCAGGTCCGGTAGTTTGACGGTTTGAATTGTCCACTCCTGAAAATAAATGGAACAGCCGCTCTACCAAAGTGGGACTTCACCCCATCTTTTCCAGAATGGTGGATTTCCTTTGCTGTTGCCGTAAAAATGGTAGATATTTGCTTTGTCTTTCGGAAGCGACTTTAGAAATTCAGCTGGCCCAACTGAGCTATAACTTACATTACATTCATTCCACTTACTACCCCTGATTATGCGATCATGAAATCCATTTACATCTACTAGCCATTGTAATGCTTCCTGATCCCTCATGACACGCAGCGCTCGGGGAGCTTGTTCAATTTCAACGCATTTCTGTAGCCATTCGACTAGAATCTCCTCATCGCGCTCGCGATCAAATCCACAAATTCCCGCCATCACTAAAGTGTCATTAACGGGCGTCGTTCCGAACAGGCGATGCGGGTAAGTCATTCTATCTTCACGGCGATAAGCGGCTACACACTCACATGTAAACATATGATTTCTTAGTGTAGTTGCCAAAAATTCAAGCCCCCCCATCACTACACAGTCAGAATCGATCCACAAATTTCGTTTAAATGGACTCATCTGAAAATAGAACGGCTTGTTCCAGTTTTGCCAAACGTCAGCTCTACGGCTTACAGGGAGAGTTTTGGGCAGGTCTAATAGTGTGATTTCCGATTGATGTTCGCACCAGTTCCGCTGTTTTACAGTTAGTCCAAGATCAACCAGGGCAAATTTCGTTTTGTAACGTGCCAATACACTGGCAAATAGTAATTGGAATGCAGGAAAGAATACGTCATCGGACGAAGTCAGAATACCGGTGTCTTCAGGCAATGTGATCTGGTCAGATTGAGGTTCGTGTGCCTTTTGAAGATTCAAAAGTGGCTCATTCAGAAAGCTGCCCAGCCATACATCACCCTCTTCAGTGATACGACCGTCTTTAACCAGGCCGGGAGTGACGCTCATTTCGTTATAAACAGGGCATCCCTGATTATCTACAAAAAAATCAACTCGTACTGGAATCGGAAACCGGTAACTGATCTCCTCTGCTGTTGAGACCATTTGAGATAGACAGGCTGGTGGCTCAGCTTCAATTTGCAGGGAAGAATTTTCCTGCAGTTTTTTGTCAATTTCCAGCGTCTTCCAGTCAGGGTATCGTTTGTAAACATATCCGGTCTTGTGCATTCCGTTTTTCATCTCTTTGCAGGTGTCTATTTGCAGCATTACTACCCGGCCACTAAAAGTATAGAGTCGGTAGTCTTTATCATGAGAAATCAATTCCTCGTATATCCAGTCTTCACTATTCTGAATCATACGAATTCGCCTTCCGCCACAATCCCGGTCCGGCTTGAGAACACTATTTGATTTCAGCTTGTATGTTTGGGGAAATTTTACACCAGTTAGATTTAGTGATCGGACAAACTCTTTGCTGGCATGCTTACTCATGATCACCTCTCCCAGCAAAGAATCCCAGGTGGGTTTTGTACTACCGTCTTTTAAAAACGTAGAGTATCTTCTGTTTCTACTTTCAATGGACTGACGTTTGTAAAATGAGTCTCGGATTACATTGTAAGCTGATTCTTCCCCGATCCACTCCCACAAGACATTCTCTCCAATCTGAATATCCTTGAGCGGATCGAAGTTAATTTGTTTCAACAACTCTTCTAATGGCTTATATTGGCGGTTGTTCTTGCAGCCGTGATATAGATGAATTACATGGCCGCTAGCGCAGGTAACTGCACTACCGCGGATCGCATTGCATCGTTCCAACCACAATGGGTAAGTTTCATCAGAACAGTGACGCAGCCCCCATCTCTTATCACCTTTGACAGCATAATAATCATGTGAGTCTCCAGCTCCATTCATACAGTAGTCGTCAAATCGATGCAGGTCCAGCCATTCACGACGGAACGCCCGGGCAAAACCCTGGCCACGATCCCTGTGCCAGTTCGGAGCACCGGACTGGATCCCCAATTGATCAACCAGAGGAACTGCCCGTTGTTTGCGTTCCGGTTTGCCATCGAATCCCAGTCTGGTGACAGTAGAATAAGGGAACACAACATCATGTGTTTCTAATAGCAATTCTGTCTCTCTCAACCAGTTCTTATTTTCAAAAATAATATCAGCATCTGCCCACATCACATACTCATATTCAGGTGGTAACCGATCAAGGAGTAGATTAAACAATCGTTCTTTCTGCCATAATACCTGCCGGTGTGTAGCATTAATTTTAATTGCCGCATCTTGAATATGAAATCTTCCGGTATAGCTTGCCTCGGCTACAAACACGTCCACATCCGGTGTCAATTCATCTCGAAATCGCTGATAGTTCTTGAATAAATTGCTGCTGCCGGTTGGATCGAACACTGCTACCAACATCGCCATTCTTGGTTTTTGTTCAGGACAGCGCGATTGACCGTTCGGCAGAGGCGTCAGATTGGTTGCCGAGGAAATACAATGTTGCCGATTCTCCTTCCTCTTTACCGGTTCTATAAAGTTCTTGTGGGTTGTTGGGGGTAACTGACCGTTTCCGAACTGACGGCAGATTAATTCGGGCAGTGTCTTTAAAATAGAATGGAAACTGGACTCGGGATACAATTTTATCGATAACTGGTTTACAGGTTCTGGCTGGCTGAAAATTCTATCCAGCAACTGGACGGACGCGTCTAAATTGTAGCTTCGCTCCCAACGCTCAATCAGCTTTTGAATCTGTCTGGATTTTAATTGAAAATCCGGAAGTGTATCCTGCAAATAAATCTCAATACGACATCCAGTCTGTTCTAACAGTTCAGCTAAATATTCATCATGAGTAAAAGTATGACCGTTCAGTTTTAAAGTGAGCTGAAAATGTTTCTTGCTAAGCGGATCCTGCGAGATTCGGTCGCGCAATTCTGAGGACTGGCTCAAAGAGCTATTTTCAATGGTGGAAGTTCGCGTTTCAATGAAATAGACAAATGCTTCAAGTAGTTCCACCAGTGTATTTGAGTGATTCTGTACTGAAAAATAATCGAATTCCTCATCGGCATTCTCTAATGCGGGGCATTCCGTATTTATAATCTCTACTGTGAAACTTTCTGGACTCATTGATGTCAGTTCCCTTTTGCCTGATTGTTTAATTCCGTTTTCATCTTTTGCAATGCCTCCCAGGCCAGTAATCCACACTGAATCCTTCGCGGAGACAAAGTGATTCTCAATCTCTTAAGCATGTTGGAAGCATCAAAAGAAACCAGTAAAGCAAGCTCCATGCCAGTAATCATTTCACATAAAATTGAAGCTGCTGCTTGACTGATCACACAACCCTGTGCTTCATATTTCGCCTTTGCGATTCGATTGTTTTCCAGTTTTAGATCAAGTACGACGCTGTCTCCGCAGGTTCGATTCAACATCTGAGAACTGATAGTCGGATTTTCCAGACGTCCTCGGTACGTTTCTGATTCATAATGCTCCAGTAGAAATTCTTCATCATCCGGATCTGAATTCTGGTTTGCCATAGGAATTATTACCATCAAACATTTGGCCAGTATTACATCTCAGTTTCTCAATGGATACTATCCAGATAGAGATCAGCTTTGCGATGTCCCACTACTGAAGCGGTGGGATAAATAGTTGACGTATCCCCAATATGTTGTGCCAGGCTGGGAGAATGGACGAAATAAGGCAGTTCCTGTCGTTCACACCAGAGCCCAACGACAGCGTCTATGTGCTGGAGCCCTTCTGCAGGGCCGAAGCCTCGATGGTTCAAGACTGCAGCATCACTCAACAATAAACGGGCCGATGGGTTTGAAAAGATATAGGCTAAGGCACCCCAACTTTTCCATCCTCGATCTTCCCGCACAAACTCGGGGGTCTGCATCTGCTGATAATGACTGGGACAATAAATGGAAACAACCCCCACTTCTGGTGCGGGCCATAATCGTCGTTCCAGATAATCGCGGGTATTTTGGGAAAACAGCACATCGTCCTGGCAGATAAGATACGCTTCTACTTTTGGATCACGTAACACCATTTCTGTTAAAGACAGATACCAGTTAGGGAAGGCCCCTAATCGCACAGATCGCTGTGAAATGAACAAGTCACGATCACTTTCCGGTAATTCAACACCAGGTTCTGCATACAGTTGCAACTTTTGCCAACCAGCTGCTCTCAAACTCTGAATTGTTTGAAATAATGTAGGCCGTTTTCGGGGAGCTGTTGTAATGCCGACAGACCAGAAGTTGATATTGCGAGACGAAAAAGCACCCATATTCATTGCCTTGTGAAGTTCGATTGAGACAAGAAGTCCATACATTTAATTCGATTCAGTTGACTTCTCTTAATTAGTTATTCAGGCGTTTCATTAATAATGACAGCAGGTATTTTTGCTAATTACAGAGGGTCATGCGTGGTTCGATAGAAACTTTGCGCCGCAGGCTGAAGCTGGTTATTATCAGGCAGCGTCATCCAGAATCATCTGATACAGATCATTGTACGATTCTTCTGTGGGGTAGTTATGGTAGCCATGCCCCCCTTGTTTTTTGAGTTCTTCCTGCCGTTCCTTCCATTCTTTTTTGTGCTCACTGGCCAACCATTTAACCTGCCAGTAGAGTAATCGATCCATCGAAAACCCCTGCTCCCGCCACCAGTCAATCGAGCTGGTGTTGTAGACAATGAATTTCAGTCGCGGAAATTCTCGCAGAACTTCCACCATCGCGGCCCGCCGATTCTGTCTCCAGGCCCGCGCTGTTTCAGCGTCCCAGTTCTGGTCATACAGGTGATACCATACTCCCCCACCAAGTACCTGATATTCCCATCGCGGTTCTGCAGCAAATCCATTGCGCTGCCACCATTCGGGCTTTGATACAACTTCTTCTTTGTTGAGATTGATATTCGAAACCATGTACTGAAATCGACAGTCAGTGTGATCATTCAACAACTCCCGTAGATTATTGTACTTGGTCTCTCCGAATTTCCCCCGCAGATCAATCATCTTGATCCGATTATCGGCAGCCCCATTGATCAGTTGAATTATGTTGCCGTCAAAATCAGGCTTGGCGATCTTCGCAGCATCGGCCAAAATATTTTCATGTCGTAACCTGAGCAGCAAATAAATGTGACAAACGCCAGTTAACAGGATATCTTTCATGAATTGCTTTCTTTCAATCGCTTATTCGCTTCTAGAATCCCGCGCTTATAAAACCCATGATACAAATCCCAGCCCTTTTCCATCCACTTATGAGTTGGTTTGTCTTTCCAGGGTTTTTCAGCATGGGCAAAATGCAAGAGTTTCACTGTGTCCCAGTTAAAGTCATAGTTTTCATGATGCAGGCACCAGTGAGAAATATTCCAATTAATGTCGACAAAATTAATCTGTTCCGGTCTCTGTGATGCCCAGTAGTCATTCATGGGGACCTGATCACCAAATGCGATTCGTTGTCCCCTATAGCTCCTGGCGTACTCCTGGCATTCGTTGAAAATCTGTTCTGACCTTTCGAACACGAACCACCCGGCATTAAATGGGTACATCCCAGATGCTCTGTATTGTGTCATTGCGTCCGGTTCTTTTCCTATAGCAGACTGCATCATCGTGACTGAAAGAGGTCTCAGGTTACGTAAGTCACGCAACGAGTTGAGGCATAACACATCAACATCTGTGTAACACATTGGGCCACGGTGTGGTAATTTCCACACCAGGAACTTATTAAGGTTCCAGGCCATACGAGGACTGTCTGTCGCAGCCCTGTCGAACTCAAAGTGTCCTAACAGCTCTTTCGGGTACCAGTCGACTTTGATGCCCATCGCGTTAACGATGTCTTTCTGTTTCTGAGAAATGGGCTCATACTCAACCACTGTGAAACAGAATTCAATTTCGGAATTCTCTTTCATAGATTGAATCAGACCGACAAATCCTGGAATAAAATTCTCAGTCAATGTAGTTACAAACCGATGAGGTTTAATGATAAACCAACTCGGTGACCCCCGTTCGTCAGGCGCTGTGTGGTAAATTTTCAAGCCGCGTTTTCTCGCAAATCGAGTGACGGCAACTTTTACGCCGTATGTCAGGCTTTCAATATCTCGGGTTGGCCAATGGTCTAACGGGACCGGCTGGTGACCCGTTACATCAAGGTCATAGCTATTGATGAAATCATGACCACAGAATAAACCGCCCGGTTTAACTTTATCATACCAGTACTCCAAGTCCTCTGAGATGGCATAAAAGCTATGGTCTGCATCAATGTAAACAGCATCAAGACTTGCATCGGCAAACTTGCGTGATGCTTCCAAACTCGTCATTTCGTGAAACTCAGCGCGAGGTACATTTTGGCGTTTATTAAAATTGATATCGATTAAGTGAATTTTCTCACCTTGCCAATGCTTCATGATCTGTTGTGAAAAATTGCACTGAAACACGCCGACTTCAGCAATCTCACCGGTCAACCCCATCTGATTAAGGTACAGACCTAACTCGTTACGGTATTTAAAACTCGGTTTCACAAACGGCTTTTTACTTGGGTCCATTGGCTTTTTTGCCGCTCTCTGATAGGTCACTGGGTCAAAATGACCATGTTTATCTTTGACTTCTTTATGGTTCCACAAATTAAAAATTTGAATATTTTGTTTAAACTTCTTTCGAAGCAGACTTTTGGCATCAGCCTCCGATGAGACTTGTATCACTTCGAATTCCTTAGCATATTCTGAAATCTCATTGATCACTTTTCCAGAACCGTCAACCCGCTGTAAAATCACCGGCGTTTCAAACCCAGCCTTCAATGCGGTTTTAATCACCGTATCGGTTTGGGACGGCTCTTGTTCAGAATAGATCCCAACCAGATTTTGAGCCGATTTCTTTTCCTGATTCGATGTCTTCTGAATATTCTTGATAAGAGACACTCGATCTGGTGAAGCTGTTCCAGTTAATTTCTCTGCAGTCCGACTGACCAGACTGTGAGTATGGACAAAATAAGGCAGCTCTTTCCGCTTACACCACAACCTGATAACCGCATCAATATGCTGGAGACCTTCTACAGGACCAAAGCCTCGGTGATTCAAGACGGCAATATCACTTAATAATAATCGGGCTGATGGGTTTGAAAAAATATAGGCTAAGGCATCCCTGTTGCTCCTGACTTCATCTTCACGTACAAATTCCGAATTCAGTTTCTGTTGATAACAACCGGGACAATAAAGGGAAACAACTCCTATTTCCGGAGCAGGCCATAATCGCTGTTCCAGGTAGTCACGTGCCTCTTGGGAAAACAGCACATTATCCTGGCAAATTAAATAGGCTTCTGCTTTCGGATCACGTAACATCATTTCAGTCAAAGACAGATACCAGTTTGGGAACACCCCTATTTGTGCTGGTCTTTGCGTAATGCTCAAATCATGATCACCCCCTGGTAATTCAACGCCAGGTTCTGTGTAGATTTGTAACTTCTCCCAGCCGGCTGTTCTGAGACTGGTGATGGTTTGAAGTAAATTGGGATTCTTGCAGGGAGCTGTCGTGATGCCGACAGACCATTCGTTGATATTGCGATACGAAAAAGCGTCCATGCTTAATTACCTTATGAAATCAGATTGAAACAAGAGAATCTATGATGCGTCCCAGATATCAAGATCCAGTCGGAGGCTGTTAATCAATTAGAACTTGCCCCATTGGGAAGCGGTGAATCAAATCAGAACGCTTTTTCAGCAGGCCTTACGCATTTCATATTCTTCCTGACCAAAACGACTAATCTCACTAATTCCTTTTGGGAATTCCTGAGATCGCTTTCTATCCCAATGCCCATTTTTCTTATACAGAGATACATTGAAGCAGTCTTCGACTTCGAGCCATCCCGAAAGACGTTTGAATACGTCTGCAGGAGAATTCAAAAGTTCTTCGTACCTTATAATTTGGCAAGATTCAGGACCAATAATATCGGGAAATGACAATGCATAATCCCGGTATTCGTCATAGTATGCTTCAGGGTTACTTTGGTATCCGTTATGACCTCGGATCGCCCAGTTTCCAGAACCATTCCAGCTCTTCATGATTCCATCACGCTCACGCAACATAATAATGTACCGTGCGTTTGGCATGACTTCTTTAAACCATTGAGCATGTTTCTCTTGCCAGGGGCGTTTCAGTAAAACATATTTTCTGGCAGGGTATAATTCTGCGACTTCTTTCAATCGACTAATGTTTTTATCTGGAATACAGGCATTCTCCAGCACCCATGCTTCGGAACCTGCCCGAAAAAGACCAAACTCTGGATGCTTGGCAAGGATATACGTAAAAACGGTGGTTCCTGACCGCGCCATACCTAAGACGATAACCATTCGTTGATGGTTTGGGATAATACTCATTGATCGAATCCTTGAAAAATCCCTTTATTTAAATTCAGCAATTAATGAGTCTACGATATTCATTGACAACCTCACTGAATCATTGCCTGCAAAGAATTATCAGTCTCCCTGCATGCAGAACCTGCCAGCCCCGTTCAAGTAACCACGGTATTCCAAGTTTGCCTCTTCCATGAGATCTGTCTTTTTGCCGGTGCGTGTCGGCATACGCGATCAGGGAACGACTATGAAGTTTAGGATAAACTGACTCCAGTTCCTTCATATAATCTAGAGCGGATGATGAACTTTCAGAGTCAAGCCTGCCCTGGTAGAGAACATCAACACTTTCGTTTTGTAATGAATTTAAAAACAAACACGAATGACCGTGATGGATGCCAACTGAATCTTTTAGAAGCCTTTTCCACGACTTTGCGGATTTACAACTCCATTCACTGTGAGTGACAGATTCAACCCGCCCACCGTATTTAGAACAGAATGCGCCGAATAAATAAGTGGATAATGCAGGTCCTTCCCAATCCTCTTTAGGATTGTTGACACCTGTCTCTACAATTACAGGATGTTCAAAACGCTTTGCAATTTCTCGAAACAGCAAATCAAAACTCTGCTGGTTATCGTGATTGTCAAATACTCCCTGATCAGATTCCTCTATGATTTTCTGAAGTAGAACATCGGCCGCAATCAGACTTTCTGGCAGATATCGAGGTTTTTCAAGCATCCGCACAGAAAGGTCTGCTAATATTCCCGTGTCATATTCGGAGACAGATGTCTGTTCGACGATATTGAAAGGGATTCGGAGATGTCTGGTTTTGTTCCTGCCAGCCAATGCTCGTAAGACAGTATGAAGTGTGCGTTCTCTCGGTAGTGTGAAGTGTGAAGGATAATGGTGCGTCCATATTCCGATAGCTGGAGTATTCGTATAACGTGTCAAATGTAATGGCCCGCTGTCTATTCCGATTAAAAGATCTGACATCGTCAGAAGGGTTAAAAGTTCTTCAGTATTCAAACGGCGTAAGTCATCGGTCAAATGTCGAATACGCTGATTCTTGATACGTGGGACACGGTTTGCCCAATCCAAAAGAATGATTGTCCCAGACGTACGATTCAAAAGCTGTTGATAGAATTCAACTGTTATTTCCGGAGACAGGTTTTTTCTCTTTGGAAGCGAGTTTCCCATCGTATGCAGCAGAATAAGCGGCCTGGGTAACCGGCTAATGAGTTGGCTGACTTCTGCTCGTGATTTGTCAGAAAGAAATGGTTCGACATCCAATTGAATGGAGCGATATTCATCCCATAACTCGTCGGGTTTCCCAATGTCAGGCATTGGCTTACGACTAAGGTTCATTGCCGCTTTATTATTAGACCAGGGGTGTAACTGATCTGTGGGAGTCGGATGTTTCCACGGATGATGTTGAACGTCGTTCTGACAGGTTGTAACAATCTCTAGACCCGTTGGCTTATACAGGATTTGTTTGTCAGACCGGCAACGAACTTTGAGTTTATGGCCACGCTTTGCATAAAGCGGAAGTGAGTGAGCAAAATAAACACAATCACCCAAACCATGAAAAAACTTTATTGGTCTGGATTCAATTGAATCAGAATTTGTAAGGGTGCCTTGTCCTCCTGGTGTTCTCAAATAATATTGATTCATCTTATTTAATCTTTGACTGGATTTAATTTAGGGAAGCAATATTCAATATAAGATCAAAATCTTCATCGAAGATTTCAGACTGAAAGTATCACTGTTGTCTGCACACAAAGTAATCGAAATGTTCCTTACGCGGCTTGTGCTTCCCTGGCGGCAACAGGGTGATCTACAGATTCCGGCCGATTATATTGAAGCGCACCACCTTCGTAATACATTTCAATCCTTCGAATGACATCCTGCGGTGTGATCATGTTCATACATTTGGGGATTTGCAGATTCTCATCTACCTGAACCGGATACAGACAAAGATCCTGGTCTTTGGGATCATTATCACCCACCGGCTGACAGCGTGATTTCCAGCAACCTCCCTGATCACAACATCGCAAGGCACCATTTGTATTAATGAACTGGTGATGCGGATAGGCTTCCCACTGGGCGGGTTCTCTCCCTCCCGCCAAAACAACGGCGGCCCGGTTTTTCGGTTTACCCCGTTTCGTTTCCACAGCGGCGGCCAGATGCATGGCAAATGTGACCGGGCAGATTACACCATCCGCGTGATGCATCAGTCTGATGAACTGGCGGGTGTCTGTTTTGCCAATCAGGTTAATCACTCCCTTTAGTGGCGGGTGAAAGTGCTTCGCTTCGCCGCACTGCACAAATTGAATCCGGCCCCGGAAGTGATCGACAACCTGCTGATAAAACGCGGGGTTCCACCACTTGGCGGTGAAGTCATACTTTCCGCCGGCCATCATGATCCAGAAATTTCCCTGAAAGCCGGTCTCTGCCACTTGCGACATCCAGCGTTTTTCCCGATCAGCCAGATGAATGTCTCCCTGGAATTTGGTGACCGGAATTTTCAACTGAAGCTGTTTCTCCAGATACTGGGTAAACCCGTGAATGAAATGGAAAGAACTGGTATTCGACTGATGTACCAGAGGATAGTGCATTTTGATCGTCGTGACTCCCGGCTCTTTGGGATCGAGAAGGGTGATGTACGGATTATTCTCCCAGATCTGCATCGCGGTTGTGCGGACATCGGTCAGAAATCGACCGGGATAGGCAAGGTGTAAGTCCCTGACTGTCGCCGTCAGCATGACGATATCGCCAGGGCTGAGTGAATTGCTCAGAATGATCTTCCGTGGATCCATTGGGCAGGCCAATCCTTTGGCTGGTTGATGGTTATAGATTTTAGAGAGATACTTGGGTAGGGAGTTCGATTATCTAGAACTGTTTTTTCTTCATGGATGATTCATACTGTTAACAACGAACCAGGCAGTCTTTCAGCGAGTGAAACAGATCCAAGGCACCTATTAAACTAACATTGGTTCCTCGGATATCGAGAGAAGTGAGTTGTGTCATCTGCTTGAGAATCGGCAGGCTTTGATCTGTGATTTTCGTGTTTTCTAAATTCAAAATTTCTAACTGGGTAAGATGTAGCAGGGATTTTACTGACGAATCGCTAATAGCAGTATTTCCTAAGTTGAGTTCGCGGAGCAACGGCCAGGAAGTGGTTATCTCGAAGAACTGATCTGTGAGCTTGGGATTATCTCTCATATCAAGCATGATCAGGCTACTGCATGCTTGCAGTGGAACGAGTATTTCAGCGGTGATCTTTGTATATCGTATTTCGAGTGCTTTCAGTTGAGGCAGTTTTTTTAAACTGTCTCCGATCTCAGCCGTAAACTTCGGGCCCATCAGTCTCAGGTTCTCCAGGCCGACCAACGATTGAATCCACTCCAGAAATTCGCTCAGCGGTTCGGGCAATGCTGCCAGAATCAGTGATAGTGATTTCAGATTCTCTTTTCCTGTCAAAGGCTGTAAAAAGTCAGCATTTACCCCGCTTTCAGGGCCCATCGCCAGGCCCAGGTTAAAAGTGAAGTTTGCCAGCAGTTCGATATCATGGGCAGAAAATGGATAAGCCAATACCAGATTCAAAGGTTCCTGCAAAGTTAAGCTCGTCCTGAGTTCGTTGCTGTTATACAAATTACAGAATCGATATCGCCTCCCGGCAAGATGAATGTGAGCTTCCATTTCTGAGTCAGGCTCAGGTTCGTTATCTTTGGGGATCCCGAGTGATGCTACGTACTGCTGATGTCTGGATTCAACAATTCGGGATGAAACCATCTGCTTTAGAAGCGTTTCTTCCGTAAGCAGATGATACTCAGGTCTGGCATCAGAGATTTCAATCACTAGAGCATCAGCTGCGTCCCTAAGACCTTCTTTGAGCACTAATTGAAAACTATGTTTCAACATTTGCTCCGAATCGGGGGTAGCAGAATCGATATCTATAGGTCCTAGATAGACCCAGGTGCTGATCATGTTTGAGTAGTCTGTCTCCCAGTGACATGTATAGTAGTAATGACCAATAATATACTTTGGATGCTCAGATTGAGTCATGAGTTGTCCTGCCTTATGAAGTATGCCATCAATTATTTAATTAATTCTGTACGGCATTTGCTGTTCCATTTCATGCATCTGCATGTAAGGAGTAGCTGTCATTAAAGTCCAAATACCTACTGCCAAATTAGATACTCTAGTCCCAAATGAGAGAGTTCTGTAAGCTTTAGCAGTTCCAGCAGCCCCCTTCAATACTTGAGATCCCGTTGGAGTGCGACTTCCCCCACGTGGAACGCCACCTGTTGGTCCCTTTCCAGGAACTTTTACTGGACACTTACTAGGTTGTCCCGCAGGTGTGACTGGGTCTGGCTCATCATCGTCGTCACCTAGTCCACAATTTAATCTTGCAGCTTGGTTTACAATTTCTATTAAATCCATACATCTAGAACTCATTGCTTTATGACTCAAAGATACAGGATATGCGACGCTGTAATTAATAGAAAATGTTACTTCATAGAAATCTCTTTGAGAACCAGAAGGGCATATGCAGAAGAAATGGCAAGTCAACGGAATTTCACCTCCTTCTGTGGTATAAATAGTTTTTCTCCAATCTCCTTGTGATGGATTAGGCCCGTCTATAATTGAGGATAACCCGCATTGTGGTTCATTAAACGATGAAATAATAGACTGCATGCCATTTGGGTCTACCAGAATGGTCGGTCTTCCCCCCACATATTCATATAGATTCAATGAGTCTTTATAACCAACGGGATCGCGTTGGATCCAACACCCCAGGACCGAGTGATACACACGGCTTCTCACATGGAACAATTCTGATGCTGTTTCCCAACGATAACCTGCATACAGAATTTCCCAATCGAAACTGGAACTACTGAGGGAGCCGAAACTGGGGGTTAAAAATGTGGGTGTACCATAACTGTCATATGCATAGCGTTCTTGGACATCGCCGTTTTCATCACAGATCGCCGTGACATTCCAGTTGCCGTCCTGTAACGCGTAGAGCCGTTCATTCAGCAAACCATTGCCAGTAGTATCACGGTCCCGCAGTACCAGGTCATCGATATAGCGCAAACCCCAGACGAACTGCTGTTTGGGGCTGGTTTCGCTGTCGATGCGTTCTTCGAGGGCCTGCCAGGAATCGGTGTAATATATGTGTCGGGTTTGATCCAGTGAGCCACTCACATAAGATTTCTGAATGATTCGATAATTGCGACCATCATACGCGTATTCCGCAATCGTGTTACTGCTGTCCGTGAGTTTTACCAGGCGATTCCAGGCATCATAGGTCGCGCTGAAGCTGGCTGTCGGGGCAGCGGGTTGCAGGATGGTAGTCATGTTGCCCGCTTTGTTGTATGCGGGAGTGATCCAACTGGCACCAGCCGTCTCGGTGATGTCACTGATTTCATTGACTGTGTTACTCGTGCGGGTCTGTTCCAGGTCCCAGGTTCCGTTGCCATTATCGTCCTGCTGGAAGCCTTTCCAATTTCCGGTTTCATCAAGCGACCAGGACTGGGCAAATTTGAGTGTACTGATACCAGTCTTTGTCCCATTCAGTTCGCCGCGCTCCGTTTCTTTTAAACGCTGCAGACCATCATAGGTATAGAATTCATCGAAGCTGTTGGTTGTATCGAGGGGATTGTACCGCCAGGTCCGGTTGGAGGCGCGATTGTAACCGTACTGAATATTCGCTTTGTCTGCAGAGGCGCCGTAGTCATACCAGAGGGAATCTTTAATCCGACCGAAACGGTCCAGGCCGCGATAAATATCACCTGTGGCCGGATCATTGCCTCCTGCTGTTCCGACCAGGGAGTATTTGATATCCGGTTCTGTCTCATCGACGATGACTGATTTACGAATGCCGAGGTAGGAATACGCGGCCAGATGGGTGGCGCTGAGATCATCGTCTACAATCGCTGCCACGCGGCTGGCAGCATCGTCGATACTTCCCGAGGAACCGTAGCTGTAAGACAGCACGCGACCATCAGGATAGGTCAGGCTGGCCGGACGAACGGTATTGTCACTGCCGTTGGCAAAGCCGTACTGAACTTTGGGGGTGGTACTCACATTAACCCCTCCTGCATGCGACTGATAACTGGTAATGGCCTGCCTGAAACCATTATAGGCTAACTGTACCTCGTTGACGAGACTTCCCTGGCCTACCGTGGCATTATCGTAACTGCTAATTTTCGAGTTGAGCCCGCGCGTATCGTAGCTGAGGGCAATCCGTCGGACGGTTCCGTCCACGGCTGTCCCCAGTGTTGTGATGCGGTCCTGGGTTGTTCTTCCCAGTTCGTCATAATCGATTTCGTGAATAGTTCCCAGTTGATCCGTTCGTGTGATGGGTTGCCCTTGTCTGTTGTAGGAGTGCGTGATCACATCGTTTCCGTCCACAGAATCCGGATAGGTCTCTGTTCGCAGCAGCATACTGCTGGCGATTTCCGAATCGCTTAATGTCGTTCCATAGGTGTAAGTAGTGACCTGGTTTCCGGTTTCCGAGTTTTCAGCGGTCAACGTGGCTACGGAACCATCGGGCGTATAGGTGGTAGATGTTGTGCGGTTGGTATCATCCGAAGGATTGGTTCCCGTAGAACTGCTGGAACTGGATGATGTCGTGGCCTGATAATTTTCGATCACTTTGACAGTCCGTCCGGCCGCATCATATTCCTGACGAGTTTCTATAGCGGCAGGGTCAATTGACTGATACGCGCGTCCTGCGGAATCAAAGCCCGTGGTTGAGACCAGCGCTGTATCACTGCGCGTCGGAACTGTGCTGGAACGCGATAAGGATGTGCCCCCGTTCGTACCATAGTCCGCGGTCGCAACGATGCGCCCGATGGCATCTGGGTAAGTTGCTTTGTATGTGACCCGCGATTTGGAAGCAGTACTCGGGTCCTGCAATGCTCCTGTCTGGCTGGAAGGGGCATCGTGGTACCGCATGCGTATCAGGCTCTCGATGACGTTGCCTGCATCATCATAGGACATCTCTGACTGTTCCAGAATCGTATCCCCTGTGACCGTTCCTGCATCGGCATAGCTGGTTTCATCCAGATCATAGCCCATGTAAGTAGTGGTCAGCTGTCCGAGACTGTCGTACTCCATTTTCGTAAACTGATCTGAGCCGGCAGGAAGTTGCTTCAAAACCTTTCCCGTCGGATCATACCAGGTATTGTCGACGAGACTATTCCCCGCGGTTCCCGTTGTGGGGTCGACGGCATACCGGATTGTCTGATAGACGCGGCTCAGGTCATCATATTTCGTTTCTGAGCGATCCAGTAAGTTTCCTGCTTCACTTGTGTCATACTGTTCTATTTTGATGACTCGATTGAGATTGTCAAAATACCGTTTCTGGAAAAAGTCGATTTCGCCATCGACTTCGATGCGACGATTGCGCCAGTCATAGACAAATGAGGTGACACGTGTATTGGATGAATCGACATAAAGAGTCTGACTGGTCAGGTTGTTATCCCCTCCATCAACGCCGTTGTCATATCGTAACTGTGAGACCAGTACCATGTTGTTCCCTGTGGCACCACCTCCGGTTGGATCCTGTTGGGTGGCGCCTGTGTCATCGGTACCCATATAAACCTGAGAGGGGTTATTCCTGACATCAAAGACCGCAAAATTGATTGTGCCCCCCGGTGATGTGGCGCGATTCTGACGTTGCATGTTGTCATAACCGTAGCTGGACTGGTCATAGTTTGTGCCCGAGGAGCCGGTGCCAGATGTGGGAATCATATGATAGACTCGCTCGGATTCCAGCAGGCAACAGCCCGTGTACTGTCGGGTCGTCCAGCTGACATAAGAAGACTGAGGGAATGAATCAGTAGGGAGCAGTTTTCCGCTGGTCGTACTACGTGTAGCTTGAATTTCCTCCAGCAAATTTCCATATTTATCTTTTTTCGTAATCGCAACTGGATTAACCAGCGTATATTGATAATTATTGGATGTTCCTGACTGATATCCTCTGGCCTGCCAGACCTGTCTCTCGCTCAAGTCTTGCTTGTATACATACCAGGTAGCAGTTCGAATGGTCGTCGCCTGGCCATTAATGTCAATACTATGCACTGGTCCCAATACCTGAGTTTTGCGCCCCTGAACGTCGAGTTCATAATCAGTGATCAGGTTCTTCCCTCCCCCTGAGGGAGTAGTCCAACCAGTAGGTTCATCACTATACTGTGTCGTGTCAACGTCCTTAATCAGTTGTGTTATCCCACCAGTCGTGTTGTCATAGACCATTTTTGTGATAAAGCCTCGTTCGTCTTTCGTCCAAGTCAGGTTTCCTTCGGTGTCATAAACTTCGACTCTGGTATTGGCAGTACCTGAGCCGTTCTGGGAGGCTGAGATGATGGGCAGGGTGATGGTTTTTTGATCTACCTGCAGGGTTCCCGAATGAAACGTATAGGTATAGCTGGTAGTAATTACCGTCGACTGATTAGATTCGTCTGGATAGGAAATTTCTTTGGAGGCCAGATAGATAGTGTTGCCATTGGCAGAATGAGACGTGTATTCGACTTTACTGAGATTAATAGGCGTTCCATTTTGACCATGCTGAATTTTCGTGTATGAAGGATACCCTTGCGCGGCCCCGGAACCGGTGGTGGAATAGTATTCATAGAGGTGGATCAGTCCGACATCATCATACAGGTACTCATAACTACCACCCGAATAATTAAGGAGATCCAGATACTGTTCCCCGTAACCTGAGATCGCTGATGGTTCTGCTTCCAGCAGGACTCTCCCGTCACCATCATACTTTTTAAACAAGCACCACTCATCATCTCCCGATTTTTTGACCTGCAGCATCGTTTGCCCAACTCCGTTACAATACAGGATATTCTGACTGGAATCGGGTAGGGTCTGGACTGTCTTATAGACCCAGGCATTGGGATTGAAAGTAGTAAATCCCCCGCTGGTAGAAGAAGTTGTAGCTGGATTTTCACTGTAGTTGAACGTAAAGGTGAGTGCCCCTCCCTTATTCCGCTCCAAAATTACTTTTAGAGAATTATCATACTCGTAATAATTGTCCGCATATTGCGCAATGGTTGTATTGGATGCAGTGAATGGATCAATGCTGTCACTTACCATCTGCGCATAGGAACCCGGCTGGATCACATATTTGAGGCCATGAGTTGTACCGTTGGAATCGCCACTCTTGTAGTACCTGTAGTAGGAAGTACCCCGATCGATCCAGGTTTCATTATCCTGGTCCCATTGGCTGATCGTCACAGTCTCCAGGTCGTTCAGGGATCCATCATCAGAGGAACCGTCATAGTAAGTGTATTCCGCTTTGGAAATGGCCGTTATGTTTTCAGATTCGTCTTTTATCGACAAAGCGCATGTCTTGAAAAGCCCCTGATGTGCGCCGCTGTTCTCAGAAGTATAAAAGGCATACGTAAAATACTGTGAATAGGTCTGACTACCAACGGAAATGGATCTTTCTACACGCAAACTGCTTGACGTCCTGACAACGGTCGTTTCATTTCCCCCGGGACTGATTGAGTACATCAGCTTGCCGTAAGTTTCCGGGTTACCTAGACCCTGAAATTTGCTGTAAGTTCCATCGGGAGCGAGGAGATAAAACACATCATTTCCAGTATCGTAAGTCAGTTTTTCCAGATTACCATTAAGTGTAGTAAACAGATCCGTTTCAAGATCTTTCTCAAAATAGATCACGTCATTCATATTGCCCACCAGAGCATACTTACTGACCGTGACCGCAATAATTTGAGGGAGATAGGGCAGGCACCAGTTATATCCATTTCCCATATTCACGCTACGAATCAACTGGTTGGAGTAGCTTCTTTCATGTGCCCAGTCTTGACCAAAACCACGACTGGTGACATCGACGGCTTGAAGTTGAATCTGTCCATCGACATAACGAACAGGGTCTTCTGATACATCGCCGCAACCCGCAACTTCAATTCTTGGTTCGGGGTAATCAGGTTCATTGCTGCTTGAGCTACTGTCCCCACCATCGCTGCCACCACTTCCATCACTTCCACCACTGTCATCACTCCCTCCACTGCCTGAAGATTCAGATGAGGAGGAAGAGGAGGAGGATTCAGATGAATTCTCAGATCCCTCTGAGGAATCCGAAGGGGTTGAAGGTGTGGAAGGGTAAGAAGAAGAAGATTCAGATGTGGACGATTCGGAGCTTGTTGAATGAGAAGAATGCACATGCGCAGATGATGAAGAATTTGAGTTTGAAGATTCGGAGCCGGCAGAAACAGAAGAATTTCCTGATTCAGAAGATGTAGAGGTGGAACTCTCAGAACCAGAACCAGAGCCAGAACCGATGCCTTCTAAGCCAGACATCATGGCGAATTGTTCCGCACTCAGTTCAGGTGCGATATAGTAAGCCCCCGTTTTGGGGGTGGGAGCGAATGTAACCAGGACTTCTTCCGGCCAACCTTCCACAATCGACTGATCTGCGGGAAAATCAGTATTAAGGTACAGCTTAATCGAATTGCGGAGTTCCTGGATTCCCAAAGCCGTCCACTCTGGTCCTTGCAGGGTACCTTCAAAACTGAACCAGATTTCAAAGAGACCATCTTTGTTTTGCGTGACAAGAATGACAGCTTTCGATAATCCGTTCGTGGCAGGAAACCCTTGCTCCCAGGTACAAGACTTTGAGCGGCAATGAAGTAGTTTTAAACCGAAGTCCTGATTAAATGGTATCAAGCCGCCTGTGGCCCCACTGACAGATACCTGAACGTACGATGAAATTGTTTTCTGCCATCCAGTGCTTTCTGGTGTTCCACTCATATTCTTCCCTGAACCTGAATAGTGTTATTTTGAACCGTTTTTATTTTTCCGTGTATAGTTATTTATCTAATTCTACAATTTTAATCACATAATTTTATTTATATTATAGAATATATTTAAAATGATCCTAAGTATATTTTAATTAATTGTATACCTATTCATTAGGCAATTTATTCAGATGTTTAATTTCAAACAAGACCAGTTTTGGATTAATTTGATGTGGAAAAGTCTCGTATGATCACAGTGTACTGATGCTGAATTTAGTGATGTCTATTTCGCCTAGGGGGAGCGATTACCCTAATGACAACAAACGGGAAATCGACCAGCATTCGTACCACAAGCAGTGTTGGGAATTTGGTGATTTGCTGAAGGATCAGGAGAAACGCCTGAAAGAGTTGAAGAAAGAAAATACTCAATTCAAAGAAACGGCTGGTGGAGTCGGAACTGGTTAATGTCATATCGCGGCAGGATGGTTCGAGAAACTACTGAGCCCGTCGAATAAGTGTAAGGTGGTGAATTAGTTAAGAGCTCGCCTGGAATAATCCCGTTCTACGCAACGGAGACTGTCTCTGCCCCCCTTCAGATGAACCCCGGCTGATTGGGGAGGCCATCGATCTGGTGAGACAGTACAGCAGTTATGGTTACCGTTGTGTAACCGAGTTACAGCGACGGCCAAGATAGAAGGTGAGTCTCAAACAGGTGCAACGACTCTGGAGACAGGAAGCTTGAAAGTCTCATAAAAACAGCCAATACGCCGGCAACTGTGGTGCAACAGCGGCTCTTGTGTCCGGTTATGTCCCGGCATCACGATCATATCTGGAGCTACGATTTCGTGTATTGTTTTACTCTTGATGGCTGGGCCTTTTATTTGTTAACCGTTCGCGATGAATATACCTCGGAGTGCCTGGGCATTGATGTGGAAAGAATGATAAACCGAGCGAAAGAGTTCTGGTACGTCTGAGTGACTTGATCTTCTTGGAGTCCCTGAATAAATTCGTAATGAGAATAGTCCCGAGTTCTCAGCTGAGCGATTTCGTGACTGGCTCCGTTGGGTCGATGTGCAGAGCTTGTTCATGGAACCTGGCAACTTCTGAGAAAACGGCGACATCGAATCCTTTAACTGAAAGATGATAGATAAAGTGCTCTACAGTGAATTCTTCGATACGCTAAGATAAGCCAAAGCGATAATCGAACGCTGTATAAGAAATTATAACTCCATAAGACCACTCAGTTCAACGGACTACAGAGCCCCGAGCCAGAAGCGTAACTGTTCTGGTCGAGTAAGCTCGCCGAACCTCTCATCAGAACGAAAAGAGCGGACTCACATTCCTATTCTTAAGGCTGACTCTCACAAAACAACTCGAGATGAATCACTTGATGTGATTCAATTATCATTGCTTCCGATTTATTTTTTGTAAGCAATAACCATTAATATTTTAATTTAAGAATAAGTGATTTCTAATATCCTATTTTAGTTCTTCTTCAAGACTCTTCTAAGTATTTTACCTGCGTGTACTCAGTTCCGTATCTCATTCTGAGCCAAACTTTAAATGGCAAATACCTAAAAAAATACAACGGCAGCCGACCATTCAGGTCGGCCTCCGTTGAGAATAATAGATCAGCATTTCCGATTCACGCGGTCTGTTTGGGTCTCCAACGAGAGGCATTCTCTGGTGCCTCGGAAAGCGGAATAAAGGGATCATTCAGCCCCTTCTCGTGCATTAGCTTGCCCATCTGTAGTGATAAATGGGCTCCTCGTTTTGAAATCCCTAAATGGGCTCCAATCTGTTCAAGAGTAGGCCGACGATCTGGGTTCCGGTTGTAATATTCCAAGGCTAACATAGCATTGGCAGGTACAGTCGATGGTTCAAATAAATCGAGGGTAATTTCTTCTTCAAATATTTCAGAATTTGCAGCGAGTTGTTCTTCGCCAGAAAACTGAAGGGATAGACCTCGTCCACCGAATTTCAATAACTGAAGTGTCATCTCGGCCCGCAGCACTACTTTGTTGCCGCCGAGTTGCTGACAGGGAACCGCCCGAATGGGTCCTTTCAGTATTCGCTCCAGGACTTCTCCCGCGGTCCGATCCATCGAGAGAACCTGCTCTGCAGCCTCCAGGAATTTCGCAGCGATCTCATCTCGGGTCGGTAGAGATCTGACTTGGGACAGCTGACTTTGCAGCCGTTCTTCATCATACTTCAGTTCATCCAGTTGAGACTGAATTTCCTTTGCCTTTTCGACTACAAACTCTGGAGTTTTATCAGAATCCATTACCAGCTTCAACAGATTGTTCTGTTGGCGTTTGAGTTCGGTACGACGTCTATTCAACTGAGTTCTAAGTTGTTCAATATTCTTGGGAGTCAGCAGTAAACGCTCTGTGTAGTCAGTCAGAGGATCCAGAATCGTTTCAGAAGACCTCAGGATCGCCTCTGAGATGCCAACTCCAATCTGACGATATGCGAAATCACGTAGAGCTGTCGCTCTATTCCAACATCCATCACGCCGCGAAGCACTACATCTGAAGCCACCTTCGTTGCGTCCTTCCATATACATTTTGCTACCACAGATCCCACATACAAAGACGCTCGAAAGGGGGCTGCGTGAATTTCTGGGAACCCTATACAACGGATGATCTATACCGAAAACAGGGTCCTTATTGTTCGATCTCTCATCAATAACCCGATTTGCCTGATGCCAGAGCCAGTCTTCAACAATACGCAAATGCGGCATGGATCGCGTTAGAATTTTTTTAGGATCCGGGTTTCTAATCAGTCCTGATCTGCCCGTCGTATGTGTTTTGCGTGATATTCTTACGCGGAATTTTTCCACCCCTCGATAAATGGGACATCGAATCATGGTAAGAACGTTTCTGTCTGACCACACTTCACTCTCAGAATTCGAATTTTTAGGAAGTCCCTGCTCAGTCAAATACCGGGCTACAGCATCCAATGAAAGGTCATCCGCAACCATCTGAAATGCGGTACGAATCGTTTCCACCCATTTTGGGTCAATCCGATCATACTTGGGATCTTTATGATTTTTCGGGTTACTATGATTTCGTTCGTATCCTGGGCGAAGTAATCCCATCGCTGCTCCTTTCGCCCATAGACCATCATGAGTTCGCTTAAGTTCGCTTAATACGAAAGCGCGTATAATAATTGTCTTGCCCATGGTGTCTTTGTGCTTCTTCCAGCCTCTGTGGCCAATCATCATTTGCGGTATCAACTTTGTCATTAATACAGATCAGCCTGATGTTATTATCGACGGCATTGACGTGCCCCCACGAATGACACCAGTCACAAGACTCAGTGTTCT
>TARA_R110002167_G_scaffold237259_11_pt1 | contig 24694 bp, 18 predicted proteins | sample TARA_R110002167 | Tara Oceans TARA_R110002167 (sample SAMEA4398238) | marine metagenome | biome: Polar Biome; feature: [MES] marine water layer (ENVO:01000295) within the mesopelagic zone...; material: water (ENVO:00002006), including particulate matter (ENVO:01000060) such...
GGCGGCCTGCTGGTGTTATTGGTTATTATGGCCAAGTATTAAAGCCAGTTATTACTTTGATCAAGCTCCAAGTGATTTGCAACTGGCGCAAGGGTTTGCCTTGAGTCTATTAGTCAACCTGTCCTGTTTTGTATTAGTTTCATGGCTTTGGCCAAGTCAACGCAACAGCCTGCTTGATGCCCAAGCACCTTTATTTACTGCGTTAAACAAGGCCACCAAGATAGCTAATTTATTAGCGATTACTGAAAAAGTGTTAGGTAAAGAGCGCCATTTATCCTTATTAAAACAATTACCACCCAATCAGCATGCCAATTATGCCAGCCCTAAATTGCTCGACAGTATCGAAAGTGAATTAGCCGGACAAATAGGTAACGTCAGCGCTCGAATATTACTGTCAGCCATCGCTGAAAAAAAGGATGTGGCCTTGGCAGAACTGGTTGAATTGGTTGAAGAGGCCAATCAAACCTTCCATTTTAATCATGAAGTATTGCAGTCATCAGTAGAAAATATTCAACAAGGAATAAGTGTACTCGACAGTAATTTAACCTTATTGGCCTGGAATCAGCGCTATATAGAGCTATTTGCTTATCCGAATGGTTTTATCAAAGTTGGAATATCCATTCGGGAACTGTTGCTATTTAATGCTAAACGAGGCCTGTTTGGCGATAGTGGTGACATCGAACAAGAAATCGAAAAGCGCATTGAATATATGCGCTCTGGCAGCCGTTACAAATTTGTCCGTGAGCAGGAAAATGGGCAAGTGATTGAAGTTAACGGTAGTCCCCTACCCGGCGGCGGATTTGTTACGACTTACAGCGACATTACCGATTACATTAACATCCAACAACAACTGCAACAGGCCAAAGAACAGCTAGAATATCGAGTTGAACAACGCACTCAAGAACTACAAAGTGCTAATGTAGCGTTAGATGCTGCACGCAAAGAAGCAGAACAAGCGAATGAAAGTAAAACAAAATTTTTAGCCGCTGCAGGCCATGACTTAATGCAACCTTTTAACGCTGCCAGCTTATTTGCTGCTTTATTAAAAGAAAAAGCACCTAATCAAGAGCTCGCCGATATGAGTCAAAGTTTAATTCAATCCCTCAGTAGTGCGGAAGAATTACTTACCGCTTTACTCGACATGACTAAACTCGATTCTGGCGCACTCAAAGTAAACCAACAGGCTTTTTTCATCGATGATCTGCTGCGCCCCTTGGTTAATGAATTTTCACTATTGGCTCGGCAAAAGGGTTTAAGTTTGCATTACCTTCCCTGTTCGCTGGGTGTAGTGTCAGACAAAAAATTACTGCGCCGAGTGATACAAAACTTAGTATCAAATGCTATTCGATACACCCAACAAGGCCGTATTTTGGTGGCGGTAAAACGTCACGGCTTAGAATGCAAAATTCGTGTTATCGACACAGGTAGTGGCATCGCTTCAGAGCAACAACATGAGATTTTTAAGGAATTCAAACAACTTGATGGGCAACATAATTCGCAAGGTTTAGGTCTCGGTTTAACCATCGTTGAACGCATCAGTGGTTTATTAGAACACAAAGTCAGCGTGCACTCTGTGGTTGATAAAGGTAGTTGTTTTGAAGTATGTGTGCCGCTGAGTATCGAGGCTCCTATTCTAGTCAAACCAAGCCGCGAAAGCGTCATCGACAATTCACTATTGTTAAAACACAAAACGGTTTTAGTCATTGAAAATGAAGAACGTACCTTAGACGCCATCAATCAGTTACTCAGTAACTGGGGCGCGACAGTATTCGCCAGTAAAGATGTAAAACAAGCCATTAAAGTGTGCCAACACGCTCCCGATTTAATGTTTTTAGATTATCATCTTGATGATGGATTGACTGGCGTTCAAGCCGCCCAACAATTACGTGAACATTGGCAAGATAGCACTCCAAATTTTGTCATACCCGGTATCCTAAGCAGCGCGGATCGTAGTGAGCAGACTCGTAAGGAAGCCATTGATATGGCATTGCATTATCTGCCAAAGCCAATAAAAACGGCTGCCTTGAAGCGCCTGATAAAACAACTAAAAATATAATTATTAACCCGCGGCAAAGCAAAATTTGCCCAATATTGGTTTGCTGCTAACTTGCTTAAGGGCTTAAAAGGGCTTGATCTTGTTGAGCTGCCTCTGTTTTTTCCGCTGGTTTATCTTCCGCTTTAGGATTAACTGCCGAGATAATGGCTTTGTTTTGCTCTTTGCTCATTGAATAAATGCGGCTGATATAACATTTGAAGACTTGATTTTGTGGGGTGTAAACTGAATCGAAGCCCGTGCTTAAACTGCCAGACATGCGTGAATCAATAACTAAGGTTGGTGAAAAATCTAGATCATGACAGCGAGAGGCTAACTTTACTAAATAAGGTCTAAATGGAGAGGTTCGTAAGATTAAATATTGATCACTCAATGGCGTCCAACTATCCAAACTGAAGGCACTGACTGTGCTGCGTTGTTCTAATTTTTCATCTGTAATATAGGCTTCGATAATCGATGATTTTTCAGTTTCAGATAGCTTGCGAGAGGCGCAACTGGTCAATGCCAAACAAAGCAATGACAATACAATTAGTTTTTTCATAGCACTTTCCAATATAAATAGAACTTGATGTCGTGTTTTGAACCCGCGCTAAAGCATTTGGTTCCCATCAAGGCGTAAATGTTTATTTAATTACCTGCTTGATAGCGCAATAACTTATAATGCCCAAGGTAAGTGGGTTGCCGCATAACGATTAAGTATACGAAATGTTAGTGCACGACCCTACCCTCATTTTTTCATTAGGTACCATTGATATAATGCATGGACAAAATTTGCATAAAGAAGGTTACGACTTCGCTCTTTTGAGCCAGACTTACCCCGCTGTAGCTAAATTTGTGATTCAAAAGCCAGACGGCGGTAGCACCATTGATTTTAGCCAGCCTTTAGCAGTTAAAACACTGAATGCGGCCCTGCTGGCCCATTATTACCATATTAAAAACTGGGATATTCCTGCCGGTTATCTTTGCCCACCGGTACCGGGGCGGGCAGACTATATTCACCATATAGCTGATTTATTAAAGGTAAAACAAAGTGATTCAGCCATTAGCGGATTGGACATTGGAGTTGGCGCTAATGCAATCTACCCTATTATTGGTAGCCAAATATATGGTTGGAAGTTTGTTGGCAGTGAAGTTGATCCTATTTCAGCAACATCAGCCGCTAATATTGCCAACAACAATCCTAATCTAAGTCCATTTTTGAGTGTGCGCAGGCAATACCACAGCCAAGCTATATTTAAAGGCATTATTGGTCCGCAAGATGCCTTTACCTTTACCATGTGTAATCCACCTTTTCATGCCAGTGCTGCGGCAGCAAGCCAAGCCAGTCAGCGTAAAAATGTCAATCTTGCTAGAAATAAAAATAAACGCCAAGGTATGACTGACAAGGCTAAAACGAGTGACAAGTTCCAATCCAATTTTGCCGGACAACACAATGAATTATGGTGTATGGGAGGAGAACTCGCTTTTATTCAACAAATGATTATTGAAAGTAAAAGTTACGCTAAACAAGTACAATGGTTTACGAGCTTGGTATCAAAAAAGGAAAATCTTAAGCCTATCTATACACATTTGGCTTATGTTGAGGCCATTGAAATTAAAACCGTTAATATGACTCAAGGCAGCAAAATAAGCCGTTTTGTGGCATGGCGATTTTACTAAACTCCAAAGTAGGAAGACAAATGAGTGGAAATAACCGAGCAAACATAAAAATCGGTACCACAGTATCAGTGGTACTCAAGGAAGATCAACGAAGCGGAGAACTGACTGAAGGTGTGGTAGCGCGTATTTTAACCAACTCGGCTAATCATCCACACGGAATTAAGGTGAGACTTGAAGATGGTCAAGTGGGTAGAGTTAAAAAAATTCATGATGACAGCAACTAAGAACCCATCATCTTTTTAGAGAAATAGGTATCTCAAGACAATCAACTTTATTTAGTCTGCCACTAACAGTTGCTTAAACATTACCCCTGCTTGAGTCCGATTATTAAATCCCAATTTATGCAATACCGCCGAAACATGTTGTTTAATTGTTGATTCACTGACATCTAACTCATAGGCGATTTGTTTGTTTAACAAACCGTCTGCCATCATTTGCAATACTTTGAACTGATGTGGCGTAAGTTGGGTCAGCTTATTAGCGAAGTCTTTATCTGCAGGGCTATCAAGCTGCTCAACTTGTTTAGCCATATCAGCAGGCACCCACAACTGCCCTTCTAATATTTCACGTACTGCGTCACCAATCACCGGTAAAGGGGTTGATTTAGGAATATAACCACTTGAACCAAAGTCGATGGCTTTGCGCATTAAGGCAGGATTTTCTTCGGCTGATACGATAACGACTAAAATGTCAGGATATTTATTACGCAAGGTAGTCAAACCGGTTAAACCATCGTTACCGGGCATTTTTAAATCTAAAAATATCAGCTCTACATCTGGATTTGTTTCAAGCAGGCGCAAAGTGTCATCAAATGAAGATGATTCTAATATATTGTTACCCAGTATACCTACAATTGCTTGTTTAAGAGCCAGGCGAAATAAGGGATGATCATCTGCAACAATGGCTTTGATATTCATAGGGAGTTTGTCTCTTGCACATAAAGAAGATTCAACAAAATACTAGTAGTTGATTAACGACAAGCATACCTTGAGCAACACCACACAAGTCAAGTTTCTCTTTACATTTTCTACGTTAGTAACAAAAAAGCGACCTAAAAAATCAGGTCGCTTTACTTGGACACACACTAAAAAACACTTTACATAAACTTAGGATTAAAAACGATAACCCACGGTTAAACTCACAGTACGCGGATCGCCATAGTAGCCAATTAGAGTAGTATCGCCACCTAAACCAGGCGCGTAACTACCATCGTCATTAACGCCGACAAAGTTATAGCCGCCGACTAGATATTCTTTATCGGTCAAGTTCTTACCGTGTAAGCTTGCATACCAATGACCATCTTCATGCTGCCAACTAACACTCATATTTAACATGCCGTAACCGTCTTCTTGCAATAAATCGCTGTCTTCAAACAAACGATAATCATCGCGGTAGTAATAATTGGCATTAACTATGAAATCACCCACACCACTTTCAATGACGTAATTTGCCGAGAAATTCATGGTGTATTTAGGTGTATTAGAAATACCTAATAAAGGTGGCACAGAGTTATTTTCTTCAATTTTTGAATCGAAAGTACCTAAGGCTACATCAAAGGTCAGATTATCGCTGGCTACATAAGTAACTTCAGCTTCTATCCCTTTGGCAGAAGACGCTGCTACGTTGGCTAAATACTGATTTAACACGGTAGCGTCATCACTGGGTATAACACCAATGTATTGACGGTCTTTATGATCAAGCGAGAATAAGGTTAGATTAACCCGCAAGTTATCAGACCAATCGCTTTTCATACCTACTTCAATTGAATCAACAATTTCTGGATCGGCGGCTGGTTCATTTAAGGTTGCTCTTGGGTTAAAAGTACCGGATTTAAAGCCCTGAGAATAACTAGCAAAGAACATCAGGTCAGAATTAGCTTGATACTCCAAACCAACACGCGGAGTAAAGCGTGACCAGCTTTGTGATTTAGCTTTATCTAAGATGCCGTCGTCATTGGAATCTTCGCCCAGCACTTTAGGAACTAAGTCACCATCTGGTCGTGTATAACCTGGTATCCAGCCTGATTCCGGATAAACACTAGCGAACACTAAGCCATTATTAACATCAGCTTGTTTTTCTTCATTGGTATAACGGGCACCAACGGTTAAAGACAATTGCTCAGTTAAATCAAACGAACCTTGCACATAAGCAGCTGTACTGTTGCTGTTATTACAACCAGACACTTCTCTGGTCAAGCCTGGTAGACCTAAGCTTCGCCCAAACACACCAAGTATGGCTTCAAACTGTCCGCATGACTCACCATCATAAGCATAAATACCACTGACGATTGACATACCATCTGCACGATAATTTAATTGAATTTCGTGAGTGGTATTATTGTCATCATAGATCGCCGGTACATCAAAGATATCAAGAGGGGTATTATCAAAATCGATATTGGTTGGTGAATAACTTTCACGCCTCGCGCCAATATACTTTAGGGCGAAATTATCATTAATATCCCAGTTAGCGGTCAAGCTAATGCCTTCTAGTTCAACTTTGTTTTCAGTCGGCAAACTGGTGTAAGAATCAAACACACTGGCTGGCACAGGTGCATTGGTCAAAATACTAGGGACTAAACGATAACCGCCTTTCGCATTGGAGTCGTCCGTTGTTTTATCCCATGCTAAGCGGAAAAATAAATCATCTGACGGGGTGAACTCTAAGGTTACCCGAGTAGCACTTAAGTCTTTGTTATAGTTTTCTAAATCTTGGTTGGGTAAGGCAGAAACTAAATATTCACCAAAACCATCACGACTCAAGTTTGCATAACCAAAACCAATGTACAACTTGTCTTCCATTAATGGATATTGACCCGTTACTTTAAGGTCTTGCTGAGCATAGCTACCTACAGTGCCTTTGACGTTAAGTTCAGCATCACCACTCATAGGTTTGGTCACATACTTAATGGCGCCACCTATGGTATTTTTACCGTACAGTGTTCCTTGTGGACCACGCAGTACTTCAATGCGAGATACATCCAGTAAATCTAATACTGCGCCTTGAGGGCGAGCAACATATACGTCATCAATGTAAATACCGACGCCTGGCTCATATCCCCATAAAGGATCTTGTTGGCCTACACCACGAATAAACGCAGTAAGAGTAGAGTTAGTGCCTCGGCTGTTTTGCAAAGTTGTGTTTGGAGAAAATTGTTGAATTTCTGTTAATACTGAAATTCCTTTCTCATCTAATTCGAGGCCGCCAATAGAGGTGACTGAAATCGGCACTTCTTGCAAACTTTCCACAGTTTTACGAGCGGTCACTTCGATGCGTTCCAAGCCTTTTTTATCGGCTGCAGCCTCTTGTTCTTGCGCCAATACTGGCAAACCGGCCAATCCGGTTGCAACGGCTAAGGCACAGAGTGAACGTGGATACTTAATTAATGTACGGGTAGAAAATAATGTTTTACTGGTGTTATTCATAACGAGTCCTGTTTACATGATTTTAATTATTTTTTTACGTTTTGCCTACGATCAACCGCACTTTAGATCAGTTCTTAACAAAGGTATCTAGTACCATAGTACTATGGGAAATTATCTGGTATCACCACACAATACGCTGGCTTTACCTTAGGTCTACGATCATTGACTTAACTTTAAAGGATAGCTGTATGCTAAGTTTACTCGGTTTATTAGGCGGATTAGCCCTGCTAATTGTGTTAACAATTCGCGGTACCAATTTGTTTATTGCCGCCCCTCTTTGTGCGTTATTAGTGGCGCTGACAAATGCAATGCCTGTTTTTATCGGTGATGGCAATTTTGTCACTTTATATATGCAAGGTTTTGCAGGTTTTATTGCCTCGTGGTTTTTTATGTTTTTACTGGGCGCACTGTTTGGTAAATTTATGCAAGATTGTGGGGCCGCCGACGCAGTCGCTCACTGGATTGTAGGTAAATTAGGTAGAAAAAATGCTGTGATCGCGGTCATTATAGCCTGTGCCATCTTAACTTATGGCGGCGTTAGCTTATTTGTGGTGGCGTTTTCGGTTTATCCCATGGCTGTCAGTTTATTTAAAGATGCTAATTTACCCCGACGCTTTATTCCCGCTGTGTTGGCCTTTGGTTCCGTTACCTTTACCATGACTTCAGCAGGTTCGCCGGAAATTCAAAATTGGATCCCAATTAAATTTTTAGGCACCTCGCCTTTTGCGGCTTGGGAAGTAAGTTTAGTGGTCGCCATATTTATGGCAACCTTAGGCTATTGGTGGTGCAAACGCATGATCGATAACGCAGTTGCCAATGGAGAACATTTCGAGCATAAGGATCACGATCCAGAAATTATCGAACGTAAACTACCCCACCCTATCACTGGGATTATTCCCTTACTTGTGGTGTTAGTACTGTCGTTTTTATTACATGATAGTCTGCAACAATTAGCCTTAATTATTGCTTTAGGAGGCGGTGTATTAACACTAGTAACGATTAATTACCGCTATTTTCTGAATATCCAAGACGCCATCAACCTAGGGACAACTGGTGCCTTAATCGCCATTGGTAATACCGCTGCAGTGGTGGGTTTTGGTAGTATTGCAAAATCAACTGATGCGTTTCAAAACGCGGTTGAATTAATGACGCAAATTCCAGGTTCTCCATTAATCGGGGCGGCTATAGCTATCAGCGTTATCGCAGGTATGACCGGTTCCGCGTCGGGCGGGCAAGCTATAGTATTGCCACTGATTGCACCACATTACTTGGATCAAGGGGTTGACCCTGAAGAATTGCATCGTATTGCTGCTATTTCTTCTGGTGCATTAGACTCATTACCACACAATGGCTATGTTGTGACGACAATTAGAGCGATTTGTCATGAAACCCATCAGCGTGCCTATTGGGCTGTGGGTGCCTTAACTGTCGTGGTTCCTTTACTTGGCCTAAGCTTAGCGGTTGCCCTTTTCTCGTGGTTTTAAACAGACAAGAAGTGAATAAAAATGATGTATAAACTTATTATAAGCTGTTGTTTGCTCTTTAGTTTGAGTGCACAAAGTGAATTATTGGTAGACAAACAGCGCTTTGAAATGGACGAATTTACTACTTTTGGTGGCAAAACCATTAAGCAGCTTGCGGTGGGATACGAAAGTTACGGAGAGCTGAACAGCAAAAAAGATAATGTTATTTTGATAACCCATTATTTTTCCGCCAATTCTCATGCGGCAGGAAAATATTCTAAAGACGATGCCCAAGCAGGTTATTGGGACGCCATTATTGGTCCTGGCAAAGCCATTGATACTAATGAATATTTTGTCATCAGTGTCGACACCTTAGTTAACTTAAACGCCAATGATCCTCACACCATTACAACGGGTCCTGCAACTATCGACCCAGATACAGGCAAACCCTACGGGCTGACTTTTCCCGTCGTGACGATCCGCGATTTTGTTAACGTGCAAAAAGCCCTGCTTGAGTCTCTTGGCATTAGTCAATTGCATGCCGTTGTTGGAGCATCAATGGGCTCAATGCAAGCCATAGATTGGGCTGCCGCTTATCCAGAGTGGGTACCTCGCATGATTTCAATTGTGGGTAGTGGTGAAACCGACGATTGGGGCAGCAGTATGTTAGAACAATGGTCCATTCCAATCCGCCTCGACCCCAATTGGCAGCAAGGCAACTATTATGATACCAAAGCTCCCATTGAAGGACTCACCAGCGCTTTAATGTTTATTACTCAAGCGGCCCTGACTCCCGAGTTTTTTAATCAAGTAGCACAAACAAACGACATTGATCACCAAAAGTCTCAAGCGTTAATCTTGCAAGATATTAATCAATCACCCGCGATTGTTACTTGGTTGCACGAACGAGCCAAACAACGTGCCGCCTTAATGGATGCCAACCACTTATTATATTTAGTCAGAGCCAATCAGCTCTTTGTTGCTGGCCATCAAGATGAGCTCGCCCTAGGATTAAAAAACGTAAAAGCCAAAACCTTATTTTTACCCTCAGACAATGACCTCTTGTTAATGCCTTATTTGGCCAAACGGGCTCATCAAATCCTAATAGAGCAAGGTAAACACAGTGAGCTTATCGAGTTAGAAGGCAACTTAGGTCATTTAAATGGCGTTTCGCTTATTAGCCAACAAGGTCAAAAAATTAAACAATTTTTACAGCAATAGGTAATTGATATGAAAAACAAACTGTTATTTTTGGCCTTCAGTATCGGTGCTAGCGGTGTATTTGCCTCAACACAACCGCTTCAACTTGATCTAGAGCATATTAGCATTTCAGGGCTTTCGAGTGGTGGTTATATGGCCAATCAATTTCACATCGCTCACTCAGATTGGGTTAATAAAGTAGGTATTATCGCCGGCGGCCCTTATTTCTGCGCGCAAGGCAGCATTAAGACTGCCCTTGAGCACTGTGTCAATAAGATGGTTAATCCCATAGAACTCGATAGTTTAAATAAGCAAGCGACAAAGTATGCCACTGAAAAAAAGATCGCCCCTTTAAGTGAACTAAAAAATAGCAAGGTATGGCTCTTTCATGGACAACAAGATAACAAAGTATTGCCCGCAGTAAGCGAAGCGCTTTATCAGCAATATATTGAATGGGTTGGCAAAGACCACGTGGCTTATGTCAGCGATATTACGGCCTCACATTTGTTCCCCACTCTTGATTATGGTAGCGATTGCAAGGAGTCAGTCTCTCCCTATATAGGCAACTGCCAATATGATGCGGCAGGTGCCATGTTAGGCTTTCTATTTAATCAACTAGCACCGCGAGTTTCGCAACCACAAGGCGAAGTCATTGAGCTGGATCAGCAGAGACTCGGAGGTCAAACCGCTGACACCCTAGCTGACAAAGGTTATGCCTACATTCCGCAAAGTTGTGCCTCAGGTGAAACGTGTTCACTGCATATTAGTTTTCATGGCTGTAACCAAAATGCACAAAGTATCCAGCAGCAATATGTTGAACACTCGGGACTCAATAATTGGGCAGACAGTAATCACATGGTGGTGCTCTATCCACAAACTAAAAACTCTACCTTTTTGCCTCTAAATCCACAAGGATGCTGGGATTGGTGGGGTTATGCTGATGAAAACTATGCCACCCAAGATGGCAAACAAATTCAAGCAGTAAAACAACTGGCGAATGCCTTACAACATTATTCATTTCAATAGGAAGGCACAATGCAGTCAAAAAATATTCTCATTACCGGCGGAGCCAGTGGTATTGGCTTTGGTATTGCTAAACAACTAGCTTCTGTTGGTCATCAAATTATCATTGCTGATTTACAATTAGGTGCTGCTCAAGCTGCCGCCCAAACTCTAAGTGAGTTAGGCTTTAAAGCCTCAGCGATCGAGGTAGATGTCAGTCAAGCAGCACAAATAGCTGCCTTACCTGCCCAGCTCCTGCCACTAAAAATAGATGTCCTAATCAACAATGCCGGTATTCAGCATGTCGCTCGTTTAGAAGACTTCCCGGCCGATAAATGGCAGCAATTGATCAACATTATGTTAGTAGGGCCCGCCTTATTAACCCGGGCATTTTTACCCTCAATGCGTGCACAAAACTATGGCCGTATTATCAATATAGGGTCAGTTCACTCGCTGGTTGCCTCACCATTTAAGTCAGCCTATGTGGCCGCTAAGCATGGTTTATTGGGCTTTGCAAAAACCGTCGCACTTGAAACAGGAGACTGCAATATCACTATCAATACCATATGCCCCGCTTATGTTCGTACTCCTTTGGTAGAAAAACAAATCGCAGCACAAGCAATTGAACATGGCATAAGTGAAACTGAAGTGGTCAACAAAATTATGTTAGAGCCCATGCCCAAAAAAGCTTTTATTGAAATGGATGAACTAGGCGCAACTGCTGCGTTCCTGATAGCCGATACGGCTCGTAATATTACCGCTCAAACCATGGTGCTTGACGGTGGATGGACAGCTAGATAACAGTTATTTTTAGGGTAAACCCTCGGTGTATTTAACCAATATGTGGTTAGAACCACCGATTATTTTATTGCTAAAGATTACGGAAAACCTTAAGTCATTGAATATAAACAAAAATCAATATTGGTCTAATATCTGCTTAATATCCTATAGTTATGTTATTCACTCTACCCAAAATTAAGGAGAAATGTATGGATGAAGGTATGATTTTTGTCATGATAATATTGTTTGCGTTTGTATTACCCATTGTTATTTATGGAACATGGACCTCACACAAAAAAGATATGGCTAAGTTGAACGCCAGTTTGAACGACTCAGAAAAAAATAACCTTAAGAATGAATTAGCGGCAATGAAGTCGCGACTCGAAGTATTAGAGGCCATTGTGACAGACAAAAAATATCAATTGTCTGAAGAAATTTCGAGCTTACACAAAGCACAAAGGTCGTCAATTAATTAAGATAAATTGGTAATATCGAATTATCAGTAATACACAGTCGCATGAAAACAAGCTGGCTATTTGTCAGCTAGCATTGACCGACAACCTTGTCTGCTCGGTCATTTATGCGATTTTTTAGTTTGATCAAACGTTGAAAAATAGCCCCACTAACTATTCTCTTTTGAAGACGTCGACAATCGCCTGCATCAATGCCCTTCAAAGGCTGCTCAGTAGTGACTTTACTTCTACTATTATGAATAGTCACACCTCTATTCCTAACGACAAACTAAACATGGCGAAAAGTGCATATTTTTTGGGTTTATTACCTTTTAAATATTGATCTAGGTAATACCCTTGTGGTCTGATCAGCCCCCTCTGAAGTTTTTTAAATAAGGCGGCGTTTTGAACGACCCTATTATCCCCTTGGTTGCTGTTGGTTTAATATCTATCGCTTGCCAGTTTTTTGCTTATAAAATTAAACTCCCTGCAATTTTGCCCTTATTAGTAGTAGGCATCATTGTTGGACCTGTCACCGGCATGCTAAATGCAGACGATTTATTTGGTGACTTGCTTTTCCCTATCGTTTCTTTATCGGTGGCTATTATCTTATTTGAAGGGGCATTAACCCTTAAATTTGAAGATCTGAGTGGCCATGGCTCCATGGTGCGAAATTTGTGTACCGTGGGCGTATTAATCACATGGGGTATTGTGGCCCCAGTAGCTCATTATGCTTTGGGCATGTCGTGGGAACTGGCCTTTCTGTTTGGTGCTATTGTCACCGTTACCGGGCCCACTGTTATCATACCGATGTTACGTACCGTCAGACCTAGTAGTAAATTGTCCAATATTTTGCGCTGGGAGGGTATTGTGATCGATCCTATCGGTGCCTTGTTAGCGGTTCTAGTATTTGAATACCTAGTTGCTACGCAAGATGCACTCAGCCATACACTCTATGCATTCGGTGCAACCTTATTAGTTGGATTTGGCATAGGGGCCTCTGTAGGCTATTTACTCGGCCAAATGTTACGTAATAATTGGGTACCACATTATCTGGTTAATACTGCTGTATTAACCTTGATGTTAGGTGCGTTTGCTGGTTCCAATCTGCTAGCCCATGAATCAGGTCTGTTGACGGTTACTGTTATGGGTATGTTTCTAGCTAATATGCGTAATGTAGACGTTGATGATATTCTTGAGTTTAAAGAAACCCTCAGTGTTTTGTTAATTTCTGGCCTATTTATTTTATTGGCCTCGCGCATCAGTCTTGACTCCCTCATTCATGTCGGTTGGGGCTCTATCTTAGTCTTGATTGCTATCATGTTTATTGCTCGTCCTGTGTCAGTGTTTATCTCATCTTTAGGTACAGGGCTTAACTGGCGCGAAATTGCCCTACTCAGCTGGATTGCACCGCGAGGTATTGTTGCCGCTGCTGTATCAGCCTTATTCGCTTTAAAACTTGAAGCCTTAGACTACCAACAAGTCGACTTATTAGTGCCAATGGTCTTTTTGGTTATTATCGCTACAGTTGTTATTCAAAGTTTAAGTTCAGTCAAAGTGGCAGAGTATTTGAAAATTCGCTCAGCTGCACCTAATGGTTTTTTAATTTTTGGTGCCGGACAATTTAATCGGATGTTCGCCAAAGAGTTACGCTCCTATGACGTACCGGTGCTGCTGGCAGATACCAACTGGGACGCACTGCGTTTAGCTAGAATGGACAATATAAGCACATATTTTGGCAATCCCATGTCAGATCATGCGTCACGCAAACTCGATTTAACCGCCTATCGTAAAGTATTGATTATGTCTCCCTACAAACAACTCAATCCGATGTTAACCTATCATTTTGAATATGAATTAGGTAAAGGCACCGTATTAGGTTTGAGTAATAATGAACAACAACAAAGACCGAGTCATCAGGTTTCAGGCTCATATACTAAAAACTTAGGTTTGTTTGCCGACGGTATTACTTACGGTAAATTAGCGAGTTGGGTGACTAAGGGCGCCAAAATAAAAACGACCCGCCTGAGTGAAGAGTTTAACTATGAAGCTTATCAACTTGAATATGCTGACAGAGCATTAAAATTGGCAGCTATCGACACTCAGGGTCAAGTAACGCTATTTACCACCAATAATAATATCAAACCCAAGTCTGATTGGCGCATAGTGAGTTTAATTACTGGCGATAAGAAGGTTGACCCCGTGTTTATTCCATTAGAAACCAACAAAGACGAGATAGCCTCTACACTCACAAGTGAGGCAAAACCAGCCGCTATTTAACTTACTTAAAATCGCTTTTAGAAACATTTTGTACTGATTTTATAAACATTTTTCTAAAACAAAACTTTTATCGTTTTATGCTAAAAGAAAAACAATGAGGTACATAATAGTGAAATACAATCTTTCTTGGACAATTTGCCTAGTATTAACGAGCCTTTTGGGCAGTGGTGTTGCCTTAGCTAACGATGATAGTCGTGAAAAGTATCAACGGCCTCATTTACCCTTAAGGCCCGCCCATACTTACTCTATTGTTGCTCGCGACGCTGCGACTGGTCAATTGGGGGCTGCAGTGCAATCACATTGGTTTTCCGTGGGAGCGGATGTCATCTGGGCCCAGCCTGGCGTTGGTGCCGTAGCAACACAAAGCTTTATTGAAGTGAGTTATGGTCCATTGGGTCTGGCTATGATGGAGCAAGGCAATAGTGCGGAACAAACACTGCAGGCATTATTGGCCAAAGATGAGCATCAAAATGTTCGTCAAATAGGCATGATTGACGCCAATGGTAATAATGCCGTACATACTGGGGCGCTGGCAATTAATGCCCATTGCGACATAGTTGGTGAAGATTTTACGGTCCAAGCGAACTTGATGGAAAAAGCCTCTGTCTGTCAAGCTATGGCAAGTGCCTTTCGCAGCAGCAAAGAGGATTTAGCTGGGCGTATGATGGCAGCTTTACAAGCTGCACAAGCAGAAGGCGGTGATATTCGTGGTAAACAATCAGCTGCAATGTTGGTCGTTGAAGGTGACAAAGGCACGCCGGTGTGGAAAGGTCGTGTGGTCGACTTGCGGGTTGAAGACAATGTTGAGCCCATTAATGAACTCAGTCGCTTGTTACATGTTGCTCGTACATACCGCAAGATGACAGAAGGGGATGACTTAATGACAATAGGCAAAATTGATGAAGCACTGGCAGCTTATTCTGCAGCAGAAGCCATGATGCCAGATAACCATGAAGCCATCTTTTGGCACGCTGCTACATTAGCTGCGGTGGACCGCGTTGATGAAAGTCTACCGCTGTTTAAAAAAGCATTTGCCCTACACCCGCTTTGGAGAGACCTAGTGCCTCGTTTACCCGCATCTAACTTATTACCCGATGATGCAGCGTTAATTAGTAAGATATTAGCGGTTAAATAAACCGGATAGCCCCAACGAGATTTTGTTTAATATAGCTACAGTTGTATGCTTATAAGTGCTTCTTGGTGTGGCGATTTTTACCACGCCAGTTTCGAGAGACAAAACATTAAAAAAGCTTGTATCCAGTAGCAAAAATAAAACATCACTTGCTCAGTGTCGTAGTATGGGTAAACTGAGCTCTTCAGTATGTAAATTGGAATATTGACCTAATTTATGAGTACTAGTCTGAATTACAAAGATAAATACGGTAGTTATCATCTTAGTATCGAAAACGGCATAATCTGCGCCATCATAGAAGGTGCTGTGGGTGAGAGCTTTTCACGTCGCTATAATCAAGATTTTTGTGCACTCATTGCTCAATTAGATCAAGAGAAATGGGGACATTATGCCGATTTCACCTTGTGCGAAGCGATGACTGAAGAAGCACAACACAAATCAATCGAATTGCATAATTACGCGATACTTAAAGGCTGTGTGGCCTCCGCCTATCAGATAAGTTCAGCCTTATTGACCAGTCAGGTGAATAGCGTACGCCAAGCAAGTCATCTACCCTTGCCCATCAATCAACACATTTTTGCCACGAAGTCCGAATGCATAACGTTTCTCAACAACGAATTAGCCGATAAAACTAAGCTCTAAGCTCCTCAACAACCTGTTGTTTGCAGTTATTGACCATAATTAATAACTGGGCGGCCGCTTGAGCATCACATAATGCTCGGTGATGGCTCGTCAATTCGATATCAAACTCACGACAAAGGTTACCTAATGAATAGGATGTCAAACCAGGGAAGTATTTTCGCGTCTCTCTGACGGTACACAATTTTGGCATACTAAAAGGTCTAGTGAGTCGTTCATACTCTAATTTAAAAAAACCATAATCAAAGTTTACATTGTGCGCGACAAAAACACTGCCCTGCATAAAAGCCTCAAGTCGATCAACAACTTCACAAAAAAGCGGCGCATCACTTACCATCTCATTACTAATACCGGTTAACTGAGTAATAAATTTTGGTATATGGCGTTGCGGATTAATTAAACTTGACCAAGTATCGACCACCCGACCATTGATCACTTTAACCGCGCCAATTTCGGTAATACGATGGCCTGCCGTTTTCCCCCCAGTTGTTTCAACATCAATCACTACATAAGCTTGCTCGGGATTAATCGCCCAACTTACGCGGCATACTCCCACATCAAAACCAGCATTTTGCAGCGCCTCGATAGTCACTAATTGATTTGGGCGAATCACATCACCTTGAGCTTTGACTTCTTCAAAACGCAATTTGCCATATTCAATAATCATTAAATCAGGATAACCATCACGCAAGTCATTATAATTTTTTGCCATGGCACGCAAATGCCTTATAACCGCTTGTGGAGGCGCAGCCATGAGAAATTGTTTCAAAATTAATAATAGTTTGCTGTGCCAGCGAAACATGCCATTCGGTTGACCGTAATACCTTGCGGCCATTTTTGCTAAATAACTGATTGCTTTGTTTGGCTCATTGAGCAGAGCCAACTTAGTTTCAAGTAGCGGTCCTAATGTGGCATATACCCGATTTTCACGCACTGAGGCAGGCCGACGATCAAATTCACAGGCAATCGCTTGTTCATCTTTAAGAAATAATTCCGGCCAGAAAAATAGTGCAAATAGAGCATTAAATAAACGATTTTCTGTGCGTATTGCAATTATTTGTCGCTGTTGGTAGTAGCCTTTTACGCCTTTTTCAGGACTATCGCGGAATATTTCATCAAGCCAAATTTGCTGAGTAGATTGGCGCAATATTTGGGTTAATTTACTCAATTTCGCTTGCTGAAATTTACGTTGGTAAAAGTCTTCTGCAAAAGCGCACAAACTAGCGTCTCTACTGTGTAATAAAATCACTTCAAGTTCTGCTTTAACCTCTTCTTTTGCGTCAGTTTTGTACTTTTCTCGCAGGTACTTTTGTTGGGCCTTAGCCAATTGTGAATAGCTAAGACAAGTCAGTCCTAGTTGTACATTAGACTTAATTAATTGTTTACCTAATTCATAATAATACTCATTGGCATAGCGATTAGCTGTCTCGCCCTGCGGCGCTAGATACTCTGCTTGGGCCCATTCAATCAGTTGCATTGAATTAGTAACTTGGTGTTTTATGACTTGCAATTTTTGCGCATAATTATATGCCTCTTGCGCTTGGCAAGGGTGACTAAATCTCGCCACTAAAACATCACTGCTATTTCGCGTTTTCAATACACCTAAGTCACGCATGGAGAATTTATCCAAGCCGCTATTGAGCTCGCCAAAATATAAAAAAAGTAAATACTGCCAAATCTCAACAAAGCCCTTAACGACATAAGGCTTAGCTGCAGCCTCTGCTACAAGGGTATTTGCCAACGGATGTTGACTTACCGTTAACAGCAACTGAGTTTTGGAACTTGAGGCAGAATACTCAAGGTTTAAGTGATTTTTTAGTAAATCAATTAATTGTATTTTATTTAGACTGGGCAGCCACAATAAACAATCAACTGCTTGCAAAGGTCGCAGTAATTGCACTTCGAGCAGGGTATCAATCTGTTGTTGCACATTAAGTATTTCTGCATAGCTTAATTTATTGCGATCAAGCACAGTGCCCTTACGATTAATCACCCTCACCAACATGCACAAAGTATCGTGCTCTAGGGCGTCTACTTGCTGAATAAATGCAAGTTCTTCAGTGGTCAATAAGCCCAAACAATATTGCTTTAAATAAGCCATAAACTCCTGAAAGTGACTTAAATAATATTTACTGGGTAATTCTCGCAAGGCTAAAATCTCTTTAGTGCTGGGCTATTTATAATTCATGATTAGAATAGGAATTGAAAATAGCTCACATTAATTCATACAGTAGTTTATACAGTATAAATAAGACTTAGATCAACAGAAAAAAATGGAGATGGACAAGCAGAAGATTGAAACTCGAGATTAAAAAAAGACCGATACTTTAATTTTATATATCGGCCTAATTCTGCAGATTAGGCACTCTATTAGTTAGGAAAAAACAAGCTAGTTACCAACTAATATCATCAGGAATTTGGTAATCAGCATACCAATCATCTGCTTCACTGCTAATTTTGTCTTCAGCGCTGATGTTATCAACCCGATACACCACTACATGTGCATCACGTTCAGTAATTTTATCGGCCACCGGCATAGGCACTAACTCGTAGCCTTGCTCGTATTTAACAATAGCAAGTTTACCTTGTGAAATAGATTTTTGCGTATCAGCGCTGACATACATGCGCTTAATCAAGGTACCATCGGTAAAATTACACACCACATCCCCTTTACCTCGGGGCTGCTTGTTAACGTTTATCAACTGTTTGATCTGCGCAACAACGGCTTTCTTTTCAGCTTCTCGTTTGCTTTGTTGATTCAACTCACGATCTTTGGCTTTTTTCGCTTCAATAGCGAGCGCTGCTGCAGCCTTTGCCTCGTCAGTTTCAATCACATTGTGTCTTTGCTGAGCCTTAGCTTGTTGATGTTTTTGCAGTTTAACTTGTTTGACCTTCTTTTTGTCGGTCAAGCCCGCTTTGAGTAACTGCTCTTGCAGTGATAATGCCATGTTACTTACCCGTTTTATAAATAAAAAAGCTCGATAGCAGCGCTATCGAGCAGGTTTAAGTCCGATTGTTCAGGACGCTGTTATGTCGTTTTTTTACGTTTGTCTTCTGCTTTCCACTTTTTGCCGTCATACCAAGAAGACCAACCTGTAGCCTTGCCTTCGGCATTTTCTGACATCACATATTGCTGCTTAGTTTTGCGGCTATAACGTACTAAAGTCGCATTACCATCAGGGTCTTTAGCGGGTGCATCTGCTAGGTAATAAAACTTCTCCGACAATCTATCCCTAAACTTGGCTAATTCCTTGACCAAGGGGGCCCGCGTTTCTCGTGATTTAGGGAAATTGTGTGCCGCCAAAAAGATCCCAGCAGCCCCATCTCTCAAGACAAAGTGTGCATCAGACTTTTCACACGTTAACTCTGGAAGATCAACTGGATCTTCCTTAGGTGGCGCGGCTTCACCGCTCCTTAATAACTTGCGAGTATTTTTACATTCTTCATTAGTACAACCAAAATATTTACCAAAACGACCGTTTTTCAGCTCCATGTTGGCACCGCATTTGTCGCACTCTAATAAAGGCCCTTCGTAACCTTTTATCTTAAAGGTACCTTCCTCAACAAAAACGCCTTCACAAGTAGGGGTATTACCACACACATGCAACTTGCGGCCCTCGTCAACCAAGTAACTATCCATGGCGGTACCACAAATACCACAACGACGTTTAGCCCTAAGTAATTCAGTTTCTAACTCTTCTTCGTCATCGACTTTAACGACGTCGTCGCCTGATACCAAATTCATCGTACCCGTACATTTTTCCTTGGGTGGCAAGTTATAACCAGAACACCCTAAAAATACGCCAGTACTGGCGGTACGAACATTCATTGGTCGACTGCATATTTTACACTCAATCACCGTTGGTACAGCTTGATTAAGACGCATGCCGCCCTCTTCAACCGGTTTTTCAGCTTGATGTAGCTTTTGCTCAAAGTCAGTATAAAAATCGTCTAAAACGCCTTTCCAAGGCGCCTTACCCGTTGCTATATCGTCAAGCTGTTGTTCCATTTTGGCGGTAAAATCATATGAAATTAAATCGTCAAAGTTCTCCATCAAACGATCGTTAACAATCTCGCCCATTTTTTCAGCATAGAATCGTTTGGTATCTTGACGCACATAGCCACGGTCTTGAATTGTAGAAATAATACTGGCGTAAGTGGAAGGTCGACCAATACCCCGTTTTTCTAATTCTTTAACCAAAGAGGCTTCGTTAAATCTTGCAATTGGTTTGGTGAAATGTTGCTTGGGATTTAAGGCCTTAAGCTTTAGTAATTCGCCTTCTTTTACATCCGGCAACAACAAATCTTCTTCACCCTTTTTGCGAACTTGGTTTTGCACACGAGTCCAACCGTCAAATTTTAAAACTCGACCTTTAGCCGTTAACTCATAATCATTAGCAGCCACTCGAATGGTACTCGCGTCGTATTGCGCAGCGACCATCTGACAGGCAACAAACTGTTTCCAAATCAACTCATAAAGACGCTGAGCATCTCGCTCCATAGTCGTTAGTGACTCGGATTTTACATTAACACTTGAAGGTCGTATGGCCTCATGCGCTTCCTGCGCACCTTCTTTACTGCCATAACTTAACGCTTTATTCGGTAAATATTTATTACCAAAATTCTCGTTAATATAGTTACGACAATTTTCGACCGCTTCACCGCTTAAATTGGTTGAATCGGTACGCATATAAGTAATATGACCGGCCTCGTAAAGGCGCTGCGCCATCATCATGGTCTTTTTAACACCAAAACCTAAACGCGTACTTGCGGCCTGCTGCAACGTAGAGGTAATAAACGGCGCCGAAGGACGACTTTGCGTGGGTTTTGACTCGCGACTGACCACGGTATAGTCGGCATCTAGCAGATCATTTTGAGCTTTTTCAGCTTGCACCTTGTTTAAAGGCTTAAAATTCTCTTTTTGGTATTTAACCACTTGCATACGCAGTTCGGTGGCCTTTGCTGTGAGTAGATCAGCATGCAAATCCCAGAATTCTTCCGGAACAAATGCTTTAATTTCACGTTCACGCTCAACCACTAAGCGCACAGCGACAGATTGTACACGGCCGGCAGATAAACCACGCGCCACTTTTTTCCACAGTAATGGCGAGACCATAAAGCCTACTACCCTGTCTAAAAAGCGACGTGCTTGTTGAGCGTTGACGCGCTCTATATTTAACTTACCTGGGTGTGAAAACGCCTCTTGAATAGCATTTTTGGTGATCTCATTGAACACCACTCGCTGAAAATCCTTAGTTGGATCATTAATAATTTCTTGCAAATGCCAAGCAATAGCTTCTCCTTCTCTATCCAAATCCGTTGCGAGATAGATAGTATCCGCATTTTTAGCTAATTTTTTTAAGTCGTTGACGACTTTTTCTTTGCCACTGAGCACTTCGTAATGAGCATGCCAGTTATCCTTTGGATCGACCCCCATTCGGTCAACAAGCTTCTGATATTCGTAATGTCTTAAATATTCTTCACGCTTCTTTTCAGACAAGTTTTTTAGTGCACTTGCTGGTTTTTTAGGCGCTACTTTACCCAAAGCCTTGGTTGGGAGGTCTCGAACGTGGCCGACACTGGATGTCACAATAAAATTATTGCCGAGATATTTATTAATTGTTTTTGCCTTTGCCGGAGACTCGACAATGACTAGAGACTTTGCCATATATTGGTATTAACCTTTTGATTTTTTTAGGTTTTTATTCACTAAACAGCTCAAATGACGAGTTTATTAGTGGAAAATGCTTTTTAACATATATCTACAAAGTGAATAGAAAACAAGTTCTTCTTCATAGTTATCTGATTTTCTTTTTTTACACTGACTAATGCAGCGAAAATTTGCAAGCACAAAGTTGGCAGTTCACTTAAAAGCAGTATAATACCAAGCCATTCGCGCCTATCTTACGTTTTTAATCCTGTTTCGTAGGCCACTTTAAGTAAAAAGATCTCGATAAAAACAGACCTTGATGGTCAGCATGCAAAAATAACAGAGGTAAAAATGAAACAGTTTGAAGTGAATTTTGATGGCTTAGTTGGACCAACTCATAACTATGCAGGTTTATCATATGGCAATGTGGCTTCTTTAAATAATGCCAGTGCATCAAGCAGCCCTAAACAGGCCGCTAAGCAGGGTTTAAAGAAAATGAAGGCACTGGCAGACCTTGGTATGGTTCAGGGTGTCCTAGCGCCACAAGAGCGTCCTGACGTCTATGCACTGCGTCGTTTAGGTTTCACAGGCACAGACGCTCAAGTTCTTAGCCAAGCCGCTAAACAAGCACCGGCTATTTTTCAAGCTTGCTGTTCTGCTTCAAGTATGTGGACAGCCAACGCAGCCACCGTTTCTCCCAGTGCTGATACTCATGATGGTAAAGTGCATTTCACACCCGCTAATTTAACCAATAAGTTTCATCGCTCACTTGAGCCGCAAGTCACTGGCAATATACTGAAAGCTATCTTTACTGATCCAAAACATTTTTCTCATCATCAGCATCTGCCTGATAACGAACATTTTGGGGATGAGGGCGCGGCTAACCACACTCGATTGTGTTCGGCTTATGATGAGACTGGCGTAGAGATTTTTGTTTATGGTCGCCACGCCTTTGACAGTAGTAAACCAGCACCCAAAAAATATCCAGCTAGGCAGACATTTGAAGCGAGTCAGGCCGTGGTTAGACTACATGGTTTGAGTGATGACAAGGTCGTTTATGTACTGCAAAATCCGGACGTTATCGATCAAGGTGTCTTTCACAATGATGTTATTTCTGTGGGTAATCAAAACGTACTGTTCTACCACGAACTTGCCTTCCATAAAACTCAATCAGCGTTAGACGAAATCAAACGTAAGTTCGGTGACAAAGAATTACACTTTATTCGCGTTGATAGCCAAGATGTGAGTCTGCAAGATGCGATTAAGAGTTATTTGTTTAACACCCAAATTATTACCTTACCAAACGGCTCTATGGCCATTATTGCACCGTCTGAATGTGAGGAAAATCCAGCCGTCGCTGCCTATCTTGAAAAACTGGTCAGCTTAAATACCCCTATTCAAGAAGTGAAGTTTTTTGATGTCAAACAAAGCATGCGCAATGGTGGTGGCCCTGCGTGTTTGCGTTTACGGGTTGCCATGACCGAACAAGAACGCGCGGCTGTGAATCAAAGCACATTAATGAATGATGCGCTGTTTGAGCGTCTGAACAATTGGGTGGATACCCACTATCGTGATGAGTTATTAATTGATGACTTACGCGACCCCCAACTACTGATTGAGTCAAGAACGGCATTGGATGAGTTAACTCAGCTATTGAAGTTAGGTACTGTGTATCCGTTTCAAATGATTTAGTTGACGTTTGATGATTTAATTAAAGTGTTAGACTTTAATTAACTTTTTTAGCCAGGGGGCCTGCAGGGTGTCGCATTGTGCGCCTTAGCAGCCCCTAATCTGTTCAATTGTCTTGCTGCGCAAAGATTGCACGACATTTTCCCCATTAATTGCCATTAGTCCTAAGTTGAATGAAGATAAATTCAATATTGGACGATTCAGCGTATTTTTGAGAGTAGGAGCGGCTTTAGCCGCGAATAAATATTCAGACGCATAACAATAGATACAGCATGTGTAAAAAAAAGCCCAGTTTTCACTGGGCTTTTATCATTAGTCTTTATCGTTACAACTCGGGCCAGAGCCATAAGGACTAGAAGGTGGTGGTGAACCTTCTTGTTTTAAATCCTCAGTCAAAACCGGTAACACAAAAATCTGACTTTCCTCTGACTCACTCCCTGCTGACTGAGCCTTAGCAGAGATATCTACAGCGGCCCAAGCACCAAATTGTTTTGCATATGATACATTAATCAATGCTTGCCCGTTTACATCCGTTGTGCCTGATGATGGAATGGACACTACATTACCGGGGGTCAACAGCCCATCGCCGTTAAAATCTTCTCCAGCATCGAGTATGCCGTTACCATTGATATCTTCATTAGGGCAAGTCGCTGTTACCTCTTGTAGCCAAATCGTATTTATAGTGTCCCAGATCCAATATCCTTTAAGAAATACGCCACCGTCAGTGAATCTCACTGGTGGCGCAGAAAATGTGATTAGGGCATTGGCGACTGGATTTGAATCAGGATCAGTTACAAAGACTGAAAACTCTTTAGAATACGAAGACTGCTGAGGCGCTTCCATCAAACGACCGGTGCCAATTGATATATCAAAAGCCCTATCCCCTACAGTTAGCAAGGTAAAACTACTAATAGACGGAGTATCATCAACGGTTGCATGTACTTTAACCGCCTCGTAGCTACTCACTGCATTAGAGGTATATACCGTTGAGGCAATACCACTTCTGTCAGTTGTCGCTTGATTGGGTGAGATTGTGCCGCCGCTAACATCATCTACTAGAAAATTAACCTTTTTACCTTTAACTAAATTGCCATTGATGTCGCGCACAACCGCGGTAATAGTGGCAGTTTGACCACTTGGACCTATAGAGTCTGGCGTCCCATCGACAATAATACTATTTGCTTGAGTAGCGATAAACTCAACCTGAGTGCGCGCACTCACTTGGTTATTCTCAGCATCCAATCCTGTTGCTGATAGTGAAGCAAAACCG
>TARA_R110002167_G_scaffold261822_5_pt1 | contig 24672 bp, 23 predicted proteins | sample TARA_R110002167 | Tara Oceans TARA_R110002167 (sample SAMEA4398238) | marine metagenome | biome: Polar Biome; feature: [MES] marine water layer (ENVO:01000295) within the mesopelagic zone...; material: water (ENVO:00002006), including particulate matter (ENVO:01000060) such...
CGTTAACTTAATACGAAGAATTCAAAATCCCTAGCCGAAAAGCGTGCCAGTTCAAGTCAGGCTCCGGGTACCATTTTTTATAAAGAGTTACTAAAATACTTGATGATCCCCCTTATGATTTTTTGGCTCTGCTCCTGTTAATTGTTGTCTATACTTATAAGTGTTCATAAGAGTACATTGTTTATGTGCCCACTAAAGGTTGCATGAATCTCGCTGCAACGGTCAACGTTTTGTTATATGATTGCATGGCTAAATCGCCCACGACAGAATATAGCGACCACATCATTTTAGCTAGCCGCGACAACTACAACAACAGGAAAGCCCCTAAAAAAGAGTAATATTTTACTCAATACTAGAGAGAACGTTAAATATTTATTAGTTCTTTGCTTATTTTAATTGTTTTCCTTTCCGTTCCATGTGTATATTGATATCGTAATCATTTAGTTATCTTGCCCTTCGCAGGTTAAAATAAAACTATAAAGGATCAATAAAATGAGCAATGATATGCGCATTCCACGCAACGCAGAAAACGACCATACCGATGAAATGGCCAAAATACGCCGTGATTTCATAAAAGAAAAAACCGGTGCAGATTTAATACATACTGGACAATACAGCATTGATACAAGCGTACTTCCAGGGAACGTAGAGAATTTTATCGGTATCGTACAAATGCCTGTAGGCGTTGCAGGGCCTGTTCATGTTAATGGGGAGCATGCGAATGGCCATTTTTATGTTCCAATGGCAACAACCGAAGGCACGCTAGTGGCCAGTTATAGTCGTGGTATGCGGGTGATAAATGAATGTGGTGGTGTAAAAACGACCGTTGTTGAGGGGTGGATGCAACGTGCTCCTGCCTTTATTTTTGAAGATGCCCGACAAGCCCGTGATTTTGGTGTATGGATAGAAGAGAATTTTGAAAAAATAAAAGCTGTCTCAGAAACTACAACTAGAATAGGTAAGTTGGAGCACATCCAACAATGGTCTGTGTCCAAAACTAAGTACTTACGTTTCAACTACACAACGGGTGATGCATCTGGTCAGAACATGGTAGGTAAAGCCACCTTAATTGCCTGTGAATGGATCAAAGCAAACTCCCCTATACCATGTATGTACATGTTGTCAGGCAATATGGATACTGACAAGAAGCATTCACATTTGAACATGTTACATTCCCGTGGTAAGCGCGTAATTGCGGAAATAGTGCTGAAAAAAGAAGTCTTGGCTAAAGTAATGAAAGTTGACACCAAGATGCTTGCTGGTGCGACAACGTTGGCCAATGTTGGCGCAGCAATGGCTGGCGCGGCTTATAATGGCCCGCATTCAGCTAACGGAATTGCCTCCGTGTATATTGCAACGGGACAAGATGAAGCCAATGTTGTGGAATCTCATGCAGGTATACTTTCACATGAGTTACTAGACAATGGTGATTTATATATGTCTGTTACTCTACCATCTTTAATTGTAGCCACCTTCGGTGGAGGCACAGGATTACCTACCCAAAATGAATGTTTACAAATGATGGGTTGTGTAGGTAAAGGTAAAGCGAATAAATTTGCTGAGATTGTGGCCGCTACAGTATTAGCAGGTGATATTTCACTAGGTTGTGCTGTTATCGCCGGACACTGGGTTAGCAGTCATGACCAAATGGGTCGAAATCGCTAAAAATAAAATCCTGCTAAAAGCCCGGTGTTTACCGGGCTTTTTTGTGTTTAAAAAAACATTGATTAGTATGCAATTTCTAATTTTTCTGCGTATTATCCACTATATGAATAATACTACACTAACCGAAAGGCATTGTTTTACTTGGTATTAATGAGTATTTTTGTCAAAGTAATATCAATAAATTAACTATTAAAATAATAATATTTGTATAACCTATGTCTAATACGCTCGAAAAAATAATACAGCACCTGCAAAAAACAGAACAATTAAACCTGCTGATCACGGAGCAGAATTTGACTGAAACTATTCGAAAATTGCAGACCTGGCAAACCAAGCGATTGTTGATTTCACATGACGATTTATGGCATTCAAAACGATTCCAACCCGCTATGCAGTTTTTTATCGATGAACTCTATGGTCCACGAGATTATAGTCAGCGAGATATCGAACTGGCGCGAGTGGTGCCAAAAATGGGAAAAGTATTACCCAATAAAGGTTTAGTATCATTAGAAGCTGCACTTAGACTCAATTGCCTTTCTCTGGATCTCGATATTACCTTAGTGCAAAAATTAGGTGATAAAGAAATAAATCGCAGCAATTATTTCGATTGTTATCGTCAATCTGATAACCAGTCAAAACGCGAGGAACAAATACAGTTGCTTGAAGATCTCGGTTTAGATCTGGCGCAAGTGGTTAAAATCACAGGTATTTCAGCTATTTTAATGCTCTCTCGAAAGCCAGCAAAAATCGCTGGGGTAAAAAGTTTGCATGAGTTTTTAGAAAAAGGATTTAAATCCTTTAAAAAACTCGGTGAAGTACACGACTTCATTGACCCGATTGTTAATAGAGAAAGAGAATTAATGCATTCATTGTATGCTGCGAAGGGGCCAACTGAAAACCCGCTACCTGAGGTAGATAACCTCAGCTCGAATTAAAATAGACCGAGCTAAAACGTTTGGTAAAGGTTGCAAAACTGATAAACTTACATTTGAATTTTATACTCTCCATTTTAATTAGGCTTCATCACTTATGTCAATTTTAGAGAAAATACAGCAATGGCTCGTGCCGAAATTGATAGAACTGAAATTCGTCAAACAAGTTACCTTTTCACTTGCCGAGTTAACTGACAACATGCAAATTTATTTGCCCTTTGATATAAAGTTTTCAGTGCCAAATGGCGACGGACTTGTGATTATTTCCCACGTGCAGTTGACTGAAAATAAAAATGGTTTGATGAACGCAAAATTGAAAGGTACATTGGATATTCAGTGCCTGGGGGAGCATTTATATAGTTCAAATATTCATATTGATCTCTTTGGTAAACCAATATTTATAAAAGAAAAATCAGTGATACGGGCTACAAATGTGGAAATAGGACAAGTTAATTTGGCTGATGATAACTTAATGGTGGTACACAATACTCGGAAAATCCTCGCAAAATTAAGCAATAATATTCTGGGACATATGTGGTCGTTAACGGTTGGAACGGCGTTAGGCTTTCTAGACAATGTTACCGATATGAAAGGTTATATAGCAATTTTTGTTAACAAAAGTAGTCACCGGATACTTGAATTACACCGCAAAGAAATAGAAAGCAACTTAATTGCAAGTTTCTCCAATGGCGATTTTGAATACACCTTAGAAGAAACCATATTTAACGAAAAGCTTTTCATCAAATATGGCAAAGATATTCTGCTTGAAAATGACGGGCTGACATTTCGATTTTCTTGATTATTCATTCACGTTATCTACGACACGCTATCGCACGCTTTATTTGTATTTAATTCAATAATGACATCAGAACTTTCAACTTCATGGCTGAACTCACGCGGTCTCCTTCTTAAGTAATGTCTTATTCAAAATGGCCAACTTTATTTTTGCTGTTTCACCATTGACTTGGTAATAAGGTTGTAAACTAAAATAGATATGCCATGGTATAACATAGCATGGTGAGAATGATGATTGGCACAAAGAGATAAACTTTAATTTAGTTTATCTCTTTGTGCGTTTTTAGTATGCGCTTTCTAATAGTATTAGTTATATTTACATCATCAAGAAGATTTATCCAAACTTATTTAACATTATTGGAGCAAACACATGACTAATTTAGAGAAAGTAAACAACACAATTGAAACGGCTGAAGAAATAGCACGTAAAATATGGTTAGCCGGTCTTGGCGCTTATGGTAAGAGCTTTGAAGAAGTACAACGCAAGTACGATAAACTAAACGTTGAAACAAGTCGTTTGTTTGAAGAATTAGTTTCTAAAGGCGAAAAACTTGAAGCTGACACTAAAGAGAAGTTTAAAGAAAAAACAACTGTAGAAAAACGTGTTGAAGACGTACGTAAAAAGCTTGGTCTTGATAGCTCAGACACAGAGACTAAAATTGATGAATTATATCAAAAAGTTGATGCGTTAACAGAAGCTGTTAATAAACTTTCTTAATTGATATTTTATTCTGCTAGTGCCCATATATATGGGCATTTAGTAACACTTAATTTTATAGGAGAATCAAAAATATCAACTAAAGACATCCACCTAACAAATGTTGTTGTTAACTTGATTGAAAAACGCAGTGCTGCAGCAGTTCCAGTAACTAAATCAGTAGTGAAAGCAACACCGAAAGCTGAAACAGCGAAGAAAACTGCAAAACCAGTAATTAAAGCGACCACTAAAAAAGCTACGTAATTGCTAATTAGCTTTTAGTTCAATGGGCAACACATTACCCCAGATGGTTTGTAAGTGGAATAAACGGCATATTTGCTCGCCTAAAATAACCCTACACTTCTTTTCAATAAGAGGCATTCAAAAAACAGGCTCACCCTGCTTTGGTTAATCCAGCTATGTCGTCAACAATTTGTGGCCACAGCTGAACCGGCAAGGTATGTCCCATTCCTTCCAGGATTTTTAATGTGGCACTAGGTATTGCTGCCGCAGTAGCAATACCACACTCCACAGGAACCAAGGGATCAATATCACCATGAATAATTAAACTCGGTATTTGCAATTGCTGTAAGCCCAGTGTTCGGTCTGGGGAATCAATTATTGCACTTAGCTGGCGGGCAACACCAGCAGGATTACACCCTCTTTGCCAAGAATCACGTATCATTTTTTCAACACGTTCTTGGTCAAAAGGGAAATGTTCCCCATGTAACATTTTCCAAACATCCAAACTCTGTGCAACATACTGCTCAATCTCTTTAGCTAGCGGTTTAAGCAACTTGGCGCTTACTCTTGTTTTCGCTTTTGGCAAGGAACGGTCGCCAGTAGTAGACATAATAGAGGTGAGACTAATGACTCTAGCGGGAGACTTCAAAGCGATACATTGGGCGATCATACCGCCCATTGAGGCACCAACAAGATGGGCTTTATTTACATTTAGTGCATCCATCAGAGCTAAAGTATCATCAGCCATATCATCAAGTAAGTATGGCGCATTCACTTTTTTACTAAACAAACTGTTACCGATAAAATTCCACATACTTGGCACCGGGTAGTTTTTCAACCAGGTGCTTTTGCCAATATCACGATTGTCAAAACGAATAACCTTTAACTTTTTACTGGCTAATAGCTGGCAGAACTGATCGCTCCAGTGGATCATCTGGGTGCCCAGACCCATAATTAAAATCATTACCGGATCCGCGGGATCGCCAAAACTATCATAGGTAATTTGCAAACCGTTAGCACTGACTTGCTGAGCCACATGATGCTGAATGTTATCAACCATCATGATTGTACCTCGGCTTGACCGGCAAGATCGATTCGCCTGTTCATGCAGGCATGCCAACCTGCTTCACCGTCAGTACGAGAATAAATCGCAGGTGTTATTACTGGCGACGGCATTAACATATTGGTCATACCTAATTCAAGTATACTCATAATACTTCCTAAAAAACGAGTTAATCTTGCTCTAAAAATTCTTTGAGCACTGCGATTTGTTTCATTTTTTGTTGTACGGCCTCCTCAAGTTCGTTGGCGCTTTCACGAATGTATTGGGTGAAATCATCCAAATCAGGCATCAAATTAATCGCGCTGGTAGGGCTAATAGAAATTGTGCCGTTATAGCTACAAATTGGCATGATGAGGCCCATTCCATCAAAAATTGGCGCAGTACCCATAGTGACAATTAATTTATGTCCGGCCAAATACAAGGGAATTTGCGGGCCAGGGACATTGGTGATAATAACATTAAAGAAAGGATTGTGACGTTTTGCAATGGCAGCACTAGTATAAAACTGTGCAGCAACACCGGCCAAACCAAATGGAATTAATTCAGCGTAGCCCATTAAACTTTTTACATCAATTACGTCTTGGTAAAGTTTACCAATCACAGTATTGTGATAAATTTTCTCTAATCTTTTAATAGGATCTTCAAGATCTGTAGCAAGCTGCACATACATGGCAGAAACCTGATTACCCATGGTATTTGTTTCTTCAGCCGTGCGAGTTGAAACTGGCACCATGGCCACTAAAGGTTTATCTGGCAGCTCATTTTTTTCCAGCAAATAACGTCTCAGTGCACCTGCACAAATGGCAAGAATAACATCATTCAACGTTGCGCCTTCCACCACTTTTCGCAGTGTCTTGACCCGATTGATATCCAGTATTGCAGAATTCCACACCTTTTGTGCTCCAACCGTATCGTTAAAACACGTCTTTGGCGCACGAAAAGGCAAGGTAGGAAGTGTAACTCCCTGAGTGCATGTCAAATACCCTGCTTTGAGAGTTGCCTTTCCTGTATCCCACAATAAACCGGGTAACTCTTCCATTTTCCCTCCATTTATTTAGGTAAGCGAATACTCATAAAAAAGAGAGCACTATGGCTCTCTTTTATTTATAAATCAGACTGAAATTAAGCTTTTTTCTCAGCAGGTTTGGCCGCAGGCTTAGCTGCAGGCTTAGCTGCAGGCTTAGCTGCAGGCTTGGCCGCAGGTTTAGCTGCCAATTTAGCAACAGCAGCAGTCAATGCGTCAACCTTTGAGCTTAGCTCTTCGATTTTCTCCTCATTTTCAGTGTTGTTCAAGCCAAGTTTAGTGCGAACTGTTTCAATACGAGATTCGATTTCGGTTTTAGCTACAACGTCATTTTTAACTTCATCAAATTTACCTTTACCCTCAGTTTCAAGCTTTTGGCCTTTAACAACTAGTTCATCAAACAATTTGTTTGAATCAGTTGAAAGCGCTTCGATACGGCCTTTTATTTCTTCATAGCCTTTACCATATGCACCTAAACCAGCTAACCATACTTTACGAGCTATTTCTTCTGCAGTAGAGGCTGTTTCCTTTATCATGTTTTCAGCAGTAGAAACTGTTTCTTTAATCTTGTCTTCTGCATTAGAAGCTGTTTCTTTAATCTTGTCGATGTTGTTCATAATATTTACTCCATAGATATTTAAAATTAATTGTATTGCTTTGATGGAATGTATATTAGAGATATAAATTAGAAATCGCATACTAATTACACAATATTTTAAAAATATTATTGCTCGCTTTTCTGCTTCTGCATTAAATCTCTTAAATAGATACCTCCTTTAATACTATCCATTGCAGTTTCAATATAATCAGCAATAATATTGACATCGGGAATGGTGTCCCGACAACCGGTAATTGGCACGTTAAAGATCGATTTTGGTGCACTAAATAGGTGCTAATCTCAATTAGGCTATCTCAAACCAAGTTTTCAACACTTGATAAACCTTAGGGTCGCTTAACAATTGCATATGATTAATGTTAGTACCTACCCATTTTCTAATATCTGGAATATGTAAATCAAACGCCGGGTTTTGGTGCTCACCCAGTGCACTTTTTATCCGTACCAGTCCATCACCTAAGGGGTAATTGATACTTTCTATAGCACTCGTTGCTACCGCGAAACACTTCACGTTATCAGGTAAAGGTAAAGGCAAACGCTGGTCGCCACTGAACTCAAAGCGGTCAGTAGTATGCCGGTCCAACGCCTGCACGTTGCCATAACGCAAATCTGTAATCCCAGCGCTGCGCACTTTCACTAAGCGTGCAAACGGAACGGTGTATGAATGAGCACCTAAAATCAAATCAATCCAGTTACCGGCTTTTTCAAGCGCAGCTCCATGGTGTGGCGTACCTAAAAACACTAAGTTGTTGAGTAGTTCAGGCCATTTGTGCCCACTGTTTTCTCCAACATGAAAAGCGCTGCGCGATACTAGCCCCCCCATGCTGTGAGTCAATATATTAATGTCTAAGTGTTTATCTGATAGGTTTACCAGAGACTCCAATAAACTCGCAAACTGTTTGCCGTTGTCACAAATATGCCGCCCCGAATTATAATGCAGGTAGATGGCCCCCATACCTGACTCTTTTGCCAATTGTGCACCATGATCATGGCCTTCTCGACACCACTGCAGGTCATTCATACACAGGCCATGAGCCATGATCAGAAGTTTTCCATTGCTTTGGTTTATGATCTCACACAATTGAACTTCAGTTAGAATTTTCCCTTCTCTTCGAAAGTGCATTGGAATAGCCAAAGGGTTCTCGCTAAGAACAAGATGATCACCCAATACACCGTTCAAGGCTGCAAGCAAAGCTTGTGTCGACGTTGAATTAGGTTGAGAAGCTAGTATTTTGCTTATTGCCGCCAATGGTGCATCAATACTTTTACCTACCCGCTGAGTCACATTGCGAATATTGCGATACACCAACCCGCTTATGCCTGAAAGCTGTTCTTTTTCAGTCGTCGACTTTATCGCTGAAAGCGGACTTACACGCATATGCATTGATTCAACAATGTTAGTGATAGCTAATACTGCGTCAATAGTTAAACGACCCACACCTTGTCTTCTGGAATTAGGTGCTTTTGTAGGGGAATTCTGACTTTTATTTTTGGGATTATGGTTCATAGATATCTATTTGAATGCACAATAAGGTGACTTACTTTAACAAGTATTCATGGCAAGTATTTATTATTTTTTACTTTACCCGAGTTGAGGCTACATAACGATTTGCACCTGAGCGAATTAAACATTGTTACCCAAACTTCTTTTGGTGATGTATTAAGGTTTTTTCTTCGCGTTGCAATGCTATCATGATCATTGCCGCAATAGAGGGCGATTTGTTTTTGACAATCAATGTATGTGAATGAGCTGCGCATAGCACTTCAGCGTCGCTCCATTGTTCCGCTATTTGCGCAACCCAAAGCCTAAAATCATCAGCAGCACCTTTACGCGACTCTAACGTTCTGGACAATGTCATATGAAAAGACACGTCAGGACTTTTTAAAACACCAAGTAAACCGGGTAGCTTTAGGAACATTAAGGTGTCGTCAACGTGAATGGTTTTTGATGCCATATGGTAAGCCAATACCGATGAAAAATGCAGATTCTCATTATTGGAAATAAAATCAACACCGCGGGGCACTGAAAATTCAAAATCCTCAGAAAACAAGGCAGCAAACTCATTTGAATTGGTTAACTGTGTTTGCCATGGCAGGTCTGGGAACTTATCAAGATGACGCTGTGTACCATACAATTTTGCGTTTGGATAATCAGCATGTACCTTTTCAACATGCACAGTATGAAAGGGGTGTAAGTTAATAATAGCTTCAATATCGACCCCATTGTTGGTCAGCGAGTCGACTTGCTGTTTAATATCACCATGCAAGGTATAAGCATCCAATAATACAAACTTGCCGTTACCGCGCTTTACCAAAGAAGCTTGGGTACCAATATTTAACAAACCGAAAACTCTAAATTCGCCGCGAATATTCCAAAAATCATCAGAAATTTTTACTATTTTGTCAGTCATAAATGATGACCCTTTTATATCTTGCACTAATGTATTAAGGCTGTTTTGGCCATAACGTCATAACTGCCTTGCTGTAAAACCAAACGGTTTAGCCGTTAACGACTTGTAATCCATTATGTTTGCCAAGTATTCGAGCTTCTCTTTCTTTTAGGAGTTTCAGATATTTGCGCAGTGTTTTACTGATAATGGTATTTCGCTCAATTAAATCTAGTTGCGGCCAGGTGGCACGCTCTCCATGTTTAAATAGCTCGGCCAGACTCTCCTTGCTTGGATTGGATATGATTTGCATAAAATTGGTTAATGTGGGATCAGGCAAAATGTTAATATCCCCCATATATTGCTGGTCAATAATCGAGCGAATTTTGTGAATACCCAATTTAGTCGCTCTATGGCTGATAAAACCTTCCAGTACATCAAAGGCATAAATACTATTAATTTTGGCAATCTTGGCTGCGTGGCGCAAAGTCAATCCCAGCAAGCCGGTGGTATCGCGTTTATCACGTGCCCGAAATAATGTAGATATAGGGTTAGTTTGACTGACAATACTATGGTTAACGCCATATAAACGCGCTAAGCGCTGAAAAGGTAAGTCAGCCATGATCGAGCCGTCAGCAAAACGACGGGTGGGAATATAGGGAACAATATCACCTGCCTGATTTTTAGCTTTTAATTGAACCGGTGAAAAAACAATGGGAATAGCACAAGATGCTCTAACAGCTTGGGCGATAATCGCATTCGGCGAAGTTTTAGCGTTTAGTAAACGTGAGAACTGGTGCAGGTCAGCTGGCGAAACCGTAATAGTCATATGTTTGCCAGTCTTTTTATAGGCTTCTTCAAAGGTGGTCAGATCAAATAATTCAATTAGCGCATTTTCAAGATTGGTGCTATCAAGTAGGCTGTCTTTACTAAAGCCTTTCCATAAACGCCATTGACAAAATTTGGTGTAAATAGCCTCGGGAGTTAGAATATTCTTTAGCTCTTCGTTAGTTCTCGTTCCAACTAAAGCCGCAATAATAGAACCCGCGCTTGCTCCTGATATAACGTCGGGTAGCAAGTCATGTTCAACTAAAGATTTAACTACGCCACCGTGAAAGAAACCTAAACCCGCGCCGCCACTGAGCATCAAACAACTGCGTCCAAAAGCATGAGCAGTTTCATCAAAAAAGGATAACTTCTCATAAAAATCAATTTCGTTTTCGTCGGCCTGATAAATAAAATCCAACGCTTCGCAAACTTGCTTAATAAACTCTTCGATTAAATGCTTGGTGCCAATTTTTGCATGGCGATTGAGTGAAGAAGCGGCGATATTACCTAAATTTCCATGCAGACCTTCATGCAGAATGTACATCAGACCTGCTGCGTCATTGCTTGATTTTGCTTGTTTGATCCTTTGCACGCGTTTTCGAATTGCTAGGTAATCATAATCTTTGCAGGCGTCTTTGGCCTTCCATTCTGGAGCGCCCGATAATTCGTCATGCGCCTGTGCTGCGTCCTTATACTCGGCATAAGATTCGGCGGTTTTCATGACGTTCTCTAGTTCAGAAAGTCTTTTATTTGCCATGTTGTTGTTCTCTTTTTACTACAATAGGTAAATATAATCGTAAATAATTAGAAAACGCTACCTATATTTAATATTCTATTAACAGAATATTTGTGGAATTCAACCAGCTAATACTAGTATACTGTTGTTAATAAAGTAATTTTTTTAAAATATTTCAATATCAAATAATAATTCTTTTTTTATATTGACCATTCTAATTCCGATGGTAGCCTGATGAGTAGCATTTCGGCCCACGAATAATATATAAACGGCGCGACCCTATTTTATGGATTTTGGTTTTAGTTTTGCAACTCTCAGTTTATTGTCTATTCCGCTAATCAGTGCGATTGTCGGTTGGTCTACAAATTTCCTTGCGGTTAAAATGATGTTTTATCCTATTGAGTTCATCGGCATAAAGCCATTTTTGGGGTGGCAGGGATTAATTCCGGCAAAGCGTAAAGAAATGGCAGAAATTGAAGTGGAATTGGTGTTGGGTAAATTACTTAGCGTTCAAGAACTTGCTTCTAGAATTGAGCCAAAAGAACTCACAAAAGCTATGCAGCGCCGTTTAAAACAGGTTGTGCGAAGAATAGTTAACGATATGATGCGCGAATGTGCACCCCTGCTTTGGGCTGCCTTACCGGTGCATGGTAAAAACCTCCTGTATGCGCGTGTAGAAGCAGATATACCCAATATTGTTGACAACATGGTTAATGATTTTAAACACAATATTGAAGAAATTGTTGATATTAAAGAGTTGGTAGTTAGTAAGCTAGTGGACTCACCAGAACTGATCAATGAAATATTCCTCAAGTCGGGGGAGAAAGAATTCCCGTTTATCGAACGCTCTGGCTTTTGGTTTGGGCTACTGTTTGGTTTGCCAACAATGTTTGTTTGGATGTATTTACCACAATGGTGGGTATTGCCCATAGGCGGTTTAATCGTTGGTTACTTAACAAATTGGATCGCGTTAAAAATAATTTTTGAACCTAAATATCCAATAAAATTTATGGGTTTTACTATTCAGGGAATGTTTTTAAAGCGTCAGGATGAAGTATCACGAGTCTATTCAGACATTATTGAATCTAAATTAATGACGTCAGAAAACATCATAGAAATAGCCCTACATGGTTCGGGGTCGGGTCAGTTTGCAGAGCTAATGGAATTACATGTTAACGATGCTATTGAACGTTATGTTGCCTTTGCGCAACCCTATTTCGCTTTGGGAGTTGGCTCTGAACCTTATTTTAAAATGAAAGAACTCGCTATCAAACGCATTTTTGAGGATTCAAAAAAATATTTGCCTTATGCCTATGAATACACCGACAAGGCTCTGGGCATTAGTGATGTTTTGTGTGAGCGCATGAAAGCTTTGTCTCCTGATGAGTTCGAAGGTGTGCTGCGCCCGGCATATGAAGCCGATGAGTGGAAGCTCATTGTTACTGGTGCCTTGTTGGGCATGGGAGCAGGTTTTATACAGTTATACTTGGTGTTTATGTAGGAAAAACCGTAGGATAATCCCAGTAAATTTCATCCACTTAACTAAACTAAACCCCAAGTGACGCCCTTCGAGTGAAAATAAAGTCCTTTTGCTCACATTAACTAACGACTTTTGTCCATTTGCGTGGCCTGGCAAGATTCAATGGCAGGTCTGCGGTACAGATGAAAAGTGATGCTTTGTTCAAAAAGGTCGGCAGTAGTACTTTCTGCTGGCACATTCAGTGCATCCAAATATGCTGTGCTATTGCATTAAGTATCTAAATCCAAAATTAAGGTGCGAAAAACACCTCCTTTTTTATTAAACAATACTCTTATCACGCTTTACTCTCCATTAGTTATATTTTCAATTGCTTGCACTGTATGTTTGTTCTATTTGCTTGTACTAACGAATGATACTACTCTAAACGCAAAAATTCAGACAAAATTTAAATATTCCTGACATACTCAATGTTAGTGAATAAATTAGAAAGGATTAGCTTGTGACCAAAAAGATTACATTTATCGACAAGACGTTTTGGATTACTGAATCGGAAGCCAACCCTAAGCACGTAGCAGGATTGCAACTATTAGAGATGCCTGCAGATGCACCTGAAGATTATGTGGAGCAGCTTTTCGTCGAATTGCAGAGCTTTAACAAAGCAGTATCACCCTTTAATTGTAGAGTAAGTTGCTTTTTAGGTTATCCAATGAAATTGAGTCCTGTCGATCAGTTAAACATGGATTACCATGTGCAGATGCATGTACTTGACGACATTAATAACAAACCAGAGTTGCACAAATTTGTCGCAAAATTACATGAAACATGGCTTGATAGAGACAAACCGCTTTGGCAATATCATTTAATTAAAGATAAGGAAAATCATGGGTTTGCGATTTATGTCAAGGTGCACCATATGTACGGCGATGGTGCAACCCTTGTACGTTGGTTTCAAAAAGGATATTCAGAGCAACAAAACAGTCAGGATTTTGTTCCAGTCTGGGCTGCAGATCTGACGCTTCGAGACCGGAAAAAGGCCAATATTTTTAAGCAAATAATGACTGGTTTGTGGGACATAATAATTACTGCAAAAGATCTTATTTGGATTTTGTTCCGTTTATTACTGAAGCTACTCAGGATAAATCAGGTCTATATGCCGATCCCATTTTCGGGTACGAAAACGATACTTACAGGTCAGGTTAAAAAAGGCCGGGTGGTATCTACCTTAGATATCGATTTTTTCAGGGTAAAAACACTAAGTATTCGGCTAAGAGCCTCGGCTAATGAAATTATGTTGTGTGCATTTGATATTGGTGTGCATCGATTTTTAAAAGATTATGGTTATACCTTTGACAAAGCCCTTTATACCAATATGCCGATCAACCTACGTAAACCAGGGGAAACCACCGCGGGTAACAAAATTGCCATTGTGCCCGTTGAATTAGCGCACGATGAAAAAGACCCTTATTTGCGATTGCGGCAAATTATCGAAAATCATCGTATCGTTAAACGAGCTGCAAAGGTTTCGCATCCTGCCGCTTTTAGTTATTACACTTTGCTAATACAGTCATATTCGACCCTTTTTGAAATATTGCATATTTCAGATTGGTTCAGGCCAATAGGCAATATTCTAGTCTCTAACATGCCAGGTCCACCAAATACCTTGTATTTTAAAGATGCTAAATTACTCGCCAACTACCCCATTTCTGCGATGACACCGGGGGGTGGAGTTAATATTACAATGGTCACATACAATGGCATCGCCCAAATTGGTCTGGTGTGTTGCAATAGTAAAATTGCCAGCCTTGAACCAATGGCCCAGTACTTTCGGGAAGCATTCGATATGTTAGAAGGATGTGTGGACGATTCATCACTCAACGTTGACGATATTGGTATTTAATTAACCATATTGGGTGAAATTACCGTATATCTGCATTTATTAGCATTTGGAGGTAGGCAGATATATCGGTGGAGGTTATGTTCATTACTTGGTTATTATTTACTTGGTTATTATTTACTTGGTACACAAGGCAGTATTTAATTTTAGCAAGTGCTAAGCTTGTGTTGATAAAGGTGTCGTCTTGACTTAATTTCAATAAACAAAGAAGAACTTCTTTTAGTCGAGTCTCGGGACTCACATCAAAAGCACTATATATAGCGAGATAAGCAGAATTTTCAATCGTTAATGCGTGAGTTGCATAGCAAAGGCCTTGACAGCGTGGTGCTAAAAACCTTGGGTATGCACTAATAATATAGCTAGTAATTGTCGCCAGTTTCTTTTCAGCATCACTAACCTGAGCTATCCATAATACATTACTTTGATCACAGACATAAGCATGACTCAAGTAAACGCTTAATTCATTGTAAGTTAATTGCTTTTTCGCCTTTTGGTATAAAGCGGTAAACAAGCTAGGTAATCGTATTGTATTTACGGATTGTTTTACCCCTTTGCTTTCTATATCCATATTATTAACTTGAACAATACTCGCTTCTTTTATTCGTTGTTCTAAAAGGATAATCAAGGGAGATATCAAGTTGCTTTGTGGCAGTACGGATAAGGTATTTTGATGGATTTCTAATACTTTATTAGTGCATGCAATTTCTTTGTAATCATCAATTTCTTGATGATAAGGATCTTGTAACCACAAATGGTAAACAGTAATCAGTTTGTTGATTTCTTGAGAGTATTTTTTTTGTTGATACCTTTTACTATCACCATCTTGTTTATTTTTACTGTTCTTATCTAATGCTATTTTTATCTGTTTGGATTGTCTATCCTGCTTAGGTAATAATGCTATTAAGTTTGCTATTTGTTCAATATCTGCATTAGCGGTAACTAAGGTTATATTACTTGCTTGGTAAAATCGTTGATGAAAAGCTGTTAAGTCGTTAAGAGATAAGTCACCAATTGATGCGCTAATGCCACCATAACAAAAATAATTTTTATCCTTTTCTTTAGTACTTTTTCTATCCTCTTGCTCTGAGCCAATTAACTCCTGATAAATAACGCCTTTATCATTACCATCATGAATTTCACAGTGTAAATCTTCAGTATCGAAAATAGGATTAAATAAACCATTTAGTAAGTAATTAATAGCCAGCATAAAAGTATGAGAACACTGGCTTTGGCAATGAAAATAAGTGGTATCTGTACACGTTGATGCATTAATTTTTGCATCAGTGAGCGAGGTAAGTTGAAATAAGGTTTCTGGATGAGGAAAAGCAGTACTACGACGAAAAACCATATGTTCAACGCCATGAGCAACACCACTATTATCAAATATGGGGGTATTAACGACAAAAAGCGCGCTAAAATCTTCACTATTGATAATGTTGATATGTTTCAAGCCATTTTGATGGCGATAAATATCTTCTGTCATTTGGTCAGTTTTATCAATTCAGAGGCCAAAATTATACTTTAATACGTGCAATGTTTAACTTAGTGTCTTTCGCATGCTTCATTGCTTTTTGGTTAACACGTATGACTATTTCTTTTGTCGGTTTAGTTGCACTTGCAATAGCCTGTTGAATTAAATGGTGATCTTCAGATTTACTACAGACGGGATCAGTTTTATGCATGTCGCCAGTCATCATAAAGGCCTGACAACGACAACCTCCAAAGTCTTTTTCTTTCTCATCACAACCTTTACACGGTTGTGGCATCCAATCATCACCGCGAAAGTAATCAAAAGAAAAGTCTTTCTTCCAAATTTCATCAATAGATTTATCTTTAACGTTTGGAAAAGTCAGTGGCAGCATTTTGGCGCTGTGACAAGGTAAAGCAGATCCATCTGGCGTTACCGTTAAAAAGGTAGATCCCCACCCATTCATGCAAGCTTTAGGACGAGTTTCAAAGTAATCAGGCGTTACAAAAATAAAATGTGGCCCTTTGCCTTGTTGTTCATCTCTAAAATCATTAACAATTTTCTCAGCTTCAATTAGCTGTTCTCGCGACGGTAATAAATGATCACGGTTTTCATACGCCCAACCATAATATTGTGCGGTTGCTAACTCAACATAATCAGCTTCTAGCTCACAACTGAGGCGCATAATATCAGCAATTTGGTCAAGGTTTTGTTTGGATAACACAAAGTTAAGCACCATAGGATAACCTTGCGCTTTAACCGATTTAGCCATATCAAATTTTTGTTGGTAGGCATTACCGCGACCTGCAATTGCATCATTTAACTCAGGATCAGCACCTTGAAAACTTATTTGAATATGATCTAAACCCGCTTCTTTTAGCCTCGCAATACGTTTTTCGGTTAAACCGATACCCGAGGTAATTAAATTAGTATAAAAACCGAGTTGTCTAGAATGCTTGACTAGTGCTTCTAAATCTTTGCGTAACAAGGGTTCACCACCAGAAAAACCGAGTTGTACCGCCCCCATATCTCTTGCTTGGCTAAATACCTGGCACCATTGCTGTGTGGTCAACTCGTTTTTTGTTGCGCTTAACTCAGTTGGATTTGAGCAATAAGGACAGTGCAGAGGACAATCATAAGTTAGCTCAGCGAGTAGCCAAAGTGGTGGGCCTACTTTGCTAGCGGAAATGGCAGAGGAGTCTTGCTTTGATAAGTCGGTTACGGGTTGATTAGTCATGATAAAGCCACTTCTTTTCAATTGCGGTGGTGATAAATTCATTCACATCAGTGCTTAAGTTACCAGCGTCTGGGAATTTAACATGCAGAGCCTCTATAATTTGTTGTACGTTCTTTTTCCCGTCAATAAGCTGCATAATTTCGCCAGCACCTCCGTTGAGTTTTACCATGCCTTCTGGAAATAATAACACAAAGCAGTCTTGCGCTTTTTCCCACTGAAAACGGAACATTGCATTAAGCGATGGTGTCATTGTTGGGCTTATTTTTGAGGGAACTATTTTTGAGGGAATTATTTTTGAGGGGATTATTGGTGTACTCACTTAAATAGTCCTTTGTGATAAATAGGGTTATTAATTGCGTCTTCACCAAGTATCGCTTGATAAGGCGCCCTACCTTGTTGATAAGCTAATGTCATTGAATCTAACATACTCCACAAAATATCGAGTTTAAATTGCAAAATATTTAAGGCGTCTTCTTGTGCTACGCGGCTAGTAAAATGATCTAAGGTTATTTGCAAACCATGATTTACATCACGACGTGCTTGCGATAAGCGCATTTGGAAATAGCTTAATCCTTCAGGTTTTATCCATGGATAATTTTGTGGCCAGCTATCAAGACGACTTTGATGTATTTCAGGCGCAAACATTTCTGTTAATGATGAACAGGCTGCTTCTTGCCAGTTAGCTTTTCGAGCAAAGTTAACGTAAGCATCGACAGCAAAACGAACACCAGGAAGAACAAATTTTTCATCTAATAAGTCTTGTCTGTCTAACCCAACAGCTTCACCTAAACGTAGCCAAGCCTCTATACCTCCTAACGTTTCTTCACTAGCATTACCATCGTGATCTAAAATACGTTGGATCCATAAACGCCTTGTTTCAATATCGCGGCAATTTGCCATAATAGCGGCATCTTTAATCGGGATATTTACTTGATAATAAAAACGATTAGCAACCCAACCTCTAATTTCTTCTTCACTACATTCCCCTTTATGCATCGCAATATGGAAAGGATGATGAATATGGTAGAGTTGGCCTCTGTCTCTAAGTTTTTGTTCAAACTGTTCTTTGGTCCAAGCTTGCATAAAAAAGGATCCTATAAAGCGTGATTAAATCGTTATTTCCATGCCATCGGTGGCAATTTCTACACCATTGTCTAAAACAAACTGATGCTGATCAGATTCTTCATTTAAAATGGGGTTAGTGTTATTAATGTGTATCAGGATTTTTCTGTCTATCGTAAATTTATTTAATAGAGCAACTGTACCGTAGTCTCCATTGACAGGCATATGACCCATCTCTGAACCTAATTTAGTACCAACACCTTGGGCAATCATTTCATCGTCTAGCCATAATGTACCGTCTATGAGTACACAGCTTGCTTCGGATAATATGCGCTCAACCTCCGGCGTACTTTCAACAATCCCCGGTAAATAAAATAAATACTTACCGGTACTTTTATCAATGATTTTTAATCCGATATTATTACCTGCCACCACTTTATCGCGATAACGTGAATAAGGGGGAGCATTCGATTCTATAATGACAGGAACAAACGCTATACCGTTAACGCCATTTACACTAAATGGTTGTCGTTGTTCGGTGTCAATTTTGTTAAAGCCTAATCCACCATGCCAATGTTCTAGCAAGTTAAATAAGGGATAAGCGGTTGATAAATCTTCATAGACAACATCACTGCAATACACTTCAAGTGGCAGCCCTTCACGCAGAGTTAATAACCCTGTGGTGTGATCTATTTGGCTGTCAGTTAAAATTGCTGCACGAATGTTAGTACCACGACTACCTTGCTCAGGCCAAAGTTGTGGAGATTGATTGATTTGTTCACGAATATCGGGAGATGCGTTGATTAATACCCAATCTTTTCCATTTGGGCTAACGGCAATAGATGACTGAGTACGGGCTGTTGCTTTAATTGTGCCTTCACGTAAGCCTTTACAGTTTGCGCAGTGACAATTCCATTGAGGAAATCCACCACCTGCAGCTGAGCCTAGAACTAAAATTTTCATAAGTGCCTCAAGAGCAAGACAAAGGGGAAGTAAGAAATTAACGAGTAATAACTAATTAATTTCTTATTAATGATCTAAACAAAATTAACGATTACTGATGTATAAAGTTACTTCAAATCCTAAACGCATTTCTTCAAAGTTAGGTTTAATCCACATAATTTATTCCTCGCTGGTTAGTCTCGCTGGTTAGTAATATTTATTTACGGTATTGCTTACCTGTTCCTAAGCACCCTTTTACTATATTTAAGTTTCAGTTAATAAACATCATACTTTAGAAGGAAATAGGAAACGCGGGCATAAAAAATTATGACTTATTTAGGTGTGGTTTACTTATTTACGTTTTGCAAAATCGCTAGTTGCCTTTATTAAGGCATTAATGATTTTTGGTTCACTTGCAACATGCCCAGCCATTTCAATGATTGATAATTCAGCTTCAGGCCAGTGTTTTTTTAATTGCCATGCTTGTTCAATTGGGCACACCATATCATAGCGCCCATGAATGATTTTTGTTGGTATGTGTCTAATATTATCTAGCTGTTCAAGTAATGGCTCTTTCGAAATAAAGCATTGATTTATTGAATAATACAGTTGAATAATTGCGGGGGCTTTGGCGTTTTTTTTTATTGAATTTTCTTTCAAACTGACTAAGTCTTGCCAATAAATAAGGCTTGCTTCCCAGTGTTGTAATTTAGTAAAAATACCGTTTGATATATTCATATCATCACTAGTGAGTTGTTGATATATTGCTGATAGCGGTTGAGCTTGTTGTGAAATAGGTAAATCTGCCACCAAGTTATTCCATGCATCAGGAAACAGTTTAGCCGCACCATTCTCGCTATAAACCCAATCAATATCTTGTGTACGAGCAAGAAAAACACCTCGTAATATTAAGCCAGATACGTGCTCAGAAAAATGATTTGCATAATTTAGTCCTAGTGTTGCTCCCCAAGAACCACCAAAAACCAACCATTTTTTAATACCAATATGTTGCCGTATTGATTCTATATCTTGAATAAGATTAGCTGTTGTATTTTGCGCTAAAGAGCCATAAGGGCGAGATCGTCCACACCCACGCTGATCAAACAAAATAATATGATACAGCTGAGGATCAAAAAAACATCGATGTGATGGTCGACACCCTGAACCCGGACCACCATGCAAAAATACCACAGGAATTCCTTTAGGATTTCCACATTGCTCTATATAAATGTGATGTTCTTCCGCTGAATCTTCACCTGTTTGGGTATTATTAGTGACTGTTAAATAACAATGATGAAAAGGTTCAATGGCTGGGTAGAGAGATAACATTTACTTATACCTATTTTTTATTATGTATCTTTGTTAATTAAACTTAAGACGAGAATTTGTTAAAACATCATAGACCTATAAGACTTTATAAAACAAAATCATGCCTAAAAGTAATGACTTAAATCTTCATAACCTTTTTTAATGTGTTCTATCAATAATCTAATTTTATTAGGCAGATATTTGGTATAAGGATAAACCGCATATACGCCTAACGACCTTGGTTTATATTCAGGCATTAATTCAACTAAATCTCCCGCCTGAAGATCTTCATAAACACTACATCGTGGAATATAAGCAATACCATAGCCTGCAAGTGCGGCTTTACGAAGCGCTTGGGCGTTATTGGTAGAAACACTGCCCGATATTCTTACATTATATTGAGATTTTTCATGAGTAAAACGCCAATCATAAGCACCTTGGTCTTGGTAGGTATAAGCCAAACAATTGTGTTGAGGTAATTCATTGGGTGTAGAGGGTTCACCATAATTTTCGACGTATTTTGGCGAGCAGCAAACAATCCAGTGCGATGTTAATAAAGGTTTTGCAATCAAGCTAGAATCTTCAAGCACACCAGTTCGAATCGCAAGATCTATTCCTTCTTTTACTATGTCTACAAACTGGTTCTCAAGTCGCAGATCAACGGTGATATCTGGATACTTCTGGCAAAACTCAGCAATAATTTCAGCTAACAATAACTCGCCTGAAATAGTAGGAACGGTCAATCTAATATGTCCGCTGAGCGTTTCGCTATAATGACTTAATTCTGCAAGTGCTTCTGATACCTGACCATTGACTGTTTTTGCGTGTTGATATAAGTTAGTTCCCGCTTCCGTTAAACTTAAACGTCGTGTGGTTCGATAAAGTAATTGCACACCTAAATCACTTTCAAGCTTTGATATTCGCTTACTTAATGCCGGTGTTGACATTTCAGCTAATTCCGCGGCTTTACTAAAAGATTTCGCCTCAACCACCAAGGCAAAGAGTGACAATTCATTTGCAATCAACATACATTACACCGTTTTAAGAAACAATAAATTAATAAACAACGTATATATTAACAATAAAATAAAGGTTAAGTTAACAATAACTAAAAATACTTGGACAGTTTGCAAAATGACAACGCTAAATACTCAGCATTTAAGATACTACCCAGCTAAACCACACCAAGTTTACTTATATGGTACTTGCTTAGCTGATACGCTTTATCCAGATTCGGGCATTGATGCAATTAAATTTTTAGAGCACCAAGGCATTGAGGTTATTTTCCCCCAAGGACAAACCTGTTGTGGTCAACCCGCTTATAACTCTGGCTATCAAAGCGAAGCGAAAGCAGTTGCCCTAGCTCAAGTAGCACAATTTCCGCGCGATATTCCCATTGTTATAATTTCGGGTTCTTGCGGCGGAATGATGCGCCATCATTACCCTGATTTATTGAAAGGTGAAACAGGCATACAAGCTTTTTGCGATAGAATTTTTGAATTTACCGAGTTTCTCGTTAATGTGTTGAAAATTAAATTGACTGATCAAGGTGCGCCTGAAAAAGTTGCCTTGCACACCTCATGTGCTGCGCGTAGAGAGATGGGCGTGCATATCACGGGGAAAAAACTGATCCAGCAACTTGAGAATGTAGAATTAATCACCCATCAATATGAAAGTGAATGTTGTGGTTTTGGTGGTACTTTTGCTGTTAAACATGGCGATATTTCAGCCGCCATGGTTAAAGATAAAACGGCCAATTTACTTGATGCTGATGTCGTTCGTTATATCAGTGCTGATTGGGGTTGTATGACGAATATCGATGGTTCACTTGAGTTTCAAAAAAAATCGCTTCGTGGTGAGCATATTGCGAGCTACTTACTTAAAAGAACGCTAGCACAAGCGCCTAAAAACGTAGGAGCGAATAAATGACCGTCAATATACACAGTCCAAAAGAGAGTAAATACGACCCAAATGAGAGTAAATACGCTAAATCAGCCAGTGAATTTAGAGCCAATGTTACCCGAGATTTAAAAAATGATGAGTTAAGGAGCAATTTTCGTGGGGCGATGGATTACCTTATGGATAAGCGAAAAATAGCGTTTTCAAACCCAGATGAACTTGAAACACTGCGCGAACAATGCAAACTCATCAAGCAACGCTGTTTATTAAAGCTGCCTAATTTACTTGAGCAATTAGAACAAAACCTTGAAGCAAATGGCATACAAGTACACTGGGCTGAAACAATCACTCAAGCAAACGAAATAATCGCCACGCTGATCCAAGCAAAAAATGGTAAAACAGTGGTTAAAGGTAAATCAATGGTGTCGGAAGAAACATCATTAAACGACTATTTAGAAGACAGAAATATAGAGTGTTTAGAATCCGATATGGGCGAATACATTGTGCAACTCGCACATGAACATCCATCACATATTATCATGCCTGCTATTCATCAAAATAAGCAACAAGTTGCCGACTTGTTTGCAGATAAAATTGAAGGTTTTAAACACACTACTGACGTTGATGAATTAATTGGTGAAGGCCGACGCGTGTTACGCGAAAAGTTCTGTCATGCTGATGTAGGGATTACTGGTGTTAACTTTGCGGTAGCAGAAACTGGCACACTATGTTTAGTTGAAAATGAAGGCAATGGCCGTATGTGTACAACGGTGCCCGATTTACATATTGCCATAACCGGCATTGAAAAGGTCGTTGAGTTTCTCGATGATGTGCCGCCGCTGTTAAGCTTATTAACACGTAGCGCGACTGGGCAAATTATTTCAACCTACTTCAATATGATTACCTCGCCTCGTAAAAATGGCGAAAAAGACGGACCAGAAGCAGTGCATTTAGTATTGCTTGATAACGGTAGAAGCCAAGCCTTTGCTGATGAAGAAATGCGCCAAACCTTACAGTGCATACGTTGCGGGGCATGTATGAACCACTGTCCAGTTTATACCCGTATTGGTGGACATGCCTATGGCACTGTTTATCCTGGCCCAATAGGGAAAATAATTTCTCCTCACATGCTAGGGCTAGAAGCGACCAATAACTTACCAACGGCCTCTTCTTTATGTGGTGCCTGTGGTGAGGTTTGTCCGGTAAAAATACCGATCCCCAAGCTCTTATTACGCCTAAGAAGTGAAAGTAATAAACCAACCAATACTGACGGTCACGAGCAAGTAATGAAAGGCGAAGGTAGTGGCCGTAAAAAAGTAGAAGCAAGCATTTGGTTTGTTTGGCAACTGATGCACAAACACGCTTTTATTTATAATGCATCAATGTGGTTTGCTACGCGGTTACGAAAACTAATGCCGGCCAAAATTGGTGTATGGACCAGCGTACGTACTGCGCCAAAACTCGCGCCAAAAACATTACATGAGCGCGTAAAAGCGCATCAATCCATGCTACAAAACAAACAGCAAAGCTAAGAGGAAATTAACGTGACTATTGATGAATCAACGCAAAGCCAGACAAGTAGAAACAACATCTTAGCTAAGTTGAAGAAACAGGTCGATGGATCTGACTATACAAAGCTTCCAGAAGAAATAAATTATCAATACCCGATACTGAGTAAAACGGAGCAAAGAGATAAGTTTATCAATTTACTTGAAGCAAACCACGCTGAAGTTATTACCCTTGAACAGCAAGAAATACCGAAAGTGATCGCTGAAGTATTAAAAAAACGCGGTATAAGCCGTTTACTTTGTGGCAAAGAAAGTCCATTAGAAAAGTACCTACTTGAACTTGTTAACTTAATAGATAACCCAATAGATGTACAATATTATGACTTCAATTTAGTTGATCCAGATAACAAAGAACGGTTATTTAACGACACGCCAGCCAGTATTACCAGTGCTCATTCAGCTATTGCGGCAACAGGAAGTATTGTTTTATGGCCAACAGAGCAAGAGCCTAGAAGTTTATCGTTAGTACCTCCAGTTCATATTGTGGTGGTTGAGCAAAAAACACTTCATCAAGATTTTTCATCAATAATTAAGGCTCAGCAATGGCAAAATAAAATGCCAACAAACATTGTTTTGCTCTCTGGTCCATCAAAAACAGCTGATATTCAGCAAACACTCGCGTATGGTGCACATGGTCCTAAAGAATTAATTGTTCTGTTAGTGCCATAACTAGTCAAACAACTGATGTAAAATAAAACAGATATAAGGTACATGCTTAAAAATGCTTAAAACGATATTATTAACTGTCTTGGCACTATTAGCTTTTGCTGGAAACTCTGTGTTGTGTCGCTTAGCTTTGAGCGATGGTGTAATTGATGCAGCTAGTTT
>TARA_R110002167_G_scaffold8694_3_pt1 | contig 24635 bp, 20 predicted proteins | sample TARA_R110002167 | Tara Oceans TARA_R110002167 (sample SAMEA4398238) | marine metagenome | biome: Polar Biome; feature: [MES] marine water layer (ENVO:01000295) within the mesopelagic zone...; material: water (ENVO:00002006), including particulate matter (ENVO:01000060) such as......
AAAGACCTCAGCCCGGAAGAACTGACCGGCGTCATTGCTCGCGCTATTCAACTCAAACAATTGCGCGATGACGGCACTATCTATGAGCCTTTCAAAAATCAGGTCTTAGCGATGATTTTTGAAAAATCTTCGACCCGTACCCGAGTCTCCTTTGAAGCGGGAATGACCCAATTCGGCGGCAGCGCTATCTTTCTCTCTCCCAGCGACACTCAGCTAGGGCGCGGCGAACCTATAGAAGACAGCTCTCGCGTCATCTCGCGGATGGTCGACATCATTATGATCCGTACCTTTGACCATCAGGAGCTGGAGCGCTTCGCCTCATTTTCAAAGGTCCCGGTGATCAACGCCCTCACCGATGACTTTCACCCCTGCCAACTGCTTGCTGACATCCAGACCTATGTCGAGCATCGTGGCTCGATCCAGGGTAAAACAGTGACCTGGATCGGTGATGGCAACAACATGTGCAATTCCTATATCAACGCAGCAGCCCAGTTTGATTTCAAGCTTCATATAGCCTGCCCTGAAGGGTACGAACCGCAACAGGCGCTGGTTGACCTGCACCCAGAGCGGGTGCAAATCTTCCGTGATCCGGCTGCGGCCGTTGCAGGCTCCGATCTTGTCAGCACCGATGTTTGGGCGTCTATGGGGCAGGAGCAGGAGCAAAAAGACCGCATCCTGGATTTCAAAGGTTTCCAGGTCAGCCCCGGATTAATGGATCACGCCAACCCTGGGGCTCTATTTTTGCACTGCCTACCGGCACATCGTGGTGAAGAGGTCAGCATGGATATGCTGGATGATCCGCGCTCGGTTGTTTTTGACCAAGCAGAAAACCGTCTTCACGCCCAAAAAGCGCTGATGGAGTTCTTGGTCTTAGGGCCGAAATAGATCGGTTTAGATTCAGCCGTGCAAACGCCATAAAATCCATCGCATAGATTGAAGCCGTACTATACTTGGATCTCGTTCGTCAAAACTGGCGTTTAATGTGCTGCGAGCGGCGATTGAATCAAGGCAAAAACCTACTTTAGTAAAGGGTGAAGGTCTACTTTGATAAAGGCGAAGGCATGGTCGAACTGAGGCATTTAAGAACACTCGCTGCATTACGAGATACCGGGAGTTTGGTGGAGGCCGCAGAAAGAGTATTCCTGACCCAGTCAGCCTTATCGCATCAAATTAAAGATCTGGAAGAACGCCTGAACTGCTCGCTGTTTATCCGCAAAACAAAACCGATCTGTTTTACCAGCGCAGGGCAGCGCATTTTAGCCCTGGCCGACGATGTACTGCCCATGATTCGCAATGCCGAACGCGATATTGCACGTCTGGCGGGTGGCGAGACCGGACGGCTACATATGTCTATCGAATGCCACAGTTGCTTTCAGTGGCTGATGCCTACCATCGACCGATTCCGCGAGAACTGGCCTGAAGTGGAAATGGATATGGCCAGTGGGTTTAATTTTTCACCACTGCCAGCCTTGGCCCGCGGTGAGCTTGATCTGGTTATCACCTCCGACCCTCAACCGATCAACGGTATTGCTTACCTGCCCTTATTCGCTTACGAAATATTGCTGGCTGTCGCCAACCAACACCCGCTTGCTCGCAAAGCGCATATCGATCCTAAGGATCTCGAATCAGAAACTTTGATCTGCTATCCCGTCGACCGTAATCGACTCGATCTGTTTACCCGATTTCTAGACCCTGCAGATGTGGATCCACCAATCCGCACCGCTGAGATGACGGTCATGATGATGCAGCTAGTCGCCAGTGGTCGAGGAGTTTGCGCGCTGCCCAACTGGGCGCTGAGTGAATACCAGGAACGCAAATACGTAACCGCGTGCCAGCTTGGCGGCAAAGGCGTCTGGTCAACACTCTACGCGGCTATCCGCGAAGATCAAAAAGATGCCGAGTTTATGTGCGATTTCCTCGAGACCGCGCGCGATACCTCATTCAAAACACTGAATGGTATCCGCGCCAGCGCTAAAAGCTAATCAAGCCCCGCCTGCGCGGGCGCGCCAATCCTAGTCATAAGGTTATTCAGCGCGTACACTAACGCCCTGTTTTTTCGCAGGCTCCTATTTCTCGCACGCCCTTCTGTTGAATCGATGCCGTGCATCTAATGTTAAGGTCTTCACATGGAACTCTGGACTCCCGAAAGCTGGCGCAGCAAACCCATTCTGCAACAACCCAGCTACACCGACGCAAACCTCCTCCGCGAGGTTGAAAAGACCTTAGCCAGCCGTCCGCCCTTGGTATTCGCAGGCGAGGTTCGGGTTCTGCGACAGCAGCTCGCAGAAGCGACCGAGGGGCGCGCATTTTTGCTCCAAGGGGGCGATTGCGCAGAGAGTTTTGCCGAGTTCCATGCTGATAATATTCGCGATACGTTCAAGGTACTGCTGCAGATGGCCGTAGTACTGACCTTTGCCGGTAGTTGCCCGGTTGTCAAAGTCGGGCGCATGGCGGGACAGTTCGCTAAGCCGCGCTCAGCCGACACCGAAACCCAGAATGGCCAAGTCCTGCCCAGCTATCGCGGCGATATTATCAACGACATAGGTTTTAGCAGCGAATCCCGGGTGCCCGATCCGCAGCGTTTGCTCCAGGCCTACAACCAGTCTGCATCGACTCTAAACCTGCTGCGAGCATTCGCTCAGGGCGGATTTGCTGATCTACGCCAGGTTCATCAGTGGAACCAGGGATTTGTTGCCAAAAGCCCGCTGGGGGAAAAGTATCAGGATCTCGCCAGCCAGATTGATCAAGCGCTGGCGTTCATGAAGGCCTGCGGCATCAGCGGCACAAATACCCCCCAGCTCCATGAAACCTCACTCTACACCTCGCACGAAGCACTATTGCTTAACTATGAGCAAGCCCTAACCCGACGCGACAGCCTAACCAACAACTGGTACGACTGCTCGGCACACATGCTCTGGATTGGCGACCGTACCCGTCAGCTGGATGGTGCTCATATTGAATTTATGCGCGGCATCCACAACCCTATAGGAGTCAAAGTTGGCCCTAGCATCAGCAGCGATGAGCTACTGCGCCTTATCGATGTGCTAAACCCCAACAACGAACCTGGGCGACTAAATCTGATCTCACGGATGGGTGCAGATAATGTGGAAGAGAAACTATCGCCATTGGTTCGCGCAGTCGCCAACGAAGGCCGCAAGGTCCTCTGGAGCTGCGACCCGATGCATGGCAATACCATTGAGGCATCCACGGGTTACAAAACCCGAGCCGTCGATAGCATTTTGAAAGAGATGAAAGGATTTTTTGAAGTGCACCGTGCCGAAGGCACCTGTGCTGGCGGGGTTCACTTTGAGATGACCGGTCAAAATGTCACCGAGTGTATCGGCGGTGCCTATCAGATCACCGAAGCCAAGCTAGCCGACCGCTATCACACCTTCTGTGATCCACGGCTGAATGCTGACCAGGCTTTGGAACTGGCGTTCCTGATTGCAGATACCCTCAAAGCTGCCCGTCAAGGTTAAATCAGACGAGCCAAGAGCGCCTCTGGCTGCCATTAACAGCAAGAGGCGCTTGAAAACGACAGCCGCCTTACTATCCAACAGCTACAACGGCTCTATCTCCGCAGCCAGACCATCTAGAACAATATCGTTATAGCTGACGATCCCTTTGATCTGACCATTATCGATCACCGGTGCGACCGAAATTCCAACCTTATCAAACAGCCGTGCACAATAACGCACATCCATCTTGCTGGTCACCGAGATAGTCGGCTTGGACATTATCTCGTACACATTCACCCGCTCAGGCGAGCGGTCACAAGCGATAACCTTCTTGGCGATATCAGATAGCAACACCAGACCATATTCATCATCATCGTGGCGCTTTTTAACGATCAGCACCCGGGTACGACTCAGCCGCGCCACTTCCAGCGCCTGTGCGATCGTCATCATGCCATCGATCTCTGCAAAATCTGACTTCATCACATCCCTGGCGCGGACGATCTTTTTTTCGCTCATAATGAGCCCTCCAAGTTTTCAGAAAGCTGTTTGACCTGATGGGCAACCCCGACGGCATCCTCCACATCCAGCTGCACCGCAATGCCGGTGCCCGGCTTGGTATCAAAACAGCCGACGGCCGCAATCGTTTCCAGAATATGCCGGCTCAGATGCTCTTCAACAATAAAGACGATCACATCACGCTGCGACTCTAGCGACAGACCAAAAAACGTTTTAGTTTTATTCAGTCCTTCACCGCGAGCGTTGTTGATGACCGTTGCACCGGTAGCTCCAGCTTTGCGTGCAGCCTTCATGATGAGATCCGTATCGGTGTCATCAACAAAAGCCAGGATCAGTTTAAAATGCATAGGTCTCCCCCAATGCGGTCAGGATTCATCGTCGGTACGCTGCGTATCGCGTCGCACACGAGCTCGTTTTTGCTTAAATTCAGCGATCTGGGCGTAACCCATCACGGTAATCATCGGAAACAGACTGGCGAAAGCGATCAGACCAAAGCCATCCAACAACGGACTGCGTCCCGGCACGGTTTCAGCCAGCCCTAACCCCAGCGCTGCCACCAGGGGAACGGTCACGGTGGAGGTCGTCACCCCGCCCGAATCATAGGCCAGAGGAACGATAAGTTTGGGCGCAAAAAAGGTCTGAATCACCACAAAAACATACCCGGTGATAATGAAATAGTGGATAGGAATCCCAGTTACGATACGGTAAGTGCCCAGCGCTATGCCGATAGCAACACCCAGCGCCACAGCCAGACGCAGCCCCCAGATACCGATAGTACCGCCAGACACCTCATTGGCTTTGATCGCCACGGCAATCAATGAGGGCTCGGCAATGGTGGTACTGGCACCTATAGCGAAAGCAAAAATATAAACCCAATAATAATCCTGCCAGCGTAAAGCCACTGCCGCAGAATCCAGCCCCTGCCGAATGAAATCGGGATTGGTTAGCTGCTCCGCCATCAACCGCCCTAACGGGAAGAGTGCTTTTTCCAATCCCAGCAGAAAGAACGCCAAACCAACGATGACAAAACCAAATCCGAACAATACCCGGCGCAGGTTATGGATAGGACGGCGAATCACGAAGAGTTGAAAACCAAAGATAATCGCTGCGATAGGGATCACGTCTTTGATGGTTGAAAACAGTATCGAGAATAGACTCTGCAGCAGCTCCATCAGACGATCATCCCGTAAGCCATAACAAAAATCATCGGTGTCAGCGAGGCAAAGGCGATCAAACCGAAACCATCGATCATCGGATTGCGCCCCTCTATCGACGAGGCTAGCCCCACCCCCAGCGCGGTGACCAGAGGCACGGTGATTGTGGAGGTGGTCACCCCTCCAGAATCGTAAGCGATACCGATGATCCACTGCGGTGCCAGCGCGGTCATAAGCATCACCAGGCTATAGCCGCCGATAATCATGTACTGAATCGACCAGCCTTTAAGAATGCGCAGCACCCCAAGTACAATCGCCAAGCCCACCGATAGGGCAACCGTAAGCCGCAGTCCATTGGCGTAAACAGAACGTGCATCGGGGTTGTTTTCAATCATCCCGCCATTGGAAGCCACCTGAGCCGCTTCTGCCGCTACGGCTATCAACGCTGGCTCTGCCACGGTGGTGCCGAACCCCAACGCAAAGGCAAAGGTAATCAGCCAGCTGACACTGCCTTTACGCGCAAAGGCATGGGCCATCGATTCACCGATGGGGAACAGCCCCATCTCGAGCCCATAGATAAAGAAGGTTAATCCGAGCACCACAAAAACCACACCGGTCATTACTCCGACCAAATCTGGTAATGGCTGCTGCAATACGATCAGCTGAAAAAAAGCGATGACAAGAATAATAGGCGCCAAATCCCGCAAGCTTCCTAACATCGATTTCATCAATGCATACAATGACTTCTGCAAATCCGAACCCTTTTATTTTTTTACAGGACGATTATAAAGGCGCTTAGGCTGGAGGTTGGATTCCCTATGTATCAATTCAGCACATCAACTCCTGACTTTTCATCGATATAAGCTAGCTTTTGCTTACGGGTAAGCTGCTTAATCCGGTACTCCTCTTTAGAGGCACAGGAGCGATCACCGACGCTCAAGCTCAGGCGTAAACGCTGTGGTGGATCACTACGGAAAAACTTCGCTCCGCCACGACCGCTTTTATGCTGCTGAAACCGCCGAACGACGTCAGTGGTAATTCCGGTATAAAGCTTGCCCCGTTCGGTCTCGATAATATAAAGAAACCAGCAGGACTTTTTACTACGGGCTAAAGATGCAGATGTCGAAGCTGGAGCATGCTCGGCCAAAGTCGGTGCCTCTTCTCGCATCAATCGGTGTTAGAATGCAGCCCAGTTTAGCGGCTCTAACACCGTGATCCAACCACCTTTTCCGATACTAAAGCAGATGCAAGCACCTCAAACCCTGACCGATTTTATCCAATCAACCGATGTGAGTTTTCGCCTGTTTGATATGGGCCGGCGTGTTTCTAAACTTAGCCGTACGACCTTCCATAGCGTTGAGCTCGCGAAAACGCCCTATCCTCTACCGTATATGCAGCAGGCCTGGATCGGTATCTTACTCTGGAACCCTAAACAACCGGCGCAACAGTTGATCTGGTTTTTGAAGTTTCCACTGGATGAGCAAGGTCTGCTGGTCCAGGCAGCAAGGGATGATTTCCTGGGGCGGTTGGCCCACTGTGTCGGTAAGCAACTGCTGCAAAACGCTGCAGAGCATGACCCGCTCAAAGATAACCCCTTTGCCTTTAGCCCTGATCAGGAGAAGATGGCCGCCTTTCACGCCAAGGCAACGCGGATCTTACGCCAACCGGCCTCTAGTTTTTATCAACCCGGCCGGGATTATCTCTCGGGCTTGCGCGGCTATGACCATTGGCAGACATTAGGCATTCAGGGCATCGCCGATATCTGCAGCCGACTGGACCAGGACTGCAACGATGCTGTTTTAAGTCGGGCGATAGAACACTTACCGCTGCCTGCTTTAAACGCATTCGCGGTACAACTGGAACACCAAACGCCCAGTACCGCACTAAGCCAATCGCTATCTCGTCGCCTCCAGCGTGAACTTGAGCACAACAATTGCGCCCCCACGGCCGTTGCCGCCCTGCTCCGCGGCTTATCACTGAGCCACAATGATACAAGTCGCAGGGCTGACCTCTTGGCAGTCCTGGAATCAGACTACGCTACCGATGTCGAAGTTCTCGTCGCCATCGCCGGCCGCTGCTGGAAAGACCTAACCAACCCTGAGTTACGCGGCGCCTTTGTCGAGGCGCTGTCGCGTAATCCAACAGGGCAAAGTGCTTTCAACCGCATTCTGGCCGACCTGCTTTTCATTCCCGGAATGCGCGCGCTGCTGATGGAAAGTTTGCGCAACCCTGAACGCAGCGATCAATTAGCCCAGGCATTGGGTGGGTTTTTTAGCCAGGTTCGCCGCCCATAAAAAAACCGGGCTAAATCGGTCAACTGGCTCGAATCAGCCTGGTACTCTCTTTAGCGGTATGACTAAGGTTGGCGCGTGCTGCTTTACCACAGCACGAGCCATCTCATTCACGCGTTAACGCCCTAGTCGTGTTCCTGGGCAGAAGATCCCATATAGCTACGCTGGGTAAAGTGCACCCTGATTGCAAAAATAGTGAACCTCCCTTAGCGTTACAGACAATCTATCCAAAAATAGGTAACGTGGTTTACTATCTTGCTAACAGGTCCTGCACCGACCAATGATAAAACTATCTCAACGTCTCCGAGAGCTGCACCATGTCCTGCGCAACCTTCAGCCCAATCTGGTTCGCATTTCCGTGGTTCTCTATAACGAGTCTACAGACATGCTCCATACGCATGCCTGTAGCAGCGACAATGACAACCCTTTGCTCGGATATAGCTATCCGTTCAACAAAAGCGCGTCCTTACAATTACTGGCAAAAACTGGACAATCAAGAGTAATCAACGATCTACGCACGCTTGCCGCTAGCCAAGCCCCGCACACTGAGGCACTGCTCAACGCAGGCTGCCGATCAAGCTTTACCTTACCAATCCGTATCGAGGAAGAACTGCTAGGTTTTATCTTTTTCAATTCGATAAGGGTTAACGATTTTAGTCAGCATCTAATTCCGCAACTGGAGATTGCTGCCTTCGCGATCGCTTTACTGGTCAGTCAGCAGCGCTCGCAAATGAGGGCGCTAACTGCGGCGCTGAAAACAACGATCAACGTTATTCACGAACGCGATCCAGAAACCGGTGAGCATCTCCGCCGGATCACTGATTACAGCCGTTTTATGACCCAGGTGCTGGGGAAAAAATTACAACTTAGCGACGAATACAGTGCCCATGTGATTCTGTTTTCATCGTTGCATGACATCGGCAAGATCAGCATCCCGGATAGCATTCTTTTAAAACCTGGAAAGCTGCTTGCCGATGAGTTTGAGGTGATGAAGACACACCCGATCAGCGGTAAAAAAATAATCGACAATCTAATTCAAAATCACTCCCTGGATGGCCTCGAATATATTGACATGCTGCGCGATGTTGTCGAGTTACACCATGAAAACTGGGATGGCAGCGGCTATCCGCATGGACTTATGGGTGAAGATATCCCACTCTCAGCGAGAATGATCGCGGCCTGTGACGCCTTTGACGCGATCACCTCCGAGCGCCCCTATAAAAGGCCCACTCCAACAGAACGGGCACTGGAGATAATTCAGCAGATGCGGGGAATCAAACTCGATCCTGTCTGTGCCGATGTGTTTATACAGCACCCCGATGAGATCGACGCTATCCGTTCTGAACACCTGCTGCACGGCCTGGTTTGGTAGCGTCGATTACCTCAGTTTATGCGGCTGACAGCCAGCACCTCGATATAAACCGCGAAGGGCTGGACTGCGTTAGTGCCTGAGAGGGGATTAAAACAGCTCTTCGGACAGCGCCATCGTTGTCTCACTCCCCGATTTTATCGCCGCCAAACAAGCACCTGTTCGCGGCAGTAACTGCTCGCTGTAGAACTGTGCGGTAATCAGTTTTGCTTTCAAAAACGCCGCATCGCCGGTACCGGACTCGAGCATTGATTGGGCCAAGAGCGCGCTCTTGGCCATCAGCCAACCGCCACTCAGATAACCAAACAGCATCATAAAATTAACGCTAACAGCGCCCGCAGCAAATCGATCCTCTGGGGCATGCTCCAGCAACCACTGCTGCGCAGTCTGGCCGTCGCTTAACGCTGCCCGTAAACTCTTTGCAACGACACCGAGCGACGCGCCTGAACGCTCAACTGCGACAAGCGTAACCTCTATATCAGCCAACAACTGTGCGATCAAGCGCCCGCCATTGAGCAAATTTTTGCGTCCGACCAGATCCAGCGCCTGAATCCCTGTGGTGCCTTCGTAGATCGGTAGAATCCGCGCATCTCGATAATACTGTGCCGCGCCGCTCTCCTCGATATAGCCCATGCCGCCATGAATCTGCAACCCCAGACTAGTCACCTCCTGCGCCAGCTCGGTGATCCAGCCTTTAACGACCGGGGTCAGCAGCTCGGCACGACCCTGATGGGCGAGCGCCTGCTCTGAATCTGCTAGACAAGCCTGGGCCTGGTCACTCTCCGAGGAGGCCTGATACGCCAGCGCGCGCATCGCTTCGATCGACGCACGCATCTGCATCAACATTCGACGCACATCGGGATGTTTGATGATCGCGATCTGGCTGCCATCCTTTTGAGTTCCCTGCAAGCGCGTCTTGGCGTAATCCAGCGCATGCTGATAGGCGCGCTCAGATATCGCCAACCCCTGCAAACCGACACTCTGACGGGCATGGTTCATCATCGTAAACATGTACGAGAGGCCTTTGTTCTCCTCACCGATCAGGTAACCAATCGCGCCACCCTCATCGCCAAAACTCATAACACAGGTCGGACTGCCGTGAATACCCAGCTTGTGCTCAAGGGATACCGCTTTGACATCGTTACGCTGGGCCGGGTTGCCCTGCTCATCCAGCAGATACTTGGGGACAATAAATAACGAGATCCCCTTAACCCCAGCCGGCGCATTAGGCAGTCGGGCCAGCACTAGGTGGACGATATTCTCTGTCATCTGGTGATCACCCCAGGTGATGAAAATTTTCTGTCCGCTGATGCGGTAGTGGTCAGCCTCTGCGACCGCGCGGGTCTTTATCGCTGCCAGATCGGAGCCGGCTCCCGGCTCGGTCAGGTTCATGGTACCGGTCCACTCGCCAGAGACCATTTTAGGCAGATATTGTTGCTGCAGCTCGTCGCTACCGTGATGGGTAATAGATGCAATCGCACCCTGCCCCAGTAACGGGCAAAGAGCAAAGGCCATGTTGGCTGATTGCCAGATCTCCATCACCGCGGTTCCGAGCAGGTTCGGCAGGGCTTGGCCGCCAAACTTTTCCGGCGCCGTCAACGATCCCCAACCGCTTTTTACATACTGCTGGTACGCCTCGGCAAAACCGGGCGTTTGCTGAACCCCCTCAGCATTCAGGGTCGGTGGCTGCTGATCGCCGATTCGATTCAGCGGGGATAAAACGTCAGCACCCAACCGGCCCGCTTCATCAAGAATAGCGTTCGACAATTCGCTATTAACCCCCTCAAGTCCAAGGGACTGAGAGAGCTGATCAACGTCGATCAGCTCATTAATCACAAACTGCATATCAGGGTAGGGATGACGATATTCACTCATAACGAAGAGCTCTCTTAGCAAAATTTTCAAATTATTGTTATCTGAGTCGGGCTAAAGCCCGACCTACAGAGCCCGTGGGTTGGAATTCATCCAACATTGGCATGCCGCTCTTTGGGACGCAGGATCAATCGTGCCAACGCAGGCAGCAATATCAGGGCCCCAAGCATGTTCCAGAGGAACATAAAGGTCAGCAAAACACCCAGATCGGCCTGGAATTTTATCGGCGACCAAGCCCAGGTTCCAACACCTATAGCCAGGGTCAGTCCGGTGAAGGCGACCGCTTTGCCGGTAGTGCGCAGGGTCAGCAAATAGGCGTTCGTTAGTGATTGGCCCGATTTCAGGTAGCTCTCCAGTTGGGTATAGATGTAGATGCCATAATCCACGCCGATACCCACCCCTAGCGCAATCACCGGCAAGGTTGCGACCTTGACCCCGATACCCATATACGTCATCAGCGCCTGGCAGAGCACCGAGGTCATCGCCAGAGGAGCAATGATACAAATAACTGTTTTCACCGATTTGAAGGTTAAAAACACCAGCAAGCCCACCACGCCATAAACCCAGGCCAGCATCTGGTACTGGGCAGTTTCGATAACAATATTGGTGGCCGCTTCAATACCTGCGTTCCCTGCGGCTAGCTCAAACTGGATCTGATCGTCGTTATGCTCGGCAGCAAAGGCTGCCGCCACATTCGCCACGCGGGTCAACGTTTCTGCCTTATGATCGTTCAGATAGATCACTATCGGAATAAAGTTACAGGCGCTGTTTACCATCCCCGGAGGAACATGCTTGCCACTGGTGGCCGAGTTCATCACCAGCTGGTTACGCGACAGCTCCGCCCATTTGAAATTACCCTCATTCATCCCCACCAGACCGCGCTTAGCCACGTTCACCATGGAGAATGACGACTGCACCCCTTGCTGCGCTTCGATCATCGTCTGGAAACCTTCGACCAGGGTCAGGGTTTCATAACTGACACAGGCTGCATCGGCGGTCTTGACCATCACCACAAACAGATCGGCGCTGGTCGCAAAGTTAGCGGTGATAAAGGCATTATCTTGGTTGTAACGCGAATCCTGACGCAGCTCCGGAGCACCGGCATCCAGGTCACCAATCTTCAGCGCACGGCTGTACTCAACCCCCCAAACGACCAGCAGCGCAGCAACGATCACAGTCAGGATGGCGGGTACCGGCCGAGTAAAAGACTTTAATCCATTCCAGAGTTTTTCGAGAAAAGTAAAATGATCGCCTGCGGCGCGGACCCCGGTATAGGAGAGAATGATCGGCAACAACACCAGGTTGGTCAGGATAATGGTTGCTATCCCCAGACTTGCGGTAATCGCTAGATCTTTAATCACCTCAATATCGATCACCATCAGGGTGATAAAACCGATCCCATCACTGAGCAGGGCGATCAGACCGGGAATATATAGCCGTTTAAAAGCCTTACGAGCCGCAGCGTAACTAGCTGCGCCGTTACCCACTTCAATAGCGGTCGCATTAACAATCTGTACCCCATGGGAGATCGCAATTGCAAACACCAGAAAGGGGACCAACATCGAGTAGGGATCCAACTCGAAGCCCAACAACCGTAGCAAACCCAGCTGCCAGATCACGGCCACCAGTGAACAGCCTAACGGCACCAGTGTGCCGGTCCAGCAGCGCGAATAGATATACATCAGCACTAGGGTGATCGCGATCGCCGCTGCAAAGAACATGACCACCTTCGATGCGCCTTCAATCAGATCGCCAACCACCTTGGCAAAACCGGTGATATGGATCTTAACCGTCGCCGACTGGTATTTCTGTCGCACCAACTGCTCCAAACGCTGTGAAAGCTGGTCATAGTTCAGGGGTTCGCCAGTCTCAGGGTTGATATCGTAGAGCGGTGCGAGAATGATTGCAGACTTGGCATTATTGGCGACCAGTGAGCCGATGCTACCGGACTTGGCGACGTTGTCTCGCAGCTTATCCAACTCAGATTCGGAACCATCATAGTCTGCCGGAATCACCGGACCCCCGACAAAGCCCTCTTCGGTAACCTCGGTCCAGCGAACCTCAGGCATCCAGATCGACTTCAAGCCAGAGCGATCAACCCCAGGAATAAAAAACACCTCATCGTTAATCTGCTTAAGTGTTTCCTGGAACTCGGCGCTATAGATATCCTCCTCGGTGGTTTCTACAGCGATCCGCAACGTATTCCCCAGCCCCGCCAGCTGCTCCTTATTTTTCAGATAGTTGGCAATATAAGGGTGAGAACTGGGAATCATCTTTTCAAAACTGGCGCCCATTGTTATTTGAGCCGCGTAATAAGCAAAGACACCTGTCAGCGCCAAACAGAGCAGCAGTAATAGGGGCCGATGGCCAAATAGAAACCGCTCGGCGGCGGCTTCTGAATCATCCAATGGGTGCAACAGATGATGATCCTGTTCTTGAGTAAGTTTCGGCATGATCAGTTTCCTTGCTGAGCGTCTAAGGGCTTGGCTGATAAGCCTGGCGGTGAAACAGAAGTGATAACCAAGGTCTGAGCACCTGCCAATCCGACCAGCACGACTCGATCATCAGTGACAGCAACAATCGACATGCTGGGTGCAGGGATCGGCAACCGCTGCATCCTGAATGGCTGACTCGGAGGCTTGACCAGGGCCGCGGCAAAACTTCCGACAAACACCAGCGTGCCATCGCTCAGCTGAGCAACACCGGTCAGGGTTCGGTTAAGCGGCAAACTGAGCGACTCCCAGCTGTCTCCGCCATCGTCACTGATAAAGGCATGACCACGCAGACCAAAAACGAGCAGCCGGTCACCTCCCAGTGCCTGAGCACCAAAAAAAGATCCCTGATACGGAGAATCCAAGACCTCCCACGCATCATCACCAAACTGGCGCCGAAACAGCGCTCCAGCCTCGCCTGCGATCAGGATTGCGGTATCGGTAAAGGTGATCGCATTTAGGTGCAAGCCATCCAGATTACCCAGTTCTTCAATCATCGGTTGCCAGCTCTGACCGCCATCTTGAGTCGCGAGGATTAGACCGTAAGCACCTAGTACATAGCCTCGGTCGGCATCGATAAAGGCCACATCCAATAGCGTCCGTAACATCTTGTCTTGTTGCGCGATAAGCGCATCTTCAGCACGAAAACGTAACTCATCGAGCATCTCTTCAGAACTACCAGAGTCGCTCTCTGCCCGGGCTAGCAACACCTGGTAGTAATCAGCCACTAGTTGATTAATAGCCGCACCATCGAGGGCAAGCTGCCAGGTCTCACCGCGATCGAGCGTCTTTAGCAGAATACCGTCATGTCCCACGGCCCAGGCAGCAGCCTCAGTTGCCCCGTCAATCGCCGTCAACAGGACCGAAACAGGAACTTTTGCCTGCGTCCAACTGAGACCCTGATCATCAGAAAAAAGAATCCGGCCATGCTCGCCGACACTTAACAGCCGCGCCCCCAATGCGGTGATATCTATCTGCAGAAAAGGCCGTGCTGGATTAATTTGAGCGGCGGGATGAACGCTTCGATCCTCCAATGCCGCCTGCGAGATTGAGGAAAAACATAGCCATAGTGGCAGCAATGCTGCATAGACGGCACTACGAGCGCAGATAGTAGCAAGCGGATAAAAAAGAGACTTTGCTGATGGAAGACAAAAGCGAGGCGACACCCACCGGGTGCAACCGAATAAAGATAGAGAACTAGCCATAACAGCTCAACCTAGTACGTTATTGTAATTATTTTTAAGCGTTCAAACCGAGCCGGCAGATTCAAAATCCCTATCGAATCTAAACCACGAAGTCATTCAGACTAAAAGGCAGCGGTTGAGAGTAGAGGAAACACTCTGATTTTTCGGACCCAGGTGAATACCCTCTACCCCAGCACAAATATAGTGCATGACCAGAAGGTTTTAGGCTATATACGTAGTAACGTTAACTTATTGATATTATATCAAGCAGCAATCAATATGCGCCACGGGATACCAGTTTGGCATCTAGAGATAGGTTAGAATTATAATCTTGACTTAGGATAGCGCAGGCACTACGAAAACTAGACCGTTCCCAAGACGCGCTAAACAATGCGTTCGTCGCTGCCGATACGACCTATAGAGAAATGATAAAAATAAGATAAAGGGTGGAATCATGAAAACTACGGCCTTGAAAAAGCCTGTATCAATAGCAGAGCGCAACTTCGCTCTCGCGCCTCTAGGTGCCGCGATGTTGCTGGCCACCTTAACAACCCAACCCGCACAGGCACTGACCTTCAGCTTAGGCGATGTAGAGGGTAGCTTCGACTCCTCCCTGTCTATCGGCGCCAGTTGGCGTACCGCTGGCAGGGACAGAGCCTATTATTCAGAAGGTAACGGCGGCACCGCAACCTCCAACACCATGGATGACGGCACCCTCAACTTCGACAAACACGACGCCTTCACCAAGACCTTCAAGGGTGTCCACGGCCTATCGCTACGCTATGAAAACCTAGGTGTTTTTGTACGCGGCAAATACTGGTACGACTTCGAATTAAAAGACGGCAATCAGGATCACGGCAACGTGGTCAACGGCTACACCCCCGGAAAGCTCAGCGACGACGGCTTCGACAACCTGGCCAAATTCTCCGGTGCAGAACTTCTGGATGCCTATGTCTTCGGCGAATTTGAAGTCGCTAACACCCCCATCGATCTGCGCCTGGGTAGACAGGTGATCAGCTGGGGTGAGTCGACTTTTATCCAGGGCGGCATCAACACCATCAACCCGATAGACGTTTCTGCCTTCCGTCGTCCCGGTGCCGAAATTAAAGAGGGACTGTTGCCGGTTAATATGCTCTTCGTCTCGGCTGGTCTGACCGACAATCTCTCGGTCGAAGGCTTCTATCAACTGGAATGGGAAAAGACCGTGGTCGATGGCTGCGGTACGATTTTTTCGGGTGCAGACTGGGCGGCCGATGGCTGTAATCGACTCGCCTTCACCAGCACGATACCCGATTCAACCAACTTATTAGCCGGCACCTTTGTTAATCGTTCTGCCGACCAAGAGCCGGATGATAGTGGTCAGTTTGGTCTTTCCACGCGATACTTTGCGGACAGTATCGATACCGAGTTCGGTGCTTATTATCTCAACTACCATGGCCGCACCCCCTACGTTAGCGCATTTCGATCAACCACAGGTCCATTTTCAGCCGGATTTGATGGAACCTACACCGTGGCCTACCCTGAAGATATTGAGTTGTTTGGCCTGAGCTATCAGACCAGCGTCGGAACCTGGGCGTTGTCAGGAGAGGTCAGCTATCGTCCCGACTTCCCAATCCAGATCAACGGCAACGATCTCCTTGTCGCCTTCCTTACTGATGGATTAGACCCTAGAAGCCCGATGAGTAGTCGTGTACCTGCGACAGCTCCGGGATCACTGATCGACGGCTTCGATGAGTATGACGTCTACCAGATCCAAACTACCGCGATCCAGTTCTTCGACCGGGTGCTCGGGGCCAGCCGTCTGTCGCTGGCAGCGGAGATCGGTGCCACCTTCGTTGACGGTCTACCCGATGCAGAAAGCTCCTCAGGAGGCCTACCTAGCAACCCACGCTACGGCCGCGCCACGGCATTTGGCAATGGTGCTGCCGGCGCCGACGGCTACACCACCCAGTTTTCCTGGGGTTACCGCGCTCGCGCATCACTGGCCTATGATGATGCGATTGCGGGAATCAACCTGACCCCATCGCTGGCCTGGTCGCATGATGTAGACGGTAACTCACCCTCTCCGGGCCAGCAGTTTAACGAGGGCAGCAAGTCGATCAGCATCGGCTTGGGTGCGGAATACCGCAACCTGTATACCGCCAACATCTCTTATGTCAACTTTTTCGGTGGTGACTACAACTTCCTGACCGACAAAGATTACCTGTCCATGAGCATGGGTGTGTCATTCTAAAGACACGTTAAAGTATTTTGTAAGGATAATAATAATGATCAACATACTCTCTACTAAACACGCGCTCCACGCGGCCATCCTTGTAGCGACCACACTGTTAAGCGGTCAAGCATTGGCGGCCGTCAGTGCGGCCGAAGCCGCCAAACTCGGTACCAGCCTGACCCCCGTCGGTGCAGTCAAAGCGGCCAATGCCGATGGTTCCATCCCAGCCTGGACCGGTGGTTTAACCCAGCCGATCAGCCACGGTGACAACCCCTTCGCCGGCGAAAAACCGCTGTTCACAATCACCGCAGCTAACCTCGACCAACATGCATCCATGTTGACTCCAGGACAGGTCGCGCTGTTTAAAGCCTATCCCGACAGCTACCGGATTCCGGTTTATCCCAGCCACCGTACCGGCGCTTATCCCCAAAGCGTTTACGACAAAGCGATCCAGAACGCGACCCGCGCAGAATTAACCACCAATGCGCTGGCCAACTACGAGGAAGCGATCCCCTTCGCGATTCCTCAAAACGGCCTGGAGGTGGTCTGGAACCATATCACCCGCTACCGTGGCGGCGCGGCGAAACGCAAGCTGATGCAGGCACCCGTCCAGCGTAACGGCAGCTACACGGCGGTCAAACTGGTGGACGAATTTATCTTTCCGCAGTACATGGCCGATGGCTATGACGCGGCCCAGGATGCCAACATACTGTTCTACTTCAAGCAGGAGATCACCGAACCGGCGCGGCTGGTCGGTACCACACTGCTGGTGCATGAAACCATCGATCAGGTGGTGCAGCCACGCATGGCCTGGATCTATAACTCGGGTCAGCGTCGGGTACGCCGAGCCCCCCAGGTCGCCTACGATGGACCAGGCACCGCGTCTGATAGTCTGCGCACCTCTGACAACTTCGATATGTTCAACGGTTCCCCGGACAAATACAACTGGACGCTGTTGGGAAAGCAGGAGATGTATATCCCCTACAATGCTTTCGAACTGGGCTCTCCGCGCCACAAGTACGATGAAATTATCCGCGCCGGTCACATCAATCCTGATTTGACCCGTTACGAAAAGCATCGGGTCTGGGTTGTAGAGGGCACCCTGAAAGAGGGTGAACGCCATATTTATGCCAAGCGCACCCTCTATGTCGATGAGGACACCTGGCAGATCGCTGTCGCCGACCACTACGACGGTCGCGGTCAACTCTGGCGCGTGGGCGAAGCCCATGCTACCCAGTACACCGAGGCCACCGTGCCCTGGTATTCGGCTGAGATCCTCCATGATCTGCAATCTGGTCGCTACCTGGCGTTGGGACTAACCAACGAGGAGAAAGATGCGGTGACCTTCGGTTTTGAAGGCCGGCATAAGGATTACACCCCGGCCGCCCTGCGGCGCGACTCTAAACGATAGATCAGTGGCTGTTTGATCCCAGCCCTGCCGGTTCGCCGGCAGGGCTTTTTTTGTTCGTAACGATCACTTCGCCCCACAACAGCCAAATTTCTGGTATATCTATAGCCTGGCAAACGCAGGAGGCTGACCGACGATGCTGCACGAAGCCACCACACAGGCAAGCTGGGCAGTTGCTATCAAACGCACGCTTGAAACCTACCACTGCGATCCTGAAGCGGTTTTTATCGCGGCCGATATTCGCCTTGAAGACCTGGGCGATCCCAACGCACGCTTCCTGACCCGAAAGACCTCCGCACTGATGCGTTTAGCCGTCGCAGCGACCGAAGACCCCGCATTCGGCCTGGCCGTTGGTCGGCACATGCGCCCGACCTCAGCCCATGCAATGGGATTTTCTATTTGGGCCTCGAATAATCTGCGCGAAGCCATTGAGCGGGTTCAGAAATTTTTCAAAATCTTTACCACCAGTTGTTACTGCAATATCGAAAAGCAGGGCGATCAATACCTGATCAGCTCGCACCCCTACCCTGCCTACCAGTCGGTCATCGGCTCTGAAGATCAGGAGGCGATGTTCTCAACCATTCTACAAACCTTTCGCCATCTGTTTCCGGGTCGACTGGAAGTGTATCGCGCAGGTCTGTCACGTCCAGGTCCGCCTAACAACAGTGCCGACTTTGAACGCTTTTTTAAATGTCCGATCGAATGGGGTTACAACGGTATTTACATGCTGCTCAGTGCGGCACAAGTTGAATCGCAGCTGCCCACAGCCAACGCGGAGCTGGCACTGCAAAATGACAGACTCTGCCAGGACTATATTGTCAGATTCGACCGCCAGGACATTATCAACCAGGTCTCAAACAGTCTGGTGGAGATGCTTCCACAGGGGGAGCCGGGGATGGCTGAAGTCGCCTCAAAACTGATGCTGAGCAGCCGGACCCTGCAACGTAAGCTCAACCAGAGGGGGAGTAGTTTTAAACAGCTGCTGGAAGATGTGCGTAAAGAGATGGCGATCCAGTATATCCGCCAAACCCATGTACCTATTGGCGAGATCAGTTACCGGTTGGGGTTTGCCCATATCAATAATTTTTCCCGTGCGTTTAAACGCTGGACCGGAAAAACGCCGATTGAATATCGCGACAGTCCGTACTGACCCCCTAGAGACGATCAGACTTTTGGGGAGGGAAGGGGTTAACTCTCACCCGGTTATTACGATCCCTACTCTGTCGAATCAGTTCATCACCGCCCAACACCAGAACCGATTTAGCCAATCTGTCGTAAAGCACCACATTAACCGTGGCCGCAAGGTTCAGGCAACCGGTGCTGGGGATGTAAACCACCGTATCGGCTCGATCAACCAATTCCTGGCTGAGGGTTCCATCTTCGGGTCCAAAAACATAGAAGGCATGCTCAGGGTGTTGAAATGAAGGCAGCGGAACGGCCCCCTCAACCAACTCCACACAGACCAGTTGCATACCTGCGGGAATAGAGTCCAGCATCGAGTTTACCGCCTGTAACGGGAGATCAGCGACAACATTTTTAGTGTCAGTAATAAACTTAGCGGCTCGCTGATAGCGCTCTCCGGTATAGAACACCGAGTCGACGCCAAAGCAGCCTGCTGCGCGCATCACCGCGCCGACATTGGACGGGCTCTTGGGATTGATCAAGCCAATACTGACGCTTGCTGGTTTCATCGGTTACCTCTCATGATCAGAACCGATGATGTTAACACCCGCCTCCCCCTGCAGCCATTTCAAACCTATCCTTCCAACCGGCGCAAACGCGCGCGCAGCTGCTCCAGCTCCTCCAACAGATCGATCGCCAATGCGGCCCCCGCCACATTGACACCCAGGTCGTGCTCCAGGCGCTGCACGCAACGCACCCGCCGCACGCTGATGGCTTGAAAGCGCCAGCGCGCGGGATCTCGGCCGACAGGCTCGATGACCCCTTCGTGCACCAATTCGAAGATGCGTTCCGCGGGTAACTGGCAGGCCCGACACAGATCGGCCAGACTCAATTCGATCTCTTGCTCGAAGATCTCGCCTTGCAGCAGTTGCAACAGATTGCCTTTCATGTCTCAAACCCCCAGGTGCGCGCGCGGATTGAACTCGGTCGCCTTCTCGAACAGCTCGTAGGCCTTCTTGGCCGCAGCGGTATCCGCCTTCGGCAGAGCAATCTGCAGCACCACATAGAGGTCGCCCGGCTCTTTTGCAGGAATGCCCCGCCCTTTCAGCCGGAGCTTGCGGCCATCGGACGAGTTGGACGGGATCTTCAGGTCGACTGGGCCGGTTGGTGTTGGTGCCTTGACACTCGCCCCCAACGCCGCCTCCCAGGGGGCTACTGGCAAGTCCAGATAGACATCCTTGCCCTCGACCTTGTAGAAAGGATGCGGGCGGAACTCCACTTCCAGATACAGATTACCGGCTTCGCCCTTGCCGATGCCGACGCCGCCCTGCTTCGCCAACCGGATATGCTGCCCCTGGCGCACCCCCTTGGGGATGCGGACGTTAAGGGTGCGTTCCCTAAGCTGTGGCCGACCGTCCGGACTCAATGTAGTATGTTTTAGCGTCAGGGTGCGTGTCGCCCCCTGATAGGCGCTCTCCAGGTCGATCAAGACTTTGGCATAGGTGTCTTCGCCGCGTGCCTGATACGCGCGATGCGCCTGGCGTGCATAACCACCAGCCGCCCCACGTCCGAACAGCGTATCGAAAAAGTCGCTGAATTGTTCGGCATCGCCGCCCGTGAAGCCACCGCCGTGGAACTCGAAACCCTGGTCCCAGTCCGGTGGCGGCTGGAAGTCCTGTCCGGTCTTCCAGTTGGCACCGAGCTGGTCATAGGCGGTTCGCTTCTCCGGGTCCTTGAGCACCTCGTAGGCCTCGCCCACCTCCTTGAAACGGGCCTCGGCATCCGCTTCCTTGCTGACATCCGGATGATACTTGCGGGCCATCTTACGATAGGCGCGTCTGATCTCGTCCTGGGTGGCGTCGCGCTTGACGCCCATGATCTTGTAGTAGTCTTTATATTCCATCGCTAGCCGTCGTATTTTACGTTGTCGTTGAATGGCAATGCAGTCTCGCTACGCTACTCGCTCATTACATAGTAAACCATGGAACGCCACGTCGCTCTCAACCGACGAGTTCCGCTGGGACGGCACGATGACCGCCCCAACATTTCTCCACGCTTACTCCTTGCCAGGCGTCACCAGCTCAGGGCCACGTATCGCTGCATGCCACCCTTGCGCACCAGCAACAGCACGCGCTTGTCACCGGCGCTGCGCTTGACGGCGTGCTGAAAATCAGCGGCACTGGTCACCGGTTCACGGTTGACCTGGAGGATAACAGAGCCGGTCTCGATCCCCGCCATGGCGGCAATGGAGCCAGGACGCACCTCGGTGACCAGCACACCCTCGCCGGGCTCGGCGTCAAACTGCTCGGCCAGTTGCGGCGTCAGGGTCTGCACGGTCAGGCCGATCTCGTCGGCGCTCTGCGCCGGTCCCTGGGCGATCAGCTTGTCCTCGGTGAGCTTGCCGATCGTGACCTGCAGGGTTCTTCGCTTGCCTTTGCGCAAAACGGTGACTGTCTCCGTGCTGCCCGGTGGGGTCAGCGACACCCGGTTGCGGAAATTGCCGACATCGGTCACCGGCTCGCCACGGAACTCAACGATCACATCACCCGGTTTCAGTCCTGCCTTGGCCGCCGGTGAATCCTCGCTGACCTGCGCCACCAGGATGCCTTTGCCTGACTCGATGTCGAACGACCCGGCAAGATCCGGCGTCAACTGCTGGATCACGATCCCCAGATAACCGCGGGTCACCTCGCCGTGCTCGATCAGCTGGTTGGCGATGGCCTTGGCGAGATTGCTGGGAATCGCAAAACCGACGCCCATGTAACCCCCGTTGCGACTGAAGATGGCGGTGTTGATCCCCACCACCTCAGCATCCAGATTGACCAGCGGGCCGCCGGAATTACCCGGGTTGATCGCAGCATCGGTCTGGATGAAATCCTCGTAGTCGCTGATGCCCACGCTGGTGCGGCCCTTGGCGCTGACCACGCCGACCGTCAGGGTATGGCTCAGACCGAAGGGGTTGCCGATAGCCACCACCCATTCGCCGACCTCGAGCTTGGAGGAATCGGCCATGGCCAAGGCGGGCAACCCGCCCGTCTTGATCTCAATGACCGCCACATCGGACTGCGGGTCACGGCCAGTCACCCTGGCGTCGAATTCACGCCCGTCCTGGAGCTGCACCCGGATTTTCTCGGCAGCCTCCACCACATGATTGTTGGTCAGGATGTAGGTCTTGTCGGACAACAGGCCGTCCTTGGCGGCGAATACGAAACCGGACCCCTGGCCAATGGCGTGGCGCTCGCCACGCGGAGCTTGCGGTTTCGGCATCTTCGGGCTCCCCGGGAATGGGTCACCGAAGAAGCGTTTGAACAGATCATCGCCAAAGGGCCACTCCTCGCCAAATGGAGACGGGAATCCACGGATCGAGGTTGGCGCTGCCTTACCCTCAACCTGAATGAATACCACCGAAGGCGATACCGCCCGCGCGACCGAGGCGAAGGCCTTGCCGGTCTGGCGCAGGCTCTCGCCGCCATCCAGTGCGTGCGCGGCCGAAGCGAACAGGAGCAGCAGGGTCAACGAAAAACGAATTAAGGGGTGGGTCTCCATCATAGTTCCTCCAGTATTTTTCCTAGTGCACGTCAACAGAGACGGTCCGGCGACGCCGCGAGGACGACTTGGGCAACTCGATCCGCAGCACACCCTGCTTGTAGTTGGCCCGGGCCTTGGCCGAATCCACCTCGTCGGGCAGCGGTATCGCCCTTTCAAAGCGACCGTAGGCGCACTCGGTGACGTGATAATGACCGTCGTTTCGTTCCCGCTCGATCTGCTTCTCGCCGCGCACGACCAGATAGTTGTCGAGCACCTCCAGGTCGAAGTCCGACTTTTCCAGGCCAGGCGCCTCGAGACGCACCACGATCTTGTCGTCATCGTCGAAGACCTCCGCCGCCAGCACACCCCAACCGGCGCTGCGCAGGGTAATCTCCTGACCTGTGCCCTTGTCGTCTTCCTGAGCCTTGTTGCCCGGCGTGAACCGGGTCATCGCGCCGGCAGCACGCCGGTACAGTCGCTGCCAACCGTCGACCAGGGTATCCCAGGCCTCGTTCAGCCCTTCGCGTAATTGATTTAGTGTGGACATTTTCTACCTCCTGCCAGCAAAACTTGTTTAGATATGCCGCTCAGTGTCGGAGGCGCGTACAAGGGCCGCCCCCAACGCCGGTTTCTCCCGATTCAGATCAGATCTGACACCTGCTGCTTGATCTTGTCGAACCAGCCCTTACCGCCCTTGCCGCCGGTGGTCTTCTGTTCGATCTGGTCAAGCTGTTGGTGCAGCGGCTTGAACGACTTCTTGGTGCCGTAACCCAACACCTGCGCCATCTTCAGCTGGCTCCTGGCCTCGGCCAGTTGTTTAGCCAGTGTTTCGTTGTCCTTGACCGTGCGCTTCTCGTTTTCCGCCAGCGCCTCGGCGTTCTTGAGCAGTTTCTCGGCCCGCAGGACAGGCAATGGAATCACCTCGTCGGTGGTCATCACGAGCGTATTCAGCGCGGCCTGCAATCCCGCCTTTGCCTCATCGAGCTTGCCGTCGTCGATCAGCGGGGTGATGGCCTTGATGGCAGCTGGGTAGGAGCCCAGCGGAATACTGGTGGTGCGGAACACGATCTCGCTTGCCAGATTGGCGACCAGCGGGCGGACCTTCTGGACTTCACCATCCTCCAGATAATTTTCCGCATCATCGATCATCGCCTTGACGGTATCCGGGCCCGCCAGCAGATCGTAGGTCACGACTTCAACGTCCACCGGCGCCAATGCCAACGCCGGATCACGCACCAGGATCAGCTCCAACTTGCCGGTCGCCCGTTCCAACGCGGCCAGCGCCTCATCGGTCTTCTTCTCGTCGAGCAGCGTCAAGGCCTTCTTGGTCTCATTCACCGCGGCCACCGCCTCAGCGGTAATCTTCTGGCGTTTTTCCGCAGCCTGGTCCGTTGCCTTCGCATCCACCTGTAGCTGCACCGACTCGGTCGCCTCGGACTGCACCTGCAGCTCGGTGGGAAGCGCCCTGTCTTCGGCAAATGCCGGCGCTGATGTGCTGAGGCCCAGGCTCAGCAGGGCGGCGGAAAGGGTCTTCAATCTCAGGTTTTTCATGGCCTGTCTCCTTTCTGGTTCCATTAGTGATCGGGTAAGCTAAACAAGTGTTTATCCGAGTCTCTCGCAGTCTTTGATCTCCTCGACGGGCTTTGGCAGGCCCGCCAGAAAGAGTGGGTAAAGGAAGTTGCGATACTTTTTTGCCGCTTTTAAGGGCTTGCCATGATTCCTCCGGTGTTCTTTACGTGCTTGGCTGATTCACTCGCCTTCTAGCTAGCGAAATCCATGCCAATCAAAACAAGCTCATAAATACAATGGGTTGCGGAATTTATCCAAGGAGGAAGACGGGAGGTGCGGCCAGCCTGGCCGCTACCACCCAGGCGGGCACCGGCCGATATGGCCGGGGTGCGCCCGGCATCCTTGGTGGCCTGACGCTGGGAGTCGTTGAAATAGGCGGGCCTGGCTCCTGATCTTGCTCATTCATTTGCTGTCCTCCAATACAACGGCTGCTCCCGCCGCCGCAGGTTGCACGACT
>TARA_R110002167_G_scaffold175184_1_pt1 | contig 24625 bp, 36 predicted proteins | sample TARA_R110002167 | Tara Oceans TARA_R110002167 (sample SAMEA4398238) | marine metagenome | biome: Polar Biome; feature: [MES] marine water layer (ENVO:01000295) within the mesopelagic zone...; material: water (ENVO:00002006), including particulate matter (ENVO:01000060) such...
GAGCTGGAAATCATCCAGATGATATGGAAGCAGAACAAGTAAACCATATGATAGACCAGAATGTAAAACATCTTGAAATTATGGTGACAAAAGATTATTGGACAGATGAAGACATGACAAATATAAATGCAGCCATACAAGGACAAATATGAAAAGAGCAGATAGAACAAGATTAGCAGATAGACAATTAGTAAAAGAAGCCTTACAAGATTGGCTTGATACTAAGTGGGTAGAAGTAGGTAAATGGTCTGTTAGAGGAATGTTTGCTCTTGCTTTTGTAGTAGCTGTTTATACTATGACAGGATTTAAATTACCTTGATAAGTTTATTAACTCATTTAATACCTATATCTCTTGGCTTTTTTGCTAAGTTATCTGCTATTAAATCTAAGCAGTCGCATGATGAACAGAAGATACTTCTTAATGCGTTTGTTGCTAAGTCTAAATCTATAAGTAGTGCAAGAGAGTTTGCTAGTAAAGAGAATAGAGGAGCTCAATGGAATAGAAGATTTCTTATAGTAGTTATTCTTTCTTTAGTAGCTATATATCCATTAGCAGGATTATTAGGAGTAGAAACAGTTATACCAGTTGAGTATCAAGGATTTAGTTTACTAGGGTTAATAGAATTTGGTGGAGGAACTAGATTCCAAGAAGTAGTAGGATTATATAAGTTTGATGAAATATTTCAATGGGCTACTATCATAATAGAATTTTATTTTGGTGGTCAGTTAGCAAAGTCTAGCTAATGAAAAGTATACTAGGAGCTATAATGTTTTTAACAATAATGCCTATAACACCATTTGTTTTATTCTTTATAAGTATTTTTATAGGGAGTGAAATATAATGCCATTTATGACTAACGGTAAAAGAGATTATAAAAAAGAACTTGCATGGGAGAAGAAGCATAAAAAAAAGAGAGTTAAAAAACGAGCTTCTCGTAATGCTGCAAGAACTAAGTTGGGTCTTAAAAAAGGTGATAGTCGCCACGCATCACATAAGAATGATAATGCTATGGACAATAGAAAAAGTAACTTAAAGATAGCGTCAGCTAAAGCTAATTTAAAAAAAGAAGCTAATAAGAAAAAAAATAAAAAAAGGAGAACTACATGAAATTACCACATATGATGTATAGTAAAGCAGGTAAAGGAGTAAATGTAACTACTATGAAAAAACATCGTGAGTTACAAGCAAGAGGGTACAGTCATACTAAACCTAAAAGTAAATCTAAAGTTAAAAAAGTAGCTAAAAAAAGTATGAGCATGGGCTATTAATGAGTGTAGAATATAGAGGTGAAACATTTGCAGGATATAATAAACCTAAAAGGTCTTCTAAAGGTAAGAAGTCTCATGTAGTTCTTATTAAAGATAATGGTAGAGATAGAATGATTAGGTTTGGTGAAAAGGGAGCTTCTACTGCAGGTAAACCTAAAGCAGGTGAGTCAGCTAGAATGAAAGCTAAACGAAAATCATTTAAAGCAAGACATGGAAAAAATATAGCTAAAGGAAAGACCAGTGCAGCATACTGGGCTAATAAAGTAAAATGGTAGATACAACTAAAGCAATATGCAATGTATGTAAAAAAGATGCTTTCTTTAATAGTTTAGGTAAGTGGTGGTGTGGTGCTTTAGCAGAAGAAGGACAATATAATTTAAAAGGGGTTTGTAGAAATGACTTATCTAGAAATAGTAAATAAAGTATTAGTTAGATTAAGAGAAGAAGAAGTTACGACTCTTGATGAAAACGACTATTCTAAATTAGTTGCAAATCTAGTTAATGTAACTAAACAGGAAGTAGAAAACTCCTGGAACTGGTCTGCATTAAGAAACACTGTTACTGTTAGTGCAGTAGAAGGATTGTTTAACTGGGTATTAGTAGGTTGTGGTACTAGGTTCAGAGTATTAGATGTATATAATGCTACACAGAAAGGATGGATGTATTCCAGACCTACAGAATGGATGGATGAAAACTTTGCCTTTGTAGATGATACTGCTACAGGAGCACCAGCATACTATGCTTTTAATGGAGTAGATTCTAATGGAGATGCTCAAGTAGATGTATATCCAATACCAGATAAAGATTATACATTAAGATTTAATATAGTACAACCACAAGTAGATTTAGTACTTGCTGCTGATGTTATAACAATACCTCATGAGCCTGTTATAGAAGGTACAATAGCAAGAGCTATTAGTGAGAGAGGGGAAGATGGAGGCATGCAGGACCAAGAGTTTAGATATAAATCAATGCTGTCAGATTTTATAGCAATAGAAGCTGGTAGACGACCTTTAGAAACTGTTTGGAGTGCTGTATAATGGCAGGACCTTTAGCATCAGTTAGCTTATTAGCTCCTGGATTTTTAGGTTTAAATACTCAAGATGCTAGAGTTGGCATTGACCAAGGTTATGCTAGTAAAGCAAATAATTGTGTTATAGATAAAGGAGGTAGACTTGCTAGTAGAAAAGGATATGATATGCTTACTACTAACCAAGGTACTTTATCTTCAACTAAATATATAGAAGCTCTATGGGAACACATAGACCCTGACACAACTAAGTATATACTTTCTGCAGGAGATGGAAAGTTATTTACAGGCACAGCAACATTAGTACCACATACATTAAAAGCTGCAGACCAAACAACAGCAGTTAGTAGAACTTTTACAGGAAACAGATGGCAGTTTCAATCTTTAGCTAAAGGTTCTGGCATAACAGCATTAAATTATGGTATAGCTACACAAAGAGGTAATATAGCTTTAGTATGGAGACGTACAAGTGATAGTGCTAGTGGTACTTATATATGGCAAGAGATAGGAACATATGGAACTAAACCAAGTGGTGTTACAACCTTTGACCCAGACTGTTGTTTAGCTGCTTATGGTAGAGTATGGACAGCAGGTATTACTGCTAATAAACATACTATATTTTATAGTGATTTACTTGACCCTACTGATTTTACTGCAGGTTCTTCAGGTGTATTAGATATAAGTTCAGTAGTAGGTAACAATGATGAGATAGTAGGATTATCTGCACACAATGGTTTTTTAATTATATTTTGTAAAGATAATATTATAGTTTATCAGAATCCTCAAAATCCAGCTACTATGTCTTTATCAGATGTAGTAAACGGAGTAGGATGTGTATCTAGAGACTCTATAGCGTCCACTGGTCAAGATTTAATCTTCTTATCGAAGTCAGGTATCAGAAGTTTAATGAGAACAATACAAGAGAAGTCTATGCCAATGAGAGAATTGTCTTTAAATATTAGAGATGATATAACAGCTTATACAGCAACAGAACCAGAACCTAATGTAATAAAAGCTGGGTATTCAGAATCAAATGCTTTTTATATAATAATATTTCCAGCTAATAATATTATGGTTATCTTTGATTTAAGGTCTGCTTTAGAAAATGGAGCAGCTAGAACTACTACATGGTCTACTACTGATGGTACTGTATATAAAGCATTTTTAGAGACAGCTAGTAGAGATTTTTATTTTGGAATACCTAATGGTATAGGTAATTATACAGGATACTTAGATAATACAAGTACATATGATATTACTTATAAGTCTACATATTCTGATATAGGCTCTCAAGGTAGTATAGTTAAAAAGTTTTTAAAGAGAGCAACTTTAATAGTAGATGGAGCAGGAGAACAGGACTTTGTATTTAAGTATGGATATGATTATACATTAAATCCTAGAACTGTTACAATCTCAAGAGACTTAGGTACAGGTGTATATGCAAAGTATAATACAACAGGTTCATTATATGCTGTAAGTGAGTTTTCTTCTCCAGGAATAGGAATACATAATATTAAAATACCACTAGGTGGGCAAGGAGAAACATTTGCTTTTGGTCTAGATGCAACAATAGATGATGAAGCATTAAGTATTCAGAAAATAGATTTATTTTTAAAAACAGGGAAAACTTCATAATGAGTAACTATACAAAGACAACGAACTTTTTAGCAAAGGATTCTTTACCTTCTTCAGATACAGCGAAGATTATAAGAGGCTCTGAATTTGATACTGAGTTTAATAACTTAGTTACTGCTATTGCTTCAAAAGCTAATAAATTAAATGCAGCTCTTACAGGAACGCCTACAGCACCTACAGCAACAGCAGGAACAAATACTACACAAGTAGCAACTACAGCTTTTGTAAATACTAAGGTAGGTACTTTAGGTACAATGGCAACACAGAATTCTAATGCTGTTAGTATATCAGGAGGAGCTGTTGTAGGGATTACAGATTTATTACCAGCAGATGGTGGTACTGGTGTTAGTACACTACCTTCTAAGAATGTTCTTATAGGTGAGGGTACTTCAGCAGTAACAGGAGTTGCTCCAGGAACATCAGGTAATGTATTACAATCAAATGGAAGTGCTTGGACATCTGCAGCAGGTGCTACAGGAATTACAACTACAACAGGTTCGCTACCTTACTATGGAGCTAGAGGCTTTGGTTGGTTCAATGCTTCTGGTCTTTCAGTAGGTACAGGAAGTAAGAACTTTGGTAGTGTAGCTAAAATAGCTGCAGGTATATTTAGAGTAACTTTAAGTACTGCAATGCCAGATACTAATTATGTAGTAGTAGCTATGGGAGATGATACAACTAATGCTGCTTCTAGAGGTAATATGATTACTTCTGTAGGTGCTCAAGCTACAGGTACATTTGATATACATTTAGAAGAAAGACTAGGAGCTTTATCTACAGATGATGTTAGAGTAAATTGGATTATTTATCAATAGTAAAGATAGACAGAGATTTCTTGAAAAGTCTCGAAGTGATTATATTATTGAGGATAATCTAATAGAAAATGAACATGGGTTCATGAGTTGGAAGATAGAAGGTGATAAATTTGTATGTATTAATGTTTACGGAGATGGTAAATATTGGGATGAGTATATGAATGAATTAGCAAAACAATTAGATTGTAAAACAATATTAGGTGCAACAACAAGAAAAAGTTGTAAAGCATTTCTTAAGAAGTATAATTATAAATTTGTAGGATATATTTTTGAAAAAGGAGTAGTATAATGGGTACAATAGCAGCTCAGATTGGTGGAGCAGTAGCAAAAGGAGCAATCTCTAAAGTAATTTCTGATAAAATAGGAGGAGGTGCCAAGTCTTCTGGTGCTGACTATGCCGCTTCTAGGGCAGCAGCAGAGTACTCTCCTTGGGAAGTTTCAGGTAATTACTTTGGTACTGCTAACTTTGATAAAGAAAATAAGACAGCAAGTTATGAACTTTCTCCTGAATTGCAACAGATTAGGGATATGTATTTTGGAAAGGCTTTACAAGGAATAGATGAACAAGATTTAACAGATGCTCAAAGTATACAAGATTATGGTATGGGTAGATTTACTGAGGCATCTCAAAGAGATATTATGCCAGAGGCTAATAAGTATTATTCTGATATGCAAAGTATTATGGCTCCAGGTAGAGCTACTCAACAACAACAATTAGCACAGAATTTATTTGCTAGTGGTCGTATGGGTCAAGCAACAGCAGCATCAGAAGGTGGTGGTTATGTTAATCCAGAAAGGATGGAATATCTTACATCTATAAATAGACAGAATAGAGAACTAGCTATGGATTCTTATCAACAAGCTCAAGCAAGACAAGATAATGACTTAAAACAAGGATTAGCTTATCAAGGTCTAGGTATGAATATGGGCATGACTCCTTATTCAAATATTAATACATTATTTGGATATGGTACAGGTGTAGAACAAGTAGGTCAAGGAGCATTTAATCAAGGATTACAGATAGGTACTAATGCTGTTCCTGGACAAGGCTATGGAGCAGGCTTAGACCAAAATGGTAATATATATCAAAATCAAGCTAGAGGTTCTCAAACAGGTATGTTTACTGATTTGCTTAATCAAGGAGTAAAGGGTATAGGTAGTATATTTGGTGGAGGAGGAGGCACTACTGGATATTCTGGAAACATTATAGGTGGAGGGTTTAGTCCTAGTGGAGGTCCTGCTAATTATTCTAGCTTTGCAAGTGCTCCTTATCCATCATCTTTAGGAGGTTAATAAAATGGCATCAACAGTAGAAAGTATATTTGGAATTGATTCAGAAACACTTAAACTAAATAAAGAAAAAGCTTTAAGTGAAGAGTCTTATAAATTAGGAGTACTAAGTAGTGGAAGTAATCCTTGGGCAACTTCAGTAGCAGGACATCATACTTTATTAAGTAGTATAGATGATGCTAGTAAAAGTATTTTTGGTGGAGTAAATGACCCACAATTAACTAAAAGTAAGAGTATTGAAAGTATTTTTGCTAATGCTACAGGTGAAACTTCTTTAGAAAAAAAGGAATCTATTCTTGCAGGTATGAAAGAAAAAGGATTTATGAGAGAAGCTTATGCATTTGGAAAAGAGATTGATGCAGAAAAAGCATCTTTAAATAAACTTCGTTTAGAGAGGCAAGATAAGTTGTTTACACAACAGAAATCAATACTCGATTATGAACAAAAAGCTTATAAAGAAGCAAACTCAATGACAAAGAATTTAAAAGATGATTTTCAAAAAGATTTGGAAAATAATCCAGATATGTTTGTAAACATATTAGATAGTTTAGATGTGAAAACTGGTGGAGAAAGTTTTTCAGGAAACCCTGGGTTAGCTCGTAAATTACAAACAGCTACTAAAAAATTAATTTCTGCTGTTGATAAAAATAACATGCCTTTATACAGAAATTATGAAGATGCCATTCGTGATGTTATTGAACAATTTAAATCTCCAGATGTAAAAAAAGACGCAGGTATGATGTTTAATCCATTTGATAATGATAAATTTGTAGGAAAAGGTGAATCTAATTTTAATGATTTAATTCAGTTAGTAATAGCAAATAAAGAAAAAGTAGCTAATCAAAATACAAGCTTTAGTCAAGGTATAAAAGAAATAGAGGCAATGTCTAATGCTTTAAAACCAGGTGAAAAAATGATTAAAGGACAAAAATACAAACAAGTTAATATAGGTTCTAAAGAAGAAGCTGAATACGAGCTTGTAAAATAATGGCTTTAACAGAAGCACAAATATTAGCTGAACCTACGCTTAAAGGTCTAACTGAAGCTGAGATTATAGCATCTTCTAAAGATGATATGACTAGAGTAGATGGTACTTCTAAATCAGATACAGGTTACTTAGATGTTATAAAAAGTGATTCAGGTAAAAATATGACTGAGTTTTCTGTTGGTGTAGAGATAGAAGGTAAGGAAACATTAATACCTATGTTAGTTCCAGGATTAACTGACGATGAAATAAAGTTTTTAAAGACTGAACCTAATCCTAAAGACATACCTGAGTCTATTATGAGAAAGGCAGTAGACCATGCTGTGAAACAAAAGAAAGAAGGTAAACCTATTTTCTTTAAAAAAAGTAAAGGTTTAACTGAAGCAGAAATACTAGGAATGGATTCTCCTGATTCTACTATAGCATCTGATGTAGGTAGAGTAATTGCACAACCAGCATTAGAAGCAGGAGCTCTTACTAGTATGATAATTGGTTTACCTGAGTTTATTCTGAAGCCTTCTTTTCAATTAGGAGGTACAGCAGGAATATATCAAAGAGGTCAGTCTGACCAATTCAAAGCTTTAGCTCAAGATAGATATACAAAACAAACACAAATAATAGAAGATAGACAAAGCCAAGGTAAAGGTATTACTGAAGCTATGATAAATAATCAAGCTTTTTATAAAAGCCAATTAGATGGTATGACTCTTAAAGAAGCCTCTAAAAGAGCTCTTACTGATGCTACTACTGCAGCTAGTTATGCCCATCCTGATAAGTATATAGGAAAAGAAGTAGAACATTCTTGGTCAGAATTTAATAGATTAACAGGTAGTACATATTCTTTTGATGATTTTAAAAAAGATATGAGTGAAGAGACTGCTGTAGGTATAACTATGGGAAAAATATCTGAAGGAATGGAAAGTCTTTCTAAATCTGCTGAAAAAGCAGGAGTACCTAAAGAAATTGCTATGAGTCTTTTAGAATTAGGAACACTATATGCTTTTCCTAAAGTTACTAGAGCTACTAAAGCTGTAGCTGACTATACAGGTAGTACAAGTATGATGAAGAGACTTACATTTTTATCAGACCAAAGACGAGATTTAAGAGATTTAGCAAAAGAAAAGAAAAAAGGAAATACTGTTTTAGCAGAAATGGTACAAAAGAATATAGATTTAAGTAACTACCACCCTATAACTAAATCTAATACTGGTAAAATGAATACTGATACAACAGTAGTTAATCAAACTGTTAAAAACACACAAATAAATTTAGAAAAATTACAAAAACAATTAAAAGAAGTAAATAATCAAGAATCTTTTGAATTAGCTATGCGACTTTTAGCTAAAGATAATAAAGTTACTGATAATGTAGTAGCTATGCAAGCTGTTGAAGCAGCAGAAGCTATTATTATTGATAAAGCAAGTAAAGCTAAAGTACCAGAAGTACTTATGGAACTTCAACAAAAACAATATAATCCTAAAAATAAATTAAAGAGTCCTGCAGCACAAGAAATTTGGACTAATATTCTTGAACCAATGATGGAATCTAATAGAAAGTCTGCTTTAAGTAATGAACAATCAGGTAGACCTACTGCTGAAAAATCTATATTTGGAATATCATCTAAATTAGATGGTTATACATCTCGTATGTCTGTATTTAATCCTAAAACTTTAATGGAAATTATAAAAGAAAATTTTACAGGTTCTAGAGGAGCTAGAGATGCTATTTATGGTGCTGGAGGACCTAGAGAATTTGTAAGAGCAGCAGCTCAAGCACAAGTATATTTTTCTTTTGAAAAAACTATGTCTCCTATTATAAAAGAATTTGTTAATACTTTTAAGACCGAAAGAGGTAAACTTCTTAGAGATGCTAAAAATAGAAAAGAAGATGCTAAGATGTATTATAAAAAACCTGCAGGTCCTTTTAATCCAGATGTTGTAATGTCTGATGGAAGTATAAAACCAGGAAGAAAATTAGATTTTAATCGTCCTATGAGAAATGCAGATGGTAGTATTAGAAGAAATCCAGACTTTCAAGTAGATAAGAACTGGCATACTGAATTAACAAACCTTGTTAATGACCTTCAAATATTAGGTATATTTAAACATGGTGTTGGAACTAGAATAAATTTTCAGAAGTCTGCTAGAGCTCGTCATTATTTTCAAGATACTACTATAGATACAGCTATTGAAGGTTATAATAGACGATTAGTAAAGATAGCAGAAATTGAAAAAGAATGGAATACTAATTATGCAGATGTTAATATAAATGCAATACCAAAAACAAAGATATCAGTGAAAGCTAAACGAGAATTAAAAGATATTATAGAAGAAAAAGACATTGCTAAAAATAGAATAGAACTTCTTGAATGGTATAAAACTCCAGTTCCTAAGAGTACAAAAACAAGAGCAGAAATTTTTGAAAAAACAATGTCAAGAGTTATAGATGTAGTAGATAGTAATGCAACAAGAGTTTTAGGTACTATTACTAAACAAGGAAGTAATAGTAATTTATTCCATGGACCTTCACGACTTCTTGTTACAGAATTTATAAAAAATAAAGATACTGGTAAATTAAATTCTTTAATAAATCCTGAACTAACTAAATTAATAAATTCACAAATAGGTAAAACGCCTTATGGGTCATTACCAATACTTAAATCAATTGAAAAAAATTATAAAGGATACGAATCATTACAAAGTCATGTAGAAGTAAAGTATCCTACAAGAGAAGAAGTAGCACAAGTGAGACCGGAAACAATTGTAGATAATCCTGTTCTTGTTGAAGCTTTAAAATGGGTTCAAAATAATCAAGTAATGAGAGATAATATAATAGCAGATTCTATGTTAGAGTCTCCTTATATGAAAAACAAAGCTAATAATTTAGGTAAAAGAACTAGTACTGAAGCTGAGATTAGAAAAAATCATTTAGACCAAATTGATAAAAAAGGTCCTAAAAATGAAAATGGTGAATATATTGAAGAGCTAGTTAATCATGAAAGACTTGAAGTAGATATGGAACTTGCAGGTTTTCCTGAGTTTGTTGATTTAAGAATGGCTGCTAGACCTAAAGAAATTCTTGAAGACTTATTTAAAAGAATTGAACCTAATCTTATAACAGATATATCTAATGCTATGGTAAGAAATATGTTATTAAATCCTTTACCTCATATACATAATGAAGTAGTTCATTTATTTGGTACTGCTGGTATAAAAGCTTTTGGGCTTAAAGGTGCTAAAGAACTACAAGGATTTATGAAAGAAGCAACTAATGATGTAATGACTAATTCTCCATTTTATATACAAGCTCGAAGAGAAGGTGGTTCTTTAATGTCTACTACAGTAGTTACTGATAAATTTATGCAGAATCGTTTAGCAAATGCACAAGATGCTATATTAGGAAAAGACTCTGTATTATTAAAACAAGTAGCTAAGACTATAGGTTTAAAAACTACAGGTTTATATAATAGTGTAGCACAAAATGCTTCTAGAAAAGGTATGTGGATGACAAGAGATATTATGTTTTTGGCTTTAATTAAAATGAAAATGAAAAAACATAACATTTCTATGAAACAAGCTATAAGATTAGTAGAAGCACATATGCCTACTTATCGTATGCCTACTCGTGTAGGAGAAAAAGTACTTGGAGCTAAAGCTTCTAGATTTCTTTCTAGAAGAATACTACAAGACCCTAGGATAGCTATTTTTGCTAGATATAAACATGGTATGGTATCATCAGGATTAAATACAATTAGAGATATGGCAGTAATTTTAGATTCTACTTTAAGAAATCATGGTGGCAAGGTAGGAGAATCTGTTGCAGATTTCTTTGATGCAAAAGGTGCTGCTTTTGGAAGAAGTACTAAAATGCAGTTTCAAGAAGGTGTAAGCTCTGCTCTAGCTCTTGGTGTAGCTATGACAACTATATATGCACTAATAGATGAGTTAATGACAGAATCTCTTGGAGGTTCTTCAGAAGCTCATATTAGACGAGGTGGTATATTACATCTTATAGATACTATAAGAGGAGTAACTTCTGGTGAAAAAGATAATTATGCTTTGTTTAGTAATCTTATGACTATTAATCCAACTGTAAATATGGCATTAGAACTTGCTTTAAATACTACATTCTATAATGGAAGAGCTATATATGATACTTCTGACCCTATAGGGCAAATAGGTTCTGATATAACTTCCAAATTAGCTAGTGGAATACCTTTGTTTTCTCAAATTACAAACGCTCAAGATGACCAAGGTAATTTTGATGCAGAGAAAATACTATATAGACAGTTTGATGTAAAAGTTAAATCACATAAACAAATAGTAAAACAAATAGAAAATTTAAGAAGAGAAAGAGTAACAAGAGAAAATAAAGAAAAAGCTAGGAAGTTAGATGCTTTGAATTCAGCTTTATAAATAGGGTAGGGTAAGAGTACCCCTACCTCATTTAAAGCTTACTACGAGCGTTTATGTAGCTTAATATTTAGGTTTTTTAGGTTTTTTTGATTCTTTATGACGTTTATCTTTATTAGCCATTTTATTCTCCTTTATTTATGTACCATGCAAATTGTATTCGTATGATTGCTAGGTCTATTAATAAATAACCTATGTGTTTATCATTTATAAAACCATCTGTAAACTCAAAACCTACTTGAACTCCACAAATTGTTGTTACGCTACAGGTCATAAAATACACTCCTTATTTATTTTAACAATAGTATCTATATCAATTAAGCTACCAGCTATAACCAGACCTACTGATATGATTATAGCAGATATAATTAATTTCATATCTCGCAACCTCCTGCTGTACATGCTAATGTTTGAGCACCTTCTGTATTATCTTCTTCTTCTACAAACTTACTCCAATCAATAGTACTAGGAGTTTTAGCTAATAACTCTTCATATTCTTCTTTAGTACAGTCCTGATAAGGAGCTTGTACATAAGTATGGTCTGTATGAGGTAAGTAAGATACACCAGATATCTCATCAAAATGTTTCCAAGTCCAAGCACCAACTTCTACCCATTCATTATCTTTAACAGATATAGTAACGGAAGGTTTATGCTCACACCAATGTCTTTGGTATATTAACCAAAGCTCTAGTTGTTCTAAAGCTGTTTTATCATTTCGTAAGATTGCTCCTTTAGGAGCTTTCATAGGGAAACTAAATACAGCAGTAGAGTCAGGTCTAAATTGTTCATCTTCTACTTCTACACCTTGTTCTTTTAAGAATGTATATATAGGGTCTTTCTTATCCATACGGATAGTTCTTATGTAGTAGTCATTATGACGTGCATGAATACCACTAGCAGAATTGACCAATTGAGACACAGTACCAGAAGGCTTAACACAAGTGATACTGGCTGAGGACTGTATTCCAAGTATTCTTGAATACTCCGTATTTGTTTTTCTTGCTTCATCTCTTAACCTCTCTAATAGTTTAGGGTCTGGATTAGATGTAACTTTACAATCCATAATACCTGTTAATGAAACACCAAGTAACCTTTCTTCTTCTGTATTATGTTCCCATTCAGAGGATAAGAATTTAAAGTTAGTTAATGTTGATTGAATTGTACCAAGTATTGTAGCGAGTCTGACTTTATTAAGGAGGGTAGCTTCGGTATCTTTTTCTCTAACAACCACTTCCGTAAGATTACAGAATTGTTTATCACGGAGAATAATTTCTGAGCAGGGATTTGTCCCATAGCTAAGAGTTGGGTCTCGTCTTCCCCACTTGTTTGCTTGATTTTGAGCAGCAACACGATTAAATATTCCTCGTTCACCTGACTTGGATTTAACCAAAGATAGCCACTCTTCCATGAAAGTTTCACTATCGGGGTGCTCGGTGTAAGCAACGCTGTTGTTTGCAAGACCTCTATGTGGATTTTGGTCATACCATGCTCCTGTTTTAGCTTCTCTCATTCGTTTATCAGTTAAATTAGATAGTGATATTAACGCAGAACGTCTTACACCACCTACTACAACTATTTCTCCTACCATACACATAATATCATGTACTTCTATAGAGTTTAATTTACGACCAGTAGCTTCTTTAAAGATAACTGTAGTAAAATCAAACAATCTTTTAAGAGGTTCTGGACCACTAGCACGACCTCCAAAGGTCTTAAGTCTAGCACCTGCTGGTCTAACTCTAGAGTAGTCAAATTGGGGTATATCACCTTCCCATAAACTAGACAATAGTTTCTTAAAGGCTTTAGCCCATCCTAGTTTACTATCTTCTACTACAATAACATCGTCTACTTTATCTAGTGTATCAGGTATAGCTGGTAACTTAGCAATCTCTTGTCTTTCACATGAGAAACCAACACCTGTACCATTCATAAGAATGTATAATGATTCCGAGAAAGCTCTTTTATTATTTATTGCTACATAGGCACAGTTAAATGCAGATATATTATCTCTCTCACAAGCTTCACCAGCAGACATTAAGAGTCTCATTGATGGCATTACTTCAAGATTAAGTATAGCTTTATGTATTTCTTTTAAGTCTATGTCTGGAGCTTTAGGAGTTATGTATTTTATAAGTCTATCTACTGTTTCATTCCATGTTTCTCGTCTATTTTCTTTAGGTAAGTGTCTTGCATATCGTGATAATCCTATCACATCTTGGTATACCGTTGGTAAGCCTTCTTTACTCATAATTATCTTGTTCCTCTAATGTTTCTTCTACATACAAATTAAATCTATAAATATCTTCTGCTATTTTATCTTTAAACTTATCTAACAAGTCTTCTGATGTAACATCTAATAATTCTAGTAAGGTAATTTCATCTACCTGTTTAAGTGCTTCTAATAATTGTTCAAAATCTTGCATTATGACCGACCTTTATAGTGGTATTACTTGGTGAATTGTGTTGTATCGACTCCAACAAAGCCACAGCTTTGAGGAGCATTAATTTTAAAGTCAAATGGATTTAGTGATAAGTGATTGTCAGGTAACATCATATACTTTTCAAGTAGACATGCCATTGCTTTGTAGTCTACACAATTTAACTCATAGTATTCTTGAGCTTCAATACAGTTAGCAAAGTTTCCAACATATTCATTGTCTGTATAGTCTCCTAAAAGACTAACTACTAATACAAATTCACCTATCATTCTGCGTTTTTTAAATCCTTTAACATTTCTAAATAATGTATACACTTATCTATATCTTGTATACCACCTTTGTCTCTCCATCTTACAAGGTACTTAATAACATTACCTTCAATAAAAGGAATATTATTTCTAGTTATAAACTCTATTGGTTCTATCTCATACTTTTGATAGTGGTTTCCACCTATCTGTTTAGCTTGAGACTTAACCTTATTTAGAGTATATCTAGCTACTGTAGCTCTTGCTTGTATCTGTTTACTCATTTCTCTCTCCTATATTAATAGTATAGCATACTTAAGACTAAAAGTCAATACCTAATTATACTTTCTTTTAAGATAATGTAAGGGTATAGCACACTCATCGAATGAACCATTGTCTACATTATGTAACATGTATAAACCTCTCCAATGTTGATTAGTTTGATGTGATAAGTAGTTCTCTTCATGTAAATAACAACTACCACTAATGATAGCAGTCATCTGTTTACCTGTAGCATTTTGTCCATAAGCAATTGAATGTCCTTGCTGATGTCCTGCAACACAACTCATATGTTTCTTAGTTAGTAATGCTTGTGCTGATGTAACTGGTCTACCCATAACACCACTAGCAAAGTAATGACTGTAAGCAACACCATCTATCTCTTTAACCTCAAGGAATGGTATTACATCCCATCCTGATTCTTTATATTGTAAGTCATCAAAAGATATAAGACCATCTAACTTTCTATCATACTCGATAGCTGTATTAATTCTTTCTTCATGGTTACCCATAGTGAGTACCATCTTAGGTTTGTATTGTTTCTTTTTAGACTTTAATAACCTTTTATTAAGAGCTTTCATTGGTGCTAGTAATGCATCCATACCTTTAAGTACTGCTCGTATGTCTGCTTTATATGTTCTACCTTCAAATGATTTCTTACCTACATCATAACTAGATAGACTTGGCATGTCTGCAAAGTCTCCTATCATAACTATAACTTCAGGTCTTTTATCTACTATGTATTTGCCTATCCAAGACAAATAAGCCAGACTAATGCCTGGCTTTACTTGTGTATCTCCAATTACTAAATGCTTCTTCATTAGTGTATCTCCTGAGAGATATCATCAATGCCTTCTAGATTCATTTCTTCATCAGAAGTTTTAATAATACCTTCTCTTATTAATTGTTTGATAGCAAAGTTTAATAAGAATTCATTTTCATTCTTATCAACTTTAAAATCAAAGTCCATACTTCCATCATCATGTTCTACTAAGTTTTTAATTTGCATCTCATTTCCTTATAGTGTGTTATCCAATCCTTTCTAAAGTCTAACCAAAGAAAACCTTCTTTCTCTGCCCATACCCAGTAAGTAGTCTTACTTCTTTTTGTTATCCTATTATCTGGATTCATAAAAAGAAATATGATTGTTACATTTGGATTACATTGTTTAAACCATACCATCTTTTGCCTAGTAGCTAAGTCTAACTTACCTTTAGCTTCGATGTATATATTTTTACCTACCTTGAAATCAGGATTGTATCTCCTAGTTTTCTCAGGTTGTATATAATCTATAACATCAGGCTCATACTTAACTGATGGAAAATTCTTCTTGAGTATCTTCCAAGCTTTCACTTCCAGCTTGCTTTTGAAGTTGTTCAAATTTATCCCTCCAGTTGTCTTCAAGTGTTCTCTTCATGTGTAAGCATATAGCGTTCTGAATAAACTTTTCATCATCAGCATATAAAGGTTGTACTATTTTGAACATCTCTAGTTCTGTTTGACAGTTAGCTAACATTTGCTTAGCCTTCTTATCACCCAGTCCTTTAATACCTATGACATTATCAGCGTTATCACCTTTAATGCATTGTTCATAGAAGAGTCTTAACCCCTCTAACTCTGTTTGGAAAAAGAATTTGTCTGGTCTTTTCCATTTCTTACCTTTGATTTCCCATGAGAAGTGCTGACCTGCAACTTGCAATAAGTCTTTATCCAGAGTGACTATGATAGTCTCGTCTGTTTGGTGTATTGCAAGCTCATCATCAGCTTCCAACCCTTCTCTTGATATCTCTGCACCCATGTTCTCCACTGCATACTCTCTTAGTTTAGCCAAATGTTTTGGTTTAGGAGCAGTCCTGTTAGCTTTGTATGTAGGTAGGATATCTTTTCTAAAATTACTAGGATGAGATAAGAAGGCACGATATTCTGTAGCCTCTGTTTTCTCAATAAGATTGTCTAGTAAAGTATGGGCTCTATATATAGCTATAGATAGTTTATCATTCTCTGCACTAATCGCACTTCTGAATACAACTAAATCCATATCTATAAGAGCAATCATTTAGTTTTCCAATGCTGGTAAGTGAATCGCTGCTAAAGAAACTGTACCTGTTAGTTCTGGTAAAGCTTCTAGAGCTGGTAAGTAAGTTTCATTAGTTGGTTCAATGGTAGGTAAAGATATGTCTTCACTCCATTGCCAAGTAACATGTTGGCTATTAATTACTTTGCCAACCTTAGCTTCATCTTTAGTCATAACACCTAGTAAACCTAGTACAAGGAACACTCCGAAGAGTGCTACCATTGTATCTTTTGATTTCTTTTTCATCTTTGTCTCCTAAATTAATACATCAGTTAGTTCATCTGTTACTTCAGCTTGATTAGTACCAAGTACATAACCTTCGTACATTTTAGCTAAACTAATAACATCATTAGCAGTAACAGACTTACCATCAATAGCTAATGTATTAACTGCATTACCTAATGAAGATTGTTTAATGATATACACTTGCGTTTGGGCTCTCTCATCTGTAGTAGGATAGTTACTTCCTCCACTAAATGATTTGCCTTTGCTTGCTACTGCAGTAGTCGTAGAAGCTGGTGCTTCTTCTCCTTCACCAAGAATCTTAGTCCATTGCCAGTAACCATTGTTATCTTTAACTGTTGCTATGTTTACTGCATCACCTTTAGTCCATCCTTGTGCTGTTTTAAACACAGCAGGTGCAGCGAATGACATTAGTTTCTTAGACTGTGTTTGTCCTTGGTCATTCTTGTATGTTATTTCTAAAGATTGATACTCTCTACCATTCTTTGCCGAGTGAGTATTAACACTCCCTACATCTATTACATTAATTTCCATGTACTTCTCCTTTTGTTGTTAATATATAGCTTTTTTTTAACAGCTATATTATTAGTATAACATACATCTATATCAAAGTCAAGTCATTATAGTTCCTCCTCTAAGTTACCCCATGTCTTACCTACTTGTATATCTACACGCATAGGTAGGTTGAATTCTTTACCGAATAGTTTCTCAAAGTTCTTAGGAACATCTTCAAAGGCAGCTCTTACTATAGGTACTAGCTTCTCTTTGGATACAGTTGATTCATCATAATCTATCATAATAGAATCATGTACTGTATTAATTAGTTTAAGACCTATAGTACCATTAAGTCTATTTCTTAGGCTAACCCTAGCAATAGCCATCAAGTCTGCACCTAACCCTTGTACAGGGTAGTTAAGTATTCTTGTTCTAGGAAACTTAGGTTTACCATAAGCACTTATCTCAGGTAGGAAGTTGTATTGTCTACCTGTTGGCATAGTTAGTTGAGCGTTCATCTTAGCATCTTCAAAGATTTCTTCATGCCAATCACCTAGTCCTGTATATTTTTTATAGAATTGTTTGATAACATCATCCCAAAATCTTTCATCACCTATGTCCTTAAAGTTATGGTCTAATGCATAACTGTAAGCACTACCACCATAGATTAATCTGAAGACAAACGTCTTAGCGATTAACCTAGATGGTAATCCAAATCTTGTTTGGTTATCTGTATGTTGGTCTACTTGATTATGTATCTCATTCATAGCTACCTTATCTTGTGATAGGTATGCTGCACACACCCATTCAAGAGCTTTAGCATCTGCATTTAATAACATTACTGTTCTCCATATTGTGATACAAAGAGTGTCTTAATCTCTCCATCAAAGTTTTGTAGGTTAGGCTTACTACTACTTAGCCTTCCTGTTTTTGCTACACATTGATTGAGCTGTCCATGTATCTTACCTTTAGTCCAGTTCATCTTATCAATTAGTTTACATAGTCCTATGTAATATGTTGAGGCTCGTTTCTCTAGTGTAGACCTAGTGAGTAAGATGTTTAACATAGCCATTGAGTCTTCACTGCCTGTTAAAGTTTTAAGAGTAAAGTCATTGGTACTATACATACCTAACTTCTTTATCTCACTACCTTCTAATGGTGTAAACATTCTAGGTAGTTCATGGGTCTTCTCTTCCCATTGCATTTTTACTTCTCCTTTTTTAAGTCCAGACTTATAGTGTCCAATAGGTACTTGTATCCTATATTTAATAAGCCCACCATAAAGAAGAGCATTAAGATGGTCGCCAGAATTGGGATTAAAATCATCATACTTATGATAGCCATGTAATCGTACATCGAGTTTTGATATTTGTTCATTCAGTTCATCTCCTAACACTAGTGATTTATCATAGTCAAAGTTAAGACCATTGTATTCCATCTCTTGTAGTACCATTAAGTCTTGATTATGTAAAGAGATAAGTCGTGCTATCTCTGGTCGCTTTGCTATTTCTTTTTGTTGTAGTAACATAACTTTTTCTGTTAAGTCTACATCTTGATTTAGATAATCAATTAATATATCTAATGGTATCTCATCAGTGTCTATACCATTCTTCCAGTAGTTTTCTTTAACTTCATCTAGCTTACTACCTAACTCGTAATACTCTGCTACACCATTGAGAGATGGATAAGGGTTAGCTTGATTACGCAGTATAAATTCTACTAACTGACAATCCCAAATTCTTTTCTTACTAAAGTTTATACCATATCTTTTAAGCCAATGTAAATCAAACTTAATATTAAACCCCACCAACACATCTGCATTATCCACGGCTAATTGGATTTCGTTCAGCAATTCTTGGTGAGGGTCTACGGAGTATTCTATATCATATGTCCTATGTCCATCTAATCCTACAAGCATTAACTTGTTAGTCCTATCAAATGGATTGCCTGTGTTACTTGTATTTGTTTCAACATCTAATGTTAAGTACTTCATTTAATCTCCTTATATCTTGCAATCTCTGGTTGTAGTAATACTCCTGTATTACCATGTCTTAGGTCAGGTAGAGAATCTTTATCTCCTAACAATTTATTCTTACTAATGTTTAGGTATCTCATATTACTTGTGTTATCTGATTCTTTACCTATGCCTAGTATCCAGTCAGCTTCACCTTGCTTTGCAGTCTTGCTGCTGTCTACATCATCCATTGTAAGCCATACTTTACCTTCTCCTGTACCTCCAGCTTGAGAGACAGCTATTACTGGTGCATATTGTTTAGCTAATTCTCTTGCCCATTGATACAAAGCTTTTAGTTGCAAGTCATGTCTGTCTGCCTTAAATCCTTTTACCTTATCTATCTGGTCAAAGATAATTAATGCTGGCTTAGTTTCTTTAAGTATCTCTTCTATTCTACCAGTACTTGATGAGTCTTCAAAGTCATATATCTTTATTCTATCTTGACATATTTCTTTATAACTTTTATGGTTATCTTTTATGTTCTCGAATAGTTTCTTATTGTCAAGACCTAGCAATGCTTGGTAACATCTTACTGCTACTTTCTTGCCTTGTTCTTCATTGTTAAACCATATGATATCTCCATCAGTTTGACTTATCATGTGTGTTATCTCACTAGCAAGGAAGGTGGTCTTACCTGTCTCTGGTCTAGCAAAAATAAATCCAAAGTCTCCTTTTCGTAATGAGCCTAGAGATTGATTAAGCCAATTTAATCTCCATCTTAATCCTGCTTTGCCTACTTGTGATTGGTATAGGTCATCTAATGACATGTCTACAGAGTTAGCTTTCTCTATTGGTATATCATTCTGTTCAAACTCTTGGAACTTACCAATTAAATCTTTTACTTTGGCACTACCTTCTTCTACATCAAGTGCTACTTTAGCTATGTCTCCAGCTAAAGCCCTTCGTCTATGTTCTTCTAGTAGTTCAGCAAGAGCATCGACATTAGTTATTTCTTTAGCAAGAATTCTATCTATCAATTCTTCTACTTGTTTTCTTTCACTATCTTCTAGGTAATAAGAACTATTATAATGTATTAATAAATTATCTTTACTAATACTATTACTATCTTTATACTTATTATAATAACTATTAACTACTATAAATAACTTATATATATTACTATAGTTATTCTTTATATAACTTAGTCTAACATACTTATAGTATTTTGTCAAGTAGTTTTTATCACTTATAAATAATTTAAGTATTAACTCTTCAACCATTTGTTTATCTCCTGTTTGTTATACTCTTTAGGGTCTAGTTCTGTTACAATTACTTTACTAGTTATTCCTATCTCTCTTAGCCTATTGGTAATTCTTACTGCATTTTTAGCCTTGTCTCTATCTAACCATACATATACTGCTTTATATGTACTTAACTTATCTTCTATTTCTTTTGAAAGACTACTACCTAGTAATGGTATACTAGAGTAGTCATCTGTTCTTGCTATCTTAATAGATGATAGTACGTCTTCTACTAGTATAACAGTCTTACCTTTACCATACAAGAGGCATGGCTTGTTGCCATTACTCTTATACTTTTGATTACCAAAGCCAAAGTTTCTAGCTTGCCAGTAATCTTTAGTCATACATAGTACTAACATATCCATAGGACTCCAACGTATTTTATATTTCTTTACCTCCTCTGGGGTAATGTTATATTTTAGTAGCCATTTCCAAGCTTGTGGTGGGATGTTCTCTACCACATGTATGGGGTAATGTGAGTTTACATTATCTAGTCTCTTGTTGAGCCTACTTCGTAAACTTGCTACATCATTTTTAGATTCATACTTACTACAACCAAAGCACCAGTAACCATTAACATACTCAGCTCTATTGTCTTTACTACCACAGTGAGGACAAGCACCAAGCTTAATAAACTTACTCACTATCTTTGTCTAGTTCTACTATAGTAAGTATCTCATTGACTGCTCCATTACATTCATTACACAAATCAACATACTCACCTGTAGTATCATTCTTTCTTGTTGATTCTTGGTCTGATAAATTCTTATCACATGCTTGGCATTTCATTATACTTTCTCCTTATGAACCACTAAACATATTACTATCTTTGTCTTCTACATTACCATCTTCAGACTTACGTAAGTTTTCTTCTGCCCATTCTGCTTCAGTAGGATGACAGCAATCATCATCATCTTCTGGTTCGTAACAATTTGTACCTTTTTCCATTAGTTATTCTCCTGATACTTCGATTAATCTATGATTGTATTCAGCTAAGAAAGCCATACGCAATTCTTGTTTAGCATCTTTAGACAGCATACTAATCATAGTGGTTGGTCCTTGTGATAACACAAGTTCGTTAAAGTCTGCTACTACTGCATTAATGTGAGACTCTTCTAGTAGTTCTTCGTACCTATCTTCTTTGTTTTTATCATTTTCTATATGACTCATTATGTTCTCCTTATATATATATTATACCATACTATAGTAGTAAAGTCAATCTCTCTTTGTTAGAAAGAGAAAGACTTGTTCCAGCTATTTACATCGGCATCATCTGACATTTCATCAATCGTCATAATATCTTTTGGATTTATACCAGAGAATACTAAAGGATTTCTAATGTCTGAACTGATGAGACTGCAGGTAGAGCCTTCGATTGAGGCTACCTCCAACCATTCTTTTTCTTTAATGATGTGAGTATTATCTCCTGTACCTATAGTTATATCTCGTTGTGTTTCTACCCACTCACCTACTGTAGGCATAGCTATACTAGTCGGCATAGGTTTTTGCCATTGCTTATAGTATCCGTTACCTCTCCAACCAGTGTTTACTATTGGTTCAGGTTTCTTGTAGCTATTATTACTATACCATACTTTGTTATACCAATGACCTTTATCTTCATTCATGATATTAAACTCACCATGTCTGTCAAGAAAGACTAGCTTACTATATCCAATAACATTCTCAATAAGTTCTTGAGTAGGGTCATCAAACAATGCCATGTTACCATGTTTAGCTACTATCTTTTTAAGTATAGCGTCATTGAATTGTATAGTGTCTGATAGTTTATCATCACCATAACCTGATATGATACCATTGTGTATAAAACCAAGACCCTTATTAACTAGGAAAGGATGACAGTTTTCTTTGTCAGTCTTACCATGTGTCTTGATACGGAAATGAACCAATGCTTGTTTCATTTGATGTTGTTTATAGTTATCATAAAATTCTTTGAATGTAAAGAAACCTTTATGAGTATGTAGCTTTTTCTTTTCTGCAAACATAAAGCCTGCACCATCTGGGTTAGCATTGAAACATCTTTCTAAACTTGCCTTACTAATTTTAATTCCTTGTGGTTTATATATTGCTATGCACATAATGAACTCTCCTTTATATGAGTATGTAATTCTTTAAACTCTTTCTTACTTTTGTCTAGCCAAGACATGAAAGATTTATAGTGTGTTTGTTCTCTAATAGTACCAGAGAGAACTGCTGGTTGGCAATAACTTATCATTGCATTTACGAATTGCATTTTAATTCTAAACTCCTTAGTATTTTTAGGACTAGAAAATATTCTTAGTTCTATGGTTGCTTTGTTATTAAGATTAACAAAGTTATATCTGTTAGCATATCCTCCTTTATCTACATGATGAGGTTTAGTAATGTTATAATGACTATCAGGTTTCTGATAATTAGTAGACCCTCGTCCTGCTACTAGTGTCATAAAGTTTTTATTGTCTTGTCGATTAATAAACTCTGTAAGTTTACCTGCTCCCATTGATGTAAAAGCTTTACGACTAATATGTACATGCATACCACAAGATTTATGTGGATGTATATAATCAGGTAAATCATCTAAGAATGATTCATAAACTTTCATATGTTGATGATACATAGCAGGTCTTGATACTATTTCAAAGCCATTGCTTATAGAACCATCATCTTTCATAAGAGCATGACCTAACATTTTATTACCTACATAGAATCTACCTGCTTGTCTATTCTCTACTTGGTATTCTATTTCTATACCAAGGTAAGGTATATTAGTTTCTAGTGCTGACTTAGCTGCAAATCCTAGTTCATCTTCTACTTTAAATGAATAGTTTTGTATACCATACTCCATACCAGCACAATCTACACATAAATCAAAGGCAGTTAAATGGTCTACAGGACATTCTTTACCACAGTCTTTACAGAAGTCAAGCACTAGATTGTCTCTGTTGTAACACTGACCATCAACTATAACTTCATTTTCTAGTATCCACATATTTAAACTTGAGTTATGAGAATATCCTTTAGATGTTAAATACGCATCAGTACAAATACGACTAACTCTTCTGTTTATACCAGATAAATTTATAAGTTTTGAAGCTACTTTTTGAATTAACTCTTGTGTTAAATGACATTTAATAATATAATCATTACCAAGTTGTTCATTAATAGTCTCAGCTATAGTCATATTAGTATCAGTTATTAAAAATAAATCAGAAAATTTATATAATGCTTCTCTAGTTACATAACTGTTAGCAGCCCAACCTTTAAGTCTTTGACGAAGATGAGCTTTTAAACCACTTTTAGTACGCCCATCTTGGTAATAGTAATTAAAAGGATTAACTTTATAATAGATTGCATCTATCATATACATACCATTCTTTCTACTAAACATTACTTTATTTTCTGCATGTAGTTCTTTAGCATATGAAAGACACTGTGTAGTTCTATAGCTACTATGATTATATAAGCCATCTTTATCCCATACAACTAAAGCTCTTTCTGTACCAAGTTCTGTAGACATTAGCTTATAGGCAGGTTTGTACCAATAACTTTGTCTTGGTCCTATAAAATCCATCGGTACATGATGAGCACTATAGTTTGTTATTTTATGAATAGATTGAATAACATATAATGTATCTGTTATCCATCTTTTATATCCTGGTATTACAAAAGCTTCCATTGTTCCAATAGGATATTGTTTACAGAAAGCTTGCGTATTAATAACTTTCATATTAATTTCTCCTTAATATATTCTAAGACAACTCTGGGTGGTTTCTTATACGCTCGTACTATTCTAAAATCAATTTCATTTTTCTTAATACGAACACAATTCTCCCAACCATCTTTCCAAAATACATCAAACAAATTATTAGTAATTTTCTTTACTAACATAGTTATTCTCCTACTTGTATACACTTTGAAATGGTAGTGTATTAACCATATCTCCTAAGACTTTTTCTTAAATCTTTTTGTACAATAATAGTCTTTATTAACTCATCTCTAGTTAAATGTACATGGTCATTAGTTGGAAACTGTCCATATAATTTATAGAAATCCCATGCAAATTCTTGATGTAGAGCTGGTATACCTAAAGCATTTAATGTTTCTTTACACATGATTATACTCCATAGAATTATCTTAAATAAAAACCCGAACTTTCTTTTTT